>Ga0113563_10000273_pt1 | contig 23218 bp, 24 predicted proteins | sample Mud3Dept3metaG_FD_80117 | JGI IMG/M metagenome (GOLD analysis project Ga0113563, IMG submission 80117) | Freshwater wetland microbial communities from Ohio, USA, analyzing the effect of biotic and abiotic controls - Mud 3 Core 4 Depth 3... | ecosystem: Environmental > Aquatic > Freshwater >... | reverse complement strand
GTTCTCAGTACCGATTTAGGTTCGAGTCCGAAGTCTTTCAGTGCTTCTTTGACCATCGATGAGATAGGAGCGGCTATTATATTATAATTGTCGAGTTTTTCTTCTGCAATCGGATTACTTTGATATCCTGCTTTCTCGATATTTTTATCGGTGAAATTATCTTTATCGAATATTATTGTACCACCCGGTCTGACCCATCTGGCATTTGCTTTTATTGCTGCAGGATTCATTGCTACGAGAACATCGGCATAATCGCCCGGAGTATTTATTTCCGAATGCCCCATATGAACCTGGAATCCGGATACTCCACCAACAGTACCTTGCGGAGCGCGGATCTCAGCCGGGTAATCAGGGAAGGTCGACAAGTCGTTGCCATAAAGGGCTGCAGTATCAGAAAATAATGTCCCTGTAAGCTGCATTCCGTCTCCAGAATCGCCTGAAAATCGGATCACCACCTCTTCTCTTTTTATAACCTGTGAATTTTTAGCCATGATTGATATTAAATTAACTTTGAGGCTTGACTGCACATAATCAATTGTTAGTGATATACAAAATTAGTTTTTATAGTCTGAAAGAACATATTATTAATAAGAATTGCACATGATTTTAGTCATGATTTAAGGTTCAACAGGTTTGATTGTTTTTGTACTTTGTGGTACTCAGTTTTTTTCCTGATTACCGTCAGATTGATCAGCAGACCGTGTTGCAAGTTCTATACTTTCTTTTCAGAGCTGCCCAGAGATCAGGAATTGTCAGCTCCAGATATCAGCCTTCTGCAGGTTTATTTCCCCTTCAAAAAACATTTTTGCTATCTTTTCAAAATAAGGTGTGTAGTCAGAAATATAGAATTGGTCTTTTACTTTACCTGAGTCGTTCAGAAGATTGTTTTTTTCGAGTGTATCTTTGAGGATAACAGAGACTAGTCTCGCTGAATCGACTACTTCGACATTAAAGTTGAAAATTTTACTTATCTGGTTTTTAATTATCGGGTAATGTGTACATCCCAGAATAAGAGCCTGAATACCTGTCAGCGTCCGGTCAGAAAGATATGTTCTAAGTATAGCGTTGCTTATGTCATCAAAGATAAATCCTTCCTCGATCATAGGAACAAGCAATGGTGTTGCTAATGAAACAACAGTTGTCGCGGGGGATTTTTCTTTCACTTTGGTCTCATAAGTGCCTGAGATAATAGTTCTTTTGGTACCTATGACTCCAATTTTATTGAAGTTTCTGGTGCTTAAATACTCAACAACCGGATTTATGACATCAAGAAGTATCACCTTGCCTTCAAATTCTTTTTTCAGTGAATCAAAAGCTGAAGACGAAGCTGAATTGCATGCAACCAGAATGACCTTCGAATTATGATCCAGCAGGAATTCGGTAATTTTACGGGAGTAATATTTTATTAATTCTGCTGATTTATCTCCATACGGGAGATGAGCAGTGTCGCCGAAATATACAAGGCTTTCACCCGGAAGAATTTGTTTTATTGCATGAGCCACTGTAAGTCCGCCGACTCCTGAATCGAATATTCCGACTGGCTGTTTTTTCACTTTAGTGAATATATTAAAAAAATGACCATCCTTTGCCGGATGGTCATCGGTATATGATTTCTAAATTATTTCAAACCAAGTTTTGCTTTTGCAAGAGCCATAATATTTGTACTTTTTGTTTCGTCGAAATAGAGCAGTGAGCCCTTGGCAACGTCAAAAATATAAAGAAAACCGTTTTCCTTTCCAACATCTTTAATTGCTTTATCAACTTTCGCATATATAGGCTGGAAAAGTTCCACCTGCTTGTTCTGAAGCTGTTCCTGTGCACTGGTCTGGAAGTCCTGTATTCTTCTGTTCAGATCGATAAGTTCCTGTTCCTTAGTCTGTTTTACGATATCGGTCAGATTCTTGCTTTCTTTATTATATGCATCGCTTTTATTATTCAATTCAACAGACATTAACTCCAGAGCGTTTACAAGTTCTTTACGAAGTTTCTCAATTTTAACGTTTGCTGAATCAAATTCAGGTAAGGTCTGGATTAGCTCATCGCTGTTAATATGCCCGAACTTAAGGTTCTGGGCATGCCCTGTAAATGAAGCGAAGACAACGAGAGCAATGATCCCTAAAAATCTTTTCATTTCAATAGTTTTATAAAAATTTATGCAAAAGTAATTATTTAATTCTTAAAACCTAATTTTTCCAGAACCTGATCGCTGATATCAAATTTCGGATTTGCGAAAAGGATATTTCCTCCTGCAGAAGAATCAAAGATCACGGCATAGCTTCCTTCAACTGCAATATCCTTTATTGCTTTCAGTATTTCATCCTGGATTGGTTTGACCAGTTCTTCTCTTTTCTTAAAGAGTTCACCTTCCATCCCAAAATATTTATTCTGAAGCTCTTTCATCTCTTTTTCTTTTGAAATGATAGCTTCTTCTCTTTTTGTTTTCATATCCTGAGAAAGAAGGGGAGCTTCATTCTGGTACGATTTGTACATCTGTTCGACAACGGCATAACCGTCAGCGACTTCTTTTTCCCACTGTTGCGAAAGTTTATCAAGTTGTTCCTGCGCTGTAGTAAATGCAGGAATGTTCTTCCTGATATATTCAGAGTCGACAAATGCATATTTCTGCCCGACAGCCATGGCTGTGGTCAGAATAAATATTCCTATTATTACACCTACTTTTTTCATAATTTTTAATTTTTACATTCATTTAAAATTGTTGACCTATAACAAAATGGAATTGTGATTTATTTGCGTTTGAATCACCTGAGGGAACATCATCAAAGCCATATCCCCAGTCAATACCGAGTAATCCGAACATCGGAAGATTAGCTCTCAGTCCAATACCTGCGGAACGATTCATTTTAAACGGATTATAATCCTTGATATCGTACCATGCTCTTCCTGATTCAAGGAATGTCAGACCATAAATGGTTGCCTGCTGGTTAAGTGAGATCGGATACCGCAGTTCAAAAGTGATTTTAGAATAAACATTACCCGCTGAAGCCCCAGTTTTGGAGTCGGTTGGTGTCAGCGATCCGTTGGTATACCCTCTGAGTGCAATTACCTCACGTCCATAGAAGCTGTAACCGGTCATACCATCTCCTCCGATATAGAAATTCTCAAACGGAGAAGGTCCGATGTTCCTGTTGTAATATCCAAGGTAACCAAAAGCAAAACGGGCACTAAGCACCAGTTTGTCGTTTTTCGTCAGCGGAAAATAATTTTCCGTTTTAAAAACCCATTTATGAAATTCAATCCACTTATATTTTTCTTCATCAGTTACAGCCGACATATCCCTGCCACTAATCAATGTGTACGGTGGTGTTACCTGGAGTGATAAGGAATATGAAGATCCGCTTCTTGGATAAATAAGGTTCGGACCAACTGAAAACCTGGTTACCTTCCCCATTAGACTCAGAAGGTTCGACTGTCCATTCTCAAACAGGAAATGGTAGTAGCTGTAATTATTCAGGTTATATTTCTGATAGCTTAGTTCTCCGTATACCGAGAAGTAATCATCCGGCCATTCAACTCTTTTTCCCAGACCCATTGATGCTCCGTCAATTATCATTGACTGATAACCATCCTCACCTTTTCTCGTACCGTTAGTCATCAATGATCTGTATAGTGAAACAGAAAAGGAATTGGGCTTTTTGCCTCCAAGCCATGGTTCACTGAATGAGATATTATAAGATTGGTAAATACGACCGTTTGATTGAGCCCTTATGCTTAGAGATTGTCCGTCACCTGAAGGATAGGGTCTCCACTCCTTAAGCTTGAAGAAGTTACGCATTGCAAAGTTATTAAACCTCACACCAATGGTACCAACCATCATTCCGGCACCCCAGCCACCTGATATTTCAAACTGATCGTTAGCTTTTTCTTCAAGTTTGTAAAGAAGGTCCACAGTGCCATTTGTAAGGTCAGATATCGGGGTGGGATTTATTTTTTCAGGATCAAAATGACCAAGTACACCCAGCTGACGTATTGATCTTAATATTTTTTCCTTACTGAAGAGATCTCCCGGAAGAGTAAACAGCTCACGCCGTGCAATATGTTCATTGGTTCGCGTATTTCCGGTGATCATTATATCATTTATATATGCCTGATCACCTTCATATATCCTTATTTCCAGATCAATTGAATCACCATCAATCCTGGACTCGACAGGATTTAGCTGAGAAAACAGATATCCGTAATCAAGGTAGAGGTTACTGACCGCATCCTCTGCCCCACTTGTACCTTTAAGCCTGTCAAGAATCAGGGACTGGTTATAAACAGATCCTTTCTTGACATTGAAAACCTTATTAAGATCTTCTTTTCTGTAGACACTGTTTCCCACCCAGTCTACATTTCTCAGGAAATATTGATTCCCCTCATTAATCTTTATCAGTAAGCCAATTCTATCCTCAGAGATAGTATATAAAGAATCGGAAATGATTTCAAAATCTTTGAATCCGTTATCATTATAAAATGTTGCAAGCTTAATCTTGTCACCCTCGTACTTCTCGTTGATATATTTTGAAGCTTTAAAGAAATTAAGGTTCTTTTTCTTCGTATCTTTCATTTGCCGGCGAAGCTTTTTTGTTTCAAAATATTCATTCCCGACAAAACTGACTTCTCCGATCTTTACTTTTTCCTTTTTATCGACATCAACTGTGAGTATGACATTATTAGGTTGATCAGGATCATCTTTCTGAATAAAATTGACAGTGGTGTTAAGAAATCCTTTTTCAATAAAATGATCCCTGATTATTTTTTTTGTATTGTCAAGTAAATATGATGTGATCTGAGATCCTACCGGAAGATTTATTTTTTCTGTCAGATCCTGGGTTTCAGAAGTCCGTATACCTATATATTTAATTGATGAAATCCTTGGACGTTCCTGCAAAAAAATATCAAGAAAAACTGTATCGGATTTAAATGATTCAATTGAAATCTTTACATCTGAAAACAATCCTTGCTGCCACAATCTTTGAGCTGCGTTTGTAATAGCATCTCCTGGTATCGTAATCTCCTGTCCCATTCTTAAACCTGAAATCCCTACCAGAGCATTCAGGTCCAGATATCTTATTCCGGAGACTGAGACACCTCCTATAATATATTCATCAGCATTCCTATAATCAAATATTTCCTGCTTTTGCTGGGCATTCAGTGAAATGCTAACCATAGCCAGTAACAGAGATGTAACAATCCATTTAAGTCTTCTTCTCGTCATCTTTTCGTCAAATTTCCAAAACCTGTTCGCTTGTCTTTCCAAATCTTCTTTCTCTTTTCTGGAAGTCAATTATAGCATTACAAAAATCTTCTTTACCAAAATCGGGCCAAAGTATATCCGTAAAATATAATTCAGTGTAAGCCAGTTGCCATAAAAGGAAATTACTTATTCTCAACTCACCACTGGTCCTTATCAACAGATCCGGATCCGGTATGCCATGTGTGCTAAGATGCTTTTCGAATTCGGCTTCATTGACTTCGCCAATTTCCAGTTTTCCCACCCTGACTTCACCGGCAATTACCTTAACTGCATTTGTTATCTCCCATCTTGAGCTGTAACTAAGTGCCACCACCAGGACTAATCCTGTAGAGACTGAAGTCACATTAATTGTCTCAGATAATCTTGCCCTTACGTCTTTTCCAAGTCTGTCCAGATCACCGATAGCAGTAAGGCGGATATTATTTTTTAAAAGAGTATCTGTTTCTTTATTGAGCGAATTGACCATTATTCCCATCAACGCTGAAACTTCCTCATCAGGTCTTCCCCAATTTTCGGTTGAGAAAGCATAGAGAGTGAGGTACTTGATACCCAGTTCCGTTGCAGCTTCAATTATTTTTCTTACAGATTCTACTCCCTGCGTGTGTCCGTAAATTCTGCTTTTGCCATGCCGGATCGCCCATCTTCCATTTCCATCCATAATAACTGCTACGTGGACCGGCAGTCTGTTTATATCAATGTTCTGACTAAGCGACATAATTTAATGTTTTCTTTTCCTGTCCACATCGTCATAAGCAGGGCAACCCGCCAGTTTATTATAAATCTTCCATGTAAGTGCAATACCGGTAAATGAATACCAGTCATTGTTATGGATCCACGCATAATCGGACGGGGCAACCGGATCTTTCAGACCGTCAAAGTTATCATAAAAAGATTTACGAAATCCATACTCAATCTCTAGACCCATATTTTTATATATATTAGCCTTAATGCCTAATGAAAATGGGATGACTGGTTTAAAAGTGAATGAAGCAGAACCATTATTAATAAATGCAATTCCTGCACCCGCAGCAATGTAAGGTGAAAAATCCCAGAGCTTTCCCTGGGTTGAATATGGTAAGAAATTAAATTCAAACTGCACAGCCAGCTCCCCAACGGTTCCTGAAAAAGATGTATCTCTGATTTGCTGAAAACTGTTATTAAAATCCAGATCATCTGCTCTTATTCCCCCGAAAAAAATATTACCTCTAAGTGCCTGCCTGGGGTGAAAATTATATCTGTAAAAAAATCCTCCTGCCGGTAGAGGTGAATACATCAGTCTGTTAGGATTTATATCTCCAAGGTAAGAAGAGACGCCAGCGAATACTCCGTAGTCAGCATTACGCTGTCCGGTAACAGTATAAAAAAGGCTTAAAAAGAAGAAAATCCAAGGTAATCTTTTCATCAAAACTAATCCCGCTCATTATCATCTGAATCTTGGCCAGCCGTGAGGCCCTGACTTCAATTTATATGTAATAGTAAAGTTCAAAAAATAATAAACGTCATTTGCCTTGGAAAATTGTTCTGAATGATAACCATCTAGATAATCAGTAAAAGCATATCTTCCTCCAAGTTCTGCTCCTAAATTCAGGTTTGGTGTATAGATCAGAGTTGTTCCTATTCCACCGGGTATTACAGTAGAAAATCCTCCGGTTTGCATACCCCGGGCAATCAGGGCATCATTACCCTTAACATTAAAAGCGACGCCACCAATGCCTGCAAATGCATAAAAATCAAGAGATCTGAGCAGCTCCCTCATGAATCGCCCCCTCCCTTTTGTGAACAGATAGCTCATTTCAGCCCTGTTCTTAATAAAATAATATTCACCAATAAGTGCCGGTTCAAAAATTGAAGTTGCAGCTTTATATTCTCTTCCCTCATTGGATCCTCTCACGTCAGTTGCATTAAGAAGTGCATAACTTAAACTTACTCTTGCATTAAAATATCTTGTGATCCTGTATTTCAGGTTCCCGTTAAGATCAAATCTTGTCTGCAGATAGCTCATATCACGTAATCCCAGGAGATTCTTCGTCTGGGAATATCCGCCGATATCCCCGAAGAAGAATGATGGCCCCACACCACCAACTGCTTCCCATCTTCTTATTTTCCACAACTGAGCCTGTGAAAACGGAACTGCAAAGCAAAAAATCAATATTATCAAAATAAGTCTTCTCATGATATACTGTCTTTGTTGCTGATACAAATATAATAATCTAAAATATAGTGCCGATAATAATCAAATACAAAATTAATTAATAATATCTATTTTACCTTATCAATAACTTCGAACAAATTAACATTCAGCTAATTAATTGGTTCAATTTCTTTTATCAATACCCCACATCAATCTGTTCCTTAAGGTACCGTAAAAATCCCTGCCCTTCAACATTACGGTTTTAAGTTTTGTATTGCTCTTCAGGATATGTATCTCTTTTCCAATCGGAAGTCTTTTAAACCTGAAATCGCAGGTAACAAGATATTCATCTGTCCTTCCTTCCATAATCATCCTCAGTTTACTGTCTCCGGAAAGAACAATAGGTCTTATCGTGAGATTATGCGGTGAGATTGGAGAAATTATAATACTCTCATCTTCAGGTGATAAAATCGGTCCCCCGACACTCAGGTTATATGCAGTAGAACCAGTTGCAGTGGAAACTATTAATCCGTCAGCCCAATAAGTATTCAGGAAAACATCGTTTACATAGACATGGATTGTAATCATACTCAGACTGGCTTTCTGGATGGTAATCTCATTAAGCGCTATTGCTGATTCACCTTCAAATAACCGCGAAGGATGGTTTATCTCAAGAAGAGATCGTTCGATTATTTCAAAATCTTTATTGCATAACTGATCAATAGAGTTGCCAATTTCCTCATTGGGTATATTGGCCAGAAATCCCATTCTGCCAGTATTAACCCCGGCGACAGGAATACCAAGATCTTTCATTTTCAGGACTGTTTCAAGAAATGTTCCATCCCCCCCGACACTAAGAATCATATCGGGCATACCTGATATAGCATTGAGGTTACTGAAACGTTCTATCGATTCTTCCTCACATGGAACATTTGCCTCACCCTGTTTCTGAAATAACTGTATCTTAATGCCCCGCTTGCACAACTCATTAATGAGCTTCTGTACCCCATCTCTGGTTTTAGCATTATTATCTTTACTAAAAATTGCAACTCTCTGCAGCATACTCACATATTAAGATATTTCATCAGAAGATCAAACCGTTCAGAATAGAACCTGTCAATGGAATCATTTGTAGTGATCCATGTCTTAACATCATAGCTATATCTTTCAAATGTCCTGACAACTGACAAAAGGTCGGTTGAATTTACTTTTAAAGTCACCTCCATCCTTGTTGATTCGACGGGAGAAGTAATATACATACTCAGCACTTTAATATTATTGCTCTCAACAATCTGGGCAATCTGAGAAAGTGAATAATCTCTTTCGATCATTTCCAGGACAATGATCCCGCCTGGCTGGTCCATTGATGATATCCCGGCAATATAGCGAATCAGATCACTTGAAGTAATTACACCTTTATAATGGTTGTTATTATCCAGTACAGGTACAACTGAAAGTTTAAGCTGAGCGGCAAGGCCAATGACCTCAAAAAGGTGCTGGTTGGTGGTCACGTAAGGTTTTAATAATGTAAGTTCGTGATTGCCAATTGGTTCCTCCGGTTGATTCATATCATAAATATCATTATCGGATATTAAACCGAGAAAATCCTGGTTGTTTACGATAGGTAAATGCGATATCCTGAAAATTTCCATCCAGTTCAATGCTGTCTGCCCCGTATCAGAGGTTTTCAGAGCCGGAATAATTTCAGATATCAAGTCATTTGCAACCATAAAGGTTAATTTTCATCTAAAGTAATAAAAAAAAAGTCAGTTATATTAATTTTGCACTACTAATAACTATACGGATAAACCTTTCAGATATTTTATGACAAAACTAAGTGTTAACATAAATAAAATTGCAACATTAAGAAATGCAAGAGGCGGCAACATACCCAACGTACTCAATGCAGCCATTAACTGCCAGCTTTTTGGTGCTGACGGAATAACTGTACATCCCCGTCCTGACGAAAGACATATTAAATACAGGGATGTTCTTGAGATAAGACCTATTATAAAGACTGAATTTAATATAGAAGGTAATCCCTCTGACAGCTTTATCGATCTCGTTCTTTCAGTAAAACCCGACCAGGTGACGCTTGTTCCGGACAGACATGATGCAATTACTTCAAACTCCGGCTGGGATACATTGAGAAACAAGTCTTTTCTGACTGATGTGGTTTCAACTTTTAAAAAAGCAGGTATCAGAACATCCCTGTTTGTTGATACAAAAGCTGCCAATATTGAAAATGCCGTATTAATCGGGACAGACAGAATTGAACTCTATACTGAACCCTTTGCTTCAGGTTTCAGTATTAACGCTGCTGAAGCGATAAATCCTTTTATTAAAGCCGCCGAAATAGCCAGAGAAGCCGGGCTTGGACTAAACGCGGGGCATGATCTTAATCTTGACAACCTCCGATATTTTCATCAGAATATCCCATGGCTCCTCGAGGTTTCAATAGGTCATGCACTGATCTCAGATGCACTTTATCTCGGTCTTGAAAATACGATTCAGTTGTACAAAAGACAGCTTGCCGATTAATGGTTCAATGAAATTATTCTACAGGAAATACGGGAAAGGACCACCGCTTATAATACTTCATGGACTATATGGCTCATCAGACAACTGGGTGACCATAGCTAAAAGAATTAGCAATAGCTTTACGGTATACCTGCCCGATCAGAGAAACCACGGACAGTCTCCACACGATAATGTGCATGACTATGACTCCATGAACTCTGATCTTTTTGAGCTTGTCAATGAGCTCGGGCTCAGTAAATTCTTCCTTGCCGGACATAGTATGGGAGGGAAAAGTGCGATCTCCTATGCAATGAAATGGCCGGAAATGATTTATGGATTGTTGATTGCAGATATCTCGCCGTTCACTGATGATATGAAAAAGTCAACCGCATACAATCAGCACCTGACAATTCTTAAAACAATTCTTGAAACAAATATTACTGACGCCAGATCACGTAATGATGTTGAAATGGCCATAGCTGACAATATTCCTTCCATCAACGTCAGAGGATTGATAATGAAGAATCTACAAAGAACCAGATTGAATAAGTTCATATGGAAAATCAACGCTCAGTCATTATTGAATAATCTTGAAAAAATCCTTGAAGGATTGCCTCGCCCGGAAGGCAATTATGTTGAGATTACGGGATTCCCTGTTATATTTCTTAAAGGTGAAAAGTCAGATTATATATCATCTGACGAGTTCAATGATATTCTGAAAATATTCCCGTCTGCAGAGCTGAGAATAATAAAAAATGCCGGTCACTGGCTTCATTCGGAAAACCCCGAAGAAGTCTCAGAAGCTATTCTAAGTCTGCTCAATCAATAACACATTATCTTCGAAGGTCTGCGTAAATCAGCGTGATTTGCGGGAAGAGTTTAAGGTTCCCGCAGATTTCGCAGATAAAAAATGTGGATTAACAATGCAGATTAAAAAGTTGTAACTGATTCAATCTTATCTTCTTGTATCTCTCCCAGGTTCATAAACCGGAGAAGTATCTGTGCAATCGCAATGACATCTTTCTCACAATACCTGATTATCCTTGGAAGGTCCTTCTCATTATAATATATGTCTGCAACCATACTGCCGTCAATATCATTTTTTGGTGATGGTATTCCAAGTATAGTGGTCATCAGTTCAAGGGATGTATAGTTTTTATAGTCACCGAATTTCCAGAGATCCATAGTATCCAGAAGCTTTATTTCCCAGGGTTTTTTACCGGCATTGTCAAGTATTTCCGGTATAATAAGCCTATTGATGATCATTCTCCTTGCAATGTACGGAAAATCAAATTCCCTGCCATTGTGTGCACACAGAACAGCATCTTTGTTTGATTTTGAGAATTTTGAAATCATTGCTGAGAATTCAGTGAGTAGGATTTTCTCATCATCACTGTGAAATGATTTGAGTCTTAAGCTGAACGGATTCTTCTCCCTGATGAAGCCAACTGAGATACAGATTATTCTGCCAAACTCAGAATATATGCCGGCTCTTTCATAAACATCTTCTGCCGACTGGTCAGGATTTCTGAATAATTTTGATTTCTTTTCCCAGAGGATCTGCATCGCCGGTTCAAGAGAGCTCATTGATGGTGCCTGGGGAACTGTTTCGATATCGAGAAACAGTACATCTTCCACTTTGATGTTATCAAGCATGATTTCTTAATTTCTTATTTAATAAATGTTTTTCAATAATTGATATAAGGACTTCGATACCTACCTGATTTTCGCCTCCTCCGGGTATTATTATGTCAGCATACCGTTTGGACGGTTCAATAAACTGAAGATGAGATGGTTTAACAGTATCATGGTATCGTTCGAGCACTTTGAGCACTGATCTGCCTCTTTCAACAATATCACGCTGAATAACCCGGCCAAGACGGTCATCAGCATCAGCATCAACAAAAACTTTGATATCCAGCATATTACGTAATCCAGGATCAGCAAGTATCAGTATCCCTTCAACAAGAACTACTCTTGCTGGTTTAATTGTAATTGTTTCCTTCGCTCTCAGACAGGTAAGATAGGAATAGATCGGCATCTGTATAGATTTCCCTTTCCTTAGTTGCTTCAGTTGATTGATTAGCAGACTGAACTCAAGTGAATCGGGATGGTCAAAATTGATTTTTTGCCTCTCTTCCAGTGGGATATGTTTGTTATCCTTGTAATAGGAATCCTGCGGAATTACTATTACCTCACCATTAGGAAATGCTTCCAGTAATTTGTTGACGACGGTTGTTTTTCCTGAACCTGTACCACCTGCTATTCCAACAATCAGCATTTATTTGTAGATTTGCGCCAATAAAGTTACCAAAAATAATAAAAAGTCTGGAGCAAGGTAAAGGCCAGATTGACTAAAGTTGATTATCATATGTCGGAATTGTATCCACTTAAATTTGAGCCTTTGATGAAAGAGAAAATCTGGGGGGGAACTGCATTGGTGAACCGTTATTATAAAAAAGCAGATCCTTCTCTGAAATATGGTGAGAGCTGGGAATTATCAGCAATACCCGATAATCTTTCCGTTATCAGCAATGGTTTTCTTGCAGGAAATAATATTGAAGAGCTTATTGAAGTTTATATGGGCGATATTACAGGTGATGCAGTTTTTGACAAGTTCGGAAACGAATTCCCCCTTCTCATAAAGTTGATAGAAGCCAGTGTGGATCTTTCAATCCAGGTCCATCCTGGAAATACAATTGCAAAGGAGAGACATAAAGCCTATGGGAAGACTGAAATGTGGTATGTCCTTGAAAGTAAAAATGGTTCAAAGATCTATACTGGTTTCAAAGAGCCATGCGATAGAGAAATTTATCTTGCTGCCCTAAAAGCAGGAAATATAATTGAGTTAATGAATATTGAAAACTCGCTCCCTGGTGATGTTTTTTTCACTCCTTCAGGGAGAATCCATGCAATCGGAGCCGGTAATGTCCTGGTCGAAATACAGCAAACTTCTGATATAACCTACAGGATATTTGACTGGGACCGGAAAGGAACAGATGGAAAACCGAGGGAGCTGCATACAGAACTTGCCCTTGATGCAATTGATTTTAATGCAGCAGGAAAGAATAAGATAGTTAAAAAACTTACTCTGAACAAAACTGAAAACCTGGTGAACAGTGAATTCTTCGTTACAAATGCGATAAGTTTTAATGAACGCATAGGTAAAGATTACAATCTGATAGATTCCTTTGTTATTTATATTTGCACTGAAGGTGAATTTCTGATTCGCTGGGACGGTAATTCTGAACCTGTGATAAAGGGAGAAACTGTTCTGCTTCCGGCAATGATTAAAGAGGTTATTCTTGAGCCATCACCGGGAGCAAAGCTGCTTGAGGTATTTATCAATGAAGATATAAGGCAATCCAAATCTAATAACTATACACCATGAAAATACTTTCTGCTTCTTTTTTATTTCTTCTGGCAATACTGACAATTGCAGGCTGTTCAGGAAAAGGATCAGCTAAGAAAAATACCAAAACCGAAAATGATACTGTATTGGTACCGGATACCGGTTATACCGGGATAAAACAGTACACCAGCGGACAAAGAGTCATTAAGGAGGTTACATTTAAGAACGGAGTCCGTCATGGATTAATGAAATCATTTTATCAGGGAGGACAATTATATCAGACTTTCTGGTATAAGAATGGATTAAGGGAAGATTCTGTTACATGGTACTATCTGGAGGGTCAGATATTCAGGTCGACCCCTTATAAACATGATACTGTTGACGGTATCCAGAAACAGTATTACAGGAACGGGAAATTGAAAGCAAGGATCGGATACAGCAAAGGATTGCGTACGCCTTATTTCGAGGAGTATTACACAGATGGCAAGCGGATAAAAGGATACCCGGAAATAGCTACCTCCATACGTGACGAATACAGCTCAAAAGGTTTGTACAATATCGGACTTGAGTTGTCAGATAAAAGCACTAAGGTAAAGTTTTACCAGGGTGAGTTTACAGACAATCGCTTTGATACTGCAGCATGTAAAAAAATAATTACTGTAAAAGGTAAAGGTACACTGACCCTTAAAAAAACAGGAACACCTGGAAAAGACTATGTGGGAGTTATTGCAGAAATTGTCACAGATTTCGGTAACAGATATCTGACTTACAAGAAAATAGCCCTGCCCTACAATGATCTCAAATAGCAGGGCAATATGATAATCCGCTCCGCTTCTTTTGTTAAAAGCAGTACAACTTTAAAGCAATGCCCTGAAACTTCATTACCAGAGTTTGGGTTTATCGGCCGGTCAAATGTGGGGAAATCTTCCCTCATTAATATGCTGACAGGATGGTCGAGGCTGGCAAAGATTTCAGGAGAACCTGGGAAAACCAGAACTATTAATCATTTTCTGATTAACGGAACCTGGTACCTCGTCGATCTTCCCGGTTACGGATATGCAAAAGTACCGGCGAAGATAAGAGACGGGTGGACTAAAACGGTTAGGGATTACATACTAAAAAGAGACTCTCTGTTTTGCCTTTTTGTATTGCTTGATTCAAGACACAAACCACAAAAATCCGATATTGACTTCATGGAATTCCTGGGTATTAACAGAATACCCTTTGCCAGAGTTTTCACAAAAAGCGATAAACTCAGCTGGACTGTTCTCAACAAATCAATACAACAATATGACTTTGAGATGCTAAGGACGTGGGAGACATTACCTGTTACATTTGTTACATCCACAACAAATAAGACAGGAAGGGAGGAGATTTTGAATTTCATTGAAGAATCTTTGAACAATTTATCAAAAGAGGTTTGATATTATCAGGATTATTTATTTTTGTATACAGAATCAGAATCATGACAGCAAAATACCGATAAATGTTTGGAAAAGCACCTATGAAACTCTTTTCCGGCAGGTCATCCAGACACCTGGCAGAAAAGATCGCAAAAGAACTTGGGATTGAGCTTGGGAAAAGCTCAGTCACCAGCTTCAGTGATGGAGAATTTCAACCTTGTTTTGATGAATCAGTCAGAGGTGATATGGTCTTTATCGTCCAGTCAACGAATCCTCCTGCAGACAACCTTTTTGAGCTTCTTTTGATGATTGATGCAGCAAAGAGAGCTTCTGCCTATAAAGTCATCGCTGTCATACCTTATTATGGTTTTGCACGCCAGGACAGGAAAGATCGTCCAAGAGTTTCAATAGGCTCAAAGCTTTCTGCTGATCTGCTCAGCACTGCAGGCGTCGACAGGATTATAACAATGGATCTGCATGCAGATCAGATCCAGGGTTTTTTTAATGTACCTGTTGACCATCTTTTCGGTTCGGCAATTTTTGCACCGTATATAGAAAATCTCAAGCTCGATAACCTGACTATCTCAGCACCCGATATGGGCGGCTCAAAAAGGGCAAATGCTTATTCACGTCATCTTCAGGCTGAGATGGTCCTGTGTTACAAACTCCGGAAAAAGCCGAATGTAGTCGAAGAGATGTCGGTAATAGGTGAAATCGAAGGAAAAAATGTCATTATCATTGATGATATGGTTGATACTGCCGGAACACTTGTCCTGGCAGCAGACATGATGAAAGAAAGAGGAGCCAATAGCATCAGAGCATTTGCCACACATCCTATTTTATCGGGAAATTCCATTGAAAGAATAAATAATTCAGCAATAGAAGAACTGGTAGTCACTGACTCTGTTCCGTTTAACAATCACTCAGATAAAATAAAAGTACTGTCAATAGCTGAGATATTTGCAAGAACCATCCAGGCAGTAAATACCAACCAGTCAATAAGTACAAATTTTGTATTCTGATTCCTTTGTCATATATTTGCAGTCCAATTTTTTTATAGTTTCTAACGTGTAATGGGATTCCGCAAGGCGGAATTGAGTAGCACAATAACTTAATGCAAAATGAAGACAATTGAGATTAAAGGATCAGTCAGAAAAGACCTAGGAAAGAAGAGTTCTAAACTGATCAGGAAAGACGGAAATGTACCTTGTGTAATTTACGGAAAAGAAAAGAACCTGCATTTTTATGCTCATGAGAACAGCTTTAAGAATCTTGTTTACACTCATGAAGCTCACCTTGTGAAACTAAATATCGATGATCAGGAATATAAAGCTGTATTGCATGATATGCAGTTTCATCCTGTAACTGATAAAATACTTCACGCTGATTTCATTCAGATATTTGATCATAAACCCGTAATTATATCTGTACCGGTAACAGTTACCGGTGATTCAGTCGGGGTTAAAGCAGGTGGCAAACTTTTTATTAAAAAAAGGAATCTGAAAGTTAAAGGTCTGGCAGAAGATCTTCCCGAAGATCTAACAGTCGATATAACTGACCTCAAAATTCACCACTCAATTAAAGTCGGTGATCTCGCATTTGATAAAATAGAATTACTCGATCCTAAAATCACAACTGTTGTATCAGTTGTAACTTCCCGTATTGCTCTGAAAACTGAAGAAGAGGAAGCTGCAGAAGCTGCTGCTGCAGAAGCTGCTGCTGCTGCCGCTGGTGAAGCCGCTGGTGAAGCTTCTGGTGAAGCTGCTGCAGGAGAGAAACCGAAAGAGAAAGAAAAAGGTAAAGAGAAAGAAAAAGACAAGAAATTTTAATTTGCTTTTTAATAATCAGGCACAATGAAATATCTGATAGTTGGCCTGGGAAATATCGGGGACGAGTATTCTGACACCCGTCATAATATAGGATTTATGGTATTGGATGCTTTGGCAACTGCATCCAATACTATTTTTAACGATAAGCGTTACGGTGATGTTTGCTCATTTAAATACAGAGGAAGAGAATTGCTGCTTCTTAAACCTTCAACGTTTATGAATCTCAGCGGCAATGCAGTAAGATACTGGATGAAAAAAGAAAAGATCCCGATTGAAAACCTGCTGGTCATAGTCGATGACATTGCCATTCCGCTGGGAAGTATTCGCATGAGACCAAAAGGAAGTGACGGGGGACATAACGGTCTGGCTCATATAAGTTCAGTACTATCAACATCTGAATATGCAAGGATCAGAATAGGCATCGGAAATGGTTTCCCAAAAGGATCACAGGTCAACTATGTACTTGGAAGATGGAATAACCAGGAGAAGAAATTCCTTGAAGAAAGAATTTCCATCGTAATTGAAATGATTAAGTCTTTCACCATATCAGGTACTGAACTAACGATGACTACTTTCAATAAAGCAGGGAAAATACCTCCTGCGGGTGATAAGAAAATTTCAACTTAGAAAATCTATCCTGATTGTAAATGCCTGATATAAATCCTGTTAGAATAGATAAATTCCTTTGGGCTGTGAGGTTATATAAGACAAGGAGTCTTGCTATAAATGCCTGCCGGATGGGAAGGGTTCTGATAAACGGTAACCAGGTTAAACCCTCCAAAACGATCGAAGGCAATGAGATTCTTACAATAAGAAAACCTCCCGTTACCTATACTTATAAGGTGATCAGCCCCGTGGAAAAAAGGGTTACAGCAAGGCTCGTAATTAACTTCCTTGAGGATAATACATCTGAAAATGAAAAAATTAAACTTGAAATTCGCCAGACAGGTTCTATAGGTCACAGGAAAAGGGGTAGTGGACGGCCAACAAAAAAAGAGAGAAGAATTATCGATAAATGGAGGGTCGGATCTGACGACCATTGACAGGGTAGTATAAAGACTTAAAAAACAGGGAAATCACTCTGAAAATAACCAGGATTTTAGTACGATAAATCCATTTTTTTTAAATTGCAGACATCCGCAGTCTTCTATTTCCGGTAGCGAAAAATGATTTTTTCTGGGATGGGTAAGGAAAACATTGAGAAGTATACAAGAGGTTATGCATTAATAAAGAAGATAGTTGGCTTCTGGCATAATAATGTGTTTTACAGGAAAGTGATCGTGCTTGGCCGTGAAAATATAAATCCTGATCATCATCTTATTTTTGCACCTAACCATCAGAACGCCTTAATGGATGCGCTTGCAGTTGTTTTCACCCATAAGGGCCAGCCGGTGTTCCTTACACGTGCAGATGTCTTTAAAAGGAAAATAATTGCATCCATTCTTTATTATCTGAAAATGCTGCCTGTATTCAGGATCAGGGACGGTTACAGCAGCCTGAAAGGAAACGATGAAATTTTTGACAAGACAGTAGATATTCTAAAGAACAAAAATGGTCTTGTTATCCTTCCAGAAGGCAACCATGAGGGTTACAGGAGACTCCGACAGCTCAAGAAAGGTATCTGCAGAGTAGCATTTCAGGCTGATGAAGCTTCAGATTTCAAGTTAAAAATTAAAATCATTCCTGTTGGTATTGAATTCAGCCACTATACCAGATACAGACAGGTATTGACTGTTATTTACGGAAAGCCTATAGAAGTGTCAGAATTCTACGATCTGTACAAAAAAAGCCCGGAAATTGCTCTTAATGAACTCCGGAACAAGCTTTCCTTCGAAATGAAAAGGTTAATTGTACATATCGAATCAGAGGAGGACTACGAAGCTCTTGATGAGCTTAGGAGTCTGATAAACGGAAGGTTCAGTGACGATATCCGAAATCCTAAACTATTCAAGGACAGGATGCTTATAGAAAAGATGAATGATCTGAAGATAAAAGATTTGCCCCTTTATCAGAAAATTTGTTCACTCAGCCTTCGTGTAAAAAATAAAGCAAAGGAACTCAATACGGATTACAGACTTCTTGCAAAAAAGAAACATCCGGCCGGCTGGTTAATTGCCGGCCTGGCAGCCCTTGTCATCGGATTGCCTCTTTTTATTTATGGCAATATCTTTAATATGACATTTCTTGAAATTCCGAATCTGCAGAGCAAGAGAATCCGCGATATTCAATTCCGCTCATCAATTAAATTCGGATTTTCATTTGCTATTGCGTTAGTTCTGTTACCAGTATTTCTTATCCTGTCTTTTATTATCTTCCCCTCATGGTGGATTCCTGTTTTGATTTTTGTTTCCCTGCCTCTCTCTGGTCTGTTCGCATGGAATTATTACCTTGAGCTGCGACGGATAATTGGAGGATTCAGAATCAGAAATTATATTAAGAATCACAATGAGGGGTATTTGACACTCAAAAAGAATCACGATGAATTAGTTAACCTGGTGGCTGGGATTTATTGAAATGAGGAGAAATAATATATTCCGGGAAAAAATTGTCTGGATTACCGGGGCATCATCGGGTATCGGCGAAGCGCTTGTTTATGAACTGGTTAAGCGAGGTGCAACAGTCATCATTTCATCAAATGACAAACAGGGTCTTGAAAGAGTTAAGGCAGCCTGCGATGTGAAATCGTCGCAGGTCATCTGTGTCCCATTTGATCTGTCTGCTACTTCAGGATTAGAGAATATGGTCGAACAACAGGTAGAAATACTGGGCAGGATCGATTTTCTTTTTAATATCGGCGGGATAAGTCAAAGGGCAAGGGTTGATGAAACTCCATTATGGCTTGACAGAAAAATATTTGAGATAAATTATTTCGGAACTATTGCTCTGACTAAAGCTATCCTGCCCTGTATGATAAGGCAAAAATCAGGGCATATTGTTGCAACAAGCAGTATTACAGGGAGATTCGGATTTCCTCTTCGTTCAGCCTATTCAGCATCGAAGCAAGCCCTTCATGGATTCTTTGAAACTTTATATCTCGAGAACAAAAAGAACAATATCAGAACATCTGTGATTATTCCGGGAAGGATTAGAACAAATATCTCATTTCATGCTCTTGATTCAGAAGGAAAAGAACACGGTAAGATGGATGAGGGGCTGGCAAATGGAATCCCTCCTGAAAAGGCAGCCAGAATTATAATAAGGGGAATTATCAGGAATAAAAGAGAAATTCTTGTTGGTGGCAGAGAAATGTTGATTTTATACATCCGAAGACTATGCCCATGGCTTTTCTACAGAATCGCTGATAAGATAAAATCAATGTAGTTTAAGATTTATTCAATGAAAGGTTATGTCGTAAGCGGTATCCAGCAGATTGGGATAGGAGTAGTGAATCTTCAGGAAGCCTGGAAATGGTATATTGATAAATTTGGAATGGATTGCCGGATCTTCGAGGACGAGGCTGAAGCCAAACTTATGCTGCCTTATACCGGTGGCAAACCCAGAACCCGTCATGCAGTCCTGGCTTTAAATCTTCAGAGCGGAGGAGGTTTTGAGATATGGCAGTACAAAGGGAGAGAACCATTAAAGATCAAGAATGAGATATTGATTGGGGATCTTGGGATAATTAGCTGTAAAATGAAAGCCAAAAATATCGGAACTGCATATTCATACCTGAAGAAAAAGAACACCCTTATCTTAAATGAACCTGCAGAAGATCCTTCAGGCAAAAAAAGCTTTTTTGTAAAAGACCCTTATGGGAACATTTTTCAAATAGTTGAAGGTGACAGCTGGTTCATGAATGAGGGAAAAGAGACAGGCGGTTCTTATGGAGTTATAATCGGAGTCTCAGATATACAAAAAGCAATGCCGGTCTACTCGGATATTCTTGGTTATGATGAAGTTGTTTATGATGTTTCAGGTAACTTCCCGGATCTTGCCCAACTTCCAGGAGGGAACAGCACAATAAGGAGAGTATTACTGAAAAGTTCAAAACCTTTTACTGGTCCTTTCAGCAGGCTCTTTGGTCCCAGCATGATAGAACTGATACGTGCAGCTGATAAACCGGGTAAGAAAATATATGAAAACAGGTTCTGGGGTGATCCCGGATTTATACATCTTTGTTATGACATTCGCGGTATGGATGAGCTGAAAGAATATTGCAAAAGCAAAGGATTTCCATTTACCGTCGACAGTAAACACAGCCATGAAGGGAACAGCTTTGATATGGGAGAAGCTGCCGGCCATTTCGCATATACGGAGGATCCCGACGGTACACTCATTGAGTTTGTGGAAACCCATAAAATACCCATTATAAAGAAATTCGGATGGTATCTTGATCTCATAAAAAGAGATCCTCAAAAGACACTGCCTGATTGGATACTTAAAACGCTTAAATTCTCAAAAATCAAAATGTAAATCTGATCTTTCTAATCTTTTTTATTTCCTGATATCCTTTCAGCTTCGCGGAAAACTCTCATTATATTGCCACCCCAGATTTTTTCGATATCACTTTTTGAATACCCTCTTCTTAATAATTCAGCTGTAATATTTTTCATTTCTGCTACTGACCTGCAACCATCCACTTTTCCTCCACCGTCAAAATCAGTTCCGATACCAACATAGTCAATACCAATTATCTGGACAACATGATCAATATGATCTACTACATCTGCAACTGTAGCAAGCTTCGAATATTTGTTTCGTAAGTCCCGCTGTTCATTAAAGAATATTTTTTTCTGCTCATCAGAAAGACCATTAATATCGCCATATTTAATCTGCAGCTCCTTAAGCATCCTGTCAAGTTCAGGATTTGGCTCAGGTGTCTTTAAATAACTACTAAGGATACAAATCTGTATCACTCCTCCATTTGATTTAAGTAGCAGGAGCATATCATCAGTCAGATTCCTCACGCTGGAGCATAAAGCCCTGCAGGAAGAATGTGATGCAATAACAGGAGCTTTTGATATCTTGATTACATCATAGAATGATTCATCAGAAATATGGGAAACATCAACTATCATTCCAATACGATTCATCTCTTTTACTACCTCTTCACCAAAGGCAGATAGTCCGTTGTGTTCCGGACCCCCGGGATCAGTAGAAGAATCACATATGTCATTATTGCCTGTATGACAAAGAGTTATATACCTGGCACCATGGTCATAGTATTCCTTAATCCTGGTGATATCATTACCGACAGCATATCCATTCTCAACTCCTGTAAAAACTGCAATTTTGTTTTTCTTTTTCAACCTGTATGCGTCATCGGGAGAATAAGCCATTTCTGCCATCGAAGAATTTTTCTTTACATTTTCATTAATGGCATCAAATATTCTGAGGGTTGCCTGGTGAACTTTATTATAAGAAGAGTCGTTTCTTGGACCCTGTCTTATAAACACTGCAAAGAATTCAGTATTAAGACCCCCTTCGGTCATTCTTGGAAAATCAACGCACCCTTCCTCATTTTTCACACCGAGATTGAAGCCGGTACTTGCCAGTCTCATTGGAGTATCGCAGTGTGTGTCAACGGTAAGAAAATCATTATGTAACTTCTCAGCCTTCCGGATCAGTTTGTCTTCATCGCTGCCACAGCCTGATAACATTAAGATAGTGAGGGGAACAACTACTAATTTCCTCATACTTATCATGATTTGAGAAAGCGCAAGATAATAAAATCAGATACCAACAATTTTTAAATAAAGTTAATTAACACAAATTAACATTAGAAGAAAGCCCTGTCAATAAATGTCGGGGCAGCTATTAAAAGGATACAAAATTCAGATCAGGTTATTTCTGCAGCACAACCAGGTTACCGAATAATTTCTTATTGGCCATTATTTTTTCTTCATTGCCGTATACACACAACACATTCTTTTCGAGTACTCCGGAGGTCAGGCTTTCCATTCTTCTTATATCTTCTGCAGTGGTGGAGAGAATTTCGTCTCTCTCTTTTTGCAATTGTTCCTTTGTAATCTTTGAAAAATAATTAGTAAATGCAACATTGCCTTTCTGTGAAGGTGTCAGGGGCATATCGAGTCCTGCAATTGTACCGATTATGTACCTTGTCATGGATGTGCTGTCGGCATTAAAGTTCTTAAGGTAATCCGGAGTTTCATCATAGTTTTCCAGAGTCTCCTTAAGGTTTGGATCCCTGTACGAACTAAAGTAAAAAACACCATTACGGTTTATTCTTGCAGATCCACCATAAGCCCCGCCTATCACCCTTATCCGGGTTTGTAACCAGTCACTTGAGAGTATCTTATTCAGAACCTGCATCTTACCATTCCATTCATAGCCAAGTTTGTGATAATCATACCCTTTAAGTACATATTGCACCTTTGATGCTGTAATAAAAGCCTCATTCTTTGGTTCAGGCTTGAGATTCCATTGGATATATTCAACAGGTTTGTCAGGTAGCGTACCTTCAAATCCGCTAAAATCCAGTGAAAACAGATCCAGGTCATCCTTGCTGCAGGTCACTCCTACTGTCATATTATTTTTTGTAAACAGCAGTCCAGCAACTTTAACCAGCCTGTTCATTACCTCTTCAGATTTTTCGCTGAATTCCTTTTGCAGTTTTGTGATAAACCAATAATATTCTGCACCATTGGTCACTTCATTTAATACGCCATTGGCAGTCAGATATGAATTTAGCCGGCTCAGAGCGGTGCCACTACCGTCCTGCAGAATCTGTTGTTCCAGCTGAGATTGATGTCGCATCAGCAGCTC
>Ga0113563_10000272_pt1 | contig 23222 bp, 21 predicted proteins | sample Mud3Dept3metaG_FD_80117 | JGI IMG/M metagenome (GOLD analysis project Ga0113563, IMG submission 80117) | Freshwater wetland microbial communities from Ohio, USA, analyzing the effect of biotic and abiotic controls - Mud 3 Core 4 Depth 3... | ecosystem: Environmental > Aquatic > Freshwater >... | reverse complement strand
GTTTAAAGACATTGGAGGACTGGGTGCAAAACGACCTGCAACCGGACCTGACTTTTTTGTTCGATGTATCGACCGAGCTCAGCCAGCAACGCCTGTCCTTCAACCTATCCCTGGATCGTTTCGAGCAGGAGAAGCAAGACTTCTTCAAGCGCGTGCGCGATGCCTATCTGGCGCGCGCTAGAGCCTTTCAGCAACGCATGCGCGTAATCGACAGCAGCCGCTCGATTGCCGAGATTCAAAAGGAATTGGGTGGTTTGATCGATGCGCTGGCGCAATAAGAGAATCTGGGCATGAACCTCTATTCCTGGCAAAGCGCGCTCTGGCAGCGCCTGATGGCGCAGCCGGAGCGCATGCCGCATGCACTGTTGCTGGAAGGCCCGCGCGGCATCGGCAAGCTCGATTTCGCCCTGGCCCTGGCCGCGGCGCGCTTGTGCGAGGCGCCGCAGGGCGATGGCCAGGCCTGCGGCAAATGCCCGGCTTGTCACTGGATAGGACAAGGCTCGCACCCGGATATGCGCCTGCTGGAGCCGCTGACGGCGGATGCAGACGAAGCCGAGGAGGGTACGCCGCGCAAAAAATACGACATCACCATCGCCCAAGTGCGCGCCTTGGGCGATTTCGTCAATCTGTCGAGCCACCGCGCCGGCGGCCGCGCGGTGGTGATCCATCCGGCCGAGGCGCTCAATCCCGCCGCCGCCAATGCGCTGCTCAAGACCTTGGAAGAACCCAATCCAAACAGTATTTTTCTGCTGGTTACGCATCAGGCCAATTTTCTGTTGCCGACCATCAAGAGCCGCTGCCATCGCATCAGCATGCCGCAGCCGAGTGCGGCGCAAGCCAGCGCCTGGCTGGCGCAGAACGGCGTAGAGCAGGCCGCACTGTGCCTGGCCTTGGCCGGCGGTTCGCCGCTGCAGGCGCGCGACTATGCCGATGCGCAATATCTGCAAGCGCGGCAGCAATTCTTGAATACCCTGCACAAGCCCAAGCAGCTCAACTGGCTGCAAGTGGCGGAGCAGGGCGCCAAGGCGGACATGGCGGCGCGCTTCGATTGGCTGCAAAAATGGCTGGCGGATCTGATCAGCGCGCGCTTGGCCGGAACAGTACGCTACAACCTGGATTTCGTTTCCAGCTTGCAGGAATTGGCGCTAACGGTTAACTTAATGCGCGTGCAGCAATTTGCCGATGAGTTGGCGCAAATCAAGCGCCGCTTAAAGCATCCCTTAAATCCGCAGCTGCTCCTGGAGAGCGTGCTGCTCAGTTATCTAGCGGCGGTAAGTTAATGGCAGAAGCCCCAAAACCCAGTCCTGGCGGTGGTGCGCGTCCCGGCGTGCTGTCGCTTAGCATCAAGGAAAAATCGGCACTGTACGCCGCCTACATGCCCTATCTTAAATATGGTGGGATTTTCATTCCAACCAACAAGAACTACGCCATCGGCGACGAAGTCTTCATGCTGCTGACCTTGATGAACGACCCGAACAAACTGCCGGTGGCGGGGCGCGTGGTGTGGATTACGCCGCCGGGCGCACAGGGCGGCAAGACTCAGGGCATCGGCGTGGAATTTGCCGCCAACGAAAGCGGCAGCGCCGCGCGCAACAAAATCGAGGGACTCTTGGGTGGTTCGCTCAAGTCTACGCGTCCCACGCATACCATGTAGCATCTAAACCAAAAGGCGATTGGTCCACGAAAAGCACGAAAGCCACGAAAAATTCGATCGATAAAAAGCGCCTGTGATTTAGATAGCTTTCAATGCAAGTTTGAATTTTTTCGTGGCTTTCGTGTTTTTCGTGGACAGATTGTTTTTTCTTAGCGTCATTACCTATGTTCATCGACTCTCATTGCCACCTGGATTTTCCCGAGCTGGCGCAGAATCTTCCCGAAATGTTGTCGCATATGGCGGACAATCAAGTCACCCATGCGCTATGCGTGTCGGTCGATTTGCCGGATTTCCCCAAGGTGCTGGCCTTGGCCGAGCAACATGGCAATCTATTCGCCTCGGTCGGCGTACATCCCGACTATCAGGACACGCCAGAACCCACGGTAGAGCAACTGGTGCGCCTGGCCGATCATCCGCGCGTGGTGGCGCTGGGCGAAACCGGCCTGGATTATTTTCGCCTCAAGGGCGATCTGGAATGGCAGCGCGAGCGCTTTCGCACGCATATCCGCGCCGCACGCGAAGCGCACAAGCCGCTCATCATCCATACTCGGGAAGCGGCTGACGACACCCTCAGAATCATGCGCGAAGAGGGCGCGCAAGCGGTGGGCGGGGTGATGCATTGCTTCACCGAAAGCTGGGAGGTGGCGCAGCAGGCGATGGAGTTGGGGTTTTATATTTCCTTCTCCGGCATCGTCACTTTCAAAAAGGCGCTGGCACTGAAAGAAGTAGCGCAAAAAATCCCATTGGAGCGTATGTTGATCGAAACCGACTCGCCCTATCTGGCGCCCACGCCGTTTCGCGGCAAGCAGAACGAACCGGCCTATGTGAAATATGTGGCGGAGGAAATTGCTCGACTACGCGCCGACTCCATTGAAAATATCGGCCAATCTACTTCTAGAAACTTCTTTAAGGTGTTTTCACAAGCAAATGAATAAATTGATTAATATTTTTGTATATATGTGCTTTTTCGGGCTGTTGCTCAATCCAGCCCAAGCGGGCGAAATTGTCGATGACACCTTGCAAGCGATCAATCTAGGCGATGTGGATGGAATAGCCGAAGGATTGCGGCGCGGCCTGGATGTCAATTATGCCGATCAGGAAGGCAATACTTTATTGATGTTGTCTGCGCGCAGCGGTCATACAGAGGCGGTTGCGCTCTTGATCAATGCGGGGGCCAAAGCCTATCCCAGCAATGTTCACGGCGATACCGCCTTGCTGCTCGCCAGCTTCGGTGGCTATGAGAAAATTGTCGATATGCTGCTGGCCAAGGGCGGTAGCCTGGAGGCCAATGCGCGCGGCTGGACGCCGCTGCATTATGCGGCTTTTGCCGGGCATATTCGTTTGGTGAATCTGTTTATCGACCGGGGCAGTAAGATCAATGCCGGGACCCAAATTGGTCTGACGCCGCTCATGGTCGCGGCCATGAATGGGCATCTGGAGATCGTGCAGGATCTGCTCAAGCGTGGCGCCGATTCAACGCCGCGCGATGACAACGGCCGGAATGCGCTCGATCATGCCTTGGCACGCGGCAATACATTGATCGCCGATCTGCTGAAGAAAACACCCGCCAAGAAGTAATCGGCAAGACTGCGGACTACTCAGCCATAGGGGCGGGGCGGCCAATGTAGAAGCCTTGGGCATGGGAGAAGCCGATTTCTCCGACCCGGCGCAGCAAGGCCTCGGTCTCGATGCCTTCCGCCACCAGTTCGTAGCCGGCATCCTGGATCATGCGCGCCAAGTCCTCGACGAACAGTGCTGATCGCCCCATGTCTTCCAGGCTGCGCACCATGGAAATATCGAATTTCACCAGATCCACCGGCATGCTGGCCAGATAGCGCAGCGACGAATAGCCGCTGCCGAAATCGTCCAAAGCGATCACGAATCCGGCCTTGCGCAACTGTTGCAGGTGCGCCGAAGCCTGGGTGATCTGGGTGATCAAGGATGTTTCCGTGAGTTCCAACACCAGCTTGTAGTTGGCCAGCAGCGGGACAAATGTCAGCAGTTTTTCCACTATCCGCGCATGCACGATGCCCGGCCCGGAGACGTTGATGGCAACGCCGGATCCGGCCGGAATCTTGCCCGCCTGCATATCGCGCCAAATCCGTTCGAACACCGCCAGATCAAATTCGCACTCCAAGCCGCGCAATTCAACCACCGGAAAAATTCCGGAGGGCATGATCAGCGACCCGCCAGTCCGAATGCGCACCAGCGCTTCATAGTATGCCAGCCTTTTTCCGGGAAGCTGCACCACCGGCTGGTAGTGCATCTCCAACAGATCGGGATTGGCGATGGCCTGGTACACGGCGTTGACTTCCGCGTTGGACACCATGGCCTCGTTGCTATCGCCCATCTCGCTGCTATACATGACAACCTTTGCTTGTCCCGGGCGTTTGGCATGATACATGGCCAAGTCGGCCTGGCGATGCAGCAGCACCAGGGTATCGTCCTGAGTGCTGGCTGCGTAAGCAATGCCGATGCTGATGCGCACCGGTTCTTTCACGCCATGCAGGGCGAAGTCCCGATGGTTTACTTGTTCCATGCAGCGCTCGGCGACAAAGCGCGCGCTGACGGGATCGGCGCCGAACAAGACCGTCGCGAACTCGTCGCCGCCTAATCGATACAAGCGATCTCCGGCGCGCAAGGCCATATGCAGCGATTCCGCCAAACCCTGGATGACCCGGTCGCCTACCTGATGGCCATAGGTATCGTTGATCGCCTTGAAGTGATCGCAGTCGAACAGCAAGAAGGCGACTTGCGGCGCGGACGTACCCTGGACGCGGCGCATGGTCTGCCAATCGTCATCGAAAGCGCGGCGATTATAAACGCCGGTCAGCGGGTCGCGATGAGCCAGCACCCAAAGTTCCTCGTTTTTATTGGCGAGGCTGAGATGCATATCATCCAATTGCAGCTGATAGTCGTTCAGTGAGTGGCGCACGTTTTCCAATTCCGAAATCGCCAGCGCGCCACGGTAGGACTCGCCGAGAAAGCCGCCCTGGCCGCGCTTCATGGACTCGATGTGATCCGATAGTCGGCGTAATGGTTTTGCAACAACGGAAACCAGGGCGAAGTAACCCAGCAAAGAGCTTGCGGCTATCAGCAGCGCCAGTTCGAAAAACGAGCGGGTCGCGATTTTCTGCAAGGCCCGGGTTTCGGGATTGGCCACCGGGCGAAAACGCAGATGCTGCATAACGTCTTCGAGCAAAATCCGTTCGCCCTCGCGCCCTTCGAAATACAGGGTGCTTAGGTCCAGATAGCGGAATTTACGTAAACCCCGCAACTCTTCCAGCAAGTCGAGTTTTAGGCCGGCATAACCGATCTGCTGCGATTGCTTGGGGTCTGAAAAAAATGCAGCAAAAACATAAAGATGGGAATGCCCCCGATTTTGGATGATCATCGGGCGCATATCCAGGATAGTGGGTGGCATGGAGCTTTCATCCGACTTTGCCGGCGAAAGATTGCGGCCTTGCAGGTCATAAAGGTCTACCGCATCCAGTGTCTTGGGGAGCACGCCGGCGCTGAGTGCGCGGGAACTGCGCCAATAGGAATAGTAGGTGGGGTCTTCCAGTTGTACCCGCGCCTCATCCCATTGCGTCAAGCTTTGCACCGTGCGCTCGGCGTGTTTAAGCAATAGTGTAATGGCCTCATTTAATTCCTGCCGCGCCAGCTTTTCATCCGAGTGCCGAACCTGCTCATCCAACTGGGCGATGTCGCGAAACACGGCGGCTGCCATTAGCCCCATGGCAAGGGCCAAAACGGCCAAAAAAGCCAAGGCGTAGTGCGCGATGGGCCGCGCTTTGAGCAATCCGCTGATTTTCAGAAAAGGCATCTAGCGCCCCGGCTTACGGGCAAGCGGTGCTTGCACTGCTTGCAGCAAGGCATCTTGAAGGTCGAATTCGTGCTGCTTGTCAAAGAAATGGTTGGCGCCGTCGATGACGCGCACCGTCACGCCTCGCGCGGTAAGTTTTCCCAACCAGTCCGGCCCCATGCGGTCATCCGCGCTGCCGAGAATGACTTCGATCGGAACGCTTTGCTTGGCCAAGGAATCCAGGATGCTACTGCGCGTCACCGTCAGATACGACAACAGGGCAGGGGCTGGCGCGACATATTTCTTGCAATGTCCGAATTCGGCTTCGAACAGAGTTTTGTTCTGGCCACCCTGTTCGCGCAGGTTACGCACCAGCTTGGCGCGCGCGTTCGCCTCCTGTTTAACTTCCACGTCCGTTAAGCTGATCAGGATGGCCTTGGCAATGGCCCGAGATGGTTTTTTGCCTAGATAGCTTAATATCTGAACGCTGCCGAAACTGTGGCCAATCAAGACAATGCGGTTATGTCCGCGTTGCGCCAGCCAGTCCGACCAGAACGCGAGTTCGGCTACGTCTTCCTCCAGGCTATGAGTATGCACGGCCTCACAGGGCAGGCTCATTTTGCGGCCTGAAATCCCCAGGCTCAGCGTAGGCGCCAAAACGGTGTATCCGGCCGAGGACAAGGCCTCGGTGGCGCTGGCGACAGTTGAGAAATTTCGCGTCTGGAGAAATCCGTGGAGCAACAGTACGGCAGGTTTTCCCGGCTTGCCCTGACGATATTCAGCGTTGGCGATTTTGCCCGAAGGCAGTTTACTTTCGACTATGGTTTCGACCTGTTGCGATGCCTGTGCAACAGTGCTCCAGACCAGGGCAATCAGAATGCTGGAAATGATAGTCTGCCAGTTTGTTCTTCCCATTATTTCCATTTTTTTGACGAAATTGATTTTATTATTGGCTATCGGCTAAATCGCTCACGACTTAAACCAAGCCGACCTGCTTGACTGCCCCAATTCTATATGTTCGCATAATGTATATTATGTCAAATGCTGGATATTCAATAAATCATTGGTTTATCGGATATTCACTAGACTCGGATCGCTCGCACTCCCATCGTAGCCAGATGCGTTAGAACCTTCCGCGTCATATCCAGCAACGGCACGCTCTCGTCGACCCCGCCGGCCAAGATGGCTTCTTTCGGCATGCCATAGACGACGCAACTGGCCTCGTCTTGGGCAAAGTTATAGGCGCCGGCTTCCTTCATTTCCTTCATGCCCAAAGCGCCGTCCTTGCCCATGCCGGTCAGGATCACGCCGATGGCGTTCGCACCGGCAAAATTAGCCGCGGAACGAAACAGGACATCGACCGATGGACGATGGCGATTGACGGGCGCCGCCTGGCTGAGTTCGGTCATATAATTGGCGCCGCTGCGCTTGAGCAGCAAATGCGAGTGCCCTGGGGCAATGTAAGCATGTCCCGGCAAAATCCGTTCGTTATGCTCCGCCTCTTTGACCGAAATTTTGCACAGGCCATCGAGGCGTTGTGCAAAGGATTTGGTGAACGCCTCCGGCATGTGTTGCGTAACTAAAATTCCCGGACAATCGGACGGCATGCGCATCAGGAATTCCTTGATCGCCTCGGTGCCGCCGGTGGAGGCGCCGACGATGATGATTTTCTCGGTGGTGGCGATGCGGTTGGCAACGGCCGGCAATACTGCATCGGCGCTATGGCTGGGCGCCACGCTAAGGGCGGTAGTTTTTCTGATTTTCGCCTTGGCTGCGGCGCGGATTTTGTCGGCAATATCCTGGCTGTATTCTTGCATGCCTTTATGGATGTCCAGCTTGGGCTTGGTTACAAAATCCACCGCGCCCAGTTCCAGCGCACGCAAGGTAATATCGGAACTTCTCTCGGTCAGCGAAGAAATCATCACGACGGGCATCGGACGCAGCCGCATCAGTTTCTCCAAAAAATCCAAGCCGTCCATTTTCGGCATTTCCACATCCAGCGTCAGCACGTCCGGGTTCAAGGCCTTAATCATTTCGCGCGCAGCGATCGGATCGGGGGCCGCGCCCACGGCCTCCATGTCGTCCTGGGCATTGATCAGCTCCTTGAGAATGCCGCGTATCAGTGCGGAATCATCGATAATTAAAACCTTGGTTTTCATCAGGCAAGCATCAAGAAAACAACTCCACATCGCCGCTCACATCGGTCTGGCGCAGGCGCACCCGATATTCGGTTTCGCGGTCGACAATGGTGTTGTTGTGGACATTGCGCAATTTCTTCACCATGACCTTGCCGGTACTTGGAAAGAAATAGACCTTGCGCGGGTAAATATCCAGTAAGTCCTGTGCAACGACGGGTATCTTTTCCATGCGCAAAAAATCCAGCACGAAGGCCGAATTGCGTTCGCCCACATTGGCAACGGTAGAGCCGCGCAACACATTGCCGCCGCCGAATACCTTGGCCTCGAGATTGGGGCGTCGCGCGCCCAGCTTTGCCAGTTCGTTGATCAGCATTTCCATGGCGTAAGAGCCATAGCGCGCCGATGTACTCAAGGGGTTGGACTGATCTTGGCCGACGCTGTCCGGCAGCATGAAATGGTTCATGCCGCCGATGCCGCTCACGCGATCGCGAATACAGGCGGCCACGCAGGAACCGAGCACCGTCACCAGCACCATATCGCGGCTGGTGCCGTAAAATTCGCCCGGCAATATCTTGGCCGCTTCGATATTGAAATTTCGGTCGAAGTATAAGTTCGGCGATTCTGTTTCATTGTAGCCTTCGGCGTTCATGTCAGGCTCTTTTCGCCAACTCATACACCGTCTTTGCGCGCAGCTTGAAAATGTCGGATGCGTTATGGAAACTTTCGGAATGCCCGGCGAACAACAGACCGTCCGCATGCAACATCGGAGCAAATTTTTGCAGTATTTGCAGTTGCGTTGCCTTGTCGAAATAGATCATGACATTGCGGCAAAAGATCGCATCGAACGGCCCGCGGATCGGCCAGGTCTTGTCTAGCAAGTTCAATTGGCGAAAGGTGATCATATTGCGCAATTCCGGGCGCACCTTGGCAAATCCCGCTTGCGCGCCCTTCCCCTTCAAGAAGTAGCGCTTCACTTTATCTTCGGGCAGCTTTTCCAGGCGCTCCAAGGGGTAAACGCCGGCCTCCGCCTTGGCCAGCACATTCGTGTCCAAGTCCGTGGCCAAAATTTTAACTGGCGGCATGCTGGTGCCAAATAGATCCAGCATGGTCATGGCCATGGAATACGGCTCTTCGCCGGTGGAACTGGCCGAGCACCAGAGCGTGATGGCATGCTTGTCGCGTTGCTTGGCTATGTGCTCCGCCAACATCGGAAAGTGATGCGCTTCGCGGAAAAACGAAGTCAGGTTCGTGGTCAGCGAATTGACGAATGCCTGCCACTCTTCCGCCCCGTCGTCGCTTTCCAGGCACGCCAGATATTCGCTGAAAGTCGTCAGGCCCGTGGCGCGCAAGCGACGCGCCAGCCGGCTGTAGACCATATCTTCCTTGCTCGGATTGAGCGAGATGCCGGCATGGTCATAGATGAGCTTGCGTACCTGCTCGAAATCCTTGGATGAAAAATGGAATTCGCGGACTTTGTCGAGTGCTTGAATAGCTGGAGGCATGGTTTGATCCACCCAAATGAATGCTACGGCCCTGCCCTGAATGAAATGATCTTGAGCTCAACACGGCGCCAAGCGTTTGTCGAAACGCTTGGCGTCGGTTGCTATCGGCTGATCCGGGCTTAAAACTCCTCCCAGGATTCATCGCTGGAAGCATTGGACTTGGGTTTGGCGCCGGCTGTTCTCACGGGCTTGGCAACAGGCGCCGATATGGCCGGCGTCGATTTGTGCGCCGGCGCCGCAACGCGCTTGGCGTGCATGGCGCCGCTGCCGGAATCCGCTAGCTTGAAGATGCTGACGGACTCCATCAGGTTTTGCGCCTGTTCTTCCAGCGATTCCGCAGCCGCAGCCGCTTCTTCCACCAGCGCGGCGTTCTGCTGGGTCACCTCGTCCATTTGCGTAATGGCTTGGTTCACCTGCTCGATGCCGGAGCTCTGCTCCATGGAGGCCGCGGAAATTTCCGACATGATGTCGGTGACGCGCTTGACCGCGGTGACGATTTCTTCCATGGTCTTGCCGGCCTCATCCACCAGCTTGGTGCCGCCCTCGACTTTTTCCACCGAATCGCCGATCAGCGTCTTGATCTCTTTGGCCGCAGCGGCGGAGCGTTGCGCCAGGTTGCGCACTTCGGCCGCCACGACCGCGAAGCCGCGCCCTTGCTCGCCGGCGCGCGCCGCTTCCACGGCCGCATTCAGCGCCAGGATATTGGTCTGGAAGGCGATGCCGTCGATCACCGAAATAATGTCGACGATCTTGCGCGAGCTGTCGTTGATCGAGCTCATGGTCTCGACCACCTTGCCCACCACGTCGCCGCCCTTCAGCGCGATGTCGGATGCGCCCTTGGCCAGTTGATTGGCCTGCTTGGCGTTTTCCGCATTCTGTTTCACCGTGGAGGTCAGCTCTTCCATGCTGGAAGCGGTTTCCTCCAGGCTCGAGGCCTGCTCTTCGGTGCGTTGCGAGAGATCGCTATTGCCGACGGCGATTTCCTTGGATGCGGTATTGATGGTATCGGTGGCTTCCTTGATCTGCATGACGATCTCTTTCAGATTGTCAGCCGTTGCATTCGCATCGTCCTTGAGCTTGCCGAAAGTACCGGCATATTCGTTGGTAATCTTGTCGGTCAAATCGCCGCGCGACAAGGCGGACAACATGCGCACCACCTCGTTCAGGCCGGTCTCGCTGGTCTCCAGGAGCTTGTTCATGCCTTCGCTGAGCTGGCGGAAGAAGCCGGTCTTGCCGTTCAGGTCCATGCGGGTGGAGAAGTCGCCCAATGCGGCGCCCTGCACGATCCGGTTCACTTCTTTCTCAGCCTCGACTCCCGCGGTGCGGTCGTTCCATTCCACCACCGAGCCGATGCGCTCGCCGCTATCGCTCAGCACCGGATTGGCGATCAGGCCGAAGGTGCGGGCGCCGACCACGATCTGGGTACGGAAGGTGGCGTTCAGGGCTTTCAACATGCCGCGCTGGTGCGCCGGGTTTTTGTGGAAACTGTCGATACTCTCGCCCATCAATTTCGAGGCATTGAAGTTCGGCAATTCCTTGCGCAGATCGGATTCCGCCACCTTGAGCATGGCTTGCACCGAATCGTTCATATAGACGATATTCAAATCATTGTCGGCGATCATGACGTTGGTGGTGCAGCCATCCAAGGCGCGTTTCACGCGCAGATTTTCTTCGGCGATTTGCTTGTCGCGAATCATGCGTTCCGCGGCTTCATTTTCGGCTTGCACTTCCGCCGTGCGGTCCGCCCACTCCACCACCGAGCCGATGCGCTCGCCGCTGTCGCTCAGCACCGGGTTGGCGATCAGGCCGAAGGTGCGCCCGCCGACCACGATTTTGGTGCGATAAGTGGCATTCAGCGCCTTCAACATGCCGCGCTGATGCGCCGGGTTCTTGTGGAAGCTGTCGATGCTTTCGCCCATCAACTTCGACGCGTTGAAGTTCGGCAATTCCTTGCGCAGATCGGCTTCGGCCGTTTTCAGCATGGTTTGCACCGACTCGTTCATATAGACGATGTTCAAGTCGTTGTCGGCAATCATCACATTGGTGGTGCAGCCGTCCAGGGCGCGTTTCACGCGCAGATTATCGTCGGCACGCTTTCTTTCCTGAATCTGGCGCTCCAGCAGATGCGCGCGCATTTTATCCAGGGCTTCCAGCAGCTGGCCGGTTTCATCCTGGCTGTCCGTCTTGACCTGGACATCCAAATTGCCGGAAGCGATACCTTCCATTGCAGACTTCGCATGATCGAGCGATCGCGCCAGGTGCACCGCGATACTGATCGCAAGCGCCAGCCCGGCGACCGTCGCGAACACCAATTCGCCCAGCATCTGCGAGGTCAGGTGCGCTTGATTGCCGGTCATCGCCACCGCCAAAACAAACAGCACCGGCACGCTGGCTACGGCTAGGATCAACTTCATTTTTACATTCATGTCATGGATAAATTTCATGATGAAACTCCTTGATAAATAATTAATGCACTATGCCGCGGATTGATTAACCAATTCCATATCGCTGCTGGTCATGAGCTTCTCGATGTCGACCAAGATCAACATGCGATCGTCCACCGTACCCAGCCCCATCAGATATTGCGTATCCAGCGCGGCGCCGAATTCCGGCGCCGGCTTGATCTGATCCGAACTCAGGGAGATGACATCCGAAACGCCATCCACCACCATCCCCACCACGCGCTTGGCGACATTCAGGATGATCACCACCGTGAGCTGGTCGTAAGTCACGTTGCCCAAATTGAACTTGATGCGCATGTCCACGATCGGCACGATGATGCCGCGCAGATTGATTACGCCCTTGATGAACTCGGGCGTGTTGGCGAGCACCGTCACGGCGTCGTAGCCGCGGATTTCCTGCACCTTGAGAATGTCGATCCCATACTCTTCCTTGCCCAGGGTGAAGGACAAGAATTCATTGTTGGCTGTTACCTCATTGCTTGTAGCTTCTTGCATTGCTTGCATCGCTAACTCCCTTCCGATTTCTTGTCGCTTCAAATGGATGAATTACGCACAACGCCGTTCCATGCCCGGCTCTTGATGAATCCGCACCAGGGACGCCACATCCAGGATCATGGCCACCCGGCCATCGCCCATGATGGTGGCGCCGGAGACGTGCGGCACTTTGCGGTAATTCGCCTCCAGGCTTTTCAGCACCACTTGGTGCTGACCCACCAGCTCGTCGACGAATAACGCCACTTTTTTGCCATCGGCTTCCAGCAAAACCAAAATGCCCCGCTCCGGCTCGCTGATGGCATTGTGAATATTGAATACCTTGTGCAGTGCGACGAGGGGCAAATACGCGCCGCGCACCTGCACCACCGTGCCCTGCCCGCTGATGCTCTTGATATCCTCGGTACTGGGCTGCAAGGATTCGGAAATGAAGGTCAACGGAATAATGAAAATTTGGCCGCCGACCGCAATCGACATGCCGTCCAGGATCGCCAGGGTCAATGGCAGGCGAATTGAAATGGTGGAGCCATGGCCTTGCTCGGAACTGATCTCGACTTGGCCGCCCATTTCCTGAATGTTGCGCTTGACCACATCCATGCCGACGCCGCGCCCCGAGACATCGGTCACTACATCGGCAGTAGAAAAACCGGGCGCGAAAATCAGTTGCCAGACTTCTTGATCCGGCATGGCGTCATGCACCGGCAAGCCGCGCTCGCGCGCCTTGGCCAGAATCTTTTCGCGATTCAGGCCGGCGCCGTTGTCGTTGACTTCGATAATGATGTTGCTGCCTTGATGAAATGCCTTGAGCGTAATGCTGCCCTTGGCATCCTTGCCGGCGGCCAGGCGCACCTCCGGCATCTCGATGCCATGATCGATGCTATTGCGCACCAAGTGCGTGAGCGGGTCGGCCAGTTTCTCGATCAGGCCCTTGTCCAGTTCGGTGCCCTCGCCCAGGGTCTTGAGCTCGATCTGCTTGTTGAGCTTGTTGGCCAAGTCGCGCACCACGCGCGGAAAACGACTGAATACAAAGCTGATCGGCATCATGCGGATCGACATCACCGATTCTTGCAAGTCGCGTGTATTGCGCTCCAGTTGCGCCATACCGTTCAGCAGGTTTTCATGCAGCACCGGGTCGATATGCGCCGTGGTCTGCGCCAGCATGGCTTGGGTGATAACCAATTCGCCCACCAGATTGATCAGTAGGTCTACTTTGTCGGTATTGACGCGAATCGTGCTGGCGTCGGCGTTCGGGCTGACGGCCACCTTGTCGGATTCGCGGCGCCCCATCTTGACTGCATCCAGCACCGGATTATCCGCGGCGCGGCGTCCTGGCGAGCGCTCCAAGGGCGGCGTTGCGGGCGGCTCGATTTCGCTAAAAAATCCATAGCCCGGATCTTCTTTTGGCGGCGTTTCGATTTCGGTAAAAAACCCGTAGCCGTCATCCTGAGCTTCTTTTTCCGAAGTGCTCGGCGTTGCGATATCGGTAAAAAAGCCATAGCTCTGGTCTTCAGATGATGCCTCTGCGGGCTTGTTGAAAACCAGTTGCTCGGGCTGGAGAAAAAAGCTGAAGGTGTCCTGAAGCTCGGCTTCGCTCGCGCTGCTGGTCAGATTCAGGCGCCAACGCGCTGGCGTTTGCCCGGCGCCGTTTTCGACGATTTCCAACTGACCCAGATTGGCAAGTTCGGCGAACAAATTATCGAGCGAGACGCCGGCGTCGCTGCTGAATTCGATTCGATGGCAGGTTGGCGCGCGCGGTGATGCCGCGGCTTGCGCTTTTTTCTTGGCTTTTTTGGCTTTGGCCGGCGCGGCTTGCGGCCCGCTCAGCTCTTCCAGTTTACGGCAGACGCCGGCAATCATCGCTTCATCGACGTCGCCGCCGTTTTGATGGGCATCCAACTGGGCCTTCAATACATCGCCCGCCTCCAAGAAGGCATCGATCATTGCGCTGCGCAGCGCCAATTCTTCCTTGCGCAATTTGTCGAGCAGGGTTTCCAGCACATGCGTGACCGAAGTCATGTCGTTGAAGCCAAAGGTGCCGGCGCCGCCCTTGATCGAATGCGCGGCGCGGAAGATGGCGTTCAAGTCGTCGATGCTGGGCGCGTTGACATCCAGCCCCAAGAGCAAGCTTTCCATCGCGTTCAAGTGTTCCGCGACTTCCTCGAAAAACACTTGGTAGAACTGACTCATGTCAACTGTCATGGCAGGCTCTTATTCGTATTATTGGGTGCGCTGGAGAATGATCGTTAGCCGATGACTTTTTTCACGACATCCAGCAGCTTCTGCGGATCGAAGGGCTTGACCAGCCAACCCGTGGCCCCGGCCGCCTTGCCCTTCGCTTTCATGTCGTCGCCGGCTTCCGTCGTCAGCATGAGAATGGGCGTGGTTTTGTATTGCGGCAGTCCGCGCAGGCTTTTGATCAAGGACAGGCCGTCCATTTTCGGCATGTTTTGATCGGTGAGAACGAGATTGATGGGCTTGCTTTTGGCCTTGTCCAATCCGTCCTGGCCGTCCACCGCTTCGACTACGTCGTAACCGGCTCCCTTGAGCGTGAACGAGACCATTTGGCGAATGGAGGTCGAATCATCGACCGCGAGAATTGTTTTTGCCATTTCTCTATCCTTAACAATCTGGAAAATTTGCGCACAAGGCTGGGATGAAGGCGCGCACGAGGCTTCATCTCTACTGCTATAGCCATGCACTGGTTATCGGTACTGGCTGTCAGTACTTTAATTTTTTTATGCGTGCGCAATAAATTGCGAAGATTCGGGAATGGCGCGACTGAATTCAGGCGTTCAGGCGGCTATGCGCAACGAAATACTACGGAATTAGGCTTGCTTGAGTTCTTCGAGAAAGGATGCCAGCAAGGCATCGCTGGACTGTGCGCGGTTGGCGTAGCCTTGCGCCGGACTACCCGTACGCGCCGCCTCGAACATGGCGTTCATTGCCGCCAAACGCGCAAAGAAAGCGCGTTCTTCATGCGATTTGTTGGATGGCAGTGCGTGTTGTGGTGTCGACATACTATTTAAAGTTCGGGAAATTCTGAATTTATTGATGTTTTCGGACGATTCTGGCAAAAGTTTAGACTTTAAGAAAAATATTTAGTCTGGAAACCTGAAAGTCATTTAATAAATTATTTTTATTGGGGTTTTTTAGTCATGCATGTCCGATATATTTTTTGTGCGCACTAAATACTGGAAATATTTTACCGCTATAGAGGGTGCGGGCCTGAATACAGGCCAGCGTAGAAAAAGGAGTAAATAGCATGCTTGGAAAATTCACGATCAAGGCTCAGTTGTTGTTCGGTGCAGTGCTGACGATAACCATTATTCTGGTTTTGGGCAGCGCCAATATCTATTCCATACGCCAAGGCTCTTCGGCTTTGGCGGAAGTCTACGAAAAGAATGTGCAGCCCTTGATTCTGTTGCAGGAGATGGATGCCTTACTGAAGGAGGTACGGTTTAGAATGGCCGCCGTTCCGCTCGACCAGATGTCGATCAAGGGTTCGCACGATCAATTGAAGGAAACCCAAAACCGCTTGCCGAAAATCTGGAGCGAATTTAAAACGCTTCTAGCGGACGCCAAGCTGGAGGCAGCCGACCAGGAAGAAATCGATAAAATCGACAAGCAATTCTCCAGCCTGTATGGACTGCTGCAAAAACTCGATGGTCTGTATGCGGCCGGCAATAAAGACGCCCTGCTTCCACCCTTGCAGGAAGAATGGCCGATGATCAATCGGAATATGCTCAAGCCGATTGCCCACTTGATTTCCGTCCAGGATGCGGCGGTCAAGAAGACCTACGATAAAAACATCGCGCAGGGCAAGAAATTGACCGTGACATCGCTCATCGTGATTGCCGTGAGCATGGTGTTGATGTTGGTCTTTATCATCAGCCTGATCCGCATGATGAGCCGCAATATCGGTATTCTCCAGAAAACCTTGCATGAGGTGGCCAACGGCGACCTGGGAGTCAGTGCGGATATAAGCCAAGGCAATGAGTTGGGCGATATGGCCCGTTCCGTCAATCAAACTGTCGTGCAATTACGCAATATCATCAGCGGCGTGAAATCGGTGGCGGATCAATTGGCCAAGACCTCGCAAGACATTTCCAATGTCACGGACAAGGTCACGACCCGGGTCGACGTGCAGACCGACCGTGTTATGCAGATCAGTGCGGCCATGGAGGAGATGAGCGTTTCCGTGACGGAGATCTCCACGGGCGCCGGCAATGTTGTGAACGCGTCCAGCGAAACCCAGGCCATTGCCGAAAAGGGCAAGGAAAATATGCACAAAAACATGGAGGCCAGCCGCCGCATCGTGGATTCGGTGGAATCGTCGAGCAACTCAATCACGGAACTGAGCCACTCCATCGGCAAGATCAGCGAAATCACCAAAGTGATCAAAGATATCGCCGACCAGACCAATTTGCTGGCTTTGAATGCTGCGATCGAAGCGGCGCGCGCCGGCGAACAAGGCCGCGGCTTTGCGGTGGTGGCTGACGAAGTACGGAAACTGGCGGAGCGTACTGCCCTGAGCACTGCCGACATCACCAGCATGGTGGATTCCATCAGCACCAAAACCGATTCTACGGTGCGCGCCATGGAAATGGTCAAGCGCGAAGTGGAAGGCGGTAGCAGCTACAATCAGGCGACCAATCAGACCTTGAACCAGATCGCCGAGGCCGCGGTGCAGGTGACCAATCTGGCGCACCACATCGCATCGGCGACCCAGGAACAATCCACCGCCAGCGAGGAAACCGCGCGCAACATGGAAGAAATTTCGAGCATTACCGAAGAAAACGCTTCCAGCATTCACGATGTGCGCGAAGCGGCGCAAGGCATGGCGAACACAGCAGCCGAATTGCAGCGCATGGTGGGCCAATTCAAGTTGGCGCATTGATTTTTGGGGTGCGGGAGCAAATCTCGCACCCCAAAATCACTTACTGGCGCGCCAATTCCAGCCAGTAAATCACAAACACAAACAAAAACACCACGAATTCCAGCAGCGTTACCCAACCGATCATTCGTGCAATCCGGCGATGCGTCGGGCGCATGCCCAGCCAGAATTTTTCCCGATACCAGCGATACGGCCAAAACCACGCCCAGCGCCGCAAGCCACGCACATAAAGGCGAATGGCATTACCCCAGGGAATCAGGCTATGGTCGATTTCCTTGAGTTGCTGTTCGCGCTGCTCCGCCGTCGGTTGGTGGTAATGCTCGCGCAGCGTGAGGATGCTTTTGTCCGGCGCATCGGCGCCTTGCAAAGTGATTTCCAGCGCATCCTTCAAGCCTTGGCCGTAGCGCAACATGAGGCGTGAATTAGACTCGTTGGCCTCGATATTGATATCGAGGTCGTAGCTCACGCCATTCATCTCGTTCAAGGCCTGAAGACGAAAGCGCCGCCCCGCTGCACTTTCTTCCCATTGCTTGATATCCAAATAGGGATTGAGCCGAAACAGGCGCTCGATGTTTTGCAGAAATATGAACAACTCAGACGGCGATGCGGGAATCTCCAGCGTCACCCAGGCACTGTTGTCATGAACTGCGGGATCGTTCATATTTCGGCATTGGCGATGAGCAGCGGGATCTTGAGCTTGCGCACCAAGGCCTCCAATTGAATCCCAGAACGAATGCCCAACATGCCTTTGGGTCGGGGTGGACCGACCACCGCCAGCGTCGCGCCTTCTTGCGCGGCCGCCTCGACGATGCACTCCGTGGGATCGCCCACGCGCACGATGGATTTGTATGCGAACTGGCGCTCCTGGCAGCGCGCTTCCAAGGCGCGCAATTGATCGGCGGCGTCCTTTTCCAGCAAGCCTTCCACATAGCGCCCGAAGGTGTCGCGCGTGGAAGCATTATTCAGCCAGTCGTCGCCTTGCATGCCATCCCATAAATCGGGCACGACCAACAAGTGCACGATTAGGGTTTGTTGCGGTATCGCCAGTTCAAATACCAATTTCTCGGCCTGCATCGCGCCCGCCGTGCCGTGATGCGGTAATAACACTATTTGCGTATTTAACATGGGGCTTCACAAAAAAAACGCGGGAGCCTTGAGGTACAAAGCTCCCGCGCATGGTGGGTTAAAACCTTAGACGAGGAACAGCACGCCGAAGGCAATGGCAAAGGCAAAGACTAGCGCGCTGAAGTCCTCGCGCCGGTCGCTGACGAAAATCGACAGGCTGGTGCCGCGTTCAAATTTTGGGGCTTCCATATGCAATCTCCTTTTAAATAAATTCTTTAACGAACAGCAGCACTACGATCAGGGAACCGACCGCCTTCAAGGTGCCAACCACGCCGCCGATGATCAAGGGCTTGCCGCCAGCCTGCTTCAACGCCTTGCCGGTAATCTGCATACCCAAACCGATCAGGCCGAAGGCGAACAACCAGGCAATCCAGTCGCGATAAGCACGGATCGATTTGGAATCGTGCGTCGCAGCCTTTTGCGCCTTTTCGATCGCGCCCTTGGCAACCGCGTCAAAACCTTCCATCTTGACCACGGACTTGAGGCGGTCGCCATCATCGCGCGTCATCATCTTCTTGTTGGCGACCAGATCGCTCAGCGATTTATAGACTTCATCGTTGGTCACCTTGTGGCCATGCAGCACCACGTTCTTGTCTTGCAGATACTTGGTCAAGGCTGCCGCCCCGTCCGGCGAGCGCAGGCGCGTCAATTCGCCGTCGATGGCGCGCGTCTCCTTGCCCTTGAGCAGCTTGTCTTCCTTGACTTCGGCGCTGCTGAAGTATTTGCCCTGATAGTGTCCGGCCGGTGCGAACATACCAGCCGAGCTCAGGGCGAACATGGCAATGAAGCCCAAGACAAACACGGGGAACTTGGCGACCAGCACTTGTCCCAGATTGACCTTTTCCGCACCCACTTCGTGTTTCACATACCAAGCGGCCAGCCAGAGCACGATGATGGGCAGGAATAGCACACGGGTGATGTTGAAAATCTCCGCGACTTTCAGGGTTTCAATGCCATGCGGATCGAAGGCCAGAGCTGCGCCCGCCACCTGCGCCGAGTTCAAGATACCGGTGCCGGCCCATGCGCCGAATTGCACGGGACCCATGCCCAGGATATGGCCAACCGTCGGGAAGATGAACATGCAGCCCACGCCCCAGATCAGGATGGTGCCGATGGTGTAGGCGATTTCTTCCGCCTTGGCTTGAACCACGGGGGATGCCGCCACGGTGGCCGATACGCCGCACACGCCCATACCCGCCGACAGCACCGCGGTCATGGAATTGGGCGAGCCCATGCGCTTGCCCATGAACAGCACGATGCCGACCGAACCGAGCACGAAGATACCGATCATGACCACGGACAGCATGCCCAACTGGGCCAACTCCGCCGCGCTATACAAGGTGCCGAGCAGAATCACGCCGGTCTTGAGGAAGAAACGGGCGGTGCGTACGCCGTTGGCGGCCCATGACGGAATCTTCAGGACATTGACGATGATGATGCCGATAACGATCCCGAGCACCACGTAGTTCAAATTGAATATCTTGGCGAAGTCCCAACCCAAGGTTGGTTGTGCCGCCTTGCCCCAGTTGGCGAACACCGGATCCAGGCCCCAGCGCACAATGAAGGCAATGAGCAGAATGAATGCGATGCCTGGCACCACCGACATGTAATAGTCGAGATTGCCTTCGCTCGGTTTCCACACCAAGGTGAGCAAACCGATCAAGACAAAAGCGCCGCCGAAATAATAAGACAATTGCGTCTGCTTGGCCTTGGCATCGTCGAATTTCGACTTCGGCATTTTCATGTCCGGCGCGGGTTTGCCTTCCGCGGTGGCAATTTCGGTTGCCACGCGCAATTCCGCGTCGAACTTCTCTTTGACTTTCATGTGATCGCCATAGGCGGATTTTTGCAGATAAGACTGCATGCCGTCGATATTGCCAGAAGCGTTTAGCCAACCCCATGCCATCATGATGATGCCGATGATGAGCAGAGCGGGCGATTTTACGGTGTAAACCATGTGAATCCTCCTCCATCCCAGGGCTTAAAAGCCCGATTATTAATAAAGCGAACCCTGGGTACAAATAGAGTTCGCCCTAAGTTTTTTTTCACTGCGGAGGGTTTACTCCATCGGCAGTTTGCGTGCTTTCCAGTCGGGTACGCCGGCGCGATACCAGTTGACGTTTTTATAACCGTTTTTGGCCATCACGACGGCAGCCTTGTAGGATTTGAAGCAGGTGCCGGAATTGCAGAATACGACGTAAGCGGCGTTTTTATCCGCGATTTTGCTCATGTCGTACTTATCTTGCGTGGAATCGAACTCAGCAGCTTTGGCGCTTTTCTCAGGATCGTAGGGAACCGAAATTGCACCCTTGATGCTGCCTTCGCCGTACTCGGAGGCCTTGCGCGTATCGATCAGGATCGCACCTTTGGCTTGCAATTCTTGAACCTGTTTTGCGTCTACCAGCTTGACGCCGGCTGGCGCTGCGGTGGGTGTTTCCGGTGCGGCGCCCTGCGCAAAGGCGAGGCCGGAGAAAGACATGAATCCAATGGCTGCGAAGATCGAAGTAAAACGAGTAAAACGGTTCATAAAGCATTCCTCCAAGTCACGGGTTGATGTTTGCAATACAGCACCAAAACAATATATTTATATCGTCGCGGAACTTTTTAGCACGGCTCTTGTTGGCCCTTATCACTACCACGCTGTGTCATGCGTGTGAACTTTTTACGCGGACTGCTTTTTGAAGTCAACACTAAAAAGAAAGTTATGACAGTCTGAATTTTTTACTATGACGCACAGTTTCAATATCGGCTAATACGCTAATTTGCTTGTGCTTGCGGCACGCGCACCACAGTGACGTTACACAGTGCGCCCGCGGCGACTTTGGTGGAGACGCTGCCGAGAATTCTGCGCATCACCGACGAGCCGCGTGCGCCGATGATGATCTGATCGACGTGATGCGTGCGCGCAAAATCCAGCAAGGCTTGCGCGGTGTCGCTACCGTCCAGAACCTGGAAGCGAATTTGCTCAGCGCGCAAGGCCAAGGCTTGGGCCCAGTGGCGCATTTCGATCAAACGTTGGGTATGCAGGCTATTGGCGAGTTCGTGCGTTTGATCTTCTTCGGTCAAAATCGATGGCGCTTCCACGGTGCAGCAAGTAATGCGGCAATGCGCATCGGCGGCAACGGCGCGGCGCACCAGTTCGCGCAAGGCCTGCAACAATTTTTCGTCGGCGTTCGGGATGTCGAGCGCCACCAGGATATGCGGCGCGCTGCTGAGGTGCTGCGAGGGTTCCGGACAGGGTTTCGCGGCAAAAGACCACGTTTTGTACCAGCGCCGGATGATCGTCAACAAGCCCGCCTTGTTGAGCCGATGGGCGCGTGCGGTGAGCGCAACTTGCTCGTGGTGCACCAGGTCGAAGGCCACTTGCGCAGCACTCGCGTAACGCGCATCCGCGCGCACTTCCAGGCAGTGCAAAATGACTTCCTGCAGCCAAGGCGGGATGTCCGCGCGAATGGCGTGCGGCGGCGTCGGCTCCAGGTATAAGCGCTTGCGAAAGCCGCTGAGCGATGTCGGCGCACCAAACGGCAAACGTCCGGTCGCCAATTGATACAGGATAACGCCCAGGGCAAAAATGTCGCTACGCGGATCGCAGCGTATCGAGAGGATTTGCTCCGGTGAAATATACGCCGACGTACCCACCGGCTTGTGAAAGGTCTCTTCGATCAAGTCCGGCAAATGCGCATGGCGCGCCAAACCGAAATCGATAATGACGGCGGTGCCGTCCGGGCGAAACAGTACATTGGCCGGTTTGATGTCCAGATGCACTACGTTCTGCCGATGCAAGTCATGCAGCGCATCGGCCAACGCCTTGCCCCACAGCGCGATTTGCTCGATGCTGGCCGGGCCGCGATCCAAATAATCGTGCAGCGAAGGCCCGTCGATATACTCGATGACCAAATACGGCTGCTCCGCCATATCGCCCTTGGCGACAAAGGCCGGCACATGCGGCCCGGTAAGCTTCTCCATAATCATTTGTTCTACATCGAAGCCGACATAGCAGGCGGGATGGTTGCCGAATCCGAGCTTCGGAACTTTCATGATCAGCGGTAAATCGATGCCGGCCTTGGCAACGCGATAGATCGCCGCCATCCCGCCCTCGTGAATTTTTTCCAGGAGCTGAAAGCCGTCGATCTCGGTCCCGACTTGCGGCAGTTTGTCTGTCTGCATGCTCAATGCCCCCTTTCCAAACGCTTGGCCAAGCTGGGCGGCAAGCCCGCGGCCAGTACTTTTTGCGCGGCCTTGGCGCGGTCGTAAGGGATCCTGAAGTAGGTCAGGGTGTTTTGCCTGCGGTCGCAAATGGCGTAGCTGGCGGCCGGATTGCCGTCGCGCGGCTGGCCGACGGAGCCGACGATGGCCAGCCATTGGCGATTGGACAGCAAGGGTAGCGCCACTCCCGGCGTCGGATAAAAGACCTGCGGCCGGCCCCTACCCTGCTGCAGATTGAAATACACCGTTGGCTGATGTACATGGCCGGAGAAGGTCAAGCGCGCTTGCGCCGCTTGCATGCAGCGCCCCGCTTGCCTGGGGCCGGTGATGTACGTCCATAGTTCGGGAGATTCCGCACAGGCATGCACCAAAAATATATCTTCCTGCTGCGCAAACAAGGGCAAGTCTTGTAGAAATTGCCGCTCCGCCGGCCCCAATTGCGCCCGCGTCCAATAAATGGATTCACGCGCGTTAAACTCCATGGTCTCGCACAGGCCCGAAACCGCGGCCGCATCGTGATTGCCCTGGACCGCCAGCGCGCCTTGCCGGACCAAGCCGGACACGATCTCGATACAAGCCACGGGATCCGCGCCATAACCCACCAAATCCCCGGCAAAGGCAAACTGCTCGGCGCCCTGCGCCTTGGCGTGCGCCAAGCAGGCCTGTAGCGCCTCCAAATTGCTATGAATATCCGAAAGAATTGCCAGCTTCATCGTATGGGTAGTACCTGTTTTGAAGCATCATAACTGAAGCAGGCGCGCCGTGGCTGCGATGAACAGCCCCATTAGTATTTGTAGCGATCTGGCATGTCTCCAGCCAGCCGCTGCCGGCGGCAATAGCCGCCCCATGCAGTGCTATAATCTCCCTCCCCCACGAGCTGCACTGATGACCGGTATTTTGCAAAACAAATCTCGACAATTCTTATTGCGCTTTGCCCCGCGTTT
>Ga0113563_10000271_pt1 | contig 23235 bp, 19 predicted proteins | sample Mud3Dept3metaG_FD_80117 | JGI IMG/M metagenome (GOLD analysis project Ga0113563, IMG submission 80117) | Freshwater wetland microbial communities from Ohio, USA, analyzing the effect of biotic and abiotic controls - Mud 3 Core 4 Depth 3... | ecosystem: Environmental > Aquatic > Freshwater >... | reverse complement strand
TCTCCAGAGTTGCAACCCGCGTAATGCGGGTATCCGGATTCCCGATCAGTTTCCCGCCAAATCGACGGAAAAACTCCCCGAGGGTATGAAATTTTTGATCACTACTGATCATAGGCAGGGAGATTGAGTCGTGTCGTTGCCCGCTGCCCGCCGGGAGGGGCGCCATGCCCTGCCGTTTACTTGCCCTCGGCAAGGGCCTTGAGGATTTTATCGGTGATATCGATGCGCGGATTGCGATAAACCGCTTCCTGAAGTATCAGGTCAAATTTCTCCGTCTCCGCAATCTGTTTGATGACCCGGTTGGCACGCTCAAACAATGTCGACAATTCCTGGTTGCGCCGGAGATTGAGATCTTCACGGTACTCGCGTTGCAGGCGCTGAAAGTCAAGATTCATGCGCGCGAGATCCTGTTCTTTGCTGCGGCGATCGCTTTCGCTCATGGTCATCGCTTCTTTTTCCAGCTGCGCCTGCAATGCCTTGATCTGACTTTCGCGCCGCTGCAGTTCCTGGGCCCGCGGGGCAAACTCCTTCTCGAGCTGCTTGCTGGCGCGCTCCGCGGGGGCCGACTCGCGGTTAATACGCTCCGGATCGATAAATCCAATTTTTAGATCCGCCGCCTCGACCACCGCGATGCCGAACGACAGCGCCAGGACAGCAAAGGTCGAATAAATGTACTTCAAGTTAGTCTCCTTGCAATAAACCGCTTGCCATACCACTGGACCATCTGTCGTTTTTCGACAACTGAGCGGCCACTACTAAAACGCCCCACCAAATGTGAACTGGAAAATCTGGGTGCTGTCCCCGGGCTTGCTTTTCAGCGGCTTGGCCGCGCTTACTTTGAGCGGCCCGAACGGCGACACCCAAAGCACCGACAATCCCGTTGAATAACGCATTTCACCTGTGTCATAAGTGTCTGCGACCATGCCGGCGTCGAAGAATGCCCCGACCCTCACCGATTTGTCTTTGTCCATTCCCGGGAACGGGAACATCAGTTCGGCGTTGGCCAGCAGCTTGCGGCTACCGCCGCGTGGATTGCCGTTGGAGTCCTTGGGGCCGATCGTGAAGGTCTTGTAGCCGCGCACCGAGGTGACTCCGCCCGCGTAATAGTTTTTGAAAAACGGCAGCGGTTTATCGCCATACCCGTTGCCATAGCCGATTTCCCCGTTGAGCATCAGCGTATAGGTGCGGCTCAGCGGCAGGTAATGTTGGTGCTGGAAATTGGCCTTGTAGTATTTCAGGGTGCCCCCCGGAAGGCCTGTTTCAACGAACGCCTTGTTCATCCGCCCCGAGGTGGGATAGATCAGGCTGTCACGGCCGTCTCGAATCCAGCCGACCGTGCCCAGAATGGTTGAATTCTGGGTGCCAAACGTATTGACATAATCCTTGTAAAACAACGGACTGTCGTCGAATATGTCAATCTTGGTCGACTCATATCCCAAACCGTACTGGATGGTGTCTATTTCCGTGATCGGCACCCCGAAACGCATGGTGCCCCCCTTGGTCTTCGTCCGGTATTGGCCCAGTCCGCTGTCTACCGCGTCCAGATTCCGCAGATAGACGTCGAAACCGCGGCTGATGCCATCGACGGTGTAATAGGGATCGGTATAGGACAAGGCATACACCTTGTTGATCTTGCTGCTGTTGACTTGCGCCGAAACGTGCTTTCCGGACCCGAATATATTGTTCTTCGACACCGAACCCGAGAGTATCACCCCCTCTCCCGAGCCGAACCCCGCGCCCAGCATCACGTTGCCCGTGGGCTTTTCAACGACAGACACGTTGAGGTCGACCTGATCGGTGGTGCCTTGCACCGGCGGCGTTTCGACATTCACCTCGGTGAAATAACCCAGCCTGTCTATGCGGCTGCGCGACAGGTTGATTTTTTCACCTGAATACCAGCCGCCTTCGATCTGCCGCATTTCCCGCCTGACCACCTCATCCCGCGTTTGCGTGTTGCCTGCGATATTAATGCGGCGCACATAGACACGCCGCCCCGGATCAATGAAGAAAGTGAACGCCACCTGGCGTTTACTCTTGTTCAGATCGGGAACGGCGTTGACATTGGCAAATGCGTAACCATCGTTGCTCAGGCGGTCGCTGATCAGCTTGTTCGATTCCGTCACCAGGGCCCGGGAGAAGGTATCGCCGACCTTGATCTTGATCAGTTTCCGCACATCAGATTCCGGAATCAGAATTTCGCCCGCCACTTTGATATCGGATACGCTGTATTTCTCCCCTTCGGTGATGCTGATCGTGATGTAAATATCCTTCTTGTCCGGGGTAATCGAAACCTGGGTTGAATCGACGTTGAACTCAAGGTAGCCTTGATCCAGATAGTAAGAGCGCAGCGTCTCGATATCAGCCGCAAGCTTCTGGCGCGAATACTGGTCATGCTTGGTGTACCAGGTCATCAGGCCCGGTGTCCGCGAAACAAACAGGGAGAGCAGGTCCTTTTCCTTGAACACGCTGGAACCGATGATGCTGATCTGCCTGATTTTTGCGGCCGCCCCCTCGTCAACGGTAAAGTTGATCGACACGCGATTGCGTTCCAATGGCGTCACTGTGGTATTCACCGATACCGAGTACATGCCCCGGCTTAAGTACTGGCGCTTCAGTTCCTGCTCGGCGCGATCGAGCAGTCCCTTGTCAAAAATACGCCCTTCCGACATGCCGATCTGACGCATGCCTTTGAGCAACTGATCTTTGTCAAATTCCTTGATCCCGACAAACTCTATCTGTGCTACTGAAGGCCGTTCCTGAACCACCACCACCAGCACGCCACTGTCGGACTCAAGGCTTACGTCCTTGAAGAACCCCGTGGCAAACAGCGCGCGGATGGCCTGCGCTGCTTTCTCGTCAGTCATCGTGTCGCCAACTTTTACCGGAAGGTAGCTAAACACCGTGCCGGCTTCGGTGCGCTGTATGCCTTCGACCCGGATATCTTTGATGACAAATGGTTCGATAGCCATCGCCGGTAATGCAAACAGCACGGACAGCAACAGGAAAAAACGATGAAAGCTCATGAATGATTAACCGCTTATCAGCCGATAAATGTCGTTATAAAGCGCAAAAGCCATCAAGGTTAACAGCAACGCCATGCCGATATGCTGCCCGAATTCCATGACCCTGTCCGGTACCGGACTGCCTTTGAGAACTTCGACCGTATAATACATCAAATGCCCGCCATCCAATAAGGGGATGGGCAAGAGGTTCAGCACGCCGAGGCTGATGCTGATAAGCGCCAAAAACATCAAATAGGAAACCCAGCCGCCTTGCGCAGATTGCCCGGCGTAGTCGGCAATTGTGATCGGCCCGCTCAGGTTCTTGAGCGACACCTCGCCGATCATCATCTTGCCCAGCATCTTCAGACTGAATACCGACGTGTCCCAGGTCTTGAGCAAAGCTTTCGACATGCTTTCCAGCGGGCCGTAACGCACCTCGGTAATCAAATCCGCCATCGCATTCCGGTCGATCTGCGGAGCAGCCCCGATCTTGCCCACGGGCCTGCCGTTTTCTGCCACTTCGTTCGGCGTCAGGCTGATCGCAGGCAACAGGACATCGTCTCTCCTGATCTGCACCGCCAGGGGCCTGCCCGGGCTGCTACGTACGGCGGCGACCACCTGGGCCCAGCTCTCCATGCGCTGCGCGCCGACGGCGACGATCTGGTCTCCCGCCCTGAGCCCGGCACGCTCGGCGGGGCTGCCGACCGCCACATTGCCGATTACCGGCCTGATCGCGGGGTAAAACAGCGACAAACCCAGTGCCTTCATGAAGTCGCTGTCCAGATCTGAAGTCGCCAGTCCGGATAAATCGAGTTTTCGCCACGCGATCTCGCCTTTTTCGTTGCGCACTTCGATTTGCACCATCGATTTCCGGACCGCATGCTGCAACAATACCCAGCGCGCATCCTGCCAGGTTTTCACCGCCTCATCCCCGACTTTCACCAGGGTTTCCCCGGGTTTGAAGCCGGCAACGGCGGCCGGCGTATCCGGTGTGACCGGGCCCAGAACCGGTTTGACCCCGGGCAGCCCGTGCATGAACAAGACCCAGTACAGGGCTATCGCCAGGAGAAAATTGGCAGCCGGACCGGCGACCACGATGGCGATGCGCCTGTATACCGATTGGCGGTTGAATGCGCGCGGCAGATCAGCCGCCTCGACTTCCCCTTCCCGCTCATCCAGCATCTTGACGTAACCGCCCAGGGGAAACGCGGCAACCACCCATTCCGTAGCGTCCGGCCCGATCGATTTTCGCCATAACGGCCGGCCGAATCCGACCGAAAAGCGCAGAACTTTCACATTGCACCATCGTGCGACAAGGTAATGCCCAAACTCGTGCACCACGATCAGGCAACCCAGCGCGACGACAAATGCAAGTACCGTGACAAGCAGCGTCATTCTGATATGCGTCCTTTTACGCCAGCAACCTGAAGCTAGGATTGCATCAGGGAACTATGCTTTCCCCCGATACGGTTTTTTTGTACTTTTGCGATCCACTGTCCGGCGTGGATGCGGGCTTCACGGTCCGCATCGAGCACATCACCGATGTCCGTGAGCGGACGGTTGTCGAGTTGCTCCAGCACCGCCCCGATCAACAGCGGAATCTGCAGGAATCCGAGTTCGCCAGCGAGAAAGCTTGCGACGGCCACCTCATTCGCGGCATTCAGGGCTGTCGGCGCCCGCCTTCCGGCCCGCAAGGCATCATAAGCGAGCCTCAGACAGGGAAAGCGCAGTTCATCCGGCTGCTCGAAGCGCAGCGTGCCCAGCTTCGGCAAATCGAGGAATGACACTCCCGCGGCGATCCGCTCCGGATACGCCAGCGCGTAGGCAATCGGCGTACGCATGTCGGGATTGCCGAGTTGCGCGATGACCGAGCCGTCTATGTATTCCACCAGAGAATGAATCACGCTTTCCGGATGAATCACGACCTCGATCTGAGACGCAGCCGCGTTGAACAGCCAGTGCGCTTCGATCACTTCCAGGCCCTTGTTCATCATCGTCGCAGAGTCGACCGAGATCTTCTGTCCCATCACCCAGTTGGGGTGGGCGCATGCCTGGTCCGGCGTAACGGCGGCGAGTGCTCCAAGCGGTGTGGTGCGAAACGGCCCGCCCGAAGCAGTCAATAAAATACGCCGGACGCCGGACGCCCCGGGCTGGCCGGCGTAGTTCTGCGGCAATGCCTGGAAAATCGCATTGTGCTCACTGTCGATCGGCAGCAGCGTTGCGCCGCCGGCGCGGACCGCATCCATGAAGATCGGGCCGGCCGTGACCAGCGATTCCTTGTTGGCGAGCAGTAATTTTTTCCCTGCCCGCGCCGCCGCCAGGGTCGGCCGCAGACCGGCGATGCCCACGATTGCCGCCATAACGGTATCGACCTCCGGCAACGCGGCGACCTTTTCCATCGCCTCTACACCGCACAGAACCTCGCAGTCCAGGCCCGCATTCTTTAATTTTCGGGACAGCGTCTCCGCCGCCTGCGGCTCCAGCATCACCGCATATTTCGGCCTGAACTTCAGACATTGCTCGAGAATCGCGTCCACCTGATGGCGCGCCGTCAACGCCACTACCGCGAACTTCCCGGGATGGCGCGCCACCACGTCCAGCGTGCTGATGCCGATGCTGCCGGTCGAACCCAGTATGGTCAGGTTTTGTTGTTCAGTCATATCCATTCAAGCGCCGCCTATGCGGCATAAAGCACGGCCAGCGCAGCAAAGGGCATGGTGGCCGTCAGGCCGTCGATGCGGTCGAGCACCCCGCCATGGCCCGGCAACAGGCTGCCGCTGTCTTTCACGCCCGCCTGGCGTTTTATCCACGACTCGAAGAGGTCGCCCTCTATGCTCATAACGGTAATCACCGCAAACAGGACAGCCCCGGTTAACGCCCCAGGCCAGGCAACGACCGGCTCGAAGGCGAAGCGCAGCACGAGATAATATACCGCCACAGCGATGGATGCGCCGATCGCGCCTTCCCATGTCTTGCCCGGGCTGATGTCCGGCGCAAGTTTTCTTCGGCCAAAGCGCTTGCCGGCAAAATAAGCCGCGCTGTCGGCAATCCACACTATCGCCAGAAAAGACAGCAGTTGCAGCGGCCGGATCTGCAGACGGGCCAGTGCCAGCCAGGTCGGCACAAGCACGATCCATCCGGTCAAACCCAGCAATAATGGATGGGTAACACGCCATCTGTATTTCAGCCATGCCGGCGCCAGCAGCATCCAGAACGCGACCGAAGCGCCATAGACCAAACCGTCGTGCGGGAAAATAAACACTGCCGCGGCCGAAAGCAGCACGGCCGCCAAAAACAGCCCGCTTCCATTGCGCGCAAACCCGCAGAGTTTTGCCCATTCCCAGCCGCCGAAGAGCAGCAGAAACAGCAGGATGGCGGCCCAGTACCCGTTTGGCAGCCACAGCAATGCACCGATGAACAACGACAGCGCTATGCCTGCGGTTACGAGGCGGGTGATTAACATTTTAGTGATCTGGCGCTTGACGCGCCTGGCCGGTCAGGCGTCGGGTTGCCGGCATGGATCCGGCAACTGTTCGCTGGTGCGCCCGAAACGCCGCTCCCGCTGCTGATAGGAAGCGATTGCCAAATCGAGCGCTGCCGCATCGAAATCAGGCCACAACAGGTCGGTGAAATACAGCTCTGAATAAGCCAGCTGCCACAGCACGAAATTGCTGATGCGCTGCTCGCCGCCCGTTCTGATAAACAGGTCCGGTTCCGGCGCATAGTTAAGCGCAAGATAGCGCGCAAAATCGCTCTCGCTGAAACCAGAGGCGAGTTCGGGATGTTCCTTCAGCATGCGGTTGGCCGCCTGCACAATATCCCAGCGCCCGCCATAGTTCGCCGCCACCGTAAGCGTCAAACCCGGATTGCCGCATGTCAACTGCTCCGCATCATGGATCAACTTCACCAGCCTGGGCTCGAAACGGGACAAATCGCCGATAACCTTGAAACGAATGCCGTTCTCATGCAGTTTTTTGACCTCCTGCTCGAGCGCGACGATAAACAACTGCATCAGGAACGATACTTCTTCAGCAGGGCGCCGCCAATTCTCGCTGCTGAAGGCAAACAGCGTCAGATATTCGACGCCACGCTCGGCGCAGAAACGCACTGCATTGCGCACCGCCTCGACACCCCGCTTATGGCCGGCAATACGCGGCAAAAACCGCTGCTTGGCCCAGCGGCCATTGCCATCCATGATAATGGCAATATGCCGCGGGATCCGCCGCGCTTCAGGTATATGTGTTGTCGAACTCTTGTGCAAGGCTTGGGCCTGTTAACCATTACCGCGTGAGATGCGTTGTGGCCAAAATTGTCGATGGCAAGGCGCTTGGCGCAGCCAATATCGCGAATATTGGCAAGACGAGGAACGAAGCCAGCGGCGATTTTGGCCACAACCCGAAGGGACGGGACGCTGAGCAACGGCTTTGCCGTTGCGCGTCCCATAATGGGCCAGAATAAGGACCGCGAGCGCGTAGCGCCCGCTCGGGGCCCATGGCGTTGTCGCACCTTCGCTTATTTGCCGCCGGGCAAACTGCGCTCGACACTCCTAGCCCTGAGCCCAAATCGCCTCCGTCGCACTCATGTGGTAATGGTTAACAGGCCCTAGACCGCCATCAGATCGGTTTCTTTGGTCTGCAGCATCTTGTCTATTTCCGCAATGTGACGGTCGGTAAGCTTCTGCACGTCTTCCTGGGCGCGGCGCTCGTCATCCTCCGCCACCTTTTTCTGCTTGAGCAGATCCTTGAGATGGCTGTTCGCGTCGCGACGAATATTGCGCACGGCCACGCGCGCGGTCTCCCCTTCGGTACGCACAACCTTGATCAGATCCCGCCGCCGCTCCTCGGTAAGGGCCGGCATCGGAACCCGCACCATATCGCCCTGCGATGCCGGATTCAGGCCAAGATCAGAATCACGGATCGCTTTTTCGATCGCGGACGCCAGCTTCTTTTCCCACGGCGTGACGCCTATGGTCCGCGCATCAATGAGCGTCACATTGGCCACCTGGGGAAGCGGCGTCGGCGTGCCGTAGTAATCCACCATGACATGGTCGAGGATCCCGGTATGGGCGCGGCCGGTCCGGATCTTGCCCAGATCGTTCTTCAGGGTCTCCAGCGTCTTCTGCATTTTTTGTTCTGCAGTTTTCTTCACGTCGGCAATCATGGCCACCTCCGTTCAAACATGAACCATTGTTCCCTCATCTTCCCCCATGACGACGCGTTTGAACGCCGCCGGCTTGAAGATGCTGAAAACGTTGATCGGCAGTTTCTGGCCGCGGCACAGTGTCAGCGCCGTGGCATCCATCACCTTCAGATTTTTATTGATGGCTTCGTCGAATGTCAGCTGCTTGTAGCGCATGGCGTCGGGATGAGTCAGAGGATCGTCGGTATATACGCCGTCCACCTTGGTTGCCTTCAGCACCAGTTCGACGTTCATTTCCATTCCGCGCAGCGCCGCGGCCGTGTCAGTCGTGAAAAACGGATTGCCCGTTCCCGCCGCAAAAATAACCACCTTTCCCTCTTCCAGATAACGCATCGCCTTGCCGCGGATATAGGGCTCGACGACCTGCTCGATGTTGAGCGCCGACTGCACGCGGGCCGTCAGATTTACGCTCCGCATGGCATCCTGCAGCGCCAGCGCATTCATCACCGTGGCCAGCATGCCCATGTAGTCCGCTGTCGCCCTGTCCATGTGCGCCGCGGCAGGGGTAACGCCGCGGAAAATGTTTCCTCCGCCGATCACCACCGCGACCTCGACGCCAAGATTGACGACCTCCGCTATTTCATCAACGATGCGGTCGATCGTCGCGCGGTCGATTCCATAGCTTGCTTCGCCCATCAGCGCTTCGCCGCTGAGCTTGAGAAGAATGCGCCGGTACGCAGGAGTCTGAGTCTGATTCATATTATGTGGCGTGGGTGGTTTTTTCGCCGTCTCTGTTTTGCATCTGCCCGACCTGGGCCATCACTTCCGCCGCAAAGTCGTCCTTTCTCTTCTCTAGGCCCTCACCCACCACATACAGGGTGAAACTGGCGACCGAGGCGCTTTTGGATTTCAGAAGCTGCTCCACGGTCTGCTTGTCGTCCTTGACGAAAGGCTGGCCGAGCAGCGTCACTTCCTTCAGGAATTTCTGCACTGAACCTTCGACCATTTTTTCAACGATATTGGCGGGTTTTCCCGACTCCGCGGCCTTGGCCGCCGCAATATCGCGCTCTTTCTGGATCAGCGCTGAAGGCACCTGCTCCCTGGAAAGCGCGACCGGCTTGCTCGCGGCAATGTGCATCGCCAGATCCTTTGCCATGGCCTCGTCGCCGCCGACCACGTCGATCAGAACGCCGATCTTGGCGCCGCCGTGGATGTAGCTGGCCAGGCGTCCCTTGGCCGCTACGCGGACAAAACGACGGATAGACAGGTTTTCGCCAATTTTCCCCACCAGCGTTTTGCGTGTTTCCTCAACCGAGGCTCCCCCAAGATCCAGGGCCGACAGCGCCGTCACATCGGCCGGGTTCTGAGCCGCCACCCGTTCGGCCAGCGCGCCGACAAACGCCAGAAAGTCGTCGTTTTTCGCCACGAAATCGGTTTCACAATTGACCTCGACCAACGCGCCAAGCTTGCCATCCGCGGCAATGTGGACCGCTACGATGCCTTCCGCAGCGATGCGCGAGGCTGCTTTGCTCGCCTTATTGCCAAGCTTGATCCGCAAAATCTCATCGGCCTTGGCAAGGTCTCCGTCGGCCTCGATCAAGGCCTTCTTGCATTCCATCATCGGCGCGTCGGTCTTCTCGCGCAGTTCCCGTACCATGCTTGCGGTGATATCCGCCATTACGTGCTCCACTGATTAAAAAAAAGGGGCTGCCGCCCCTTATCGACAAGCCAGAATTATGCGCCTGGTTCGTCGGCTTCCTCGACTTCGACAAATTCGTCTCCGCCCTTGACGATCTCATTGAGGCTGTCGCTGCGGCCCTCGAGGATTGCATCGGCCACGCCGCGCGCATAAAGCCGGATTGCGCGGTTGGAATCATCGTTCCCGGGAATAATGTAGTCGATGCCTTCCGGAGAATGATTGGTGTCAACCACGGCAATTATCGGGATACCCAGTTTGCGAGCTTCCTCGACGGCGCCCTTCTGATATCCGACGTCGATTACGAACAACGCATCGGGAAGCCCGTGCATTTCCTTGATGCCGCCCAGGCTGCGGTCGAGTTTGACGATTTCGCGCTGGTAGTGCAGCGCTTCTTTCTTGGCCAGCCGCTCCATTGAGCCGTCCTCGACCATGGTTTCCATGTCCTTGAGGCGCTTGATCGACTGCTTGACCGTCTTGTAATTGGTGAGCATGCCGCCCAGCCAGCGGTGATCGACATACGGCGCGCCGCAACGCTGCGCTTCCTCTTTGATGATTTCACGTGCCTGGCGCTTGGTGCCCACGAACATCACCGTACCCTTGTTCGCGGCAAGCTTGCGCACGAATTTGAGCGCATCCAGGTACATGGCCATGGTCGTTTCGAGATTGACGATATGGATCTTGTTGCGGTGCCCGAAGATATATGGAGCCATCTTGGGGTTCCAGTAACGGGTCTGATGTCCGAAATGGACGCCCGCTTCCAGCATTTCACGCATAGTGACTGACATGCAGTTCTCCTGTAAGGGTTAAGCCTCCATCTGCCTACCTACACCCGCCGCTATGCGGCCGGGCACCCTGACTGTGGTGCAGATGTGTGGATTTTTAGCCCGCCCGCCATAAAAACGGGAATTAAGCTAACTTTATATTTTAACACGATAAAACACATTTTCTCAAGCATAATCCCGATCCCCGCGCTGGCTGCCGGTGTGGGTGCCAGCGACACCCAATCTGGTCTACAATCGCGGTTTCCCTAAAAACCAAGCACTTGGCCCCTCTTTTTCCGGGCAAACCAAGCCTGGATACGCAACATGCCCATCACGATCAAGTCCCCCGAAGAGATAGCAAAAATGCGCGTGGCCGGCCGCCTCGCAGCCGAAGTGCTCGATTACATCGCGCCGCACATCAAACCCGGCATCACCACCGATGAAATCGACCGCCTGTGCCACGACTATATGACAGGCGTCCAGCAAACCATCCCGGCTCCGCTCAATTATGCGCCCCCGGGTTATCAGCCCTACCCGAAATCGATCTGCACTTCGGTCAATCACGTGGTCTGTCACGGCGTTCCCGGCATCAAGAAACTGAAATCGGGCGACATCATCAATATCGACATAACGGTGATCAAGGATGATTACCACGGCGACACCAGCCGCATGTTCTACGCCGGCCAGCCGTCGATCCAGGCGAAGCGATTGTGCGACATCACTTACGAATGCATGTGGCTCGGCATCTCGGCGGTAAAGCCCGGCGCATGCCTGGGAGATATCGGCCATGCCATCCAGAGCTACGCCGAGCGGCATGGGTTCAGCGTGGTGCGCGAATTCTGTGGACACGGTATCGGCAGAAAATTCCATGAAGAACCCCAGGTCCTTCATTATGGACGGCCGGGCACCGGTCTCAGGCTCGAGCCGGGCATGACCTTTACCATCGAGCCCATGATCAACGCCGGCAAGGCTGACATCCGGCAGATCGCCGATGGCTGGACCATCGTCACCAAGGACCACAGCCTGTCGGCGCAATGGGAACATACTGTGCTGGTCACCGAAGCCGGATATGAAGTGATGACTTTGTCTGCCGGCACACCCCCTCCGCCCCAACCCACCTTGTAACGCGATGTCCGGGGCCCTTACCCAAAGCACCGCCATCGATAACCTGCCGCGCCCCCAGATCAGCCTCTGGAAAGAAGCGCTGGCTGCCGGGCGCGACGAGTTGCGGCGTGCGTTCCTCGCCAAGACTTCAGCCGCCGACCTGCTGCGCCGCCATTCCGCGCTGGTCGACCGCCTGTTGAAGCAGGTATGGAAAGCGCACCGGTTGTCCCCTGAAACCGCGTTGCTTGCGGTGGGGGGTTACGGGCGCGGCCAGCTTTTCCCCTATTCCGACATCGACCTGCTGCTGTTGCTTCCCGCCGCTGCCGATCCGCAATTGCAGCACAAGCTCGAAGCACTGGTCGGCGTGCTGTGGGACATCGGCCTCGAAGTCGGTCACAGCGTGCGCACCATCGAAGAATGCGTCGAAATCGCCGAGAAGGACCTCACCGTACAGACCAATCTGCTCGAGGCCAGACTGCTCACCGGCGACCGGAAACTGTTCAACCGTTTTATCAAACGCATGCGCGATACGCTGGACGCGCCGGCTTTCCTGCAGGCCAAGCGCCTCGAGCAGCAACAGCGGCACGCGCGTTTTCAGGAGTCGAATCTCGAGCCCAACGTCAAGGAAAGCGCCGGAGGACTGCGTGATCTGCAGACCATACTCTGGATTTCCCGTGCCTCGGGCATAGGCAAGAGCTGGCGCGAACTGGCGCGTCGCGGCCTGCTTACCCCGGAAGAAGCCCGCAGCATCCAGCGCCATGAGCTGGTTCTGCTCACGCTGCGCATACGCCTGCACTATCTGGCCGGGCGGCGCGAGGACAGGCTGTTGTTTGACCATCAAACCGCACTGGCCAGCCAGTTGAAACTGCAAGATAGCCTTCACCGGCTCGCCAGCGAGCAGCTGATGCAGCGCTATTACCGCACCGCGAAGGCGGTGTCCCAGTTAAATACCATCCTGCTGCAGAACCTGGGCGCGCGCATCATGCCCAAGCTCAACCGGGATTACCATGCCATCAACCCGCGATTCGGTACGCGCGGCGAGTTGCTCGAGGCGCGCACCGAGCAGCTGTTCGAGCGCAAACCGGAGGCCATCCTCGAAAGCTTCATTTTGCTGCAGCAGCACCATGAGCTCAAAGGCATGACCGCAGCGACGCTGCGCGCGCTGTGGCGCGCCAGGCGCCGCATCAACCCGGCATTTCGCCGCAACCCCGTCAATCGCGATCTGTTCATGCAACTGCTGCGCACGCCATCACGCCTGATACGCGAACTGCAGCGCATGAACCAGTACGGCATTCTCGGCGCCTACCTGCCGGCCTTTGGCCGCATTGTCGGCCAGATGCAGCATGACCTCTATCATGTCTACACCGTAGACGAGCATATCTTCAAGGTGGTGCGTAATCTGCGCCGCTTTGCGGTGCCCGAACTGGCGCACGAGTTCCCCCTCTGCAGCCGGCTGATGAGCGACTTCGAACGCCCCGAGGTGCTGTATCTCGCCGGATTGTTCCACGATATCGCCAAAGGCCGCGGCGGCGACCATTCCAGGCTCGGCAGGGCCGACGCCCTGCGCTTCTGCAAGACCCACGGGGTGTCGCAGGAAGATGCTGAACTGGTGGCGTGGCTGGTCGAGCATCACCTGGTGATGTCGGCCACCGCGCAAAAACAGGACCTGACCGATCCCGATGTGATGCGCACCTTCGCCGCAACCGTGAGAGACCAGCGCCATCTCGTCGCCCTCTACCTGCTGACCGTCGCCGATATCCGCGGCACCAGCCCCAAGGTGTGGAACGCCTGGAAAGCCAAGCTGCTCGAGGATCTGTTCAACGTCACGCAACAACGGCTGGCCGGACACAGGGTCAGTCTCGAAAGCAGTTTGCACGCTCGCCAGCAGGAAGCTCTGGCCAGGTTGCGCCTTTATGCGCTGGCGGACCAGGCCCACGAAAAATTCTGGGCCCAGCTCGATACCGCCTATTTTCTGCGCCACGATCCCCAGGAAATTGCCTGGCACACCCGACTGCTGTACTACCGCATTAATGCCACGGCGCCGGTGGTCAAGGCCCGCCTGTCATCGGTCGGAGAGGGGCTGCAGGTGATGGTGTACGTCCCCGACCAAAAAGAACTTTTTGCGCGCATCTGCAGCTTTTTCGAGGGCATCAGCTACGATATTTACGAGGCCAAGATCTATACCACGCGTCACGGCTACGCCCTCGACAGCTTTCAGGTGCACGATCCTTCCAACAAGCGCCCGCAGTACCGCGATTTGATCAGCTACATCGAATATGAACTGGGGGAGCGCCTGCTGCATCAGAAACCCCTGCCGTCTCTGACCAAGCCGAGGCTGGGCCGCCAGCTGCGCCACTTTCCGATTTCACCCGAGGTCAATATTCTGCCCGACGACAAGGGAACTTATCATGTGCTGTCCATCATCGCCGGCGACCGCCCCGGGTTGCTGTCGCGCGTGGCGCGGGTGCTGACCGCCTACAACATCGATCTGCATACCGCGAAAATCAACACCCTGGGATCGCGCGCCGAGGATTTTTTCCTGATCACCGGCGCGGCGCTCAGGGACCCGAAGATGGTGCTCAGGTTCGAAAATGAATTAGTCGAGCAGCTGAAAACTTGATCGCCGGACCGCCGCGTTAGTATTTAATAATACTATATAAAACAGCGTATTATGCGGGGTTTATCCCCGCATCACTCGTCGCCGATCGCCTCCCCCGGAAACAATTCCTCGGTGTAACCGAAATTGCGCATGTCCCGGATACGCATCGGGTAGAGGATGCCCATCAGGTGATCGCATTCGTGCTGCACGACGCGCGCGTGGAATCCGCTCACCGTGCGGTCTACCGGCTGACCGTACTGATCGAAGCCGTGGTAGCGCAGGCGCTTGTACCGCGGGACCAGTCCGCGCATGCCGGGCACGGACAGGCAGCCTTCCCAGTCTTCCTCGATTTCTTCGTCCAGCGCCACCAGCGCCGGGTTGATCAGGATCGTGTAAGGCACGGTTTCCGCATCGGGATAACGCGGGTTATGCTCGACGCCGAAAATCACGACCTGCAAGCCGGTCCCGATTTGCGGCGCGGCCAGGCCCGCACCGTCCAGCGCCTGCATCGTGTCCTGCATGTCGGCAAGCAGTGCATGCAGTTCCGGCGTGTCGAATTTTCCCACTGGTGCTGCCGTCCCGAGCAACCGCGGGTCGCCCATCCTGAGCACGGGCCTAACCGCCATCGAGCGTCACCAGTTTTTCCAAAATATGCCGCACCCTGGCCATGGCCTTCTGCGACACGGCGTGGATGTCCTCAAGCTTGATGCCCTGCCCGCTGCTGCCGCGCCCGGCCGCAGGGTTGACCACCACGGCAATCGTGGCATAGCTCAGCCCCATTTCGCGCGCGAGCGCCGCTTCCGGCATGCCCGTCATGCCCACCATGTCGGCCCCGTCTCGCTCCAGGCGATTGATCTCTGCCGCCGTTTCCAGCCGAGGTCCCTGGGTCGCGGCATAAGTGCCGCCCGCCACGAGTTGCTCCCCGGCGCACTTCGCCGCCTTGAACAGGCGCTGGCGCAACTTTTCGCTATAAGGTTGGGTGAAATCGATATGCGTCACGCTGTGGTCGGTGGTACTGAAAAACGTGAATTTACGGCCATGGGTGTAGTCGATGATCTGGTCGGGGACGACCAGGGTTCCCGGAGCAAGATCGGAACGGATGCCGCCTACTGTGGCGACCGCCACCACATTCCTGGCTTTCTGCGACTGCAGCGCCCAGATGTTGGCGCAATAGTTGACCTCGTGCGGCGGGATCGTGAGCCCATAGCCATGACGCGCCAGAAAGATCACTTCATGGCCCTGGATATTGCCGAAGGTAAGCGCGCCCGAGGGTTCGCCATAGGGCGTGCGCACCACCTGCCTATGGGTCACCTCGAGATTCGAGAGTTGCGCGAGACCGCTGCCGCCTATGATGGCTAGCATCGTGTAAATGCCCGAGGTGCGAGACAAATCAAGATTGCGCGCCCTTCACCCTTCACTGTTCACCCTTCACCGTCTTTAAGCGCATAGATTTCAGGCAGGTTGCGCCAGAGTCCCTTCACGTCCATGCCAAAACCAAATACATAGCGGTCGGGAAGTCTGACACCGACGAAGTCGGCGCTGATCGGCTTGGGGCACCCGGTCTCTTTTTCGGCGAACACGGCGCTGTAAACGTGGCGCGCTCCGGCAGCGAGCAACCTGTCGCATATTGCCGCCAGCGTTTGGCCTTCGTCGAGTATATCATCGAGCACCAGCACCGTACGCCCGGATACCGCAGTGCCGGGACTGACTTTCCAGGAAATGCTGCCGCCCCGGGTCGTGTCGCCGTAGCGCGTGACATCGAGATAGTCGAATTCCAACGGAAACCTGAGTTGCGGCAGCAGTTGTCCTGCGAACATCACGCCGCCGCGCATGACTCCCAGGACCAGCGGAAAGCCGCCTTGAAACCGGGCTGTGATTTCATGTGCCAGGCGCTCCACCGCCGCAGATATGACGACGGCGGAACAAAGCTGTTCCGCCGTTTCGAGTATCCGCCAAGCATTGTCGGAAGGTGTGCCCACTCAATACGTAAAGGTAACGACGTTGTCTTCCATCGCCTGCTGGATCACATAGGCGCCGCCTACGGTTTCCTCGATCTCGGGAATCAGATCATTGCCCCACAGGTCCAGCGTCGGAGTGCAAACTTTGAAATGTACGCCGGCCTCATGAGCGTCCTTGATGAAATCGTAAACGCTTTTGGGCGAGCCTTCCTTGATGAACAACTTCTCGGCCACCCCCTTTATCGCCAGTTCGCCGGCACGCGCGGTGAGGATGACCTCAACTTCATAATCCATCGCGGCCGCCACGGTAGCCTGGAAAAACGGCGCGCCGAGTTCGGAGCCGTTCCGGGGATCGGTATTGACCATCACTATCATCAGTTTATCTGCCACGCCCTGCTCCTCTTCGGTATTGTATTAGCACATTATAATACACCGATGAAGAAAATCACTTCGGAATCCGGCAGCCCATGCCTTTCAGATATTTTCTGAAGTCCGCGCCGACTTCAGCATGCTTGAGTGCGTACGCAAGGTTGGCCTTGAGATACCCGAGTTTGCTGCCGCAATCATACCTCACCCCCTGGAACTCGTATGCCAGCACTTTCTCCTCGGCCAGCAGCCGCGCAATGCCGTCGGTCAGCTGGATTTCACCCCCCGCCCCCGGTTTCACGCGCTGCAAATGATGGAACACGCGCGGCGTCAGGATATAGCGCCCGACCACGCCCAGCAGGGACGGCGCGTCGGCCGGATCGGGCTTTTCGACGATGCCCGAGACTTCCCGCGCAGACCCGGCGCGCGCGCCGAGCTTGACGATGCCATATTGCCTGGTGTCCCGCCGCGCCACTTTGGTGACACCCAGGATGGCGCTGCCCTGCTCGCGGAACAGGTGCATCATCTGCGTCAGCACGCCCGGGCTGCCGTCGATCAGGTCGTCCGCAAGCACGACCGCAAACGGATCATCGCCGACCACATGCTGCGCGCAGAGCACGGCATGCCCGAGGCCCAGAGTCTCCGTCTGCCGCACATAAGTGCATGAGACGTTACGCGGAAGGATGCTGCGTATCATCCTGAGCACCTGGGTATTGCCCCGATGCTCCAGCCTGGCTTCGAGCTCGAACGCCGTGTCGAAATGGTCTTCGATCGCGCGTTTTCCCCGCCCCGTGACAAAAATCAGTTCGGTCACGCCGGCCGCCACCGCCTCTTCGACCGCGTACTGGATCAGCGGCTTGTCGACGATGGGCATCATTTCCTTGGGGCTGGCCTTGGTCGCAGGCAGGAAGCGCGTGCCCAGGCCGGCGACGGGAAACACCGCCTTGGTGATTTTTTTGAATGCGCTCACTTTCATTCCTTAAGCAATTCCTGCAGTCCGTCTTCGTCAAGCACGGTTATCCCGAGCTCGACGGCCTTGTCGTACTTGCTGCCCGGATCAGCGCCCGCCACCACAAAATCCGTTTTCTTCGATACGCTTCCGGCCACGCGCCCGCCCCGGGCCTCGATCAGCTCCCGGGCCTGGTCGCGGGTGAGCGTGGGCAGCGCGCCGGTCAGCACGAAAATCCTGCCGCCGACTCTGCTTGACGCCGGCCGGGCGCGGGGCGTGCGCTCGAAACCGACGCCGGCGGCGAGCAACTGCGCCACGACTTCGCGATTATGCGGTTCAGCGAAGAATTGCACGATGCTTTGCGCCACGACCGGGCCGACGTCCCTCACCTGCTGCAGCGTCTGTTCGTCAGCCGCCATCAGCGGCCCGATATCGCCGAAATAACGTGCAAGATCGGCTGCCGTGCGTTCGCCGACATTGCGGATGCCAAGCGCGAAAACAAATCGCGCCAGGGTCGTGCGCTTACTTTTGTCGATGGCGGCCACCGCATTGCCGGCCGACTTTTCCGCCATGCGCTCGAGCCCGGCCAGAGCAGAAACATCCAGCCGGTACAGATCGGCAGGCGTCGCGACCAATTCGCTCTCGACGAGTTGCTCGACCAGCTTCTCGCCCAGACCCTCGATGTCCATCGCGCGGCGTGATGCAAAATGCAGCAGCGCCTGCTTGCGCTGAGCCGGACAGTAGAGCCCGGCAGTGCAGCGCGCAACCGCCTCATCTTCCAGCCGCCGCACTGCGGAACCGCACACCGGACATGACTTCGGCATCACAAAAACAGGCGCGTGCGCCGGGCGCTTGTCGCCGACAACGCGCACGACCTCGGGAATGACATCGCCGGCGCGGCGCACCACGACCGTATCATTGATGCGGATGTCCTTGCGGCGGATTTCGTCCTCGTTGTGCAGCGTGGCGTGAGTCACGGTCACGCCGCCGACGAACACCGGCTTGAGACGGGCGACGGGCGTCAGCGCCCCGGTCCTGCCCACCTGCACGTCGATGGCGACGATTTCGCTCATCGCCTCTTCAGCGGGGAATTTGTGCGCCACTGCGAATCGCGGCGCGCGCGACACAAAACCCAGCTCCCGCTGCGCCGCGAGGTCATTCACCTTGTAGACCACGCCGTCGATGTCATAGGGCAGACCGGCCCGCTTCTCGCCGGTCGCCCGATAATACCCCAGCATTCCATCCACGCCCGTGACGACCTTGCGTTCTTTGGCGACCGGGAATCGGCGATCAGCCAGATAATCCAGAAGCGCACTGTGCGTCCTGAACGCGGGAACGCCTTCGGCCGCGCCCAGCCCATAGGCAAAAAAAGCGAGCTTGCGCGTGGCCGTGATGCGCGAATCGAGCTGCCGCAAAGCGCCTGCGGCGGCGTTGCGCGGATTGACGAACTCTTTTTCGCCCCTGGCGCGCTGCGCCTGGTTGAGCTGCTCGAAATCCGCCTTGAGCATCACCACCTCGCCGCGCACTTCCAGCAGCACCGGCAGGCCCTTGCCCGCCAGCCGCAGCGGTATCGCCCTCACCGTGCGCAGGTTGGCTGTGACGTCTTCGCCGCTTTCCCCGTCGCCGCGCGTCGCGCCGCGGGTCAGCACGCCATGTTCGTAACACAGACTGACCGCCAGCCCGTCAAATTTGGGCTCCGCGGCATAGTCGATGCGTTCGGCGTCGAGCGCCTCGCGCACCCGCCGGTCGAATGCCGCGACCTCTTCCTCGTCGAAGGCATTGTTGAGCGACAGCATGGGAACGCGATGCTTGACCGTCGCGAAACCGGTGAGCGGCGCGCTGCCGATGCGCCGGGTGGGAGATTCGGGGGTAACCAGTTCCGGGTGGCTGGCCTCAAGCGTCTGCAACTCCCTGAACAGCCGGTCGTATTCCGCATCGGAAATCAGTGGCGCGTCGAGCGCGTAATACTGGTAATTGTGTCGATCGATATCCGCGCGCAGGGATTCGATGCGCTGCTTGACGGCGGCCGCCGGCGCGCTCATGAAAACAGGCGTAGCGCGCGTTCGCCCCCTGCCCGGATGTCCTGCTTTTCCATGGCGTCGTGAATCGAGCTCAGCTGTTGCCGGATCTTGACGATGCCCGCGTCGTTGAGTGCGACACGGTTATCATCCACCAGACGCCCGCCGAGCAACTGGGCAAGATTTTTTGCTATCTCCACCATGCGGTCGAGCACCCCGCGTCCATCGGCAACGCGCGGCACGTCGAGCAACAGCGTAATACCGCCAGTCGCCAGGGATTTGATCTGTTCGGGGATAAACGGCGCCGGCTCGTGATTGTCGAGCGTGAACAGCGTCCGCCTTGCATCGTCGCGATAGTGAAATACCCCTTCGGGCTCAAGCTTGAAGCCCGCGGCCTCGGCGAGGGCGCGGATCCGGGTGCCGGCGAACTGGACACCTGCCGGAGCGACAATATTGATACCGATGGCCACATCGACCTCGGCGCAAAAACTGTCGAGTTCCCGCGCCCGCGCCAATGCCTCCTGGGTATCGGCCAGCGTGACCGATGCCGATATTTTATCAGCGCAGTTTCCCACCGCCTCGCAAAATGCGGCCAGCTGCGCGGGACTGACGGGGCCGCCGCGATTGACCAGTTGCAACGCCAGACACAGCCTGGCGTAGCTGCTCCCAATCTGCCCCAGGTCCTCCCATAGACCGGTTTCCGCATTGAAGCCCGCGGCACACACCGGCTTGCCGCAAGCGACGATGCGATTGAGCAGTTCGCCCATCACGGAATCGGATATCGGCGCCACCGCGTCCAGATACGCGATGAAATAAATCTTCTCGTCAAAACACGCCGCGACCGGCTGGGCTGCAGACGGCTCCGGAGTTTGCACATCGGCTCCGGTTGCACCTTGCGCCGCGCTTTCGGCAATCGCCTCCGGCTGCCGTTCCTGCGGCTGCATCAGCGGCTCGACGCGCTGATCGGGCTCCGCGGCAACCGGCGCCGGCCTCAGCAATACGTCATCATGCTCCGTGCCAAAAGCCCGCTCCAGGCGCTGCCGCAGCCTGCGCTCCTGCGTCCAGTTGAACAGATAAACCGCGCCGACGACCACCGCGCCGATCACCAGCAGACTGACCTGCAGATCGCTCATAGGGTGTCCCCGGCTCAGGCCGCTTTTTCAGTCAACTTCATTGCCTCTTCGATATCGACCGCCACTACCCGCGACACCCCGGCCTCCTGCATGGTGATGCCGAGCAGCTGATTGGCGATTTCCATGGTGATCTTGTTGTGGCTGATAAACAGAAACTGCGACTGCTCGGACATTTTCCGGACCAGATCACAGAACCGTTCCGTGTTGTTGTCATCCAGCGGCGCATCGACCTCGTCGAGCAGGCAGAACGGCGCGGGATTGAGCTGGAACATCGAGAATACCAGCGACAACGCGGTCAGCGCCTTCTCCCCCCCCGACAGCAGGTGTATCGAACTGTTTTTCTTGCCGGGCGGCTGCGCGATCACCTGCACGCCGGCGTCAAGAATCTCCTCGCCCGTCAGCACCAGCCTGGCGTGACCGCCGCCAAACAGCGCCGGGAACATCTGGCTGAAATGGCGGTTGACCTCGTCAAAGGTGTGTTGCAGGCGCTCCCGGGTTTCGCGGTCGATGCGCCGGATCGCATCCTCCAGCGTGGCCATCGCTTCGTTCAGGTCGGCGGACTGCGCGTCGAGGTAGTTTTTGCGCTCCTGGGCGGCCTGCAATTCCTCGAGCGCGGCAAGATTGACTGCGCCCAAGGCCTTAATGTCCTCGGCAAGGCGTCCGATTTCGGTCTGCAGCGCGCCCGAACGCATGCCTTTTTCCAGAAGCGCGGCCAGTTCGTCCTCGCGCGCACCCGCCTCGGCAAGCTGCTGCGCAAACTGCTCCTCGATCAGGCGCGCTTCCTGCTCCTTGAGCCGCACGTCGTTGATGCGCTCGCGCAACGGGCCCAGTTTCTGCTCGCAGGCCAGCCGCTCCTGCTCGACTTCCTTGAGTTGCGACTCCATGCCCTCGAGCGCATCCCGGGCCTGGGCCAGCGCCTGCTCGCGCTGGGTGCGGGTCGCCAGCGTCTGCTGCAACTGGGTTTGCCAGGGCGTTTCGTCGAAGCCGGCGAGTTCGCTCTGCACCGTTTCAAGATTCGCGGAGAGACCGGATATGTGCTCAGAAAACACATTAATATTATTTTCTATCTCTTTGATTTTATTATCAGTACTTCTTAAGTTAAATATCGCCTCCTGATGCGCGTGCTGCGCCATGCGCAAGGCCTCGCGCTGCAGGCCCAGCACCGACTCCGCGCGGCGGTAAAGCTCATCCGCCTGCTCCAGTTGCTGCCGCTGTTCGGAGACCTCGCGCTCGAAGCGGAGCATGCTGCGTTCAGCAGCCTGCTGGTGGTCCGTCTCAACGGCATGCTGCGCCGCAATTTCCTGCAGTTCCGAGGCTATCTTTTCACCGCGCTGGGTCAGACGCTGGGCCAGCTCCGACAGGCGCAGCGCTTCCATCTGCAAATCATGGTGCTGCTGCTGCGTCTCGCCCACGCTCTGGCGCAGGTCATTGAGTTCCGATTTGCGCAACTCGATGTCCTGTTCAGCCGCCGCCACCTCACCCCTGAGGCGGTCGAGTTGCGCCTGCTCCCCGAGTATCACGGTCTGCAATTGCTCGATTTCGCGCTGACGCGACAACACCCCGTGCAACTCGGTATCCGGCGCATGGAAACTCACGCTGCGACGCGTGAATATATGGCCTTCTTTCGATACCAGCATGGCGCCGGCCGGCAGTTGCCGGCGCTGTTCCAGGCCGGAAGCGGCATCGTCAACGACAAATACATTGTGCAGCCATTCTCCCAGCACGCCTTCGAGCCGCGCATCACGGCAGGTCACGTAGCGCTGCAGCGGCTCCAGCCCCGCGCCCGCAACCGCCGGCGCATCCGCCGTGCCGCTGGTATCGAACACCGTCATTTTTCCGGGCGGGGCCTCGCGCAGCCACGCCGCGGACTGATCGAGATGATCAAGCGCAATGCCGTTGAGCCGCTCATTGAGCACCGCCTCCAATGCATCTTCCCATCCGGTTTCGATGGCAATGCCCTGCCACAGCCGCGGCGACTTATCGAGCGCGTGCGCCGACAGCCAGCCTTCCATGTCGACGCCGCGCGACAGCCGGTCCTGCAGCTGCTGCAGCGCATGGATGCGCGCCTCGGTGCCGGTGACGCGCTGGACGGCAGTATCGAGCGCCTCGTTCCTGTCGCGCAGCCCCTGTTCGGCCTGGGGCAGCAACGCCTCCTTCTGCACCAGCGCGGCACGCTGTTCATTCAGCGTGCTCTCGAGCGCCTGCATCTGCTGACGCATCTGTTCCACCGCCGTGGCGTCGGGAACCGGCAGCGCTTGCCGCTCTTCGAGCAGACGCTCCTCCCGCTGGGCCAGTTGCTCGAGCACGCGCTGAGCATGCGCCAGCTTGGTCTGCTCCACCTGCAGTCCCTGCTCGGTCTGGGACAGGCTGTGCTGCAGCTCGTCGCGCCGGTTATGGGTAGCGCGGTAGGCCTCCTCCGCGACCGGCAGTTTTTCCGTTTCCGCGGCCACGCGCGCCTCGGACTCCGCCGCCTGCTGCTGGGCGCGCGTTTTCCCCTCGCTCCACTC
>Ga0113563_10000270_pt1 | contig 23240 bp, 23 predicted proteins | sample Mud3Dept3metaG_FD_80117 | JGI IMG/M metagenome (GOLD analysis project Ga0113563, IMG submission 80117) | Freshwater wetland microbial communities from Ohio, USA, analyzing the effect of biotic and abiotic controls - Mud 3 Core 4 Depth 3... | ecosystem: Environmental > Aquatic > Freshwater >... | reverse complement strand
CTGATCCAGCGCGGTGAATTCGATGTTCCTGTTGATGAGCGCGATTCAAGCGTGATCGGGAAGCTTTTCAGGGAGGCAAAATCGGAAAGATCCCCTTCGAAAGTTACCGAAGCGGCTACCGTGAATTATTCTCCCCACCAGGGACGAGATGATATTCAGGATACAGAAGAGATAGTTGAGGAGTCGTTGTCACTGGCCGGCAAGGAAGTGGAAATGATAAAAAAAGCACTGGAAAAATACAATGGCAAAAGGAAGATGGCAGCACATGAGCTCGGTATATCGGAGCGTACCCTCTACCGGAAAATAAAAGAGTATGGGATCGAGATGTAAATATCAGACAATCGTGACAGAGAGAATTCTTTCCTTTCTGGCTGTTTCCGCGTTTGTATTCCTTCTTCACGGGTGCAAGATAAGCTACTCATTTTCGGGCGCAAGTATCTCACCTGAGGTGAAAACCATCAGCATCCAGTATTTTCAGAACAGGGCAAGCCTGGTACAGCCGGGACTGAGCCAGAACCTTACTGATGCATTGATAGATAAGTGCAAAGCCCAGACAAATCTGGGATTAGTTAACGGCATAGGCGATGTTAACTTCGAAGGCGAGATCTCTGATTACAATACACGTCCACTGACCGTTGCTGCAGACGCACAGGCTGCCACAAACAGGTTTACAATTACGGTCAGGGTCAAATTCACCAATGCAATAGACCCAAACCTGAATTATGAACAGAGTTTCTCGAGGTATGAGGACTATGACAGCAACCTTAACCTGAGCGACGTGGAAGCAAATCTTTCAGGGAAGATAATCGAGCTTCTGGTGGAGGATATTTTCAATAAAGCTTTTGTGAACTGGTAACTGTCATGAACAGGAGTGATTTCTTGAGAATGATCGAAAATTCAGGACCGGCCGATCGGCAGATGATAGGGGAAGTCAGTGAGCTTATCAGCATATTCCCTTATTTTCAGAGTGCCTATATGCTCCTGTTAAAAGGTCTTCAGAATACTGCTGACGTCAGGTTCGAAAATCAACTCAAAACCGCCGCATTGCATATTGCCAGCCGTGAGGTTTTATATTATTTCCTGAAAAAAGAACCTGTGACGGGGATCGAATCCCCGTCAGCATCCCTTTCAGCTGATAATCAACCTGAGAATGATAAGACAGATACCCAGCAGGTGGTAATCGAACTGGCAAAAAACAGCGAAGCCCTGATAACTGAAATTGAAAAGGAGGCAACAGAGAATATAACTGCAGATAAGTCCGGGGAATTTTCGATCCAGGTCACGGCTGAAAGCGGATATAAAGATTCTGATGCTTCCATAGTTGTTATAAATGAGGAGACCGGCGAGATAGAGGAACGAGTGACATTTATGGATCCGGGTTTCTCCTTTCCGGAAGAAGATCTTTTAGAACTGGACTCTGAACATGACAAATCTGCCGTTTCCTCCTTGGATCAGGCATTACCGGAACCGGAAACCGGCAAGGAATCACCTTCGGCAAAACAGATCCAGTCGGATCTGATAGATAAATTCATAATTGCAAATCCGAGAATTGAACCGGTAAAGGTAAAGAACGAAATACCCCAGATCGATATCTCAAAACCATTTGTTGAGGAGAAGGAAGGATTTGTAACGGAGACCCTTGCGAGGATTTATGTGAAGCAGGGCTATTATTCGAGGGCAATAGACATTTATGAAAAATTAAGTTTGAAATTTCCGGAAAAAAGCAGTTACTTTGCAGCTTTGATTGAAAAGGTTAAGGAACTGATTAAAAAGTAGCAGGATGGGAATATATATTTTTGTTTCGGTTTTGGTAATTGTTGCCTGTGTCTTCCAGGTAATGATCGTGCTTGTCCAGAATTCAAAAGGCGGAGGACTGGCTGCCAACTTCACATCGGCAGGTCAGACAATGGGAATCAGGAAGACGGCCGATTTTCTTGAAAAATCAACCTGGACTCTTGCAGCAGCAATTCTGATACTATGTGTTGTGGCAACCGCCACAATACCCCGTGGTTCGGAATCAGAACAATCCAGGATCAGCACACAGATCGATAACGCTATTGATCCGAATGCAATTCCTACTCTTCCAACTGCAATTCCACCTTCAACAACCACTCCTTCAACCCAGGAAGACCAGCCGGAGAATTAATCCGTGGGATAGCATTAACATACTTAAGTGTCAGTTTGTCACAAACTGACACTTTTTTTATTAAAAATGTCATGTTTACCTGTTTGGCATAAATTATGCTCGAAAAGGAGTCAGTAAATCATATTTTAACTTTAAAACTAAATAACATGGCACAATTAAAAGGAAAAATTCTGGCAGGAAAGGTTCTTGTGAAACCAAATGAAGCCGAAGCTAAAACTGCCAGCGGAATCATTATTCCCGATTCCGCTAAGGAAAAACCCCGTCAGGGCAAGGTTGTACTCGTAGGTGCAGCTAAAAAAGATGAGGAGATGGAAATCAAAAAAGGTGATGAGGTACTCTACGGAAAATACTCCGGACAGGAACTGACCATTGATGGAGAAGACTATCTGCTTATCTCACAAACAGATATTCTTTTTATTCTTTAATTCTAAAACTAATAATACTATAAAATATGGGAAAAGAGATTAAATACAACATTGATGCACGTGCTCTTCTTAAGGAAGGTGTTGATATGCTTGCAGATGCGGTTAAAGTAACCCTTGGGCCCAAAGGCCGTAACGTAGTGCTGGAAAAGAAATTCGGCGCTCCGCTTGTATCCAAGGACGGCGTTACAGTTGCTAAAGAAATAGAACTGTCAGATCCTTACAAAAATATGGGCGCCCAGATGGTAAAGGAAGTTGCCTCCAAAACCGGTGATATTGCCGGTGACGGAACAACCACTGCAACTGTCCTTGCCCAGTCTATTATTAATGTGGGACTGAAGAATATCACTGCCGGGGCAAATCCGATGGATGTTAAAAGAGGAATTGACAAAGCTGTTGAAAAGGTTGTAGAACACATTAAATCGCAGGCAAAAGTTGTAGGAGATGACCTCAGCAAGATCGAACAGGTTGCAAGAATATCAGCAAATGACGACCAGGAGATCGGCAAGCTTATTGCTGAAGCTATGAGTAAAGTGCATAAAGAGGGCGTGATCACCGTTGAGGAATCAAAAGGTACCACCACCTCTGTTGATGTTGTCGAAGGTATGCAGTTCGACCGCGGATATATCTCAGCATATTTTGTTACCAATGCCGAGAAGATGGAAGCTGAACTGGAGAGTCCCTATATACTTATTTATGATAAGAAAATATCTTCAATGAAAGATATGCTTCCTATCCTTGAATCATCGGCACAGACTGGTAAACCTTTACTTATTGTTTCTGAAGACATTGAAGGTGAGGCTCTTGCAACGCTGGTTGTTAACCGCCTTCGTGGTTCTCTCAGAGTTTGTGCAGTGAAAGCTCCGGGTTTCGGCGACAGAAGGAAAGAGATGCTTGAAGATATCGCCATACTTACCGGAGGTACTGTTATATCTGAAGAAAAAGGACTGAAGCTGGAGCATGCAACACTTGATATGCTGGGAACAGCTGAAAAAGTAACTGTCAGCAAGGAGAACACTACCATTGTAAACGGATATGGCGATAAAGAGATGATAAAAGCCAGGGTTGGACAGATCAAGCAGCAGATGACCACCACAACATCCGACTATGATAAGGAAAAGCTGCAGGAACGCCTTGCCAAGCTTGCAGGCGGTGTTGCAGTCCTCTATATCGGCGCTGCTTCAGAAGTGGAGATGAAAGAGAAAAAAGACAGGGTTAACGATTCATTGCATGCAACCCGTGCTGCTATTGAAGAAGGTATTGTTCCAGGAGGCGGTGTAGCATATATCCGCGCCCAGAAAGTGCTCGAAGGTCTTAAAGGAGACAATGAGGATCAGACGACCGGTATTGAAATTGTCAAAAGGGCAATTGAGGAGCCGCTGCGTCAGATTGCAATAAATGCCGGACAGGAAGGTGCAGTTGTTGCCCAGAATGTAAAGGCAGGCAAGGGTGATTATGGTTTTAATGCCCAGACCAACCAGTATGAGAAACTGCTTGCATCAGGCGTTATTGATCCGGCCAAAGTAGTCCGCGTTGCACTTGAAAATGCTGCATCCGTAGCAGGAATGTTCCTGACCACTGAAGCCGTGATTGTTGAGGAAAAAGAAGATAAGCCTCAAATGCCACCGCAGGGTATGGGAGGCGGAATGCCAGGCATGATGTAAAATCATCATCATAGTAAATAATTAATTGATTGTAGGGGCGTTGCACATGCAACGCCCCTACTGTTTATTAATAGTATTAACCCCCCTTTAGAGGGGCAGGGGGGTTATTTATTTTTATATATTTGCACCTGATTTGGAACCTGCTACCCAGATGGATAAAATCCGGAACTTCTGCATCATCGCACATATCGACCATGGTAAAAGTACTCTGGCTGACAGGCTCCTTGAAAAAACCAATACCATCGCAGAACGGGAATACCAGGCACAGATTCTAGACAATATGGACCTCGAAAGGGAGAGAGGCATTACCATCAAGAGCCATGCTATCCAGATGGAATATATGCATGAGGGAACAAAATACTACCTGAACCTGATTGATACCCCGGGGCATGTAGATTTTTCTTACGAAGTTTCAAGATCGATAGCTGCATGTGAGGGAGCTCTGCTTGTAATTGATGCGACCCAGGGAATACAGGCTCAGACGATCTCAAATCTATACATGGCTATCGATCACGATCTTGTGATCATCCCGGTTCTGAATAAAATGGACATGGCCAATGCAATGCCCGAAGAAGTTAAGGATCAGATAGTTGATCTGACCGGGTGCGACAGGGCTGATATTATCGAAGCCAGCGCAAAGACCGGAATGGGAGTTGAACGGATCCTTAGCGATATCGTTAAACTCATCCCCGCGCCAAAAGGCAATCCGGATGCTCCTCTTCAGGCACTGATCTTTGACTCCATATTCAATTCATTCAGGGGGATAATTGTATATTTTAAAATTATGAACGGTACCCTGCGCCAAGGCGAAAGGGTTAAATTTTTAAGCACCGACCATGAATACAATGCTGAGGAGATAGGAGTCCTGAAACTGAAACAGAGTCCACGCGAGGTGATGAACACAGGTGATGTCGGGTACATTATAACGGGTGTGAAGGACTCCCCGGAAGTCAGAGTGGGTGATACAATTACGCATGTTAAAAATCCGTGTGACAAATCTATTTCAGGATTTGTAGAAGTAAAGCCGATGGTTTTTGCCGGGATGTATCCCGTTGATGCGGATGAATATGAAGACCTGAGGAGCTCAATTGAAAAACTTCAGCTGAACGACGCTTCTCTGTCTTTTATCCCTGAATCATCGGCAGCGCTCGGATTCGGATTCAGGTGTGGATTCCTGGGTTTATTGCACATGGAGATAATTCAGGAAAGGCTCGACAGGGAATTCAATATGGATGTGATAACAACCGTGCCGAACGTTTCCTTCAAGGTATTCACCACAAAAGGTGAAGAAATCGATGTTCACAATCCGTCGGGACTGCCCCCGGTAACTAATATCGAACGCATCGAAGAGCCATACATCTCAGCTCAGGTCATTACCCTGGCGGATTATACAGGTCCCATAATGAAGCTCTGTATCGATAAAAGAGGAACTCTGAAAAACCAGGTTTACCTGACAAGAGACAGGGTCGAGCTTACCTTTGAGATGCCGCTTTCGGAAATTGTTTTTGATTTTTATGACAAGCTGAAAAGCATTTCCAAGGGTTATGCCTCATTCGATTACTACTATACCGGCTACAGGAAAGCTGATCTTGTGAGGCTTGACACACTCCTGAACGGAGAGATGGTTGATGCCCTGTCAACGCTTATTTACCGCGGTCATGCGTATGATTTCGGCCGGAGGATGTGTGTCAAGCTTAAAGAACTTATACCGCGTCAGCAGTTTGATATAGCTATTCAGGCGGCAATTGGTGCCAAGATAATTGCACGTGAAACGGTTAAGGCTGTCAGGAAAGATGTCACAGCAAAATGTTACGGAGGTGATATAACCAGGAAAAGGAAACTTCTCGAAAAGCAGAAGAAAGGTAAGAAAAGAATGCGCCAGATAGGCAATGTTGAGGTGCCTCAGCAGGCATTCCTCGCCGTTTTAAAGCTCGACTGACCAGGTCAGCTTATCAGCTTGTAACCTCTTCCATGCACATTAAGTATCCTTACGGAAGGATCCTTTTTAAGATATTTTCTAAGCCTTGTGATATAAACGTCCATGCTTCTGGCATTAAAGTAGTTATCGTCTATCCAGATCGATTTGAGTGCATAGTTTCGCTCCAGAACCTCCTTTCCCTGCCTGCACAGGAGTTCCAGAAGCTCCGACTCCTTTGTGGTAAGCCTGATGGTCTCATCCTCAAAGAGCAGCAGCTGCTTGAGAGAATTGAAAGTATATTTTCCGATAATGTACAGGTTCTGTTTCTTATCAGCCGTTGAACTGGCGGTTCTTTTAAGAATTGCCTGGATCCGGTACAGGAGCTCTTCCATCGAGAAAGGCTTTGTTATATAATCGTCAGCTCCTGACCTGAATCCTTCCAGAATATCCTCTTTCTGGCTCTTAGCCGTCAGGAAAATAATGGGCATCTCAGGAGTTATTTTCCTGATCTCCTTTGCCAGTGCAAGGCCGTCCATCTCAGGCATCATGATATCAAGTATGCAAAGATTAAAATGCTCCGCCGGGAAAGCATCCAGAGCAACTTTACCATCAGTGTACAATTCCGTCTCATAGCTTTTGGCAGTGAGGTAATTCTTAAGAAGGTTGCCAAGATTGCTGTCATCTTCAGCGAGAAGGATCCTTATATTTTTCATTTTTATCCGTTTTGAGGAATGAAAAGAGTGAATTTTGTTCCTTTATTTAGCTGGCTTTCAACCTTTATAGTGCCGTTGTGTTCTTCAATGATCTTCTTTACATAGCTTAAGCCAAGCCCGAATCCTTTTACATTATGAACATTGCCGGAATGAACACGGTAAAACCTGTCATAGATCCTTTTCAGATTCTCCTTGCTTATTCCGATCCCTTTATCTTCTATGACAATAATAATACCCTTTCTGGCATTCCTTGTTGCAATATTTATCTCCGGTTTCTCATTGGAGTATTTGATGGCATTGTCGATAAGGTTTGACATGGCATTCATAAAATGTATTTCATCTACCATTGCCAGGGATGATGCCGCTTTGAAATCAGTTGTTATTTTTCCTTGTCTGTTGCTTATCTGCAGGGCAAAATTCTCCAGGGCGCCGGTCAGTACCTTGTGAATATCCATTGAAACAATGTTTAGCCTCATTTTTGTTTTGTCAAAAATTGCCATCTGCAGGACTTTTTCAACCTGAAATTTGAGGCGCATGCTTTCATCGGAGATCACTTTGGCGAGACCGTCGATATTCTTATTCTCCTCAGGGATCGATTTATCAGCCATCATCTGTGACGCAAGAGAAATGGTGGATATTGGGGTCTTCAGCTCATGGGTCATATTGTTTATGAAATCGTTCCGGATCTCAGATATTTTTTTCTGACGGAAGATCACAATAAAAGTGCTGGTTGAAAGTATCAGTAAAAATAATGTAAAAAGAAGCGACAGGAATCCAAGACTTCCTATTTTCTCAAATTTATATTGCTGTTCCTGAAGGCAATACATAACAAGTTGGTTCTGGCTTGGCACAGGATCATTGGGGAAAAGCTGGCTGATGAATTTATTTGTGCCAGGTTTGTCAGTGAACCCTTTAGTTTTCCAGATCACCCCATATCTCCCTGAACGTATTGAAAACTCGAAATCAAGATTGATTCCAACATTGGTAAGGGCTGTTCTGAGCATTGCCTGCAGGTTCTCAGGATCGATCCTTTCACGGATATCGGGAGTGATGGAAAGGATCTTGTCCATTATATTCTCAAGGAATATTATTTTATTGGATACACGTCCGGTCAGTTCTGCGCTGATCGACTCAGGCGATGTTTCATTCGACTCCTCAGGCGGAAAAGCCGAAATATCCTCATCGGAAATGAATATCTTCTGCCCTGAACTGGTTATTGTAATGGGATCGCCAGGATTATTAAGTCCGTACATATCAAGAAGCTTTGAATTGGGCTGATACCCTCTCAGTTTCCTTGCAAGAGGGGAATTTGCCGGAACTATTGCTGTTACGGAATCAGCTGAAACCTGATCGATCTCTTTAACGATCCTGTTTATGAGTTCTTTCTCCTCAAGATCGAGGATCACCGACTCGAGTGCTTTATTGGCAAGAAGCCGGAACTGCTGATCTGTAATATTTATAGCATTACGGATCCAGTATAGCTGAATCAGTATTAAACCTGATAATGTCAGGAAAAAGAAAACAGCCAGTAATGCAATGGTTCTCCGCTTCATAGAGTTACAAAAGTACGGATATATATAATTTATGATTCAACTCTTTAACTTTCTTTAACAACTCCTACCTGACCGCCGCTAATTATGGATGTAACCGGAAAGATACTTTCCATGTAGCAAATGCTGTGTATCAAAAAGAGCTGATAAGGTTAAATATTTTAACATTTAATTAAATTAATGTTAATATTTTGTAATTTGGATGAAAATGTTTTTTTATATTAAAAGTTCATCTTATATTTGTACAGGATTTGGCACGAAATTTGAAATGATATAATAGAGGTTTTTTCATAGGTTAGGTTAGTTTTAGGGTTATCAAAAAACGGGCCGCTTTCGTTCTGGAAGCGGCCTTTCTTCTTTAATTCCGGAATGTCTTTTTAAAATCACCCGGCAAAAATGCGACTGTGATTTTTCAGGTTTTTTTCAACCTGATCACTTTTACGACATCAATGTTCTTATACAGGGCAGTTTGATAAATATGTTTCCTGATAAGAATAGTTTTTTTCTTCTGGACCCATGTGAGATTTATAACAAATGAGGATCCGTTTTTCAGGATGAGCATTGCCTTCTTCTCCTTTTGTGGCATTATCAGTTTATTTATGCCTGACCAGAGGAAAGTTTTTTTCGGGGGATTGAACAATCCGTAGCGGAATTCAATTTTTTCCTCGTCTATGAGAAAAAACCGGTCTTTCCTTTTTATTGTAGCCAGAGCGGCAATAATGCCTACTATCAGGGCGATTCCGAACGGAGCCAGAGACAGCACCGGCAGCACCTGATGCATCCCGAAGACAGAGCTGGCAATCAGGACATAAACGCCACCAAGAAAGAATGCTGCAGCAAAAATCCATAAAAGGATCTTTCTGCTCTTTGAAAACTCCTCTTCTGACAGGTTTAAACTGAGCTTTTCCATATTTTAATGGGTTATGTATTGCAGATTCTTTTCTTTTCCGGAAGTGTCAGGGCTTATTTTAAAAACGCCTGTTACACAATCAATATCCCTCAGTACAGAAAGTATCCGGTTTATTTCCGATTCATCATAAATATTATGTACCTGGAAAATAAAATCGATGTTTTTCAGCTTTTTTATGAAGCAGCTTTTTCCCGAACGGTTTGACACAAGGTCGTAAATAACGCCGGTTTGGGCAGAAAAATCCGAAAACCTGCTGAATGACCGTTCAGTATCCGGTTCTTCATGAATTTCTACCGGTTCAGTATTCCTGAGGGATATTCCCAGCTTCCTGTTGAGGGTCAGGGAGAGTTTATAATCAGGTTCAGCTGAAACAATGCCAATCAGAATCGAATCAGGATCATTACTGACTTTTAATTTTACCCGCTTGATTTTTGGCGTGCCTTTCATTTCGGATAGCCATAATATATAAAGGTATGAAAAAAAAGGAAGATGCTAATCAAAGTTACCGGAATTAACCTGGATCTTTTTCCAGGCCTGTCGCGAAGCTTCCTGTTCTGCTTCCTTTTTTGATACCCCCTGTCCTTTACCGAATTCTTCCTTATTGATGAAAAGGGTAGTGGTGAAAAGAACTCTTTTATGATGGGAATCATCAAAATCATCATTATAGGTGAACAGCAGATTGGCGCTGTTCTTCTGTACCCATTCAAAGACAAGGCTCTTGTAATCTGTATCAGTAGTTACTATTGTATTAAGGTCAAGGTATCTGCTAAATACTTTTTTAATGAACAGTTTTTTTGTTTTTATGAAACCTTTATCGAGAAATACTGCCCCTATAAGGGCTTCAAGGGCATCGCCACAAAGATTTTTTGAATCATGAAGTGAATTGACGTTGCTGATCAGGATATTATCGATCCCCATTGATATTGCAAGCTGGTAAAGCACGTCCCTGTTCACTATCCGTGAGCGGATTTTAGTCATGAAGCCCTCGCTGGCGTCAGGAAATTTTTCAAAAAGATAATCCGAGAGGATTGCAGCAAGAACTGCATCGCCCAGATACTCGAGTCTTTCGTTATTTACCCTTTTGCCGTCGGGGAGGGTATAGGATGCTGAACGATGAATAAAGGCTATTTCGTAGAGCCTGAGGCTCCCTGGCTTGAATCCGAGAATTTTTCTCAAACGGGATCCAAATTCCCGTTTATCAAGCAAATAAGTGCCATTTGATTTTTTGCGGAGCAAGGAGATTAATCCTGAACTTTTTTTATGACAACTGATGCGTTATGACCTCCAAATCCAAAAGTATTGCTGATGGCTGTATTAACCACTCTTTTTTGTGCCTTGTGGAGTGTTAAATTCAGGTTCTGGTCAATCTGGGGATCGGGAACCTTAAGATTTATTGTCGGGGGGATAGTATCGTGCACAATAGCCAGAATAGCAGCTATAGCTTCAATAGCTCCTGCTGCACCAAGAAGATGTCCTGTCATCGATTTGGTACCGCTTATATTCAGTTTGTAGGCATGCTCACCGAATACTGTAAGAATTGCCTTTGCTTCTGAAATATCGCCAAGAGGTGTTGCTGTGCCGTGGACATTGATGTAATCGATATTTTCAGGTTTTAAGCCGGCGTCCTGCAGGGCAAGCTTCATCACGTTGCATGCTCCAAGTCCTTCAGGATGCGGAGCAGTAAGGTGATAAGCATCGGCAGTCATACCTGTTCCGACAATCTCGGCGTATATCTTTGCGCCCCTGGCCCTGGCATGTTCATACTCCTCCAGGATGAGTGTTCCGGCACCTTCGCCCATGACGAATCCGTCCCTTGTCAGGTCAAATGGTCTGGAGGCTGTCTGGAATTCTGCATTGTTGGTCGAAAGCGCCTGCATTGAATTGAAGCCACCTATTCCGGGTTCATTTATTGCAGCTTCGGAACCGCCTGTCAGAAAAAAATCTGCCTTCCCAATACGGATATAGGTTACAGCATCAATGATGGCGTTTGTTGATGAGGCACATGCAGAGACGGTTGCAAAATTCGGACCTCTGAAGCCATATTTGATAGAGATTGATCCGGCGGCTATATCTGCTATCATTTTTGGAATAAAGAAAGGGCTGAAGCGGGGTGTCCGTCCGCCCTCAACGTATTCCTTTATCTGGTTGTAGAAGGTATCGAGTCCGCCGATACCCGAAGAAAAGATCACCCCGGCTCTGTCCTTATTGATTTTATCCAGGTTCAGTCCTGAATCTTTGACCGCCTCTTCTGCAGTAATAAGTGCATATTGTGCAAACCGGTCAAGCTTATTGGCCTCTTTTCTGTCAAAAAAATCTGAAGAGTCGTAACCTTTTAATTCACATGCAAATTTTGTTTTGAACTTTTCAGTATCGAAGTGTGTGATCATAACTGACCCGCTCACTCCTTTTTCAAGCCCTTCCCAATATTCATGCAAATTCCTGCCAATAGGAGTAAGCGCTCCAAGGCCAGTTACAACAACTCTTCTCATAAAGGGGATATTAATAATGCAATGCTATTTTGCATTCTCCTCAATATACTTGATAGCATCACCGACGGTGCTTATGGTCTCAGCCTGATCGTCGGGAATTCCGATATTGAATTCTTTTTCAAATTCCATGATCAGCTCAACAGTGTCAAGAGAATCTGCACCCAGGTCATTAGTGAAGCTGGCCTCGGGAGTTACTTCTGTTTCGTCAACTCCAAGTTTGTCAACTATGATCTCTTTTACTCTTGTGGCAATGTCAGACATAATGATAAATTTTAATTAATAATAAAATAAGAACCCTGCAAAGAAATATATTTGTACTTTATTTTTCAAATGATTTGAGCATTATTATTTACCAGGCTAGTTAATGTGTTGAAAATTAATAAGAAACACTTAAAATAATTATTTGTTCGCTTCATGTCCTCAAAAGCCATAAGTATCACTGGATGAAGAATATAGCAATATTTGCATCAGGTTCAGGCACCAATACTGAAAATATCATAAAATATTTTTCGAATAAAAAGTTTGCCAAAGTGAGACTGGTGCTATCGAACAGGCGGGAAGCCTTTGTCTTAAAGAGAGCTGCGATGCACGATGTTAAAACTATGTTTTTCGAACAAGCAGATTTTTACAATTCAGATACTGTGCTTAATTACCTGTTATCGGAGAAAGTTGATTTTGTGGTTCTGGCTGGCTTCCTCTGGCTGGTTCCCGGTAATATCCTTGAAAAATATGAAGGAAAGATCATTAACATACACCCTGCCCTTCTGCCGGCTCACGGAGGAAAGGGGATGTACGGAGAAAAAGTACACCGGTCAGTTATTGAAAGTCGTGAACATGAGTCAGGGATCACTATTCATTATGTAAATAAGAAATATGATGATGGGGATATAATATTCCAGGCAAGGTGCAAAGTTGATCCTTCCGATACCCCTGAGTCCCTGGCATCTAAAGTGCATGCTCTTGAATATGAATATTTCCCCAGGATAATTGAGGACCTGATCCTGAAGCTTGACTGAATCCTAAAAAGTCGATAACAGACTCTCAACGACACTTTTGCAAATTTCAAATTTCCCGCGGTTCTCATCAAGTACCGGTTCGACCGGCGGCGCCTCTACTTTAAGAGGATCTACCGGCGATCCGTTCCTGTAAAACCGGAAGTCCAGGTGAGGACCGGTTGAGAGGCCGCTGCTTCCAACAAAACCGATAATGTCGCCCTGTTTTACAAATGCTCCCTGGAATATACCGGGTCCGAACCTGCTAAGGTGCAGGTATGCGGTTGAATAAACGCTGTTATGAACGATCCTTACCATTCTGCCAGAACCGTTCTCCGTACCTGCAGCCACAACCCTGCCGTCGCCTATTGCTTGAACCGGAGTACCCAGCGGGGCGGCATAATCAACCCCTAAGTGAGGCCTACGGATCCGCAGGATCGGGTGAAGCCGGCTCGATGAATAGCGGGAGCTGATCCGTGAAAACCTGAGAGGCGCTTTCAGAAAAGCCTTCCGGAGACTGTTGCCCTGACTGTCAAAAAAGCTCTCGACCCCTTTCTGGATGAAAGGTATTGCCGTAGTTGTTTTTCCGGCCCAGGTAAATTGAGCTCCGAATATCCTTCCTGCACCCAGAGATTCATCATCAATAAATGATTCCTCGTAAATGACCTTGAAACTGTCACCCTTCTGTAATCCGAAGAAATCGACGGTCCAGGCATAGATCTCGGATAAATCAGCAGCCAGGGTGGGATGCAAGCTGTCAGCCATCATCGCTTCCCAGAGCGAAGTCTCAATGGTTCCTGAAGAATACCTTATGATCTTTTTTATTTCCTTCCTGAACGGTGTGATATTGAGTGAGTCGTTGAAACTGAATACATAGCACGTCGTCGGATCGTGTTCATAAACAAGATATCTGGCTCTCGCAGTACTATCGGTATCGCAAAAAAGCGTATAGCTGTTGCCAGCCTTAATAGTTCTGACGTCAAAAATCGAATCTGAATTCCTCACTAACAGGTCAATCTCATGCATGCTGACACCATGCTGGAGAAGTATCTGGGAGAGGAACCCGTTTCTTTTTATGTGCCCCGGAATGAGATTAAATGAGTCAACTGGAATCCCGAATAACAATGTAGGAGATTCCTTTTCATGAAGCTTTGACGGATCCGCTATGGTTTCAAATGAATAAAATCTCGGTTCCTGAATATTTTTGCAGGAGACTGCGGATAAACCCAATGATATGAGGATTATGACTATTAACCTTGCAAGCATCCTTCTCTGGTTAGTTCCTGATCACTATGTTCACAATCCGGTTCGGAACAACGATAATATTTAAAAGTGTTCCTGTTGCCAGCCATTTCTTTGCCCTTTCATCGGCAAGAACAATCTTTATTATCTCCTCTTTGTCAATGTTAACGGGAAGCTCGATTTTAAAGCGAAGTCTGCCGTTAAAAGAGACCGGATATTCGAACACATCCTCTTTCAGTAATTCCTCATTCACTTCAGGCCAGGGTTCATATGCAATCGTCTTTATATTTCCCAGTGAATTCCAAACCTCTTCTGCAACATGAGGCGCGAACGGAGAGAGTATCTTCGTAAATATCCCTGCAGTTTCGAATGTCACTCTGCTTTTCTTTGCTGTGAGGTTTAAAAATATCATCATTGCCGAAATAGCGGTATTGAAATGAAGATTTTCAATATCGGATTCAACTTTTTTGATGGCATGGTGGAGACCTTTAAGAATATCAGGATCCTCATCGCCTCTGAAAATATTCTCAGGATTTGAGAAGAACCTGAAAGTTCTGCCGAGAAAATTGAAGACGCCTTTAACACCCTTATCATCCCAAGGTTTTGTAATGTCGAGGGGTCCCATGAACATCTCATATAACCTGAGGGAATCGGCGCCGTATTTCGCAACAACATCATCGGGATTCACAACATTCTTCAGGGATTTTGACATTTTTGCCACAATCTGCTTCACCTCCGCACCCGATTCGCTGTTATAGAATTTACCATCATTTTCCCCTACGATATCGGCAGCAACTTTTGCACCTGCTTCATTTTCATAGGCAAAAGCCAGGATCATTCCCTGATTGAATAATCTCCGGTAAGGTTCATCGGTTGATACAATCCCGAGGTCATAGAGCACCTTATGCCAGAACCTGCTGTAAAGAAGATGGAGGACAGCGTGCTCGGCTCCGCCTATATAAAGGTCAACAGGCATCCAGTATTTTTCTTTTTCAGGATCAAAAATCATTTTGTCATTCAGGGGATCAATAAAACGAAGGTAATACCAGCATGATCCGGCCCACTGAGGCATTGTGTTGGTTTCACGTCTTCCTTTTCTCCCCGATTTATCAGTAACATTAAGCCATTCACCTGCATTTGCCAGGGGTGATTCCCCGGATTCACCCGGAAGATATTTTTCAAGCCCGGGAAGTTCAAGTGGCAGTTCTGATTCGTCCAGGACACTTATTTCGCCATCCTCCCAGTGGATAACCGGGAATGGTTCGCCCCAGTACCTCTGGCGGCTGAAGAGCCAGTCGCGGAGCTTGTAGTTTACTTTTGCCTTTCCAAGGTCCATGGATTCAAGCCATGCGGTGATCTTTGCAATGCCTGCTTCCTTATTAAGACCGTTAATATCTATTCCTGTTGCCTTATCAGATGAATTTATGTACCTTCCGTCTTCTGTCCAGCATTCTTTTCCTTCGACAATTCTCCTTCTTTGTTCCGGATCAGAAACATCGGGATCCTGTATGCAGTCGATCGGAAGATTGAATTTTATAGCAAATTCGAAGTCACGGGTATCGTGGGCAGGGACTGCCATAATTGCTCCGGTGCCGTACCCCATAAGCACATAATCGGCCACCCATACCGGTATTTTTTTAAGATTTACAGGATTGATGGCATATGTTCCGGTGAAAACACCCGTCTTATCTTTAGCGAGGTCGGTACGGTCAAGATCGGATTTAAGCGTAGCAGCTTTAATGTAATCATCAACCTCTTTTTTGTGTCCGGCTAAGGTGATTGATCTTGTCAGAGGATGCTCCGGAGCCACAACCATATAAGTTGCACCAAACAGGGTGTCCGGGCGTGTGGTGAAAACAGTCAGGATATAATTCATACCATCTATCGTGAAATTGACCTCAGCGCCTGTGGAACGGCCTATCCAGTTACGCTGCATATCCTTGATGCCTTCAGGCCAATTGAGCTCATCGATCCCTTTAAGTAACCGTTCGGCGTAATGAGGAATACGGAGCATCCATTGTTTAAGGGTTTTCTTCTCGACCCTGTTGCCGCATTTCTCATGTGAACCGTCGAACAGAACTTCTTCATTGGCGCACACAATCCGGCATGACGGGCACCACCAAACAAGTGCGTTGGCATAATATGCAAGACGCTGTGAATCAATGTATTTAGAGATCTCTTTCTTCCCGGCTTTTACAATTTTGCCAGGTACTTTAAGTTCTGAGATGGGTCGGCCTTTCTGAAGCTTTTCGTCAAACCAGGTATTGAAGAGCCGGATAAAGATCCACTGTGTCCATCTGTAATATTTTGGATCGGTTGTATTTATTTCCTTATCCCAATCATAGCTTAGTCCCAGCTCTTTGATCTGTCTTCTGAAAATATCGCAATTATTTTTTGTGGTCACTGAAGGGTGTGTTCCGGTCTGGATGGCATACTGCTCGGCAGGAAGGCCGAATGCATCCCAGCCCATTGGGTGCAGAACATTGAATCCCTTCATCCTTTTGTACCTCGTGTAAATATCAGTTGCCGTATAACCCTCGGGATGGCCTACATGAAGTCCCGCACCGGAAGGGTAGGGGAACATATCAAGCACATAGCATTTCTTTGGATTAGTTAAGTCCTCCGGAGTTTTGAAAGTTTTATTTTTCTCCCAGTATTTCTGCCATTTCTTTTCAATTTCAGTAAAATTGTAATCCATTTTTTTTTGAAGAGTAATTATTTTTTATTTACCATGGGTCCGAAGACCGAAGTCTGAAGTCCGAAGTCAGGAGCCTTGATTATTCTTCCGACTCCGGTCTTCCGTCTTCTGACTTATTCAAGCTTCAACCGGTTTGCGAAAATAGAAAAACTTTAGGAATTATCCTTGATCCGGCGTTTTAACATTATTTGGAAACGGCTATTTTTACTTGCCGGATTGGTTTAATATGATCAGACGGTCTTAATAAGGAAGCATGCATTGCTTCTTCAGGACCCCATGCCGGGAAGATGCCTTTGCTTTATCCAAATTGATGTTTAATTACTTTTAATCGTCCAAAATATTTGCAGGACATACCGATAATCAGAAGATTAACTTCCATATCCCCTCCGGAGAATACACAATGTAAATAGTTCATCGATCTACAATACTTTAAACGCTACACGGTATTCGTAATCCAGGAGATCACGCCGAAAATCCCATTTCATATCTTCATGAAAAGCTTCCATCAAATTTTGTAGCCTGGAGATTTATGGTAACGTAAGGCCACAACATTACCCGCGGGCAAAGGGTAAGGTAAAACCACAACGTTACCCGTAGGGTATATGGTATTGTAACATCGGCAATAAGGATGCATATTATTACCTCGTAGAGGTTATGGAAAATTCCCTGAAGGTAAAATTGACGGTTTAATAAGGACGAAGAGAAAAATATTATTCACGGGTTCAGAGACAATTCAGGGGAAATACTTGTAAAAGCGGTCTATTGATCTTAATTTTGCAGACTCAAGGTCCCGTAGTTCAATGGATAGAATGACAGATTCCGGTTCTGTTGGTTGAGAGTTCGAGTCTCTCCGGGATCACAAGGACAAAACAAAAACCACTGTAATACAAATAGTTACAATGGTTTTTCTTATTTTACGTACATTATTAACCTCAAATCCTCCTGTTACTCTTTTCGTCCCCCCAGGTTATGCCATTATGTCAATTTCTCAATGTCAGACGTTAAAACCATCAGTCAATGAATGAATTAACAACAATAAATCAGCATGAACTCCGAATAAATGAACTCATAACTACAATTATCCTGGCACAAGACGTTAAACCCTCCTCAAAACGTCAATATATAGACAGTTTAAGGCAGTATTTTGCATGGGCAGATCAGAAGCAATACAACTTCTCAGAGATAACCCGAACAGAGATCCTTCAGTATAAACAAGACTTCCTGAACAGTGTTTTGTCTTCTTTAACTATCGGAATTTATCCCTGTGCAGTTCGAAAATTTTATGAGTGGGCAGAGGGTGTGAAGCTTGTAAAGGATTAAATTCCTACCTGTTGTCCCACCTGTTTCCTCCTCCGCTTCCCCGGCGGTTGTCACCACCCCTGGAATTACTTCTTCTGTCAGTTCGTTCAACAGACTCATTCACAATAATGTTCCTGCCCTGAACTTCAGCATTATTAAGTTCTTTTATTGCCTTTTTTGCTTCAGCTTCATTAGGCATTTCTACGAAACCAAATCCTTTGCTTTTCCCGGAGTATTTGTCAATAATGATTTTTGCGGATGTTACTTCGCCATACTCCTTAAATAATTTTGTTAATTCTTCTTCACTAGTTTGATAATGAAGACTTCCGACGTAAAGATTCATAATTTAATTATTAATATGTTATTACATTATTGTCTGATGGCTGGAAAGGATGCTAGCCGTAAAATGTTATTAGGTCATATGTTAATACAACAAGTAACAGACTGAAAAAGTTCATTGATGTGAAAGACAAAAAGAAACCAGCATTGATTTTGGGGAATACTATTCTACTGGTAAGTCCGAGATCCTGAATCCTGGCAAATCTTTGGAGGTTAATTTAAAATAAATTTGACTTTGGTTTTTACCTTATCTATCTTTGCTAAATAGAACAGAGAATATTATATAACCATTAATCATCAGTATTATGAAAAAAGCAAAAAAAACAGTAAAAAATGCAGCAAAAGCAGTAAAACTCGGAAATAAAGCGGTAAAAACAGCTAAGGCAGCTAAACCAAAAGCTGCGAAAAAAGTTGCGAAAAAAGTTGCGAAAAAAGTTGCGAAAAAAGTTGTAAAGAAAGAAGTAAAGAAAGCTGTTAAAAAGTAAATAGTCTAGGTTTTTGTAAAAAGATAAAAATATCTTTGAAGGATTAAGCCTCCGGAAATCTGCTCCGGGGGCTTTTTATATTCACTACTATGTAACCATTCAAACCTGTTTGCGGAGAGAAAGAAAGAAGCCAGCACCTTAAAAAGTAAATTTGTGAAAAATCTCTTAATCCAACCTAAACAAATAAGAAAGGATGCTGGCAGATTCAAATTTCAGGTAAAGGTTTTAATAAAACAAGAATAAAGTGTTAAGAATTATTAATTGTGATCGGGGGAAAAAGCCAGCACCCTGAAAATGTACTTTATTAACCTCTAACTAACCTGACCTGAAGACATGAACAATTTCGATTTTTAAAAAGAGATAAAAAATTTTCTCAAAGGGAAACGTGAGGAGAACTATCTGTTTTATTTTTATAACCTTAAAACAGTAAGCTTCCGAATGTTTTCCGGGTACTTACCATCGTTGCTACCGTGGAAAAGGTCTCCACCGTACTGAATATTTGAAATTTTTTATATTGCTATTAAAGATTATTCGAAACATTTTAAAGTCCTGATAAAATAATCAGACTTAAAGTCTTTGCTTACACTATATTTCGAAAGCGGAATTAAACTTATAGGATCCTGGATCTTATAATCACTGTTTCCTTCATCAAAATAAATTCTAACCATATCAATTAAATTATGCCGTAAAAATTCTCTGTCTTCAGATAAAAAATTTCCGTAATTAATCAGAATATCTCCTTGATCTGCAATTCCTAAAAAGTTTATGAGTATAAGGGTATCGCCTGATGTAATCATTATTTTACTTTTATCATCAAAACACCTCTTTGAGATGTAGGGCTTTTTTAGATTGACTTTTACATTCAGATGCATTGATGAATCTTGTTGAAATTCGACTATTTGAAAACTAATACTACTAAAGGAAGTATGGGCTATTGTTTCCCATATCGTTGATCTGCTTATTGTTCCTGTAAAAGGATATTTTCCATTTTTTTCCCAAGTACATTGTGTGTATGCTGAAACAGAAGCTATAGTAATTAATAAAAAAGAAATTAAAGTTTTCATTTATTCCGGAAAGTTTAAATTGTCCTTAACTTTTCACGGAATAAAGGTCGGTCTTTTAATTCAGGAAAGCATTATATTATAGCAGAGAAGAGTTACATAATTCACACATTATCAGAGAAGTTTCCTGTTCCTATAATATATAAAGCTCCCCGATTGTTAATTCCGGGACTTACCCTCGCTGCTACCGGGGAAAGAAAATCAGAGCAATGGCTGGCAATTAAGGTAAAATTGATACTTCAGGCTTTTGAGAAAACAAGCACCCCATTTTGCCCACCAAAACCGAAAGAGTTAGAAATCGCAGCTCCAATTTTCACAGCCCGGGCTTGATTTGGTATTACGTCCAGATCACATTCCGGATCTTTTAATTCAAAATTGATGGTTGGAGGTAAAATTCCAAAATGAACTGACAGAACAGTAGCAGCTGCTTCAATTGCACCTGCTGCGCCAAGCGTATGACCAATCATTGATTTGTTCGAACTTACAGGAATATTCCTGTATCCAAAAGCCTTTTGAATCGCCAGCGTTTCCGTTTTATCATTCACCCTGGTAGAAGTTCCATGAGCATTGATATACCCTATATCTTCCAGATCAAGACCTGCATCTTTAACAGCAAGCTTCATGGCCATAGCTGCCCAGGTGCCATTCGGTTCAGGAGCAGCAATCCCATACGCATCCGATGTCATACCGAATCCACTTAACAATGCAAGAGGTTTTGCTCCCCTGTTTTCAGCATGTTCCAATGTTTCCAGAACCAGAACACAGGCACCTTCACCCATTACAAATCCATCACGATTCAGATCGAAGGGGCGGCTGGCAATTTCAGGCTTTTCATTGAAAGTTGAAAGGACTCCCATGCTCGCGTAAGCATCGAGAACCAAAGGGGTCATGGTGGATTCTGCTCCGCCGGTCAGGATCACATCTGCCATGCCTCCTCTGAGCAGTCCAAGTGCAATTCCAATCGAATGTGTGCCGGTTGTACAAGCAGCAGAGACTCCCAGGTTTGGCCCATGAATTCCAAGAACCATCGCTGCATTACAAACCGGCATATTAGGAATAACCCTGGGCACGGTTAAAGGATTAACCGAACCAGGTCCCATTTTTAAAAACCGTATATGTTGATCTTCAAGGTGTGTATAATCTCCGGCGGCCGATCCAATGACACATCCGATTCTGTCCCTGTCTTCATTATTCAGATCCAGACCGGCATCCCTCACTGCCTCAATTGCTGCACTGGAAGCCAGTTGAGATACCCTTGCCATTTTACGCGATTCTTTACGATCAAAATAATCCTCCGGTTTATATGATATTATCTCGGAACCGATCTGGCTTTTGTGGCCATGAGGATCGAAAGCCTGTATTCTTTTAATTCCCGACTTGCCTGTTATCAGTGAATTCCAGAAATCAACACGATTACAACCAATGGAGGTAAATACTCCAATGCCAGTGACCATAACTGCTCTATTTTTATCCATGACAGGTATGAATTCTCAGTGAAATAAACTGAAATTATGAGCTAAAGATACAAATGCCGGATAAACTAACCATGCCTTACCAAAGGCCGTGACCACTTCCGGCCGAAGTCTTACCTATCGCTGCGCTGCCTCTCAGGTACAAAGGAGGAAGTTTAAAGTAAAAAGTTCTGAATAATATTATTATATCCCCAGCAATCCCGGATAGTTCAGCAGTTTCATCTGTTTTCTCCTCTTCAGGAGAAGATCCTGTAATTCGATCGCCATATTCTGGTTTACCTCCTGAGCCATGGGCAGGACAAATTTTTCAGTCTGGTCGAGGTAGTCGCACATTTTCTTTTTGGAATACTGATCGCGGTGAAGATCAGTAAGGTTGCTGATCCTGTCGGCTGATTTTAATATTTTGGCCTTGCGTGAACCCTGTTCCAGTATTTTCTTCAGGAAATTTGACTTGGCGATACCTTTGGGTCTGGTAACTTCCAGTACAAGATCCACAACCTGGTTTGCCTCGTTGTCGATGTACCTCAACTCATACTCGTTTGTTTCAGGGACATCTTCCAGGAGGTCATGGATAACAGAAGCCTTCAGCAGAACAGAATCATCGAACATCTTATAATCCAGAAGGATAGCCAAAGTCGCCAGGGCATGACGAAACTGGTTGCCTCCGACATCCCTTTGCTTTCCGATAAGCGCAGTTGCTTTTATAATATAAGGTGCCAGCACAAGATTCCGTAGTTTTTCAGTTTCGTTCATGGGATTTCAGGTTTTCCGTGCATAAATTTATTACAGATTTTCATTTTATGTGATATCTTTAAATACAATTTTAATCGCCGGTAAATGATATGTAAACTGGCAAAAAGCAGAGAATATGCCGAAACATATTGGAATAGTAGCATGCAGTGCTGAAGGCGCTGCATTATGTTACAGGACATTATGCATGGAAGCACCCTCATTGATGGGTGAACACATGCACCCGGAAGTGTCGATGCATACCCACCCTCTTGGTAAGTATATGGTGTACATCCGTTCCGGCAACTGGCATGAAGTTGCCGGGCTGATGCTCTCTTCTGTCCGCAAATTGGCAGAAATAGGTGCAGAGTTAGCAATCTGCCCCGACAATACAATTCATCAGGCTTTTGATCTGGTAGTAAAAGATTCACCGATTCCCTGGCTCCATATAGCAGAATCGGTTGCACATTTTGCCAAAAACAGTGGATTTATAAAGCTGGCAATCCTGGGTACCAAATATCTGATGACAGGTCCTGTCTATCCTGAAGTTCTGAATAAATATGGAATCTCCTGCATGATACCGGATGAAGATGACAGGGATAAAATCGATACAATTATTTTCAGGGAGCTCGTCAACGGTGTTTTCCAGGAAACATCGAGATTGTATTTCAATAAAGTAATTCAGAACCTGAAGGCGAGAGGCTGCGATTCAGTGGTTCTGGGATGCACAGAGATACCGCTTCTTATTGATCCTGATGATTGTCCTTTACCGGCACTGGATTCAACACGTTTGCTTGCGAGAGCAGCTTTGGAAGAATCATTATAAGGAGGGTTGAAAAAGCAGAATTAACCCCCCCGCACCGACACTTCAGGCGGGAGGTCCAATGGTACCGTCAGTGGGAAGCGGTGGAATTAGAATTTGCCCTCTACAGCCGCAATATTTCAATTATTTCCGTTATTGCCTCAACATCTTCAACATTCTTAATTGGCGATAATCCTGCCAGCACCCTGGTTTTATTGAGTTCATTCTCTGAAACATAATCTTTACCGGCGAGCACCAGAAACAGGATAGCCGATTTCAGTGTATTGGCTTTAACTCTTAAAGAATTAG
>Ga0113563_10000269_pt1 | contig 23245 bp, 17 predicted proteins | sample Mud3Dept3metaG_FD_80117 | JGI IMG/M metagenome (GOLD analysis project Ga0113563, IMG submission 80117) | Freshwater wetland microbial communities from Ohio, USA, analyzing the effect of biotic and abiotic controls - Mud 3 Core 4 Depth 3... | ecosystem: Environmental > Aquatic > Freshwater >... | reverse complement strand
CGTGTGGCTGGGCAAATAACGAAGGGATTCGGGGACAGAAATGCAAGAAGCGGGACAGTCACCTGTCCCCCGCTTTTTCAGTGGAATCGATTGAAGCCGTCTTGAAAGATTACTGGGGTTTTGACAGCTACCTTCCCTTGCAGAAGGAGGCGATGGCATGCGTGTGCGCCGGGCGGGATTCGGTTGTGGTCCTGCCCACGGGCGGCGGAAAGTCGCTGTGCTTTCAGGCGCCTGCAATGCTGCTATCCGGCATGACGCTCGTGGTATCGCCGCTTCTCTCCCTGATGAAGGACCAGGTCGACTCGCTCCTGGAGATCGGCATTCCCGCCGCACGCCTGGACAGCACAATGTCGGCGCAGGAGAAAGCGGAGACATACGACCGGCTGCGAAGGCATGAGCTGAAGCTGCTCTACGCGTCCCCCGAGCGTGTCCTGATGGAGGGATTCCTGGATTTCCTGAAATCCGCCGGCGTTTCCTCCGTCGCAGTAGATGAAGCGCACTGCGTCAGCATGTGGGGACACGATTTCCGGCCCGAGTACCGCCAGCTGAGGATTCTCAAAGAGAAACTGCCGGGAGTTCCGGTCGGTGCGTACACTGCCACGGCCACCGATAACGTGCGCCGGGACATCCGGGATCAGCTGGGTCTTGCCAGCCCCGAGGTCTTTGTCGGGAGATTCGACCGCCCGAACCTGCTGTATCGTGTCCGGCGGAGGGTGGAAGCCCTCAAGCAGGTGACGGAAGTCCTGGACCGCCACCGCGGCGAGTCGGGGATCATCTACTGCATCCGTCGCGCCGACGTCGACGAGATGAACCAGACGCTTGCCGGCCGCGGCTATCGGGTGGTGCCGTATCACGCGGGCATGGACGACTCGAGCAGGAGGCGGAGCCAGGAGGCGTTCGCCGAGGACGATGCGGATGTCATCGTGGCGACCGTCGCCTTCGGCATGGGGATCGACAAGTCCAACGTCCGGTTTGTAATCCACGCAGGCATGCCCAAGTCGCTCGAACATTATCAGCAGGAGAGCGGCCGTGCAGGCCGGGACGGGCTGGAGGCAGAGTGCTTCCTTTTTTATGCCGGCGGCGATTACCTGATCTGGAAGCGCATCCTGGAAGAGTCCGACCCGCAGATGTACGACATTGCTTGCACCAAGCTCAACCAGATATACCGCTATTGCAGCGGCGTAGCCTGCCGGCACAAGGCACTTGTCAATTACTTCGGCCAGGAACTCGACCACGAGTGCTGCCGGGCATGCGACATCTGTCTGGGAGACGTGGCGGGGGTCGACGACGCATTGGTTGTGGCGCAGAAGATCCTGTCCAGCGTTGTCCGCCAGGGCGAGCGCTTCGGCGCGGATTATACGGCAGGGGTGTTGATCGGTTCCCGCGAAGAGCGGATCCTGGCCAACCGGCACGATCAGCTGAGCACCTACGGCCTCCTGGCGCAAGCGACGCGGTCTTCGGTCCGGGACTGGATCGAGCAGCTTGCCGAGCAGGAGTGCATCGTTCGTGTCGGGGAATACGGGGTGCTCAAGTTGACCGACAAGGGCCGGCGAGTGCTCAAGGGCAATGAAAGTCCCCTGCTCCTGGAGCCGGTGAAGAAGAAAGCGGTTCCAAAGCCCGCCGTTGTGCGGGACTCGTGGGAAGGGGTGGATGAAGGCCTGTTCGAGAACCTGAGGGAAGTGCGGCGCAGGCTGGCTCGCAGCAAGTCTTTGCCGGCATATATTGTTTTCGGCGACGCCGCCCTGCGGGACATGGCGCGGAAGCGGCCTACCACCCGCGCCGCGTTTCTGCGCGTCTCCGGAGTCGGCGAGAAAAAGCTGCAGCAGTACGGGGAGGAGATGCTGAACGCCATCCGGTCTTACTGCCACGCCAATTCCCTGGATACGGATCTACCCGTGTAACCTTTACACCCCTGGAGGTGGGAACTCACTCGTACCGCAGGGCTTCGATGGGATCGAGGCGGGCTGCTTTGCGGGCGGGCCAGACGCCGAAAACCAGCCCGATCGTAACCGAGACGAGGAATCCGGTGACGACTGCCCAGAGCGGAATGCTGGCCGGGAGCTCGGGGACCAGGGCCATGACCAGATAACTTACGGCGATCGCCAGGGCCACGCCGAAAATGCCCCCCACTCCCGTCAAGGTCATGGCCTCGACGAGAAACTGGAAGATGATGTCGCGGCGCGTGGCGCCGACGGCCTTGCGCACGCCGATTTCGCGCGTGCGTTCCGTGACCGAGACCAGCATGATGTTCATCACGCCGATGCCGCCGACCAGGAGGCCGATGCTCGATATGGCAATTGCAATCAATCCTACCGAGGCCGTGATGGCGTCGAATTGCTCGATCAGCCGGTCCGCGGTAGAAAGGTCGAAATTGCTCGCTTCGTTCGGCCTGACTCCCCGCCGCCTCCTCAGCAGGCTCTCCACTTCATCCAGGGCGGTATTCAGCTGTCCGTCGCGTGCCTTGATGAGCAGGAAGTGCCACTCCTCCCACGGCATCATCTTGGCGAAGGACTTGTAAGGAATCAGGACGGCGCCGTCCCTGCCGTTGTCGCCCATAGCCCCCGCCTTGCTCTTTTCGGTGATTCCCAGGACCGTGAAAAGGCGGCCGTTGATCAGGATCCGTTTGCCGATCGGGTCGGAGTGGGGGAACAATGCGTCCCGGACATCCGGGCCGAGCACGACGACATTCAGCCCATGGTTGTCTTCCGCATCGGTGAAGAAGCGTCCGTTGGCCACGAAGGTATTGGACACAACCGCATAGTTCGCCGGCACGCCGTTGAAATCGAAACTGCGGGCCACATTGCCCTGGTATTGGATGGACACGCGTGTGCGGACTGCGAACCCCTGCCAGGTGACGTCCTCCACCGACGGACACAACTCGCGGATGGCGATGGCGTCTTCGGTCTTCAGCGGCTTGCGCATCATCTCTTCCCGGGGGCGGCGGCCCCCCATGCGCGGACCCATTCCCAGGTGGAAGGCAAAGATGTTGTCGGTGCCGAATTCCTGGACGATGCTGACGATGCTCTCGCGCATGCCCGTGAGGATCGAGGCGATGACCACGACGGTCAGCACCCCGATGATGATGCCGAGAATCGTCAGGAACGACCGGAACTTGTGGGCCAGCAGCGTCTGGAGCGCCATGGCCACGTTCTCTTTCTGCTGGAAGCCGTTCATACGCTATTCTCTGGCAAGGGCGACGATGGGGTCGAGCTTGGCGGCCCGAACGGCAGGATATATTCCCGAGATCAACCCGATCCCACCCGAAGCCAGAAGGGCGAGAAGGATGTAGCCGATCGTGATCGTCATGGGGATCGGCGTCGTCCCCCGGATGATCATGGCGACCACATACGCGAGGACCAGGCCGAGCGCCCCTCCCATCGAGGCGAGCAGGGCAGATTCAATCAGGAACTGCAGCAGCACGTCCCGGCGCCGCGCGCCGATCGCTTTGCGCATCCCGATCTCCGCGGTCCGTTCCGTCACCGTTACCAGCATGATGTTCATGACGACAATGCCCCCGACGACCAAGGAGATGAGAGTAATCGGCGTCACCACCATCGCGATGGCCCCGGTGAACTGCCCTACGGACTCCTGGATTGCGTTACTTGCGAGGAGATCGAAGTCATCCTCCTGGTTCGGGCGCAGTTTGTGGCGGGACCGCAATATGACGCGCACCTGGTCCAGCGTGGTTTCCAGCGCCGCATCCGACGGAGCCTTTACCTGAAACGAGATCTGGCGCTGTCCGAAGATCTTCATGAAAGAGGTATAAGGGATGTAGACAGAGTTGTCGAGCGACTGGCCGAAGAAGGTGCCGTTTTCCTGTTCCACGCCGATGATGTTGAAAGCGTCGGCGCCGATCCGGACCTGCTTCCCGATGACGTCCACCGGGCCGAAAAGTTCCTTGCGGATCTCCGCGCCGATCACTGCGACCGGCCGTGCGTGCTGGGTGTCGAATGTGGAAATGAAGCGCCCTTCCTCCAGCACGATCTCCTGAATCCTGGGGGCGTCCTGGGTGACTCCTCTGACGCCCGCATCGTAAAATGTCTGATTGCCCACCTTGATGTCTGCATTCCGGTTCAACCTCGTGGATATTGCCGCGCAATCCTCACAGCGCTCTTCCACGGCGCGCATGTCTTCGAGATAAAGCCGCTTGTTTCGCTTTATCACGTTTTCGTACTCTTCCTGCGACATGTTTACCCGGGCGATGCGGGCGACCATGAAGGTGTTGCTGCCGAAGGTGGAGACCAGGCGGTCCTTGACGTAATACTCGAGACCCTCGATCGCGCCGCCCACCGCCACGACCGAGGCCACACCGATGATGATCCCCAGGAGGGTGAGAACGGATCTGAGCTTGTGCGACCAGATGGAATCGGCGGCGATGAGGAACGCTTCCCATACTGTTGCAAACGGCCGCAGGTGCAGCCGCCCCCTGCGTTCCACCGCAGGTACCCGCACCATCGGTGTTTCCAGTTCAGAATAGATCGCGTTCATTGCGTCAAACCCGTCCCCGCGGGAATCCGTCCGTCTTGCCAACACCCATTGATACGAAATAGTCGGCGGGAAGGTTCTGAAAAAACACTCCTTAAGCGCATTCCACGACCCGTCGGCACCGGCCACGGCCGGCTGCCCGGCGCGGGGGCGCGGAGAGGCCTGCGCTACCCTTTTGGAGATGGGATTTGCAGCCAGACGCCTACTTGCAGGGATTGCGGCGAGCGAATTCCGTTTACCTTTTGCAGTGCCGCGACTGTTACGCCATATCTGGCCGCGATCGAACTCAACGTTTCACCCTTCTGCACCAGGTGCCGGCGGGATGCCGATCCTTCGGCATCCGGCCCGGCCCGCGAGGTTGCGGCGGCAGGCACTCTGAGCGTGATTCCGGTGGGCAAAGACTCAGAATTCCGGATGCCGTTGATCCCCTGTAGGTCGGTGACCGCGACACCATACCGGCGCGCGATCGACGACAGGGTCTCACCGGCCCTTACCACATGTTGGCCGTTGAAATCCGCCGGCGGTACGGATGGAGCGGCAGCGCGGCCGGCCGCAGTGCCGTTTGCCGGGACCTGCAGGAAGATTCCTGCGCGCAGGGACTTGGGGGAACTCAGGCCGTTGGCAGCCTGCAGGTCCTCCACCGACACCCTGAAGCGACGTGCCAGGGCGCCCAGCGTATCTCCAGGCTGCACCCGGTACTGGCCGCTGAAATCCGGGTCCGCCGGCGCCCCGCTCTGGGGTAAATGCGCCAGTTTGTCCGCCAGATCCGCTCCCATCCCGAACGGCACGTTCAGCTCGAAACCGGGGTAGTTGGACGGAGTGTAGGAGGTTCTCAGTGCCGGATTCAGACTCTTCAGCATATCGACCGAAATATCGAGCGCCTGGGCGACCGTCTTCAGGTTGATGCGTTTGGGGATAGGAACCTTGTCGCATTGAAGGGGGGGCTCAAGCTCCAGCGGCAAGCCGTATTTCTCGGGATTCCGCGCCAGGATGATGCTCGCCATTATCATGGGGACATGGTTTTTGGTCTGTGCGGGCATTCGGCGCTTGAGCTCCGCGAGTTGCCAGAAATCGGTAACCCCACTCTTGTTCACAAGGCTTTGGACTTTCCCTTCCCCCCAGTTGTATGCCGCCAGAACCAGGTTCCAGTCTCCGAACATGGCGTAGAGATCATTTAGATAATGCGCCGCCGCGCGGGTGGATTTCTCCGGGTCCGAGCGCTCGTCGACAACCCTGTCGACTCTCAAGCCGTAACGGATCGCTGTCCCCCGGACAAACTGCCAGATTCCCCTTGCAGCCGCGCGCGAGACCGCGTTTGGCTTGAACAGGCTTTCCACCTGCGCCAGGTACATGAGATCCAGCGGGATCGACTCCTCCCGGAAGATGCGCTCGATCATTTCCTTGTAGCGGCCCGACCGGGTCAAGCCGTCGACAAAATACTGCCTGCCGCGGTTGAGCCAGTAATTCATCGATTTGAGGACACTCTCGTTCACGAGCACCGGGATGTCGTACTTCGTGTTCAGAAGGTCGGCCTCCACGGCGTCTTTCAATTCGGGATCGACCTGAATTGGAATCAGGTCAAGGTCCTCGATCTCGTCGACGACCGCGCCTTCCGGCGCGCCTTCCGCAGGGAGCAGGTATCTGGATTCGTCTCTTTGGATGTTGCGGATCAGGTCCAGGAAGAAATTGTTCAGATCCGGTGATGCCGAGATTTCCCACTCGGACTGCAGGACGAGGTCCACCGCCTGATCGAATGCGGCCCGTGCCTTCGTCGAATCTCCCGCCTTGATCAAGCCGGAGCCTTCGAGATATTTCTCCTGCGACCTGCGCATGACATCGAGCATTCTGGGTGGGATATCGGGATTGGCCGACAGGTCGCGGAAACCGTCGCGGTCCGCGTTTGCTGCTACCATTGTGACGGGTGTCACTGTCTGAGACTGACAGAGCAGCGACGAAGGCGCGAAGAGCAAACAAAGCCCTACCAGAGCGTGAAAAGGCAGAAGTCGCGTCATGTATCGGTCGCCGGGACTGCTACTTCTTTGTTTCCGATGATTGCGCGACCGGGGTCAAGCGCCCAGTCGTCATCAGTGTTTTTGCCTCAGGCATGAGTTCTAGGGCTTTCTGCACCTGGGAGTCGCCCTGAACCGCAACCCGAAAGCCCTCCTGAAGCCCGAAAGAAGAGGTGAAGACCTCCTGCTTGATGCGCCTCTTGATGAAACCGATGTTCTCCTCAATATCCTTATCGGTGAACTCTATCTTGTGATTACGCAGGAATTCCTTGAAATCGTTCAGGATCGCGTCCGTGATTTCGAATTTCGAAGCAGTGAGAGGATCATCCCGGAGGATAGCGGCACGCACCTCATTGTCTTTGATCGGCAGGCGGAAATTGCTGGCCGCCGGGACCTGTCCTGAGGCGAGGCGGCGCGCATACTCGAAGAAAACGTCTCTTGCATTCAACCGGGCTTCGAAGCGGTTCAGTTCACGGAGGGTAACCTTTACGTCCGGTGCGATTCCGCCGCCGCCAAGGACCTGGCGGCCGCTGTCGGTCTTCTTTATTTCCCGCGGTTTGTCCGCGCCTGCCTGGGCTTCGGGAAGATTGTAATAATCGAACGCCGAGCCCTGGTAGTCCCTCTGGATCAGCCTGCCGCTGGGAGTGTAGTACCTCGCCGTGGTCAGTGCCATCCCCGTGTTGTTGTCCATCTGGTACACGGATTGGACCAGGCCTTTGCCGAAGCTTGTCTCGCCGACAATCAGCGCCCGGTCGTGATCCTGCAGTGCTCCGGCCACGATTTCCGATGCGCTGGCGCTGCGTTGATTGATCAGCACGATGAGCGGCAGCTGAATCTTTTCCAGGCTGGGAGCATTGTAAGGGCGCTGCGAGCCCGGCATGCGACCGTTGGTCGAAACGATTACCAGGCCTTTGCGAACAAACAGGTCCGCGATATCGATAGCCTGACTGAGCAGCCCTCCCGGATTGTCGCGCAGATCGAGAATCAGTCCGGATAACTTGCCGGGGTCCAGGCCGTCCAGTTTTTCCTTCAACTCATCCGCCGTGGATTCGGCGAAGTTGTTCACCTTTACATAGCCGATGCCGGGCTTGATCTGGAAAGCATAGGGGACGGTGATGATCGGAATCTCATCGCGCTCCACCCTGAACTGCAGCGGCTTCCCCGCCCCCTGCCGCTCGATGGTGATGTCGACGGTCGTGCCGCGGGGTCCGCGCAAATGGTTGACCGTGTCCTCCTGCGTCCAGTTTTCGATGCTCTCCCCACCGACCTTCGTAATAACATCGCCGGCCCGCAGGCCTCGTTTCTCGGCAGGAGAACCGATGGCGGGAGGCTCCACGATCACCACGGGTCCGCGATCGCTCCTCGGCGTCAGCGTGCGCACCCGGATGCCCAGCCCGTAATACTTGCTGTGCTGCTCTTCGCGCAAACGCGCAAACTCCTTGGGATCAAAGAAGCTGGAATGCGGGTCCAGCCGGCGGAGCATGCCCTTGATCGCACTGTACACCAGCTTGTCGGCACTCACATTGTCGACATGGTTCTTTTGAATGACGTCGATCGCCTCCGTAAATTCAGCCAGAAAATCGTTGGGTGAATTCTGGCCAATGTCGGAGCCGGTGCTGGCGCGGACTCCCAAAAAGCCGCCCCCAAGGAAGGTGGCCAGGACAGCAAGCGTTACGAAGGCTGCAAATCTAAACTTCATAAAGGGATGGCTCCAGTGAACAGTCTCTGCACAACTTGCCGAGTATAGCATGCATCCGGGAGAGGGGCAAGATGAACATCAGCGATACGCCGGTAGGGGCGGCCTGCAGGTCGCCGCTCCATACACTTTTTCGGGCGGCCTGCCGGTCGCCCCTACTGCTTGACTTGTTTTAGCCCCTAATCTAGACTTGGCTAGATCTTGATATCGATCGGACGCACTGGAAAGCAGGTGCAGTATGGGCAATCTGGGGATGCCGGAGATTATCGTCATTTTCGTACTGGCCCTCATCGTTTTTGGACCGCGGAAGTTGCCCGAGCTCGGAAAGTCATTGGGCAGAGGCCTGGCTGAGTTCCGGAAGGCCTCCAATGATCTGAAGCAGACCTGGGAGGAAGAGGTGCGGCTGGAAAAAGAGAAGGAGATGGTGAAGGACATCCTCAAAGACTCCCCTGACGAAAATAATAAAACTGAATGAAAGATGTCACTGCCGAGCTGGAAGGCGATGTCCGGGAACAGGAACCGGAAGAATCCGGCAAGATGTCCTTTCTGGAGCATCTTGACGAGTTGCGCCGCCGTCTGGTCCGGGTCATCGCCTATCTTGCGATAGGGTTCGCCGCCTGCTTTTATTTTTCCAAGGAGATCTACCGGTTTCTAGAGGTCCCGATCAAGCGAGCGCTGCCCGCCGGCACGGAGCTGGCATTCACCAATCCCACGGATCCGTTCACTCTTTACATGAAGGTGGCATTGGTGGCCGGGATTTTCCTGACCATCCCGCTGTCGCTCTACGAGGTCTGGAGGTTCATCGCCCCGGCGCTCTACCGGAAGGAAAAAAGGTATGTGGTGCCGTTCATGGTTTCCTCGGTGCTGCTTTTCCTGGGTGGGGGCGCGTTCTGCTACTACTTCGTACTCTACCAGGCGTTTTACTTTTTAATCAATTGGGGCAGTGATTTCACTCCCGTCATCATGATCAAGGAATACCTGGACCTCACATTGACCATGATCCTGGGATTCGGGCTGGTTTTCGAGATGCCCGTGGTCATCGCCTTCCTGTCGCTGTTCGGCCTGGTTTCGGCCCATTTTCTCTGGACCAAATTCAAGTACGCCATCCTCCTCATGGTGGGGCTTGCCGCGGTCCTGTCACCAACGGGCGATGCGCTCAACCTTCTGATCTGGACGGCGCCGATGGTGGTGCTCTACGTCCTCAGCATTGGTGTGGCGGCCCTCTTCGGCTGGCAGCGCAGGAAGAAAGAGCGGGCCGCGCAGTAGCTCATAGGTGTGACAAGAAGTCCCGGATTCGGAGGAGGATTTCCTCGGAAGTGCGGGCGGAATGGATCAGGGCTCGCAGGCGTGCTCCGCCCGGAATGCCTCTCGAAAGGTAGCCCCCCATGCGCTTCATCCTGCCGGCGGCGACCGCCTGAGGAATCCCCTCGGCCGCGCGCTGGAGGAAGGAATGCATGAATTCTGCCTTTTGCCGGATCGGGACGGCGAGCGGATTTCTGCCCGAGATGAAGTCGTGGCACTGACGGATCAGCCACGGGTTGCTCAGGACTCCCCGTCCGATCATGACTCCGTCCACGCCGGTCTCCAGGAACATGCGCCCGGCGTCGGCAGGTTCGAACACGTCGCCGTTTCCGATGATCGGAATGGCGGCAATTTCCTTGACGCGGGCAATGACGGACCAGTCGGCCTTGCCCGCAAAAAGATCGCATCGGGCTCTGCCGTGGACCGTCAGAGCCTCCAGGCCGCATGCCTCGGCCAGCTTGAGAACCTCGACGGCGTTGATGCTGTTCCGGTCCCAGCCGATCCTGATTTTTGCGCTCAGCGGTATTCTGGTACTCCTGCGGACGGCCTGGAAAATCCGCTCCAGGAGGGGAAGATCCCGCAGCAGGTTGCTTCCACCCCCCTGCCTGACCACTTTCCTGACCGGGCAGCCAACGTTGATGTCGACGATATCCGCCCCCATGTCCTGCACCATGACTGCTGATTCAGCCATCCGTGAAGGATCGGATCCGAAAATCTGAATCGCGACCGGGCGCTCGAATTCCTCGAAACGCGTGAGGTGAAACGTCCGTTCCTGCCGCCGCGTCATCGCTTCCGTGCTCACCAGTTCGGACACCACCAGGCCGCATCCGCCCAAAGCCTTGATGGCCTGGCGGAACAGGCTGTCGGTGTGCCCGGCGATGGGTGCCAGCACCAGAGGCGGATCAATGAGAACGTCGCGGATCTTGAACATAGGCAAAGCATTATAGCAGTTGTGTTGGCAGTCCGGCCTGAGGAATAATAGCCGCATGGTATATCCTCCGGGACAAGGACGGTCGGGTGAGATGCTGATGCGACTGTGGCGCCAGTACCTCGAGCAGTCTGCCGCGAATGACGGAGATGTGGCGGCACAGGTCACGGTTGCTGCGTACCACACCGCGGAAATTTTCGGCCTACTGTCCCTCTCGCTCGATCGCGAACGCAGGTTCAGACGGCTGATCGATCAGCGCATGGAGTTTTTCCGGGAAGGCTCGCGCCGGGCACAGGAATTCGGCGACAAGCTGGTGACGGCCACCTTCACACTCTACAATCACATGAACACTCTCTGCCACCAGTTTTCCGGCGGCCATCCTTCTGCGAGAGGCCTGGTCCAGGGAATCGATGAGCAAATCCATGCCAGGATTCAGCAGGAAAGTCAGATAGGACGCTCTGCGGAAGCCCTGCGAGCCTGCTTTCCCCTCCTCAGCCTCATGACCCTCTACCTGCGGGATGATGCCACGGCAACGGCGGCCGTCCGGCGGGTGGAGGAGCGCTTTGCGGCCGGCTCCGGCAAGGCGGTCACCGAATGGGACCACATGCTGAACGCATTATACCGGCTGGTGGAAATGATGCAGCTGTTTGTAGCCCTGTCGGATTCGGAGCTGAACGACCAGGCCCGGCAGATCGCAACCCAGTTCGAGGAGGAGGATCGCACGACGGACCTCCAACTGAAACTCCGCAATGGATTCTGCCGCCTGTTCGAGCTCGGGCATCTGATCACGACCCACCTCGACGCAACCATTCCCGAATAACTCTGGACTGCGAGGAGGAAAATATCGATTCCCGACTGCCGGGCTTCACCGGCTATACCGCGCCGGGTGGCCGTCATCGTCCGTTGCTCCCAGGGCACTGCTCCCGTTGCGGATTTCAGAACTACCTCCAGGATTTCCATTGGCGCCAGGCCGGGCAGGAGGCGCCGGTACGTTACGCAAGCTGGAATTGTTCAAAAATCCCTAATCATGTCCAATTTTATGGATCATTGTCATTGTCTGCAGCAAGAGTGCGCGCGGGGGAATATCTGCGCAAATATTTTTAAATGAACTAATTAGTAAGAATCAGTCTCCGGCAATGTGCGTTGGCACATAAAATGCTTCAGGAGAATTGGTAATTTCCCGTGATCCAAGCTCGGTCTCGCAGCCGAGTCGTGCCAATGAGGAGTTTCGCGGTCCCTTCCCGCGATGCCAGGGATCTCCAAGAGGGCGCGGGACGGTTCGAGGCTGAGCTTGGCAACGAAGGAGCGCAAAGGCCTCCCAGGCAACTCGAGCATGCTTTTTTGAGTTGTCTGGGAGGCCTTTGTGATTTATTGCGGGGAACCTGCCGATCAGGGAGTGGCTTTCTGCGCATCGCTTGCGGGAGCGGCACTCTGGGAGGACTCCCGGTCGGGGTACTGATCCTTGATGATTCGCGCCATTTCACGCCGGGATCCCCGAAAATAGATTTCACAAATGTGCTCCAGGACCCCTTTCAGTGCTTCCTCCCGGCTCAGGGTGGGAGAGTACAGGTAGGCCTTCCCCTTTTTGCGCTGTTTCAGAATCCCCTTCCGGTACATTTTCTCCAGGACGGTCATGACGGTCGTGTAGGCGAGAGATCTTGAGGAGCCGACTTTTTCCCACACGGTCCTGACACTGGCCTCCCCCATGGGCCAGAGGATTTCCATCAGCTCAAATTCGCCGGGAGTCAAACAGGTAAATCTTTTCATTTTCCCACACCAAGTTCGCCGAAAACCTGTATATAGGCATCCTCTTTCAGTTGTGCCACGAACCGCTCATACTCCGGCGCCCTCTTTTGCCTATACAGAAGTTCACGGATTTTATCGCGGACCTCTTCGAGCGGTCGAGCGGTGGAGGGTGTCCGGTTGTCCACGTGATAGATGGCGAATCCCTCGCTGAGCCGGATCACGGCGGAATTCTCGCCCTGCTTCACGGAGGCGACGGCGGCAGCGATCTGGGGATTGAGTTTGGCGACCTGATAGGTTCCGATGCCGCCCCCTTTGCTTGCTGTCGGGCCTTTTGAATACTGGCTTGCCAGAGCGGCGAACGATTCACCCTGCTGCAGGCGCTTACGAATCTCATTTGCCAGTGCTTCTCCCTCTCCGTCGTTTCCGGAGACGGGGATGAGGATCTCGCTCAGAGCTACTTCTTCCGGCGACGAATAGTCTTTGACGTGGTCTCGATAATAGCGCTCTATCTCTTCGCTCAGCAGAGTGATCCGGGAATCGACAAACTCGCCGATCAAGGTTCCGATGATCATCTGCTTGCGCACATATTCGCGATAACCGCTCAAGGTCATGCCCTGCTGTTCCAAAGCCCGCTCAAACTCCTCCATATCCTTGATGTTGTATTGCTTGCGCATCCGTTCGATTTCGGTGGACACCTGAACGTCCATGCTGGCGCCGATGCCGAGTTCCTTTGCCTTCTGGAGGAACAGCCTCTGACGGATCAATTCCTCGAGCAGGTCCTTTTCAGCCTTTTTCAACTCCTGCTCGAGCTGCTCGCCGGTATATTTTTGCGCCAGTTCCTGCCTGACTTCCGCCAGTTCCTTATTGAGTTCCGACAAAGTAATAATGTCGTCGTTTACCTGCGCGACGATCCGGTCGACGATCTTGGCCGGCTTTGTCTGAGCCGGCAGGGCCTGGCTCCAGATCAGGATCGATCCGAGGAGCCACAGAGTTCTTCTCATTGCACTGTCCCTCCGCGGGCGGCGAGCCGGGTGCCAACATAACTGAAATCCAGCTTCTCGCGATGCACAAGGATCGGAATCTGGTTCGCCAGGACTGCCAGTTCCTTGTCGAGCGCCGCCCTCTGTCGCTCCAGCCTCATTTTCTCGCGTATTTTCTCCTGCACTTCGTACAGCTTCTGCTGGTGCGCCAGAATCTTTTCTTCCATCAAGAATATATGATACCCGTACTGGGAGCGGACGATCTTGCTGACCGTCCCCGGCGCCATGGGGAAGATCGCCTTTTCAAACTCCTGAGGCAGGTCCCCCCGCTGGAAAGTCCCCAGATCGCCTCCCTCTTCCGCGGTCGGCGCCGTGGAATAGAGGCGGGCGAGCTCGCTGAAATTCCTGTTGCGATTGGACTTTAGCAGCGAGTGAATCTTCGTGGCTTCGGCTTCGCTTTCCACGAGGATTTCCCGCACGTGAACGATGTCGTTGCTCACAAATTCCTCGGCATGTGCCGTGTAATAGGCTTCGCATTCCTCCGTGGTCACCGACACATCCTTGAACAGAAAATCGTGGAGATACTTCTGGATCATCAGGCTTTCCAGCAGCCCGCGCTCGAAATCCCCGTCCGGTTTGGAATCGTTGCCCGCCTCCACTCCGCCTGCGGATATTCTCTCGCGCATCGATGTGATCGTCCTGACATCGGGTTTAATCTGCAGCTGTTCAGCCCGGTGCAGCAGGAGCTTCTCCTCCACGAAGGAGTCGAGGAGTGCGGACTTCGCTTCGTCGGAGGTGGCCGATCCGTGGAGCTCATTCAGCCGGCTGTTGAAAAACCGTTCCAGGTCTGCCATGCCGTAACTCTTCTCCCCAACCCGCACCGCAGGCGCATCCGCCAGCTGTTGGGCAGCCCGATTCCTGTAACTGCATCCGACAAAGCATAGCACTGCCGGCAGGATAATCAGGCAGAGCGCGTGCCGGCGAACGGGAAGCATGGCCGACTCTCCTAATCCATCCATTTCCACCTGCTTACAAACCTAAAATTATAGCGAATAAGCAGGGCAAAGTACATCTTCCTCGGTGCCGGGACTGCGATTCAGTCAGTGGCAAGCCCCGAGGGGTGCGAGTTGAAGCGCGTCCCACTGTCGGAATCGCCGGGTGCCGGCGGGCCGACCTCACTATAGACGCGCCGCAGTGCCCCGTGGCCCAAAAATAAATCACGGCGATTCAGTGACCGGGAGCCGGCGGTTTGAGGACATTTGACGGCTCCCGCTCCGCTGCGGTGGCGGCTCTGAACGGCGTGCGGAGGTGCCCGGGCCAATCTCGACGGATTGCAATGAACGCCTCAGTGCGGTTCTCGACCTACTCCCGGATTTGATCGAGGGTCTTGTGGATGAGGTCGAACAGGGCTGCGGGAGGCAGGTCTTCCGCCTCCAGTGTCAGCATGCCCTGGGGGGAAAATCTCGCCCGCTTGTTCCGTGACACAAGGCCGAGGAGTTTTTGTGCGCTGACCTTGGATTGGTCGACGAAACGGAAGAAGATCTGATTCCGGCTGCGTTCGATGGACGGAATCTGAAGTGCGATAGTCTCCTGTCGAAGGGCCGCGTAGCGGAAGAGGATCTCCACCGGATCCGGGTAGGGGCCGAAGCGGTCGATGATTTCCTGCCTGAGGGCATCGAGTTCGGCCGCATCGCGGGCCGACGAGATGCGCTTATACATGCGCAGCCGCTGGCTCTCGTCGGATATGAATGACTCCGGAATACGGATGTCCAGATTCAGGTTGATGCTGGCGTGGACTTCCTCCTCCGGTTTCAATCCGCGCAGTTCCTCGACCGTCTGTTCGAGAAGCTGGCAGTAGAGGTCGAAGCCGACCGCGTTGATGTGCCCGTGCTGCTCGCCTCCGAGCATGTTGCCCGCTCCACGTATTTCGAGATCGAGTGCGGCCACGCGGAAGCCGGTTCCGAGGTCGCTGAACTCGCGGATTGCGGCCAGGCGTTTTCGCGCGATGTCCGACAGGGTTTCGTCTGCGGGGATGAGCAGGTAGGCGTAGGCGCGCCGGTCGGATCTCCCGACGCGTCCGCGCAGCTGGTACAGCTGCGCCATGCCGTACAGGTCGGCCCGGTCGATGATGATGGTGTTCACCCTCGGGATGTCGAGGCCGTTCTCGATGATGGTAGTGGCGACCAGGATGTCCAGCTCGTCCCCCACGAAGCGCATCATGATCCGTTCGAGCTCACGCTCCCCCATCTGGCCGTGGGCCACACCGATGCGCGCCTCCGGCACCAGTTTCTGGATCATCGCGGCCATGGAGTGAATCGTCTCCACGCGGTTGTGCACAAAATACACCTGGCCGTTGCGAGCCAGCTCGAGTTCCACTGCGGACCGGATCACGTCGGCGCTGAACTTCAGCACCGAGGTCTGGATTGCCAGGCGGTTTTTCGGAGGGGTCTCGATGGTGGACATATCCCGCAATCCCATGAGCGCCATGTGCAGAGTGCGGGGGATCGGCGTCGCCGTCAGTGTGAGGACGTCGACGCGAGTCTTGAGCGCCTTGAGCCGCTCCTTGTGAGCGACACCGAAACGCTGCTCCTCGTCGACGATGACCAGCCCCAGGTCCCGGAACGCGACGTCTTTGGAAAGCAGCCGGTGGGTGCCGATAACGATGTCAAGTCGCCCCGCTTCCAGTTCCTCGAGGATCCGCTTCTGTTCCTTCTGACTGCGGAAGCGCGACAGCAGCTGGATCCGCACCGGGAATGCGGTAAAGCGCAGGCTGAATGTGTTGAAGTGCTGCAGTGCAAGGACGGTGGTGGGGGCAAGGACGGCCGCCTGTTTGCCGTCCATGACGGCCTTGAACGCGGCCCGCATGGCGACCTCGGTTTTTCCATACCCCACGTCTCCGCACAGGAGACGGTCCATGGGGCGCGATGATTCCATGTCGTTTTTCAGGGCGGCAATCGCGTCCACCTGGTCCTGCGTCAGTTCGTACTCGAACGAGTCCTCGAATTCGCGCTGCCAGGCGGAGTCGGCGGCGAAGCCGTATCCGGGGACCAGCTGGCGCTCGGCATAGAGCTTCAGCAGTTCGCTCGCCATGTCCCGCATCGATTTCCTGATCCGGGTTTTGGTCCGCTGCCAGCTGGTTCCACCCAACCGGTCGAGCGCCGGCCGGGCTCCGTCCACGCTGCTGTATTTCTGGATCAGGTCGAGCCGTTCGACCGGAACGTACAGCCTCGCGTCGTCCTGGTAGGTCAGGAGCACGAACTCCTTGGGCCCGTAATCGACACCGAGCAGCTTGAGTCCGTGGAATTGCCCGATACCGTGATCGATGTGCACGACGTAATCCCCCGGCTTCAGGTCCCTGAAGTCCGAGAGGAACAGCCGGTGCGCGCTGCGCACGTGCCTTTGCGCAGGCGCCACCTCCGACTCATCGAAGACATCTGTTCCGGTCAGGATGCGCAGCTGCGCTGCAGGAAGAAGCACGCCGGCATGAAGTGCGCCCACCCCGAGAAGGACCATCCCGGCTGCCGGTCCTGCGGCATCTTCCGGGGCACCGCCGTCCGGGCAGAGCCGGGCGGGAATCTCGTATTCCGCGAGGATGTCGCGGATACGCTCGGCACGGCCGGGATTCGGGAGCAGGAACACGACCGTCTCCCCGGATTCCAGGAACTTCCTCAGGTCGGCGATCAGGTCGCGAATGTTTCCGTGATACTTCCTTGTGCTCTGCGAGGAGAGGAAGAGCGGCTTCTGCCCGCCGTGCGGCTCGAACGCCAGCTCTTCGGCCTGCAGGACCGGGAATCGCCCGAGGCCGGCGCGGAACGGGTCGCTGCCGACGTATATCTCCTCCGGCGCAAGCACGGGCTTGCAGGCTTCCACGCGGTCCACAAAGCGCTCGTAGAGTTCGGTGTGGTATTGGCCGAGCGCGGATTCCAGCGCTTCTCGGCCGCACAGGACCAGGCGGCAGCCCTCCAGGTAGTCGAAAAGCGTGTGGTCCAGCGGATCGACGGCAGGCAGCAGGAATTCAAACGCGGGAAAAACCTCCCCCGAGCGGGCCAGCGCAAGCTCCTCGACGAGGTGCTTGTGAAAGGGCTCGCCCCATCGCCGTATTGCCTCGTCAGCCCATGATTCGAGCTGGCGCCGGCGCACGCAGTGTTCCCGCATCGGAACGAGCTCGGCCCTGGGAAGAGCCGAGATGGACCTCTGGGAATCGACATCAAACAGCCGCATAGACTCAATCTGGTCGCCGAAGAATTCGATGCGCACCGGATGTTCCATATGAGGGGGGAACACGTCCAGGATCCCGCCGCGCAGCGAAAACTCTCCGGGGTCGGTTACCGGATCGTCCTCCGTGTAGCCCGATTCCTGCAGATATTCCCGCAGCAGTTCCGGGGAGTACGGCTGCTCCTTGTCGAGCTCGAGGCAGTAGGAGAGGAAGCGCTGCGGGCTGTGGAGCTTCACTGCGGCCGCCCGCACAGAGGCGACCGCCACGACAGGGCTGTCCTGCAGCAGGCGCCAGAGAGCACACGCGCGCGCCGCGGCGATATCCGGATGCGGCGACAGGCCCCGATAGGGGTCCACTTCCAGGCTCGGCAGGTGTACAACCCGCGGCGGAGCGGGTGAAAGCAAGCCCAGAAAATACCGGATTTCCTCCGCCAGGCTGCGCGCTTCGAGGCTCGTAGCGGTCAGGACCGCCATGCGTGGCTGCCCCGCCAGTGCGGCCTGGGCGATCGTCAACGCTTTGGCCGAGCCCACCAATCCCTCGATCGTGAGCTCGCGGACCCCCTGCCGCAACTGCAGCGACAGGTCGCGCAGAGCACCGCTCTGCGCCGCCGCTTCAATCGCAGCCTGTATCGAAAAACTGGCGGCAGGCACCTTGTATTCGCCATCCTCAGGAAAACCACCGGCATTCACCGGCGTCGCTTCTCCCCGAAATCGCGCAGGACCCTCGCGATGATGACGGAAGTCGAAGCGCCCTCTACTATAGGAATACTGCAGACGGTTCCGCCGGCCTGTTCCACGGTCTGCCGGCCGACGATATCCGAGGGCCCCCAGTCGGCACCCTTCACCAGCACGTCGGGCAGGATTGCGTCAATCACTCGCTGGGGCGTTTCATCCTCGAAGATGAAGACATGGTCCACACACCCGAGCGCCGCGAGAACCTCGGCACGCTCGGCTTCCGGGATGATCGGGCGCCCCTCCCCCTTGAGCGCGCGCACCGAACGGTCGCTGTTGAGCCCGACGACCAGCGCATCTCCCAGGGAGCGCGCGTGGTTGAGATACCGCACATGCCCCGCATGCAGGAGGTCGAAACAGCCGTTGGTGAACACCAGCTTCCTTCCGGTCCTGCGCAGCTCCGCACGGATCGGCAAAAACTCATCCAGCGTCCGTATCTTGTTCACGCTCATGCAACCAAGGAGGATAGCAAAAAAGCGCGCCGCTCACAAAGAGTGCATGCAGGAGCCGGCACATCATGATATTTGTGAGCGCGGGGAAAAGAACATTGAGCGCGGGCTCCAGCCCGCGCGCTTCAGAACTCGTTACTTCTCCATTCTCGTATATTCACTCGGTTTAAAGCGCACGGGCTGGAGCCCGTGCTCACTGTCGAATTCCACGGGGGCGCGGCGCCGAAGGGCCGCTCGGGTCACGGCGCGATTTCTTTGCGGCTTTTGGCGCGCAGGTGGTTTACATTCCTGCCTGATGAAAAAACACACGACACGCCTGATCGCCGGTCTGCTGCTGGTTGCCGCGGCGGCCTGCACGCCGCACGGCGATGCCGTGCCGGAGGAAATCCTGCACTACGATACGCCGGGGTGGGCGCACGATGTCGCCTTGGAATCGGGCCTCCTCTACGTCTCGGACCGCCAGGGGGGATACGTAGTCCTGGACCGCGCGCAGGGCGGAGCGGCTCCCTTGACCCGTGCACCGGTGGAGGATGTGATTTCCCTGGCACCGAACTCGGGCAGCCCGCTCCTGGCCGCGCGCTATGAGGGGCTCGTACTGGTCTCGGGACAGGGCCGTGTACTGGCGCGCGTAGTGCTCCCGGACATTGCCAACGCAGCCGTGACCAGGGGGAGCCTCGGTTTCGGCGCCTATGGTTTGAACGGGCTTCTGGTCCTGCGCATCGGCGAGGGCGAACTGAGCATCGTTTCACAGTTGTCCACGCCCGGCTGGTCTCACGATATCAAGCTGTGGGATGACCGGGCCTTGCTCGCGGACTGGGACTACGGGATGAGGGTGGTTGACATCAGCCGGCCGGAGCTCCCGGTCGAAATCGGCGCGCTTCCTTCGCCGGCCACTGCGATCAATATCTCCCTGGGAGAATCGGGCGGCAAGACGATGGCTGCGGTCGCGGAAGGGCACGGCGGCGTCTCGATCGTCTCCTTCGATGCAGCGGGGCGCCCATCGCTGGCGGCCCGGCACAGCCTGGGCTTGCGCTCTTCCGACGTGCCGCACCCGGAGACCGGCGGCTGGGCGCACGGCGTTGCCTGGTGCGGAAACTACCTGTTTGTCGCCAACTGGAAACTCGGGCTTGCCGTCCTCGATGTCACCGATCCCCGAAGCCCTCGCGTGGTCCGGGAACTGCCGACTCCCGGAACGTCCCTGGGGGTGAAAGCCGAGAAAGCAGCCGATGGCAGCATCCTCGTGTACCTCGCAGACGGCGAAAACGGGCTGCGCATCTTCCGGTTCCGGTGAATCATGCCCTGACCCCGAACCGGATCTTCCCGCATCCCTTGATTACTTCTTCCTCGCCTTTTTCAGCAGCAGTACTTCCTCCGGCTTGAATCCGGTAATCGCCATTCCGTAGACCGGCTCGATCGTCATTTCGACCACCGGCTTCACGGCGGCCTGAACGCTGGAAGCCTCCGCGTCCGGTACGGTCACTCTGGCCTGAAAGTCCTTTGCCGTCAGCCCCTCTTTGTAAGTGACCGGAACGAGCACACTCACCGTTATGGAGGAGGGGCTGGTTGCATAGGCATCCTCTCCCATCACCGTCACAGGCACGTGGATCGTGCGCAATTCGCGCTTCGGACCGACTTCGACGCTCACGAAGACCGGCCCGACCGGGCTGGTATGTATGTCGTCATTCGAAATCCTGAAATTCACTCTCGCGTCGAATGAGCTTTCCTTGTTGACGACGGGAACGGGATCGGTCGACACCTCCTGGATCGAGTTGACGGAACTCCGCGGCCCGGTAATGCTCACGATATCCGGCTGATATGTCATCGTGTATATTTCGGAATTCTGCGCAGGTTTCCCGTTCACGGGAACGCGAATGGGCACATCTTTCGAGATTACCCTCTCCAGCACCAGGGTGACCCGCGCCGGGCTCACCCTGACCACCCGGATGCCCGACCCCGGACCTATGCGCACTCCGGCCGGGGTCAGCGCCACCGTGTGTTCGCCCTCCTCTGCCGACAACAGGTCGATGTTGTAGATCAGATCCGGCTGGCTCCCCAAGAGGCTCGGTAGCGTGCCCTGCGCTGTAATTTCGACCAGGCCGGGGCGCTCATTCACGATCTCCATGTCCCTCGGAATCGAGAAGGTCAGCGGAACGGTGAACACGCGCTCCCCCTGACCGCCCCGGACCATGAGCCAGAGAGCGAACGCGAGCAGGATGGAAGTGAGCTTCAGCCCCCAGTTTTTCAGCACGATCTCTCTGGTGAACCGGAGGATTGCATTCATACGGCTTCCTGCCGCTCCTTGAAGGGCTGCTTCGCCGGGCCCGGAATCCTGCCTTCCATGGCGTCCCGCAGGACCGCGCGCAGGCCGGCTCCGTCGAGATTGCGGGTAATCCTGCCCCCTATGGCGGCGGAGATGATGCCCGTCTCCTCGGAGACGATGATAGCGACCGCATCGGTTTCCTCGGTGATGCCGATGGCAGCGCGGTGACGGGTTCCCAACTCCTTGCTGAGGTAAGGGTCCAGAGTGAGCGGCAAGAAACAGCCCGCGGCGATGATCCGGTTTCTCTGGACGATGACGGCGCCGTCGTGCAGGGGCGTGTTGGGACTGAAGATTGTCACCAGCAGGTCATAGGTGGGGATTGCGTCCAGCTCGATTCCGCTCTCGGCATAGTTTCTCAGTCCGATGTCCCGCTCCACCACCATGAGTGCGCCGATCTTCTTCGACGCCAGGGTGGTTGCCGCGAGAATGATCTCCTCAAACCCCTCCTTCCCCCCCTTGGTTCGATACCCGCTGAACCAGGAGGAGCTCACGATGGCCGCCAGGCCGCGCCTGATTTCATTCTGGAAGAGGACGATGACTGCGAAGACGACATAGGTGAAGAGGTTCGTGAAGAGCCACTCGAGCGTATGCAGGCGGAAGAACCGCGTAACGGCATAGAGAAGCAGCAATACGACCAGGCCGAGCGTCATCTGCGCTCCCCTGGTCCCGCGCAACAACAGGAGGAACCGGTAGATGACATATGCGACGATGCATATGTCGATGAAATCCCGGATCGACATCGGCGCGAACTGTGTCAATCCGGATGAGATCTCAGATACGAGGTTCACTCGCCCGCCTTTTCGTTGAGTAAAGCGTCCGTAACCCGAGCCACGTCGCGCATGGGGGCGACGTCATGCACACGCACGATATGCGCCCCGGACAATATGGAGGCTACCACCGTGGCGGCGGTTCCCCAAATCCGATCCGCCTGCGGATCCGCCAGGATCTTCGCGATAAACGATTTCCGAGAAGTCCCTACGAGGATCGGGCAGCCGGCAGCTTCCAGCCGGTGCAGGTTCCGGAGAATCTCCAGGTTCTGATCCGCGGTCTTGCCAAATCCTATTCCCGGGTCGAGAATGATGCGCTCCTTGCTGACACCCAGGGATTGCGCTCTTGCCACCGCCCGGTCCGCCCACTCCTCGATCTCGCCGAGAATGTCGTTGCTGGGCGGAAGTTGTTGCATGGTCGCCGGGTTCCCGCGCATGTGCATGAGAATCACTCCCGCCCCGAATGCGGCCGCCGCTTCACCCAGTGCCGGATCCTTTTCGAATGCCGTTACGTCGTTGACCACGGCCGCGCCCCGTTCCAGCGCCGCCCTGCCGACTTCGGATTTCGAGGTGTCGATCGAGACCGGCAGCGGATAATCATCCCGGAGGGCTTCCAGAACCGGCAGAACGCGGCGCAACTCCTCCTCCGCGCCCACTCCCGGCGATCCGGGCCGGGTGGACTCGCCACCGATGTCGAGAATGTCGGCGCCTTCCGCGGCGATACAACGGGCGCGTTCCACGGCACGCGCGGGCGCGAAAAAGGCACCTCCGTCCGAAAACGAATCAGGCGTGACATTCAGAATTCCCATGATCAGCGTCCGGCTTCCGAGATCCAGGACCCTGTCGCGCGCTCGTATCCGATAGTGCCTGCGGGTGCCGGCGTAGGGCATGCAATTGTAATGGCGATGTCCCGCGCCCTTCCCAGGCCGCGGTTAGAATCTTGATTGACGCTGTTTCCGGGCGAAGGAATCCTTCGCCAGCGGCAGGACCCCTTTTACAGGTTCCAGCCGCACATGATCAGAACTGTCAGGCCGGCGCCGGTTTGCCTTTGGGGTTGATGAGCTGCGGCAATGGTCCATGGGGGGATGTGGATTTTTCCTTTACCGGGCTCCCCTCGGAGTCGGAGTGCGAAGGCGCCGGTTTTGCCTTAGCCAGCGGCTGGCCCTTGACAAGGGCCTCGATTTCCCAGCTGTCGAGGCTCTCGAATTCCAGGAGAGCTTCCGCAATGCGAGTCAAAGTGTCGCGATTGGCCTCCAGGCAGTTCCAGGCGCGCTCATAGCTTTCCTGCACGATCCGTTTTACTTCGCGATCGATCTGTATGGCGGTGTCCTCGCTGTAGTCCCGATGCTGGGCAATCTCCCGGCCCAGGAATATCTGCTCCTCCTTTTTCCCGAAGGCCAGCGGGCCCATGAGCGGGCTCATGCCCCATTCGGTGACCATTTTGCGCGCTCTCTCGGTGGCGACTTCTATGTCGTTTGCGGCGCCCGTGGTCTCCGCAATCAATAACATCTTCACCGCCCGCCCGCAGCCCATCAGCATCTTCCTCTCCCCCTCGACGAACTCCATGGTGCAATTCTCCTGGACGTTAAACAGCACCTGCTCGTTCAAGATAATCG
>Ga0113563_10000268_pt1 | contig 23277 bp, 13 predicted proteins | sample Mud3Dept3metaG_FD_80117 | JGI IMG/M metagenome (GOLD analysis project Ga0113563, IMG submission 80117) | Freshwater wetland microbial communities from Ohio, USA, analyzing the effect of biotic and abiotic controls - Mud 3 Core 4 Depth 3... | ecosystem: Environmental > Aquatic > Freshwater >... | reverse complement strand
AATTGCAATCTTTTCTAATAGGTAATCGAGCAAGACACGCGTCCCAGCGCCGCGTTGGCGATTGATGAAAGTAATATCTGGGCGGGCGAGGTCCGCCAGGGAGAAAATGGCTTTCGGATTACCAGGTTGTACGAGTAGACCTTGATCTCGCTTTACAAGCATGACGACAACAATAGAAACTTCAGGTAAATACTGGTGGATATAGCTTATGTTATATTCGCCGCTAGCCGGATCGAGCAAGTGTGAACCAGCTAGGTGTGCTTCATGCCGTTTTAAGGCAAGCAGACCGCCCAGGCTGCCGACATTAGCTGAAACCAGCTTCCGACGATAACCCGCCAAGGATTGAGCAAGCAAATCTAATGTGAGATCATGCGAACCGATCGCCATGATTGTTCGACTAAGTTCCGTTGGAGAACAATACAATCGGACTTCTACTTTCTCTCCGGCAGGCAGGCCTTGTGTTCCGCTGGGAATGACTGAGATGCCATCAGCCTTCATCAGTGAACTGATCAATCCAGCCCCACGGGGTAAAGGAGTGGCTAATAAGCGTTCGCCAACTTGTCCGAGCATTACACGTAGATAATCATCATCTCCAGCAGGAGAAGTCACTTTCCGAGTCAGTACTGCAGTCACCGAAATTGGCTCGGTGGATGGTCGACCCAACCAGCGTGATAACAACGGTTCAACAAAAGTCTCGGCAGTTAGAGCTGCCGATACCGGGTAGCCTGGAACGCCAATGATCGGAACCGGCTTTATTAACTTATCACCTGTAAGCCCCTGATTAACCATTCCGAGGATCACGGGATGCCCCGGCCGAACTGCCACGCCATGAACAAATACCTGACCAACGCTATCTATTACCCTGGCAGAATAATCCTCCGCTCCTGCGGACGATCCGGCGTTGAGCAAAATAAGATCATAATCATTTGCTACAGCTAGAATCCGATTCCGGATGGTTTCGATATCGTCAGTGATAATCGGATAGCGGAATGCCAATCCTCCCCACTGACCTACCTGTCCCGCCAGCATAATCGAGTTAAATTCAATAATCTGCCCTTTTTCGATTGGCTGCCCAATTGGCTTTAATTCACTACCAGTGGGTATAATCGCCACGCGGGGTTGCCTGGCTACCGCGAGGCGCGAATGCCCGCCGGCAGCAATCGCTGCCAGATCTACCGGGCGGAGAGTATGACCTGCTGGCAAAATTAATTGCGAGGCCACTAAATCTTCTCCAACGTGGCGCACATGATGCCAAGGGGTTGCTGATTCTCGAATTCGAATCGCTGAAGGTTGGCGAGGATCATCGGAAACACGCCTATCGAATGATAAGGGTTCGACATTTTCAATTGGTATTACTGTATCTGCCCAGTCTGGTAACGGATCACCTGTATCTATATAAATGGCTTGTAACGTAGTATTTTCTTTCCCACATGTCAAAACAATCGGTTTAGCCAATGTAGCGCCGGCCGTCTCGGACGATCGAATAGCATACCCGTCCATTCCAGCAGCATGATAGTTTGGCGAAGAGATCTTCGCCCAAACCGTTTCAGCCAAAACTCTACCCACTGCATTTTCATCCAGGGCTATATCCTCGACGCCAAGCAAGCCAGATAAATCAACGGCAGCAAGCGTCTGATCCAGGCGAGATTGCGCTTCTTTTAGGGGTATATCATGAAGGTAAACGGACATCGATCACTCTACTGTAAGTATACCTGAACCGTTTCACCAGCGGTCAGTCCATTGGCACTTGAAGCAATCCGAATAAAACCATCTGCACGCACGAGCGTAAAAATCAAATTGCTTTTTCCGAAAACTGGCTCTGCTAACCAACCGTGACTATCTTCGGTAGGATGCAAGCGCACCGGCACCCAATCCTCCCGACCAGTTTGCGAAGATAAGTTCGTCGTCAAACGGGCAGCTATCAACGACACAGGTCGATCCTGTAGCTCTCCAAGAAATCTTTTGATTACCGGGATGACAAATAACCGGGCAATAACCAACGCGCTGACCGGATTCCCAGGCAAGCCGATCACTGGTTTTCCGTCACAGACAGCTAGAATTGTCGGCTTACCTGGATGGATATTTACACCGTGCACTAGAATTCCTGGATAGCCTAAACCATCAATAATAGTCGCCGTAAAATCGCGCGTACTGGCGGAGGAACCGGCGGAAATGATCAATATATCGCAAAGGTTCAATGCCCGTCGTGCGGCAACGTCCAGCAAGGCTTTCTGATCGGGAATTATCCCGCAATCGACAGCTATAGCTCCAGCCTGCTCTATCAATGCACTCAGCGAATGCATGTTCACATCACGAACCTGTCCTAAATCCGGTTGGTTTTCTGGTGGGACAATTTCATCTCCGCTCGATATAATCCCCACGATCGGTCGCTTTGTCACCGATACCTGAGTCACCCCCAATGCCATTAACCCGCCGATTTCGGGAGGGCGTATTTCGCGACCGGCTTTGATCACCACCTCGCCTACCTTTACATCTTCACCAACCGGGATAACGTTCTCATTTATCGCCATCGATCTAAAAACTTCAATTTCTGATAAATGGGAAGCTCGGTCCGTTTCCAGTAACTGTGTATTTTCGACCATGATTACAGCATTTGCGCCGGATGGAAGCATCCCTCCGGTATGGATCAGTGCGCATTGGCCTGTGCCGATCTGAAAATTCGGTTGGATTCCCATGGCGACATCACCCATGACTTTAAAATAAGCCGGGAGCGAATCACTGGCGCCATACGTGTCTTCAGCTCTCAAGGCATAACCGTCGACGGTAGCTCGCGCAAATTCAGGCAACGGATGCGATGCCAAGATATCCACAGCATTTATCCGTCCACAGGCTGTCGCAGTGTCCACTCGTTCACAATCAATCCGAGGATGAAGATGACGCAATAAACGCTCACGGGCATCTTCCGGCGGTATTAGCGACAAAAATTCCGACATAATCCTAATGCGTCCAAAATGCATATGTGAAGAGATAAGCCATTGAACCGAAAGTTGCCATCGCACTAATTGTCAACGCGGTCCAATTGGGTTTCCCCCCTTGTGAGATTTGCCATATCTGCCAGATTGTAAACAGACCGATTGGCAGGGAGAAGAGAGCAGCTAAAGCTGCAAATCGCGGCAGTCCAAAAAAGGTAGCCAATCCAATGAGTAGATAGGCGGTCAATAACAGTAGATTATGCAAGTTTAAGGCGTTCCGCCAACCAATCCGCACCATTAAAGTAAGCTTCTCTGTCTTGAGATCAGCAGAATAGTCTTGCATTTCCAGCGTAATAAACATCGCCAGGCACGCCGCAAATAGCGGAGCGGTAACCATAGGTATCAATTGATGCAGATCTTTTGATTGTAATGTGAATGAAAATGTAGGTATTAAGAAAGCGACAATAAAGGATGCAAGTAGCTCGCCATAGCCAGAGACAGCCAGATTAAGTGGTGGTGCAGAATAAGACAATCCGAATACAAACCCCAAGGCCATGAAGAAATAAACCATTGGTTCGGGTTTCACTTTAGCGATAATAACGACCGTCAATGAAGCAATCACGGCCAAACAAGCTAACGCAAGGAGGAACACGAGGCGGCGAGGGATTCTATCTTCGCCAACTGCTCCACTGCTGCCGGTTATACCATTCTGACGTTCATTAGTATGATTGTCCGCGGTATAAAAAAATTCATTAAGAAAATTGAAACCGAGTTGCATTGCGACAATCCAACCCAACCCTAACCATAAGACGGTCCAATCTAAGTTAGGGCCCAGGTAGCGAGCCAGACCCGCCCCTAGCATATAAACCAATAGAGCTCCGAGTATATTTAGAGGTTTAATCAGCCGGAGATACAAGACAATCGATGAAGGATTGGAGGTCTTTTGGTTCACGATTCCAGAATTCTCCGGATATCACGCAAATGAATTTGATTGTGACGATAAATTAACTTGATAATATCTTCTACGGGAGCAATGCCAAAGAAAGGATGCCGCCCTGCTCTTGTCAGATCCAGATCATTCAGTTTCAAAACAAACTGGACCGTTGTTTGGCGAAGTTTTTCAAACTTCACCAACAGGATTCCGTTGGATAACTGAGACAACTCTGAGACCTCGAGTTCATTGAATAGTTTGATATCAAAATCTGCCGGCGCGCCAGCGCCCCCACTCACGATGTCTTCGATAACTTGTAAATTAGCCTGTTCAGAGCTCACAAAATGTGCCAGGACTTGATGAACCTGCCATTGGGCTCCATCCGTGTAAATAATATGCTCCCATTGATTTGGAGTCAGTCTGCGAAAAAAATCCAAACTTTTCTGTCCATCGCTAAGCAATCGCTCAGCTAAACGTTCGGAAGTATCATGCATTAACGAGATATCACTCCAACAACTAAATTCTTGCTGTTTCCTTCAATGATAATATCAATTCATTTCCTGAAATAATTTGAGATAAAGAACCAAACATTCGCAGGACGCTCAGCCAGTCGGCGGACATAATAGGGGTACCATTCGGTGCCAAATGGAACATACACCCGAACTGGATATCCTGACGTAACCATTTGTTCCTGTAAATCGCGTCGAATACCATACAACATCTGGAATTCGATGGCCGCTTTGGGTAAGCCAATCTTTTCTACATATGCGCGCGCTGCAGCAAGACGAGCTGGGTCGTGTGATGCAATCGCCGGAATAGGTGGAGTACGCCCATCTACGCTTCCTTCAACGGCGCCGCAATTACTTGATCCATCGATCAACATCGCTGCCAGACGATCATAATTCATATTAACATCGTTTTTCTTGGGAAACGCAATTTCTGGCGGCTCTTTATAGGCTCCTTTGCATAAGCGCACCCGTGTGCCTTCATGCGCCAGCTTGCGGATATCTTGTTCGCTGCGAAAGAGACTTGCCTGGATAACAACGCCCGAATTAGTCAGGCCTTCCTGATCACGCATTTTTCGGTACAGTCCGAGGGTAGAATCCACCCAAGGTGAATCTTCCATATCGATACGCACAAAGATATTATGTTTTCGCGCATAACTCAATATTTGCAATAAGTTTTCAGAGCATAAATCCTGGTCAATGGAAAGGCCAATCTGAGAAAGCTTGATTGATATATTAGAACGTATGCCACCTTGTTCAATCGCATCCACCATTTCTAGAATCGCCTGGGTTGCTTTTTGGGCAGCTTCCGGGGAATTGGTGTGTTCGCCTAAATGGTCGAGGGTTGCATTAATTCCCTTTTTATTTAGAGTCTGAATCGCTAGAATTGCCTGCTCAAGCGTTTCACCGGCAACAAAACGAGCGGCAGCACGCTGTGCAAAATCCCAATTTGTAACAATTTGACGCGCCCAGTCGGCCTTAGATAGATATATCAACGATGATCGAAGCATATTTATCTCCACAATCACTGAATTTGACGACCTAAATTGATTTTAGCACAAATCCATATGTCATATTATGGCATACATCTTGCACCTAGCTTATAATACATTAAAGGTCGCCTATGATTCTACAAAGTCAATCTCATGTCCTGCGCCCACTGACTACAGCCCACCTAGCTCAGACTATGACGCTATTAGAACTAAACGGCGAGCAACTCCGTCAGAAAATCGAGACGGAATTGGCAGAAAATCCTGCCCTGGAGCAGATCGATGAGAATCGTTGCCCAACCTGTGGGCGAGCTAGTGCGGTCCCGGGAGTCTGTCCGTTATGTAATCATATTCCAGTGCAGAACATCGATCAAACAATCGTTTTCGTCTCACCATTCACCGATTTTAAACCGACCGATCAGGTTGATGATGACGAGGACTACACTGGCGAGGACATAAACGCCATTCCAGAAGATCTACCAACTTTTATCTTACGGCAGATTGCACCTGAGTTAGCTGTAGAGGATCGATCGATCGCGGCTCACATTCTGACAAGCCTGGATGATGATGGGTTGCTGCGCATTCCCATAATTGAAATTGCCCGTTACCATCATTGCTCGCTCGCCCGGGTGGAAAAAGTCATAAGACTGATCCAATGCGCCGAACCAATTGGAACAGGTTCCGCAACGCCTCAGGAAGCCCTATTGATCCAACTCGATGTATTGGCAGAAAATCCAACACCAGCCTTCCTACGCCTCTATCCCTTGGCTCGACAGGCAATTATTGATGATATCGATTTACTTAGCCGGCGCGCATATAATGAAATTGGAAGAAAACTTGGGATAACGACGCCTGAGGTTCAACGATTGGCAACTTTTATAAGCGAGAATCTAAATCCATACCCGGCTCGGGCGCATTGGGGCGATATTCATCATAGTTCAGAGCCTCGCCACAACTATATCACTCCGGATATTATCATCTCACACTTGAACGAGTCTCCTGATTCGCCAATCGTTGTCGAAATTCTATCTCCATACGCTGGCGCTCTACGGGTAAATCCACTCTTTCGTGAAGCATTGGATCAAGCGCCTCAAGAAAAAGCCGAATCGTGGCAGGCTCATCTCGACCAGGCCAGTTTATTGGTCAAATGTATTCAGCAGCGTAATAATACGATGGTACGGTTAATGCAAAATATGGTCCGAATTCAACGCGAGTTCATCATCCATGGAGATGCTTATTTAAAACCAATCACTCGTGCCAAACTCGCAATCGAATTGGACGTTCACGAGTCAACAATTTCTCGTGCGGTCGCAGGGAAAGCGGTACAATTACCGAACCGACGAATAATTCTTTTAGATAAATTCTTTGACAGGAGTTTACAAATTCGTACAGCCTTACGTGATCTAATTGAGGAAGAGATTCGCCCGTTGAGCGATACGGATTTAGCAAAAAAATTGATCTCGATGGGTTACCCGGTCGCACGGCGTACGGTGGCAAAATACCGGGCAATGGAAGGAATCCTACCCGCTCGATTTCGGTTAGGCGGGACTCAGGCGAACCAAACTCAATCAATTCGTCCAGAGCTCGGACTAAGATCATCAACGCGAGCAGCTACAACGGCCGTAACTGGCTATGGGAAGCATAACCTACCCAGAAAATGAGTGAGAATTCTCGATTTTCGTTCCCTCGGGTGGGACATAAAACCGAGTCACAGCCTGCCGAAGTAACCTTGCTCTTGGAATTGAGCAAGGTCGCTGTAATGGTTGTTGACGCACGCCGATTCACAATCCTACAAGCAAACCAACCTGCATCAGATTTGACCGGTTACGAGGTAGAGGAGCTGGAACAGCGAAATCTGTCAGATCTTTTTGAGGACTGGAACGACCAACTTCTGCCTGTAAGTATGGGCGCCACAAATAAGCCTCGACCTGTTTCATTCGAATCTAAATTTAAAATAAAGAGGAAAGACGGAGCTCGCTTATCGGTAATCATAAAATATTGGTCTCCATCGGCTGATAAAAAAACTTACTATCTTGTCTTGGAAGCGGGGGGAAAGGTATTACCAGCCGCTCTGAATAACTATGCCAGGCAACAAGAAGTCGCCGTTAATACACTTTTTAACTCATTAATCACTGAACTCATCGAAGCTCTATATGATGGCGATCTTGAAGCAGCCTTCCCGCCAATTCTAACCTTAGCAAAGACCTTGACAGATGCGCAAATTCTTGCGATCTATACTACCGACCCAAATATGTTGCAATTATCTTGTGCTGCCCATTTAGGGAATGCAGATTGGCTTCCCGGACGCCTTCCGGCACAAGAATTAGTTCAATTGAAATCTGGACATGTTTGGTTACCGGGCAGAAAGGTAACGTCGGTGTTGCACCAGGCTGCCCAATCAGGTAAACAAAGCTATATAACGAGCTTCAGGATCGGGTTGCCTTTGTCAACATCTGGTCTATTGGTACTTAGTGGCCAGAACCTACCGGAATTGGATAGAATCCTGGAACCGGGACAAGCTATTGTTACTTTGATTAATCAGATTCTCCAGATAATCGCTCAGATGAGTAATCAAGCGGAAACTCGTACACAATTATATAACGTCATCAATTTAGAAAAAGTCCTTCAAGATCATATTATTGAAGGTGCTTTGGTACTGTCGCCGGACTTGGTAATACTCGAAATTAATCACGCTGCTTCAGAAATTCTTGGCTATAACCCAGAACAAGTACGTGGCCAACCCCTCGAGCGGGTATTAATTGGCGCGGATACATTACATACTACCATTGGTAAAATGCAATCACAGCAAGGAAATTTGGATTCCATCGATGTACGGCTGTACCGACGATCCGGTGAGGCGTTCCTGGCACAGTTCCGCTCCTATCCAATTCTGATAGACGGCAAGCTGGACAAAATACTTATATTATTACAAGACCTGACAGAACAAGAGGTTATTCGAGAACAAACTCGCCAACTCGAACAACGTGCTATCCTCGGTGAAGTCACTGCTGTTTTTGCGCATGAAGTTCGCAACCCAATCAATAATATCAGCACCGGTTTAGAACTGATCGGATTAAGTTTACCCCCTGAAGATCCAAACCACTCAACAGTAATCCGCTTAATGCAAGATTGCGATCGCCTTGCTGAACTCATGAAATCAGTTCTGGTGTTCTCACGACCAGCAGAATATACAATGAGCCAGGTCCAGCTTGAGCCATTCCTCCAGAATCTGTTTGAACGGATACGGCCGCGGATGGAACGAGTGAAGGTTAACGGCGTACTTCAGATTGAACCAGGGTGTCCGCCGATTTTAGGAAGTCCACGCGCACTCGAACAGGTATTTACCAATTTGATTAACAATGCTATTCAGGCAATGAGCGAAACCGGCGGGCAATTGATGTTGCGCGCCCAACGCGCCCGAGAAATGGATTTACCGAAGGTTTGGGACCACAACCCATCGAGTAATCAAACCACATTCGTGGAAATTAGTGTCATCGATGATGGACCGGGAATCCCCGCAGAAGTCCAGGAGCGTATATTTCAACCTTTTTATACGACAAACTCAAGTGGAACCGGTCTTGGATTGGCAATTTGTAAACGGATCATAACAGCCCACCGAGGTAGTATAAAGCTTACCAGTGTCCCAGGCGGAACAGTATTTCAAGTATTTTTACCCCCCGGATAAATACCGGTTTCGTTATGATCTGCTATAAATGATTTCTAAACCCTGAATCTTCCCGAGGAATTCATGAGTGCAACGATTCTGATTGTTGATGATGAAGAAAATGCGCGGATGAATATTGGCGCTTTCCTTACCGGACGTGGATACGAAGTTAATAACGCTGCCACGCTCAACGAAGCGCGTGAAAGTGTTCGTTTGGGAAATCCGGATATTATTTTATTAGACGTTCAATTACCGGATGGTTATGGACCACTGTTACTGGAAGAAACCGCTCTCATGCCAACGCGCCCGCCGATTATTTTGATCACGGCTTTTGGGGATATCGATATGGCCGTCGCCGCGATGCGCAATGGCGCACATGACTTTTTACAAAAACCGATTCGCCTCGCCCAACTCGAAAAATCTATCCAACGGGCTGAAGAAATTGTAGTAATGCGACGCGAATTAAACCACTTGCGACAGTCTCGTCACGAAAATTTGGATTTTATTGTCGGAAAATCCGCCAAAATGAAAGCCCTAATGAACCATGCACAGCGAGCTGCTGCTGCCTCGGTATCGGTATTAATTACTGGGGAAACCGGTACGGGTAAAGAAATCCTGGCAAACGCAATCCATAAAATTGGGCCGCGACAAAATAAACCCTTTATCGCGATTAATTGCGCCGCTATCCAAAGCACTGTTCTTGAATCTGAATTATTCGGATATGAAGCAGGTGCATTTACAGGTGCAGATAAACGAAAACATGGACTAATGGAAGTAGCCGACGAAGGCATCTTGTTCTTGGATGAAATATCTTCGATGCCGGTGGATATGCAAGCAAAACTTTTGCGTGCGCTGGAAGAACATGCCTTCAGACGCGTTGGGGGGACCAATCTGATCCATGTAGATGTCCAAATTCTCGCAGCATCGAACCGTGATTTAAAGACTTTAATCGAAGATAACCGCTTTCGTGAAGACCTCTACTACCGGCTCAAAGTAGTTGATCTGCATATCCCCCCTCTGCGTGAGAGGCGCAATGATATCCCTGAATTAGTGGGTCTGTTCATCCGAAAAAACAATCAAGGAATGGGGCTCAATATCACAGACGTGACACCAAGAGCAATGCAGGTATTAATGGATCATAATTGGCCAGGGAATATTCGCGAGTTACGCAATATCATCGAACGCGCGATGCTTTTCTGCGATGAAGAAGCAATCGATATTGAACATCTGCCTGCCGAGATGATTAACAATCCATGCTCATAGCTAGTTCCAGGTGATTGCTGCATAGGTTGTTTAGAATATCCGTTAGCCACATTCGATAGTTCCCATATTATTTTCTCAATTGGATAAACATCGGTTGCTCTAGGTACTCTGAGTGACCGATGTTTCCTTATGATTTGCTTGGCGTGAATCTTGCATCATACTATCTATTCTTATCTACATTAAGTCATCGTCCATGTCACGATGAATCCATTGTTAACAAGGTGGAGCAAAATGTTTATCACCAACCAACCAACTTCTCGTCTAGGGCTGCACTACTTTCCTGATTCTCTTCATTACCGAGAGCAAGATTTACAGATTTGGCTGCCGGAATTACAAGAGCTTGGCATTGGATGGCTGACCTTATTCGCCCCGACGAATAGGGCAATTCCGGAAGAATTTATCCAGGGACTGTTGGTTGCTGGTATCCAACCCGTACTTCAGTTCCCCTTACAACTCGATATTGAAACGCTTAATTTACAGTTGAATATTTTATTTTCCAACTATGCTCGTTGGGGAATTCAATATGTGGCCTTATTTGACCGCCCAAATATCCGCCATTCGTGGCCGTCTGCCGGCTGGGTGCAAACAGATCTGGTGGAGCGTTTCTTAGATTTTTTTATCCCACTGGCCGAAACTGCCATCCAGGCGGGACTGAAGCCAGTATTTCCACCTCTCGAGCCAGGTGGAGACTATTGGGACACTGCTTTCTTGCAATCAGCCTTGCGCTCCCTCCAACGGAGGGGCAAGACTCGGCTTGCACAGAGTATGGCATTAGGCGCGTATGCCTGGACTTATAATCGACCGCTCAATTGGGGAGCAGGCGGCCCAGAATGTTGGCCGGTTACTCAGCCGTACTATACTCCCGCTGAAAGCCAGGATCAGATCGGTTTCAGGATCTTCGATTGGTATCAGACGGTTGCGCTGGCAGAAATTGGTCGACCGCTTCCAATCCTCTTATTACGGGCTGGAAGCCGGCCGGGAGATAACTTAGATACTTCACAGAATTTAGATTTGCGTAAACACGCCGAAGAAAATATGGCAATCGCGCAACTATTTTCACAAGTGGGTAAAGATACCTCGAACAAACTCTCCAACGATGGTGGGGCGGTAAATCTTCATTCTAATCAACCAAACCGGATAAGTTTCGAAAGCGATGAAAATCAGTCGATCGAGCCTGGCTTGGGTGAGATAGTTTGTGTAAATTACTGGTTACTCTCGGCCTCATTCACGAGTCCAGAAATCGATGATGCTTGGTACAAGCCAGATGGAACTATGTTACCAATCGTGAATGCAATGAAACAATGGTCGCGGAAACTGAAAGATGCGAATGCTAGCACAGTTAATAAATCTATCACTTCCGACCCATTCAGCAATCCAACGTATGGAACAAATCAGAATCACCCAATCGATCATTATTTGTTATTGCCAATCTATGCCTGGGGCGTTGCCGATTGGGATTTTGAAGCAATAAAACCCTATTTACAAAAGTTTCATCCAACTATAGGTTTTTCCGCCTATGAAGCCCGATTAGCAAATAGGGTTACGATTTTTGGAGAAACAACATATATCTCTGATGAAACATTGGCAGAGCTGCATACGGCAGGCTGCCAGGTCGAGCGTATAAATAGGGATGGCATACTTCTTGCATTGTAATCAATAAAATCAGAATGACAGACTATGGAAAGGAATAAAATGTTTCCGCCATCGTTTTTACCCATATCTAATCCCTTTCCGGTCGAAATAATGACCGAACCTGAATTTAAACCAGAACCAGCCGAGACTCCGCTTCCCAAACCTGTGATAAAGGTGCTCGGTTTAGGCGGTGGTGGTTGCAATGCTGTTGAACGTATGATCGAACTCGGTCTGACAGGCATCGAATTCATGGTAGCAAATACTGATAAGCAGGCTTTGGAAACAAATTCGGCGCCAATAAAAATCCGACTTGGTCCAAATATTACCCGTGGACTTGGGGCTGGGGGAGATCCGCGAATTGGACAGGTGGCCGCTGAAGAAAGCACACACGAATTAGCCACCGCTTTAGCAGGCGCAGATATGGTTTTTTTGACTGCCGGTATGGGAGGAGGAACTGGAACGGGTGCAATCCCTGTTGCAGCCGAAATTGCTAGACAAGTCGGAGCAGTTACCATCGCGATTGTTACAACCCCATTCTCCTTCGAAATGGGTCGTCGACAGCACAATGCTTCAGAAGGATTAGCACACCTGCGCGGAAAGACAAATACACTCATCGCTATTCCGAATGATCGCTTACTCTATGTAGCACCGCGTAATTTGCCTATGGAAACAGCTTTTCGACTCGCGGATGACGTATTACGTCAAGCCGTTCAAGGGATCACGGAACTTATCACTGAGCCGGGAATGATCAATGTTGATTTCGCTCACATACGACGATTAATACTGATGGGTGGTGGAGCGCTAATGACGATTGGTCAAGGTAAAGGAGAAAATAAAACCACACAGGCGCTCGAACAAGCTTTACATCATCCATTACTAGACAACACACCACTGGAAAATGCTCGAGGGATAATTGCAAACTTTACCAGTGGATCAAATCTCGCTCTTTCTGAAATTCAAGAAGCGCTGGAACATCTTCAAAAAGAAACCGGTGGAGATACCGAAATAGTCATGGGCGTTACGAACGACGATCGAATCGGCGATCGCGTGCAGATATTCTTAGTCATCACAGGGTTGGGTGCGCCATCCTTAGAAGATACTCTCTCCAATCTAAAGAAGGTTGCTCCACAACCTGAAACCAAACATGAGCTATCTCAAGAGACCCGACCGGTACAAATCCCAGTGGTTGAACCAATCCAGTCCCAGCGGAAGTACCAGGCTTTAGAAAATTCAATTGTCTCCCAAAGTCTAGATCTACCCGCTTTCTTACGTCGGCGGGCAGGTGCTGTAGGTTAAGCGATCTTATGGATACGAATTCGATCGATAGCATCAACCAGGAAGTTTACAAACGTTTCCCTGAGCTGCTCGGCGTCAAACCCAAGCTCCAGAAACTAGAACGAAATATCTTATTAATTTATCAAACCCAGGTTCGTTTACCCGATGCCCATAGTCTCAACCGGAGTGTCAGGGTGGTGGCTGACGATCAAGGAAAAATTGTTAAGATCAGTACCTCACGCTGATAGTTCATTCAATAACGAGAAGGAACGACCATCGTATCCAAAGTATCAGAATTCGCGAATATGGAGGCAGCCTTGTTACAACTATCTCCCCTTAACATCTTAATGGTCACTGCTATCACCCTGTTCTTTCTCGGAACGGGGACATTTGTCGCCGGAATCATCATACTATTGTATCGCGCAGCCGGTCGACAGGTACAGACCCTGGCAAAGCAAACGACGCGAATTGCCCAAAAGGGTGTGACGGAAGACATCGTCGGCCTGGTCGGCAATGCTTCTAGTCTGCTCGATTCACTTAATCAGCTCATGAAGACTGCAACCGGTATTGGCGTGTTCTTAAGTATCCTGGGTTTACTGATGATTGTTGCCTCCGGCTGGTTGGCAGTTCAGTTATATCCTGTCTGGCCATGAACTCAAATCACTTCATTCTTGATTTAAGAAAGCAATTTGATCTTCCTTCCTTTGGTTGGTGCATAGCTGCTTTACGTCAAGAACCGCTGGTTTGGGAAAGCTTGACGGACCAATCACAGGACCCATCATTGGCCAAGCTCGCACTCGAAAACCTCCCCAATCAAGCCAAAGAGTGGACGCCGGCTGCGCTGGCATTAATCGCGCTTGGCTGTCCGATTTCACCGGTTAATCTGAGAGACACCGAATGGGTTGCTCTCGAACCCGAGTTACGGCGTCTGGCAGACCAGGCTTTCGAGCAATGGTCAGGTGGGAATTCGGATTGTGGACGGAGTCTGGCAGAGGTCGGGCTGGTCGCCCTCGCCTTGCGGGAGCGACAGGTATTCCATGGAAATTGGCGCTTCCTCGCTGATCTATTGGCCAATCCACGGCCTTTAAATAGACCGGTGATTGCTTGCCTGGTCGGAATGATTCCCGAATGGGAAGATTTTCTTATTGTTCTCTGCCAGATCGACCCAGGATTGGGTATGCATGCCTTCTTATGCACGCCAACGCCAATCACGGATCAAGTTCTTTTCCTTGACTCGCTTTTAGGGAAACTAGCCGAGGAAATCCGCTACCAGATCGTCAGAGTGTTAAAGATAATTCGCCCAGAATTGGTTGTTACCATTTCAGATGATCTGTTCATACAAACATCTGATGAACGAACCGATCAGCAAAAATCTCTGCTTAGCTCCGTAAAACCAACTGTCATTGGAATGAATCCGGCTTTATTTGGAGAGATCCAGCGTTTGTTGCAATCAGCAGACGCGCTGACTGAACAAAATAAAATTGGTCGAGCTATTCCAATCTATCATCACGCGCTAGGAGTAAACCGCCAAATCCAGGCTTATTTGACAGCCCAGATGGCAAAAGCTTACTCGAGTAACAACCAAAATACCAGGCAGGACAGTGCAGATGATCTTATTGATAATCCAAGCGAAGATCAATCCGCGGCTGCACTGCAGGCCTGGGAAACATCTATATACCTGGATCCTGAAAATGTTGAATATATTTCTGAATATGCCTGGGCTCTATTAGATAAAGACCGTCTGGAAGCCGCGCTGACAGCGTTAGATGCAGTTAAATCAGATCCAGATCTTGATGGTCACTTACCTGATCTACCATTTTTGTATTGGGCAGCTCAAGCGCGTGCTAGATGGGAAACTGGCGATGTTGAACAAGCCCAGGATTACATCAAGAAAGCAATCGATCACGACACTAACCCATCCGAAGATAATGAAAAGCGAATAATACTAGCACGAATCGCAATCCAGGTTGGAAGTTTCGAACAAGCCATAAAATTTGCCATTCAGGTTTTGTTCGTGAAACCAAATGATCCTATTGCGCTATCGTTACTAGGACAGATCCAATTGACACAGAATCTAGCAGATGAAGCATTGAATAGTGCGTCTCTTGCTTATTCTCAACTACCGAACTTAGATAATCAACGTCTACTAATCCAAGCATTAGAAGCAAGCCAGGAGTGGAGTGCAGCTCTAGTCGAACATCAGGATCTAATCGAGAAGCTCGATTCACCAGCTGGTGAGGATTGGCGGAGCCTCGCAAGCTGTGCACTACATGCCGGCCAACCTGAGCTTGCAATATCTGCATGCCAGCAATGTCTCTCCATCGATGAGCATGACGGACTGGCAGTCGAACTCCTGGGCGATATCGCTCGATCAGAGGGTGACCCAGAATCTGCGCTCCGATACTACCAGCAAGCTACTCAATTCTCGCCAGATCTGCCCACTACATGGATGAGCCTGGCATACCAGTATCAACGACTCCAACGACCCAACGAAATGCTGGAGACCTTACGTCTGGGGAGTCAGGCTTCTCCTAATTCGGCCGTTTTGCAACTTGCGCTTGGAAAAACTCTGCTTACTGAAGACTCGCCTACACTGGCCCTCATCCCGTTGCGCCAGGCCGGCTTTCTGACATTCGATCCTAGCCAAATGAAATCGACCGATCGACAAAATGGTATCTTACGATGCGAGGTTGCAAACACTCTGGGACAGACTTTACGCGGACTCGGATATCTGGAAGAAGCTCGCCAGACATTCGAGCAAGTATGCCAGATATCACCGAAATTTTCTTCGGTCGAGCCAGAAATCGCGTTTAACTATGCGCAAACTTTACTCGAATTACATGAGATACAGGATGCATTACCTTGGTTGGAATCGGTTATCTCGCACAGCGAAAATCAACTAGCAAAATTAATCTATGTTCGGACAATTCTTGGCCTTTCTCCCGACAGTGAGCAAATGGAAAAAGCAATTGGTTTGCTTCAACAGATCCTGGAGACCGAAGTTTCCAATTTAAAGGATGTGGACTCGACGGAAGAAATTAATCAAAAATCCACGGAGTTTGAATTCAACCGGTTAAAACCTCTTGAGCGTGCGGAAGCCTATGCGCTACTAGCAGAGGCGCTTTACTCGATTGGGGATCTTCCGAATTCACTGACTGCCTATAAGAATGCTCTTGACTCCTCCCTCGTCCAACAGCCTGGTTGGAGCAGCCGATTATCATTCGGCTTAGGACGCACTGCTATGGCGCTCGGACAACCAGAAACCGCAATTGCAGCATTTATCGAAGCGGGAAAAGCTGATCCAAACAATTATATGATCAACAGCTCTATATCTGAGGCCTATGCACGAATTCAATTAACCGGCGACGCATTCCAGGCGGCTATCAGAGCTGTTCGTCAAGATAGTAACAACCCAGAAACATTAATCTGGTTTGTAAATCAATGTTTATTTCTCTATGAACATCCCACAGGCAAATCGCTACCGATTTACGAATATGCTCAACAAGCTATTGATCGAGCCATAGCCATAACGCCTGATCGAGCCGACTTATATATCCTTAGTGCTAGAGTTCAAATCCTTCACGGTGAGCGGGAAAAAGCGGTCATTATATTGAGCCGATTGAAAGATCCTCAGGCTGGCGATGTTAATCTAAACATTCAATGCCTACAGCAAGCGGCTGAAATGCTCCGTAAACTTGGTGAGGCACAGATGGCGGCTGAATTCCTCGAACAAGCGCTCCGGCTTGTTCAAACCAATGGGTCTAGTTACGATCTATCTACATTAGCACGCATGCATTTGTCTTTATCACAAACATGGCAAGAAGCAGGAAACTATTCTGCCGCTCTTGCTGAAGTCAACGAGACAATCGAACTGGACGGGGAAAATGTAGCCGGTTACACTCAAAGGTGTTCAATTCAATTGGTTACTCAAGAATTGCAAGGTGCTGCCAATAGTTTAGAAATGGCTCTAGCAGTATCTGAAAATTCCTGGGAAATCCATCTCCAATTGGCATTAATCCGGCAGGCCTGCGGGGAATTACAGGCGGCACTAAATCATGCCCTGATGGCTGTCAGTAACATTCCGACAATCCCAGACACGATTGGAAAGGTAGATCGTAATCAGTTTAATGGTGATCCGTCTTCCCAAAATTTGGTAACATTTGCCTTTGCTTATTGGCTTTTTGCTTATCTGGCTCAGTCTATGTTATCAAATGATAAAGCCCAGGAGACTCTAGACTCCAGTCCTCTCTCTGAGAAGTGGTTTGAATATGCTTTTCTGCAAGCTGAATTAGCTTTAGTACAAAATAATGTTGACAAGGCTGTGTCTGCAATATCCAGAGTTGTCGGAGAAGCTCAACATAATCCACATTTATTAGCTCTCCAATCTCGACTAATGGGTCGACAAGAAGGTATCGGAAAAACCAGTATTCAATTATTCAATTCTGCGCTCGATCAAATAAATGCTATCCAAGCTCGGAATCATGAAACCGATGACAATCGAACAGGCGAAATAGTATCTGCAGGAAATCCCAGTCAAAGAAAATTAACCCAGACTGTACTTGATGAACCGTTCTATCAGATACAAATTGAGAGGCTCGAACTTGCAGCAACCATCCAGGGATTAGTTTATGCCGCAATTGAATTAAAACAGTGGCCAGTGCTTACCAGCCTATGCAACGAATTGGTAACAATCGAACCCGAATCGCCGGTCGCCCACCTTCTACAAGCCCGTGCGATAGTAGTAGGCGCTGAAACGCAAAGATTTTGTGAGAATTTAAAAATAATCCGGCATTCTCCTGGTTACACAGCTCTATCAGAGATTGCTCACAACTCCTTTGAACAGGCGCTTTTAAATACCGCTGAGCGTATCGATCTTAACAGCAATACATCTGTGCATCAGGTGACACACTGGCGTGTTCGCGGCAAAGCAGTATTTTCCCCTGATAATGAGAGTACGGTAGCAATATCAAATTATGTTGAACAGCGCTTCGCTGAAACTGAAATCATCGACCCAGAGGATCAAGCCGCATTGATCTGGTCCCTCGGGCACTCACGTCAAATCGAAAGAGCACAGGAATGGGCTCAACACTCCCCCTATCATCCACTCGTAGCTGCAACGTTTGCTATAGCACTTTTAAGAGAAGAACCAGATCGGGCAATCATGGTCCTTCAACAGTCCCTCGAGCGATATGCAAATCCAGATATGAGTATGTTGGATGTTCAACCAATGTTACGGGCTCTGATTGCAATTCTCTCGAATCGGCCTGGCGCTTTGCTTCAAGATCTTCAAACCGGACTCGATGCTATTCGATCCGCATTAGAAATTTGGCCAGATGAAGCACGCTGGCATGCAATTGCCGCAGATCTGCTGTTTGCTTTGGCAACCCAAGACCCAACCCTCGATGATCATAGTATCGAAACAGAGCTGATCAAAGCCGCACAATTGGAGCCAGATCTGGCTGAACATCATCTTAAACTCGGTATTTTCCACGCCGAACGTGGTGATATTGATCAGGCTCTGGTAGCCATCGAACAGGCTACACAAGCTGAGCCAGATTTACCCGATCCATGGTTGTTTTTAGCAAGTATGCAGAAAGAAACAGGTCAACTTGAGAAAGCTATATACAGCTCTGAGCGAGCACTGGCCTTTGCTACGCAACCATTAGAAGCGTTGCTCCTACGTAGTGAACTTGCTTTGTTGACTAATAATCCTCGCGGTGCGCTCAGCCGTACACAAACAATTGTTAATATCAACCCAGACGAACCTGAGGCGTGGTTTATTATGGCCCAGGCTTTTGAAGCCCTCGAACAGCCTGAAGATGCCCTAAAAGCTGTCGAAAAAGCGATACCGCTTTCGGATCGACCACTAGCAATGCAACAACTTAGAGTCCGTTTACTATACAAGTTATACGGTCCACAGATGGCTATCCAGGCTATCCAGCTTCAACTCGAAGGCGACCAACTTGACCCAGTGTTGAACAGTCTCCTGGCAGACTATTGGCTGGAATTGGGTGAAACAGAGAATGCCGTACAATCTGCACGCCGAGCCCTGCAGACAGGTCAGGTTGATCTACCACCTACGACCCAATCGCACTTACACTTACTCATTGGCGTCCATGCTCGTCATTCCGGCCAACTTGACCAGGCAATTTACCATTTGAATGAAGCCATTCACCAGACCCCGAATAACATGGAGGCATATCTCGAGCTTGGTCATACGCACCAGGACCGACGACAGATCAACCAGGCCTTAGAAGTCTATCAGATGGCTGTCAAAATTGCACCAAATGATTTTCGACCCTATTTTCAAGCCGGCCTGGCTTTCAAAGACAGCAAGGATTATCTAGAGTCAGAAACAATGTTACGCCGCGCTGCACATCTGGCTCCAAACGAATTGAATATCCACCGCCAGCTTGCAGCAGTCGTTGCTTTAAATCTGGTACATAACCGCCGAATCGCAGCTTAGGTTTCATCATTCCCTTAGATTTTCGATGCCGATGCCATGAATAATAATCAAAACAATTCTCAAATCCCGATGAATGACGGATACCTACCAAGATCTTCTTTCGTGTCCTTGCTAAAAATTGGATTGAATTGCAAGGAATATCGATTTACCCGTCAGATCGCCCTGCAGTGGCTGGCCGCCTTTCCTGGTGATCTTCAAGTCAGCCAGGTTTATGCTCAGGCGCTGATCGGAGAAAACCGGATCGGCGAGGCTCGGGCAATAATAAAAGCCCTTTGCCAGGCTGATCCAGAAAATGAACAAGCTGTTCAATTATGGCTTTCCATAGAACAATCCCTCGCATCAGGTTCAATTTTAGCGCCGGATAAGTCAAAGCCGAGCAGTACTCATGACTCACCATTCGAGTCTCTTTCGGGTTTACAGAATTGGCTGATGGCCTTGAACGGCAGAGCCATGAAAAGTGATGATAATCCAGCTAATTCGTCCAAAATTGGCGAAAATTGGGGCGAAATGCTCTTTAACATTCGTAAGAGTATTACTGCGAATGAGTTTAGCGACGCAGAGCAACAATTACCTGGTTTGTTAAATTCAGAGACGCTTTCGCCTCTGGTGGCGATAACCCATTTGAAACTTTTACAGGTCAATCCGGCTGTTCCTTTGGCTGCTAGACGGAGCCTGGGCGAATATTATCACCGGCGTTGGCCTGATTGCATCGCTTGCATTATCCACCTGGCAAGTTGGTTATTGCAGGACGGTGCGGTCGAGCGAGCGGTCGCTCTAATGCACCAGGCATCTGCACGTGATGTCAGTGGTGAAATAGCCAATCGTGTTCTCGGCGCCAACCATCCATACAAATCTCTATGGCCAAATAACCTGGCATTGGCGATTCAGTTGTCTCTTCCCGCGAGTATAGCAGCATCTCTTGGATTAAACCGGCTATCACCAGGAGAACTATCATCTTCCGATTCGGCCCAAATGGAGGGCTATGCGATAATTGCCGCACAAGACAAAGAACCTCTCCCTGGAAATGAGGTGCAATCGTCAGATACACATGAGGAACATGAAGTGGCATTTACAGCCGCCGCTGTAGCTTGCGTTGCTACGGAGCTAAAAAATCAAGAAGTAACCGAATCTGAGTTAGAAATAAAATCGGTGGATGAAGACGTAGTTCGTTTCAGTGCAGAATTGGATCGGATGGCGGTGGAGCTCAACCAGCCTCCAGCCAGCCAGTATGATGGAAGATTTCCGGTCTATGTAATCTTTTCTGTGTTCGGTAATCTTATAGCTCAATATGGGCAACAAAATGCAGAAAAATTAGAAGCTGAAATGAAAGCTTTATCTGAAGCTGCCGCTAAGCGGCTTTCCACGGTTCTACCCAATCATGCCAGCCAGAACAATCGCTGGGATTCGGTGGTGTTCCTACCTGATAAGCTAGAAAGTGCAACATCATTTGGGATCGAACCGCTAAAAAATGTCGACCCGTGGAGTCTAAAGCTCGCCCTGGCCGACCTTGATAAAGTCTTGAGAAAAAAAGGTGAAATGATTGGAGCTATTTTGATCGCCGGCGGTCCAGAAATTGTTCCCTTTCATAAATTGCCTAACCCGGTTAATGATCCCGATGGAGAAGTCACATCAGATAACCCGTATACTACGCGTGATGAGAACTACTTTATTCAGGAATGGCCTGTAGGTCGGCTGCCAGGCGATTCGTCGAAAGATCCCAGCTTATTACTGGAATCCTTACAAAAAATACGCCAACGCTATACGGTTGAACCGAAGAGTCTTTCGCGGACAAACCGGTGGCTGGCATGGATAACCTCCTGGTTCAAACCGACAAAGAAATCAGTACGCAAGGGTTTTGGCGCCACTGCCGCGGTTTGGCGACAAGCTTCATTCCAGGTCTATCGCCCGGTGGGCGATATCAAGACTGTGCTTGTTTCTCCGCCTTACTCAGTTAATGGAAATAATGGAAATGGTCGACTTTCATCGAGTTTACCATTCGCTCGCTTAGGTTATTTCAATTTACATGGGCTGGCCGATGCTGCAGAATGGTATGGTCAAAGGGATCCAGGAGAGAATGCCGACGGCCCAGATTATCCAATTGCTTTACGACCAGCCGATATTCGTGATCTAGGGGATAAGATCCCACTGGTCGTGTTCAGTGAAGCATGTTATGGCGCTCATATCCAAGGGAAATCAATTGACCAAGCTCTCGCACTTCAATTTCTGAAATCTGGCACTCAGATCGTAGTGGGTTCGACAACGATGTCCTACGGAGCAATAAATACGCCTTTAATTGCTGCAGATCTCCTTGGTTACAATTTTTGGAAAGGTTTGTTGGATGGTCTACCGGCTGGCGAGGCCCTTCAACGGGCAAAAATTCAACTTGCAAGTGAAATGCACGAACGCCAGGGCTATCTGGATGGTGAAGATCAAAAAACCTTGATCTCATTTGTTCTGTTTGGAGATCCGTTGGCGCAGATTTCTACAGATATCCGTACAACCAAACATTTACGCCGTTTGACATTCCCAACGCTACAAGTTAAAACAGTCTGCGATCGTACCGAGGAGTCGCAACAGCTGGAAAACATGCCTCCCGAGGTCATGGCGCGTGTCAAACAATTCGTCGCCACTTACCTGCCTGGGATGTCAGATGCGCGGGCGACGTATGCCGCGGAGCGATCTTTATGTCAATGTAAAGGTCACCTATGCCCAACCGGCCAATTAAATAGAATAAATCCTCAAAAGTTGATTGAACCTGAACAAGGTACTTCCGGACGGCATGTAGTTGTTCTGAGTAAAACACCTGCAAAAGGGACCTCTATAGGGCAACAAGTTCACCCACAATATGCCCGGCTCACACTCGATACCAATGGTAAGCTGATTAAGATTGTAGTCTCACGTTAAGCTAACTTTAGAAAAATTTAATCGAAGAAGGATTTTCACTCACGGCGTGGTAAGATTCCGGCTGTGATGTGTTATGGGAAATAGAGGACCGTTTTCTGCGCTCCGCATTTTATCTCTAGGATTCTTACTGGTCGCAGTAATATTGACCACCGTCGAGCTAGCGCGGTTTAGCCGGGTGCGCGCAAACCTTCCGGCTGGTCTAAGAATAGCTGACGTACCTGTCGGAGGGTTAACTAACCAAGAAGCTGCCCAGCGGTTGTTGGAATCGTATTCGACCCCAATAGAATTGGGCTACAACACCGCACCGATTCAATTAAACCCGGCTGTGATCGATTTTAAAGTTGACGTTGAGAGTATGCTGGCTGCTGCTGATGTAGCGCGCACCCAACGCTTGTTCTGGGAAGAGTTTTGGGATTACTTATGGGGGCGGAATACTGTTCCACAACCGGTGCCATTGAGCTTTACTTTTTCCGAGAAGAGGTTACGTGATTACCTGGCGGATATTTCCAAAAGGTATGATCAACCACCGCAGCCGGCGGCGCCGGTGCCCGGAACAGTAACTTTTTCTCCAGGCCAATCGGGAAAAATGTTAAATGTTGATGGCTCTGTATTATTAATCGAAAATGCGCTCAAATCACTTAGCCGGCGTGAAGTCGATTTGCCCTTAGAACGAACCACTCCACCACGATCTGATTTTCGAAACCTAGAGATTTT
>Ga0113563_10000267_pt1 | contig 23278 bp, 22 predicted proteins | sample Mud3Dept3metaG_FD_80117 | JGI IMG/M metagenome (GOLD analysis project Ga0113563, IMG submission 80117) | Freshwater wetland microbial communities from Ohio, USA, analyzing the effect of biotic and abiotic controls - Mud 3 Core 4 Depth 3... | ecosystem: Environmental > Aquatic > Freshwater >... | reverse complement strand
GGCTTAAGGAGCAGGGATTCCTCACGTTGACGCTGGGGGAGAACATCCTGAGAACGGAAACAACCCCGCTCGTTGTTCTCTCAATCATTTTCTACGAGCTGGGAAGGAAATGACAAGAGCTTCCATCTTTGTGCGATTCTTTGCGATCCTCATCGATTGTATTTTTCTTTTCCTTGTTCACTCTCTCATCCTCGCTGCTGCCGCACTCGGGCTTCTGCTCGGGCCTGAGTCTGCGTCATATGTCAGCGCATCTTCTGCTGTCAGGAGTTATTCATCGATTCCGTTCCTGGCTTCCCTCTTTGTCTTCTTTTACTACTTCACGGTGCTGACGGCAGATGGGGAAGGGACCATCGGCAAGCGTGTCTGCGGGATCAAAGTGGTAACCGGAGATGGTCACGATTTTGGGAGGATACGGGCTTTCGTGCGATGCTTCTGTTACATGATCTCCGCTGTGCCCTTCTTTCTTGGCTTTCTCATAGCCGTTCTCTTCAAAGGACGGTCGCTTCATGATATGCTGGCTGGCACAATGGTCGTGAAGGGAAATGATGGGCTTAAATAATAAGGGAAAAGCCGGTTGCGGCTGTCTCATCTTCCTTCTCGTTCTCTGCATGGTGCTGGTGGCACTCTTTATACACCCTGTTTCGCTGAAACTCCTGGCTGGCCGTCTTGTCTTTGCGGACCCGATAGTCCCCGCAGACGCATTGTATGTTCCGCGCTTTCTTGAAGATAAGAACGGCGAGGTCTATCTTGATGCTTTCAAGGAATACCTGGCAGGGAACGGCAAGGCGATCTGCATTGAGGACGATCAAGTGCTCGGTGTGAGCATCAAGGAGATTGTTGGCAGGATGGCCAAGCAGCGAGGCATCAAGGAAGACGCGATCAAGAAAGTCGAGGTAGGAATCGAAGGAGAGGCGGCAGCCGCAAAGGTTCAAGAGTTTTTTTCTAGAGTTGGTGCGAAGAAAGTGATCATCCTGGTGCCGGAGTATGCGTCCAGGCGGTTTCACCTCATGTTCGGTGATGCTGATTCGCCGGGCAAAGTAATCTTCCTCGTCAAGCCGGTCCCGGTCTCCTACTTCAAGAAAGAGAAGTGGTGGGGGAACGAGAGTTCACGGGCGGCCATCCAGCGGGAAGGCTATTCTTTAGGGGCGGTTCTTTTCAGCCGGTTCAAATATGGGGCGCAAGATAATCAGAAACAGTGAGCGCTGCGCGGGTTGTTCGCTCTGCGTACTCGCCTGCTCTGCGGCCAATTTCGGAGTCTTCAGCCTCGGGAAGTCGTATGTCTTCCTTGAGAGAGACGATAGAACGCAGAAATTTGTGTTGACAGTGAGCGAAGAATGCACGTTGTGCGGCGAATGCGTGCGGGCGTGCAACTACGGAGCGGTCGAGTACGGCGATGAGAACCCTGCTCGTTGAGTTAGACGAAAAAAGGTACTCCATCATTGAGGACGTAAAGCTCAGGTTGGAAGCCATTGGAGGGCTGGGCCTGACTACTACCCTCCTGTATCGCCACACAGACAGGCGCGTAGGACCCTTTGACGATAGGAATCACCTTTTCTTTGCCGCAGGCGCCTTCGTGGGCACGAACATACCCACGGCTTCACGATGCGAGGCCACGGCCATTTCACCGATCACCGGGTATTTCGGTACTGCGAGCAGTGGTGGGAACATCGGCGCGGCCCTCAAGTTCTGCGGTGTGGACGGCCTCTGGATCAAGGGGAAATCGGCTGAGCCCGTCTACCTGGTGATTGACGAGAAGGACGTACTCTTCAAAGACGCGAGAGAATTGTGGGGCAGGGACACGTACGACACGGTGGACGCGCTGAAGGCGCGTGAGGGAAGAAGAACAGAGATCGCATGTATCGGCCAGGCAGGGGAGCGAGGGGTGCGCTTTGCCTCCATACAGAACGGCTATTATCACTCGTTCGGACGCACCGGCCTCGGCGCGGTCATGGGCAGTAAATCCCTCAAAGCGATCTGTCTCAAAGGAAACGGCGAGGTTGCCGTTGTCGACGGTAAGCGTTTCATGAAAACCTCACGAACAATCAGGGAACGCGTGGTCTCGTCCGAGACCTTTGGCTACACGAGGCGGTACGGTTCCATGGTGGTCTCCGACGCATATAACAGGCTCGGGATGCTCGCCTCGCACAACTACAGAGGGGGATCACTCCCGCGCTGGGATGAGACGCGGGGACGAAGAGCATTTGAAGAACGATACAAGGTGAGAGACATCGCCTGTTTTGCCTGTCCCATCGGATGCATGCACTGGTCGCGGATCAAAGAAGGATCGTTTGCAGGGTACGAGACGAAAGGGCTCGAAGTGACCTACGTGCTCGAATTTGGGGGCAAGCTGGGCATGGAGGATCTGGCGCAGGTATTCATGTGCGGAGAAGCGTGCAATCGTCTCGGCCTGGACGTGATATCGACCTCATCCGTAGTCGCATACGCGATCGAGCTTTTTGAGAAAGGCATGCTCACCGAGCCTGATCTTGGCTTCAGCCTGTCGTATGGCGACTTCACATCGATCCATCGCCTGATCGAGATGATCGGTAAGCGGGAAGGAGTGGCGCAAGTCCTTGGTGAAGGTATCAGACGTGCTTCGGCCTATTTTAAGGGCTCCTCCGATTTCGCTTACGAGATCAAAGGCCTTGAGATGCCGGTGCGTGATCCGAGAGGCAGGTTTGACTCGTGGATACTCGGTTTCATCACCAACCCGAGGGGTGGCGACCACCTGCGGCTGCGCACCCCGACAGATGACGTGAAACCCGCGGAGCGCGATTATCTCTATGAACCGCTCACACTCTCCGCAGCCGAAGTCGAGAAGATAGACATGCCGCAAGCCCTTAAGGATCAGATCTTCGGCGTGCCGCCATCCAGGGTCTTTATGCCTGTCATGGCAAAGTACTCAGAAGAATTCATTCTGCTTCTCAATTCGTGCGGGCTCTGCATCAGGGCCCCTGTCCTGCGCGCTGTGGGACCATCCCTGATGGCGGAGGCCTTTGCGGCCATGTACGGCGAAGAGATGGAAGCGGAAAAGTTGCTGTCGGTTGCGCAGAAACTTTTCACCATGGCCCACCTCTTCAACCTGGAGCAAGGCATGACGGTCGACGAGTTCCGCCTTCCTGAACGGTTCTACAGAGAGCCCTTGAAATTCGCGGGTGGGGAGAGACCTTTCCTCGACAAGGCGCAGGTTGAGGATCTGCTGCAGAGGTATTTTTCCTTGCGGGGCTGGGACGAGGAGGCCCGCGTCAAGGAAGAGACTTCAGAAAGGCTCGGCATTGAGGCATGGAAGAACTCGTAGCGGTTCTTGCCCTCACGAAAGTCGCAGGCATTCCATATTCGAAGAAGCGGGAAATCATTGAGGGCGCCGAGAGCGTGGCCTCGCTCTTCGACCGTCCGCGGAAGATCCATGATCGATCGTTGAAGGAGAGGATAGCGTCCTTCGACGCATTCGGTAGTATCGATGCGGAGCTCAAGAACCTCGGGAAACTGAAAGCCGATGCGGTCACGCTCAAAGATAGAGCGTACCCTGGACAGTTGAGGCAGATCCCTGAACCGCCGCTTGTGCTCTACACGAGAGGAAGAGTGCCCCTCTCAAACGAGTGCCTCGCCATAGTGGGCTCCCGAAAGGCGACATTCGAGGGGATGCACCTCGCGGAGCGGATCGGAGAAACGCTTTCCTCCCTCGGGATCACCGTAGTGAGCGGCTTTGCGAGAGGGATAGATTCTTCGGCTCATAAGGGTGCCCTGAAGGGGCGAGGCAAAACAATAGCCGTGTTCGGCTGCGGCTTGGACATCTGCTATCCAGCAGAAAACAACCATCTCTATGAGCGCATAGGAAATGACGGGCTGATGCTCACCGAATATCCTCCAGGCACGAAACCGTTCCCGCAACACTTCCCGGCGCGTAACCGCATCATAGCAGGACTCTCCAGAGGGGTACTCGTGATCGAGGCCACGTCGAAAAGCGGCTCGCTGATTACCGCCCGCCTTGCACTCGAATACGGCCGTGAGGTTATGGCGGCTCCCGGCAGGATCTTTGACGAGGAATACCGGGGGGCCAACAGCCTGATCAAACAGGGCGCGAGGCTCATCGAGAATATGGAGGACATCATAACTACATGCTTTCCGGGTTTACAGCTCAAGAAAAGTGAGGCACTTGCGCTTGAGAAAGATGAGGAGTATATTTATTCCCTTATAGGATTCAACAAGATGCATGTAGACGAGCTTGCGGAGAAAGGCAGCCTGTCAGTGAAGGATGTGCTGGCGTTGCTCACACGGCTCGAAATGAAAGACCTGGTCAGGGCATTGCCAGGCGGATTTTATTTGAGGAAGGTGTGAACGGAGTATGGGGAAGTCGTTACTTGTAGTTGAATCACCGACAAAGATGAAAACCCTTTCCAAGTTTGTCGGGAAGAACTTTACGATCAAAGCAACGTTGGGCCACATCAAAGATCTCCCGAAGAGCAAGATGGGCGTCGACGTTGATGACGGGTTCAAGCCGCATTTCACCGCGATCAAGGGAAAATCAAAGGTAATCGATGCGCTGAAGAAGGCAGCCTCTGAGGCAGAGAACATCTACATCGGATCAGACCCTGACCGGGAAGGGGAGGCGATTGCCTTTCACGTTGCCGAGGTGATGGGAAAGAAGAAACCGGTGAAGCGTGTGCTTTTCAATGAGATCACGAAGAAGGCGGTGACCGAGGCACTGAAGTCGGCTCAGGATCTGGACGTGGCGAAGTACGACGCCCAGAAGGCCCGCCGCATTCTCGATCGTCTCGTCGGCTATGAGATAAGTCCTTTGCTCTGGGAAAAGGTGAAGTACGGCCTTTCAGCAGGCAGGGTGCAGTCAGTGGCATTGAAGCTTGTCTGCGAACGTCAGGACGAGATCGACGCGTTTGTCAAAGAAGAATACTGGACCATTGAGGGCACGTTCAAACTGCCGTCGGGCCAGACCTTTGAGGCTAAACTCGAAAGGGTAGGTGGCACAAAGGTAAAGATACCTTCCAAAGAAGAAACGGACAAACTGAAGAGTGACGCATCTCTCCAGTCGTACACGGTAGCCAAGGTCGAGGAGAAAGATCGGGCCATCATGCCCCAGCCGGTTTTCAAGACGAGCAGCCTGCAGCAGGAAGCGTCGAGAAAGCTCCGCTTTTCCCCCTCAAAGACCATGATGCTGGCACAGAAGCTGTATGAAGGTGTTGACCTGGGTGAGGGCACGACCACAGGCCTCATTACATACATGAGGACAGACTCCGTTCGTGTAGCGGACGAGGCTCTGCGTGCTGTCCGAACGCTCATTGGCAAGCAGTTCGGCAAAGAATACGTTCCGTCACGACCGCACGTCTTCAAGAATGCCCGTGCTGCCCAGGATGCCCACGAAGGCATACGGCCATCCGACGTGACCCTCGACCCCGACAAAGTGGCGCCGTACCTTGATAAAGACCTCTCCCGGCTCTACGAGCTCATATGGAAGCGTTTCGTTGCCTCCCAGATGGAGCGGTTGAGACTGCGCGTGGTTACTGCTGATGTGGCTGGCGGGCAATACGTGTTTGTGGCGAGGGGTTCGACGGTCCTCTTCGACGGGTTTGTGAAGCTCTACGAAGAGGATAAAGCCGAGGATGAAGATGAGCGTAAGCTCCCTGCAATGCAAGAGGGAGAGTTGGTCCAGCTCGTCGAACTGGGCGGGCACCAGCACTTCACCAATCCTCCGCCCTACTTCACCGAAGCATCCCTCATCAAGACGATGGAGGCAAAGGGTATCGGGAGACCGTCTACATTTGCCTCCACGGTGAGCACCATTCAGGAACGGGAATACGTGAGAAGGGACCGGGGAAGGCTCATGGTGACGCTGCTTGGGAAAACGGTGAACAACCTTCTCGCCGATTTTTTTCCGCGGATTATTGACTATGATTTCACGGCAAAGATGGAAGAGGGACTCGACCAGATCGAGGAAGGCGAGAAGCCGTGGGTTGCGGAGCTCGACGAGTTCTACGGCGTGTTCAAAGAGGAGATGTCCGCAGCCAAACAGAAGATGAAGAACCTGAAGAAGGAAGAGCGGCCCACGGACATCGTGTGCGATGTGTGTGGAAAGTCCATGTTGCTTCGTTGGGGAAGAAACGGCGAGTACCTGGTCTGCAGCGGCCGGCCGGAGTGCAAGAACAAGAAGAACGTTGAGACGGACCAGGATGGCAAGCTGCGTGTCGTGGAAGAAGTTGTAAGAGGGGCTTGCCCCAAGTGCGGCGGAAACCTGGTGGACAAGACAGGCAGGTTCGGCAAGTTCATAGCGTGCAGCAACTATCCCGAGTGTAAGTTCACAAAATCGATCTCTCTCGGCTTCCAGTGCCCTTTGGAGGACTGCACGGGTGAGCTTGTGGAGAGACTTTCCAAGAAGAAGAAACGTTTCTACGGCTGCACGAAGTATCCCGAGTGCACGTTTACCACGAGCTCCACTCCCAAGGAAGGTGAGTGTCCGAACTGCGGTGCTCCGGTCCTTTTTGGTTTCAGAGGCAAGACGTTTTGCCTGCGGAAGGATTGCGGTTGGACGTCACGGTCATAGGCGGCGGACTGGCCGGGTCTGAAGCAGCCTGGCAGCTCGCACGTCGCGGTGTTGATGTAACCCTTTACGAGATGAGGCCGCACCTCCAGACCCCTGCCCACAAGACAGGTGATCTGGGCGAGCTTGTCTGCAGCAATTCCCTCAAATCAAGAGAACTGACCAATGCCCACGGGCTCTTGAAGGAGGAGTTGCGTCGTCTTGGTTCCATTGTCATAAGTGTGGCAGACGTAACTGCCATTCCTGGTGGAAAAGCGCTTGTTGTCGACAGGACAAAATTTGCAGAGCGTATCACTGAAACCCTGACAGCAGAGAAGCATCTGCGCATCGTGAGGGAAGAGGTGAGCGATATCCCGGCCGGGATATGCATCGTTGCAACGGGTCCGTTGACAAGCGATACGCTTTCGGAAAAGATTCGGGGTCTCGCCGGTAACGAGAACCTCCATTTTTTCGACGCCATCTCACCCATTGTCGAAGGATCATCTATCGACATGGAGCACGCGTTCTTCGGCTCGCGATACATGGGCGATGCAGATGATTACCTGAACTGCCCTCTGACCAAAGAGGAATACGAGATGTTCTACAAAGCCCTCATGGAAGCGGGCCGCGTTGACCTTAGGCCATTCGAGGATACGCCCTACTTTGAAGGGTGTCTTCCCATCGAGGTAATGGCGGAGCGAGGACCCCTTACCCTGGCATACGGTCCTATGAAGCCGGTGGGTATTGTTGATCCCAGGTCTGGTAGGGCGCCATACGCGGTACTTCAGCTGAGACGGGAGGACGCGGAAGGAAACCTTTATAACCTTGTCGGATTCCAGACAAAGCTCACGTATCCGGAGCAAGAGAGGGTGTTCAGGCTCATACCCGCGCTTAAACACGCTTTCTTTCACCGTCACGGGAGCATACATCGTAACACGTTCATCAATGCGCCTATGCTGCTGACAGATGGGCTTTATCTACAGCGTGACCCGCGCATTTTCTTCGCCGGTCAGATCACCGGGGTGGAAGGCTACGTGGAGTCGACGGCGATGGGGCTGGTGGCCGCGCTGTCGGCTGTGTGTGCGCTCAGAGAGAAGCGATTCGTCCCGCCGCCCGCCGATACCTGCGTCGGGGCCTTAGTGAGATACGTCACGACTCCCCGAAAGAATTTCCAGCCGATGAACATCAACTTCGGCCTGCTCGCAGGATACAGCAAGAAACGAAAAGAAGCGGTCTCGATGAACGCGCTCCAATCGATTCTTGACTGGAAAGAGGAAGTCGACAGAAGATGAAAGCCCTGCGCCCCGTGCGTCCCTCGTGGACGGAGACGCACGGTTGAGCGTCATCCCGCGGGTTTCCTGGTCCTGACCCGTTTGTACTGATCCGGTGGTGCGCCGATGGGCTTGGTTGCGTCGAGCCCGAGTCTTGCCTCAAAGCCCTTTGGCTTCTCTTCAGGGAGAAAGGTGGCGTTCACAAGCCGCGTGCCAACAGCCCACATTGGTTGCGCACCGTCTGCATGACCGCGGTCTACTCTCCGCTCTCCACCAAACGCGGACGGATGCAGGACATAAACTTGTTTAGCCCTTTACTGGTCTCAGGGTCAGTACGTCGTCCCGAAGATCGAGTAGTCAATGAATATGTTATTGCTCAGATCAGGGACATCATCCTTCTTTCGTTCACCGTGCGGGTAATGCTCGAACCTGTTGAACGACTGGTAGGCCACACCGATCTGATCGTCCTTATTCTGGAGCATCAATTCTGCGACGGCGCCAAAGACGAACTTGGCTATGTGCAGCCCTGCGATTGCGGCAGGGTTTCCGCCCGCTCCCAGGAGCGTGACCAGGTTCAGTGCGAATCCGTCGAAACCAGGACTCCTGACCAGCCCATCGATCCGCTGCCCCAGCGTGTTGATATCCTCGTCGAGCTCGAAGGCCACCAAGGACCAGTTGAATGACATGGGGATCTTGTCGGCAGTATAGAGCGCGTAACCTGTATCGCCAAAGGTCATCTGGTGTCCATCCTTCACATTGTCTATCTGCATGAGAACTTTCGCTGAAAGCACGGTCTGCGCTGCTGTCCTGATGATCTCTTTCTTCTTCTTGACCACAGTCGTGCGTTGCAGGTCGTCGAGAATCGGCAGGCTGCCATCCTGTCCTGTAATGAAGCTGAGGATTTTCACTTCCCCGGAGCCCCACTCGCGGTTCTTCAAGATTTTTATCTTGTTGAGTCTGAAGGCAAAGAACTCAGGCATGATTAACCCTCCTTGCAAGTTGTGGATTCTACCCCATATACTCATTGAAGTACATTGTTGATGCGATTGCAACCGGATTTTCCGCCGGTGCCGTGCCCCGCGGAGACCATGCTTGACTCCTCCGCTTCTGTACCGTGGTAACGCTCTTCGCCCTCACCCCATCAAACGCACCAAATTTGGTTGACAAATGCGCCACCGTTTGTTAATTTAGAAACCACGTTTTACAATATGAAACAATAGGAGAGGGCTGATGAAATACTGGAATCCTTACACAGAGACGCTCCCCATAGAGGAGCTCGACCGGATCGAGTTTTCGTTCTTCAAGGACTATTTTGCTTACGCCAAGGCCAATTCCCCAATGTATCGGGAGAAGCTGAAGGGCATCAACGCGGAGGACATAAAGAGCCTCGACGACGTACGCAAGATTCCCTTCACGTACAAGGATGAACTTCGGGCCCAACAGGAAGTGGCGCCTTTTCCGTATGGAGCGCTGCTTGGCGTTCCTATCGAGCAGGTGTCCGCCTTCAGGCAGACGAGCGGAACCACAGGCAAACCTGTGTATGTCCCTGAGAGCTACGAGAGCTGGCAGTGGAGGGTGGAGTCTTGGTGCCACATCCTCTGGATGGCGGGCTTCAGGCCGCACCACAGGGTTTTTCTGCCGGTCGGGTACAACGTGTATGTGGCCTTCTGGGAGTGTCACTATGCATGCGAGAAGGTGGGATGTGAGGTTGTCCCGGGAGGCGCGCTCGACACCAAGGGCAGGGTGAATAAAATACTCGAGATCAAGGCGAATGCCATGGGATGTACCCCGACGTACGGCCTCAACATAGCTGAAGAAGCAATGAAGATGGGGATCGATCCAAAGACGATGGGGATCGAACGCATGATTTGTGCAGGGGAGCCGTTGCCCGAGGCTACGCGAAAGAAACTGGAAGAAACGTATGGCGCCCACGTGTATGATCATATCGGCGGTACCGAGATCTGCGGATGGGCCGGCATGTGCGAGGAGAAGAAGGGGCTCCACATCATTGAGCCTTTCTTTCTTATCGAGATCCTTGACAGGGAAACGCTCTCGAAAGAAGTGGCTGAAGGGGAGATTGGTGTAGTCGTGATCACACCGCTCGGCAGACACTCCTTCCCGATGATCCGTTTCAACACGAACGACATGGTAGTGAAAGGTAAAGTGGGCTGCGCGTGTGGCCGCACTTCCAGGAAGATCATGGAGGTCGTGGGGCGTGCCGATGACCTGCGCAAGATCAGGGGTGTGCTCTTCTCACCGAAGACGGTCGAGCAGTTCATCAGGGAGGACTACCCCGAAGTCGTCGAATTTGAAATTGTTGTTACAAGGAAAGGCATCATGGATGAGCTCACTCTTCGGACTGAACTGCAACCGAATATCGGCAAGGAAAAAGCTGAAGAGATCAGAAACAGGGTCAAGGAGAGCGCGAAAATTAAAACAAACCTGACGATGAACGTGACGCTAGAGCCTGAGGGCACTCTGCCAAGGTACGACCTTAAGGCTAGGAGATTCAAGGATCTGAGAGGTGAGAAATGATGGACGAGATACGGAAAGAGATAACAAAGATTGAAGAGGCGGCCAATCGGCTTAAAACCCTTGCCCCCGAAATGCCCGGGATCAAGAGGAATGCCGACGTTATCCTTGTCTTCACTTACCTGCTCAAGTTCCTGACGCCTGGTGGTAAGAGTGCATAGGATGCCGGCTGGTCGGCCACGGTTTCACGAGGAACCGACGAGAAGCGTTGACCACGACAAATATAGCGTTAAAGTTCTGGAGAAGGTGGTACGAATTCTCAATCTATTCAACTACACCGAGACGTCCTTCACTCTCGATCAGATTGCGCGGAAAACCGGACTCTCGAAAACCACTGCCTTCAGGATTCTGAGGACTCTCGAAAAGCACGGGGTCTTTAAGTACAACGAGCACGAAGAGGCATACAGCCTCGGCCTGAAGTTGATGGAACTGGGAGGGATTGTCTACTCGTCCCTCTCAATCCGGAAAGCGGCATCCGCCTATCTCGATGCCCTGTCGCAGATCCTGAAGGCTACGATATTGTTCGGCACACTCAGGGACGACCATCTGCTCTATCTCGACAAGAGGGAGTCGGAGAGCATCATTAGAACGTCATCGTACATGGGGCTGAAGAGGCAGCCGTACTACGGCGTTCTGGGGATGACGCTTGTCGCTTTCATGGACGATGCCGAGAGGAGGAGGCTCCTCGATCTCTATCCGCCTACCAAGATTACAGACAAGACAGTGACCGATATCGACGAAATAGTGAAGCGTCTCGATGAGACGCGCCGGACCGGCTACTACATTGAGAAAGGTGAGATCATCGATGGAGTGATGGGTATCGGGGTGCCAGTCATGGATTTCTCCGGAAACGTGGTTGCGGCGCTCGGCGCGTGCATGCCGGAGTTCCAGGTGAAGGCTGCGGACATACAGCGCGCCAAGCGCGAACTCATCGTGGCTGCTCGGTCTATTTCAAGAGAACTCGGCTACATGTAGCCGAGCCGCATTGCTAAACATCAATAATACGGTGAAGCCACTTTCAGTTCTTTTTCCTTGGCCGTCCAGTACGGAATGCGTTCCTTTACAAACTTGACGTAACCTTCGACGTCAGCCTTCTTGTATCCTCTGCCCTCGAGGTCCTTGATATGCCGTTCCATAATTGGATCAGCCGCTTTTGCCCATTTCGCCGCCTCCTCGTCAGGAAACGGGATGACCTGGCCGCCGTTCTTTTTCAGGTAATCTCTTCCCTCGATATCGATATCATTCGAGGCGACACCGTACTTGTGCTGAAACTGCTGGCTCACCTCCCTGAAGACCTTTTTCGCGTCCTCAGGCAGGGCATTCCACTTGTTCTTGTTCATCACGACGTAGAATGTGAAGACAGTGCCCGCCTTGTGCGTGAGGGATGCGTACTTGATGATCTCGCCTGTCTTCCAGCCCTTCTGCACTTCCATTGATGCGAGGAGTCCGTCCACAACACCTCGCTGCAGCCCATCGTAGATGTCGGCCATCTCCACAGCGACCGGGGTCCCGCCCACGTTTCTGAGGATGTCCGCAGGCCTGCCCGCAGTCCGGAGCTTAAGGCCCTTGAGGTCTTCCAGAGAGCGCACAGGCTTCTTGACGGTTGACGCGATCTGGGGACCTGTTGAATAGAACCAGAGCACCTGGACCGTATCCCACTCCTTGGGGCGGAACTGGGTGAAGAAATCATTCGCTACCTGGCCTGCCACGTACCCGCTGGGATAGCCGTGTGGAAAGCTGAGCGTCTCTGTCACGGGAAAGCGTCCCCGCGTGTACTCGCAGTGCGCAAGGCCCAGATCAGAGACCCCGTTGACCACGCCCTCAAACATCTTGGTGGCCGTTGTCAAAATGCCGCCCGGGTAGTAGGTGATTTCAACCTTGCCGTTGGTGCTCTTCTTTATCTCTTCGCAAAACTGTTGCCCAAGAACCGCATACTGATGGGTCGCCGCGAAGAAGTTACTGAACTTGAGCTTGACCGGAGCTTGCGCTGCGGCAGGGCTTGTGGAAAGTACCAAGAGGCCCGTCATCACCATGCACATCAGAACCACTACCATTCTTTTCATACTTACCCCCTTTCTTTATTTTGCTTGATTTGCGCATGTCCTTTTCTGAGGACTCTTTCCCTCCTACGGCATCAGGTAACCGGGAAGAAACGTGGCGAGCTGCGGAAACAGAAAGAGCAACGCGCCAAACAGGATGATGCCTGCCAGGAACGGGTACACACCGCTATAGATGACGCTCATAGGTGTCTTGGTCAAGTTGGTGACGATGAAGACGTTGATCGCCACAGGCGGAATCACGACGCCGATCATCTGCGTAACCCCGATCATGATGCCGAACCATATCGGGTCGAAACCCATCTTGAGGACGGCCGGAAAGAAGATGGGTGTCGCAAGAATCATGAACGCGAGGTCATCGATAAATGAACCGCCCAGTATGTAAATCAGGCAGATGATGACCATGATGAAATTTCTGCTGAGGGGAAGCGATGTGACCCATTCCGCGATGATTTGCGGGATGGTCGTGATGGCAATGAAGTGGCCCATGACGGCAGAGCCGCCGATAAGGAAGAGCATCATGCATGCGGTGCGCATGGAGTCGCCTACGGCCTTGACGTACCCTTTGAATCTGAGCTGCTTTCTGAGGACAACGAGAAGCGCTACTGCGGCTGTACCCACGCTGCCGGCCTCAGTCGGTGTGAAGAAGCCTTTCATCAAGCCCGCGATCATCAGGACGAATATGGACAGCACCACGAGCACCTCGGGCACGGCAAGGATCCTTTCCTTCCACGTTGATCGCTCTCCGGCCGGCGCAAGCTCCGGGTTCATCCTTGCCCACACGTAAATGGTTATGAGGAACATCACGGCTATGAAGAGCCCGGGGATTATGCCGGCGAGAAAGAGCCTGCCGATAGACTGCTCGGTGATGATGCCGAAGATGATCAGAAAGACGGTTGGGGGCAGCATGCAGCCGAGTGTTCCGACCGTCGCCACAATGCCCGTGGAGAGTTTCTTGCTGTACCCGTAGCGGTCCATCTCCGGGATGGCCACGGTGGCGAACGTCGCCGCTGTGGCTGCTGCGGAGCCACAGAGCGCCTTGAATGCGGTGGCGCCGCCGACCGTTGCCATCGCAAGACCGCCGGGGATGTGACCGATAAACTTGTAAGCGGTATCATAAAGACGTTTCGCGATGCCTGAATTGAATGCAATCTGTCCCATCAAGATGAAGATGGGAAAGACCGTGTAACCGTATGAGGCAAAGGCTTCATACAGGTCCTTTGCCACGAGGTGCATCGCCGCCTGGAGAGAGTTGAGGTAGGCGAAACCAAGGAATCCCACCAGTATCATCGAGAAGGCAAGCTCAATGCCCGTAAGGAACAATACCAGCACCAGGACCAGTCCTACGCAGCCGATCGCGACCTCACTCATGGCCACCTCCAAAACTCCCCTCGCTGATCTTGAGAATGTCGCAAAAGAGGACCACGGCAAGGACGAAAAAACAGAAACCAACGCCCCCGGCTATAGGATAGAGGGGGATTTGCAGGGTATTTGAAACCTCGCTCACCTCGTGGAAGTTGGCGGCAATTTTCATGACGTTCCAGCTGATCATGAGGAAAAGCAAGACCCCGACACAGCGAGTCGCGATGTTGAATGCTCTTCGTCCCGCCGGTGAGAGTTTCTGGAGCACGAAGTCCATGAAGATGTGTCCCCTGATCCAGGAGGTGTATGGCGCTACAAAGCCTATGACGACGCCTCCGGCCATTGCCACGATTTCGTAAACCCCGAGAATCGGGTGGCCGAATGCCCGCAGCACCACGTCGCACACGGTGAGCAGTATGATGAACGTGAGTGATATGCCGGCAACCACACTCATGTACTGGATGATCCTCGCAATGGTCTCCAGGAAGGCTTTCATGTGACTCCCCCTACTTGTTCAGGTCTCGCTCAAATATGTCTATAGCCGGGAGGTCGAACGGCAACCCGTACTTCTTCCATTTCTTCTGAATTTTGTCGTAGGTCGGCTTGGTCAATCGCGTGCGCTTCGAAAAACTCTTGAGATACTTGTGCTCCTTGCACGCGTTGATCAGTGTTTTTGAGCCGTACGGCCTTTCTTCAGGCGGGTTCTTGGTCGGGTCGAGGTATGTGGACCATGTCTGCCTGAGCACGTCGATGTCACTGGCCGGATCACAGCGCGTGGTCATGGCCCAGATGACCTGGTCGATATCGGTCGGGTCCACATCGTCGTCCACGACCACGACGAACTTCGTGTAGTAGGCCCCTCCCGAACACTGGGCAGCCAGAGCCGCTGTCTGCGCGGCGTGACCCGGGTAGCGCTGCTCGATGGAAATAACGACCATGCCGAAGCCACCTGCAGCAGCGGGAACCGAGTAGACGCCCCGTATGCCCGGTACACCCACTTTGTCGAGGTCATCCCAGATGCGTGCTGACCGCGCAATCCCGAAGAATACATTCTGCTCGCATGAAGGGTAATCGGACATGAGGGCCGCAGTCAGGATAGGGTTGTTCCTGTATCGGATACAAGTGATGTCGATGACGGGTGTCGGGCCGCCCGGCCGCCCATAGTAGCCCTGGAACTCTCCGAAGGGTCCTTCAGGCTGCAGCTTACCCGGGTGCGCCAGTCCCTCTATGACGATCTCCGCGTGGGCGGGGATGAGGAGATCGACCGTTTTTCCTTTGACGACCTCATATGGTCTCCCCATGATGCCGCCCACCGCATCGTATTCGGACATGTTCTTGGGGAAGCCCATGGCAGCGCAAATGAAGAGCAGGGGATCGAGCCCGTAGACGGCGGCAACTTCGCAGGGCTTTCCCTTGCTCCACCACCGCTCCCGGTGGAGCAGGGCATCTTTGCCCGGCGAGACATAGAACCCGACCTGCTTCTTGTTGAGAATCATCTGCCGGTATGTTCCCAGGTTGAGAAAGCCGCTGTCAGGATCTTTGGTAATGATGGCGTCACCCGTTCCTACATAGCGGCCGCCATCGTGATGCCACATCTTCGGGGCGGGGAACATGGTCACATCGATGTCTTTACCCGTGATTGTGTTCTCGTTGATGGGGGCGCCCTTGTCGGATATCACCTGCGGCGGAATCCGGTTCTTGTAAATGTCTTTTGTCATCCTGATCATGTCGAGGGCAGGAAGATTCACGGGAAGACCCAGGGCAAGCGCGATCCTGTTGAGGCTGTTGCTCAGGATGTTGCTCAGCACCCGGTACTCCTTCGTGTATCCCTTGATGTTTTCAAAGAGGAGCGCAGGACCGCCTATCTTCTTGCCCGTCAGGTAGGTGAGAGCTGAAAGCTCTTCATCCCAATCAACCTGTTCCTTGATTCTTGCGAGGTCGCCAAGCTTTTCCACTTCCTTTAACCAATCCCTCAAGTCTCTCCATTGAACCATGGGTACCTCCCAAATATTTAGTATTCAGTTGCGCTCAACTCATCAAGCCGCATCTCGTCCTGTGCTGGTATCAGCTGCTCACCTGCGCGCCATCGCCTTTTTCAAATCTCTCTGGATACGCACGACGTGCTCGTGCATCAGTTCGTATACTCTTTGCGGACTCTTCTGTTTGAGTGCGCTGAGTATTTCCTTGTGGCTCGCGAGCGAATGGCTCGAAATCCTGATCCTTCGGGGCTGATTCCTCGCTTTGACCGCTGTCATCTCGCGCGCCACTTCCAGCATTGTCTTCATGGTGAGTGCGATCACCGTATTCTGCGTCGACTCTGCTATTAATGCGTGAAACTCAATGTTCTCAGGGGTTGCCGGAGACTTGGACTTTACCACCCGCTCGGTTTTCTCGATGTTTGTCTCGAGCCTCTCGATGTCCTCCGGGCGAATCCTGTCTGCCGCCAGCCGGGCAACGTGAGGCTCAAATATAAGGCGCGCCTCTGTGACCTGGTCGAGGGATATGTTTTGAATCTGAAGGATCGAATAGAGCGACTCACTCATTTTCCTGGAGTCGGTCTCGGCCACGAAGACCCCGGAGCCTGGCCTGATGACCACGAGACCGGAAGCCTCCAGGCTCTTGAGGGCTTCGCGTACGGCTATCCGGCTTGCCTTGAAGCGTGTCACCAGCTCACGTTCGGCGGGGAGCCTGTCCCCAGGTGTCAGCTCACCATTCAGTATCACCGCACGTATCTGGTTGGTAATTAGGTCTGATATTCTCGGAGAATTGACCGGCTCAAATATCGCCATGGTCGGGGCCCCTCGTCAGGAGAAAAACTGGTAAGTCATCTTACCAATTCTTAACACGGTCAAAAATTGCCTGTCAAGAAAAAAAGCGCGTGTGGCCCAAAAAAAGCTGTTTGCAGGCGAGCCGGAGACCGGCGAATCAGAAAAAAGCGTTAGCGTATGTCCGGCATATTCCTCTTTGCACGCGCCACCCAGTAACCCCACATGCGCTCGAGGGGCACCGAGCTAAGGAGAGCCCTGTCCATCGCCTTGATGGCCTCTTCTTCGCTGAGATAGATGGGCTTGCCGAGTTGCAGTGCCTGGAACTGGATAGCGGCGTTGTCGCGCAGATAAATTGCCGACGCCACGAGGGCGGGGATTGTCTCGGCTACGATGTCGCACCCGTGGCCGCGCAACAGGTGCGCCCTGCGGTTTCCCAGGTGACAGGCGATGCGCTCGCCCTCCTGCTTGCTGGAGATGAGCATGCCGTCGCCCGGTTCGTAGTCGTCATAGACAGGGACTCCCTGGTAGAGGAAGCTCCCGACATGGGTCACAGGGCGGATGGGCACGCCGGTAACAGAAAAAGGGATGACCGAGGCAGGGTGGCCGTGAAACACGGCGTTCATTTCAGGCCTGGCCTTCAATATCGAGGCGTGGATTATCCGCTCTGAGTACGGCCTCATGTCAGTCTTGGTGAGCACGGTGCCATTGAGGTCGATCTCCAGGATGTCTTTCGCGGTCACCTCATAAGGGGAGAGTGAACGCGCCTGGAAGAACGTATTCGGGTTGTCGGGATTTCTCAGGCTGACGTGGCCCAGGGCATCGAGCACACCCTCGTTGGCAAGGATACGGTTTGCCAGGACCACCTTGCCGATCGCGTTCTTGGCTGCGTTGCTAAGGCGGGCCGTGCGGGTACGGCGGGGTTTCGTCTCTTTCTTCTTCATCGCTTCCTCCGTTTGACGTAATGGCTGTCGCTTGTGCGAGCCAGCCTCACTGGCTGCACGAAAGGTATCCCAAATCTATCAGCCGAAGGAGGAAGTGTCAAGCATATCACGTGCTACGAAGATTCTTTAGACGAAGTCGATGAAGTGGTGTGGAAAAAAGAGGGTCACGTCCCGCGTTTTGCCACGCGGGACGTGACCCCTCAGACTGCCGGCTTTCAGTCCAGCCTGGTCAGCCCAGACTAGTACTGATACACCGTTGGTATTTTTTTCGTTTTTTCCTGCCCCTTCCAGTATTCGATACGCTCCTTCACGAAGGTTACCCAGGAGTCAACCTCTGTCTCTTTGTATCCCTTGGATGCAAGGTCCTTCTTAAAGTCCACGATCACGGGCTGTGCCGCAGTGGCCCATTTCGCTGATTCAGCCTCGCCGATCGTTATAATCTGCCCGCCCTGGCTCTTCAGGAACTCCCCGCCTTCTATGTCTATAGCGTTCCACTCGATGGCCCACTTGTCCTTGTACTGATTCGAAACGTCGGTGAACAGTTTCTTTATGTCAGGGGGTAGGCTGTTCCATTTGTTCTTATTCATGGCCACATAAAAGGTGTACGCAGCCCCGATCCTCCAGGCGGCGGTGGAATATTTGATCAACTCGCCGGTCTTGAACCCTTTCAGCTGTTCGAGGGGCCCGAAGTTACCGTCGATAACGCCCCTCCTCAAAGATTCGTACAGATCAACCATCTCAAGCGGCATGGGGTTGCCTCCCAGTGCCTTGACGATGTCCCCGAGCCGGCCCGTGCCTCTGATCTTCAGACCCTTCAGATCCTCGAGGGTCCTTACGGGCTTGCTCAGTGTTTGCATCACACACGGAGGGCTGAAGCCAAAGACCAGCGGCTGGTACTGGTCCCATTCCTTGGGTTTCACTTTGTCATAGAAGTCATTCGCCACATGGGTTCCGATATAGCCGCTCGGGAATCCGAGGGGTAGCTCCATAATCTCCATGACAGGGAAACGTCCTCTTGAATACGCACAGTGGGAAAGGCCGATGTCGGCGATACCGGTCGCTACGCCGGCGGCTATCTTAGGTGCAGTCAGGAGCGTGCCGCCCGGGTAATAGGAGATCTCTACCTTGCCGCCACTCTTTTTGTTGATCTCCTGGGAGTACTGGTCGAAGATGATAGCGTTCTTGTGTGTGGGCGGGAAGAAGTTCGCAAATTTGAGTTTTATCGCTTCTGCTGCACACGAAAAAGAATACGTCGAAAGAACAAACAACACTGTGACCGCTGCCAGAACCATTTTCCGTTGCATAGTTTCCTCCTCTGATTTTGATCCCCGTGTAATTTTTACACAGTTTCCTACACTCGTCAAGCCGGAAAAGACCGGACCCGTTCGTTGCCCTCTATATCTTGAAAAAGAGTGAGGGCAGCCACAGGGCAAGTTCCGGAAAAATAAAGAGCAGTCCCCACATCAGGATGAGAGAAATGAGGAATGGGGCAACACCCTTGTATATGGTACCCATCGGCACCTTGGTTATGTTCTTCACCACAAATACACAGATGGCCACTGGGGGAATCACCACGCCGATCATGACCACCACGCCGATCACTATCCCGAACCAGAGGGGGTGGAACCCGAGTTTGAGCACTGCCGGATAAAAGATGGGGGTCGCCAGGATCATGAACGCAAGGTCGTCGATGAACGAGCCGCCAAATTCATATATCAGGCAGATGATGATCATGATGAGATATTTGTTGAGCGGCAGTGTTACAATCCAGTCCGCAGCCTTCTGGGGGATGTTGGTAACCGCTATGAAATGGCCCAGGATAGTCGAGCCTGCAATGAGCATGAGCAGCATCCCTGCGGTGCGAAGAGACTCGATAACTGAGGTAAAATATTTTTTGAAATTCATATCCCTCTTCGCCACGGCCAGGACGAGGACCGCGAACGTTCCGACTGCCCCGGCCTCTGTAGGCGTGAAAAAGCCCTGCATGATACCACCGACGACCAACATAAAGACAAGCACAACCCAGAAGACCTCCGGGAGCGCACGCATTCTGGCCTTCCAGGGGTACCGGTCCGATTTGGGGGCGATGAGTGGATTAATCTTTGCCCATCCGTAGATGATGCCCAGGAACAAGAAGGCGATGAGCAATCCAGGTATCATGCCAGCAAGGAAAAGCTGCCCGATGGACTGTTCGGTGAGCAACCCCATGATGATGAGGGTGACGCTGGGCGGTATGATGCAGCCGAGACTGCCCACGGTTGCAACAATACCCGTTGACAGCACTTTGCCATAGCCATACTTGTCCATCTCAGGTATGGCGACGGCCGCGAATGTTGCCGACGTAGCCGCTGAAGATCCGCAGATCGCCTTGAAACCAGTGGCCCCCATGACTGTGGCCATCGCGAGACCACCGGGTATATGGCCGACAAACTTGTGAGCCGCTTCGTAGAGTCGGACCGCTATGCCTGCGTTAAAGCCTATCTGGCCCATCAATATGAAGAGGGGAAAGACTGTATACCCGTAGTTGGTGATCACGTCATATATGTCCCTGCCCAGAAGGTTCATGGCCGACTGGAACCCGTTGAGGTAACCGAAACCGAGGAACCCAACCAGGGCCATGGCGAAGCCGAGCTCGATGCCGGTCGCAAAGAGCAGGAGCAAGACGGTCAAGGCGACAATGCCTACTGTGATTTCATACATACTCATCCCTCCAGATCTTTGCGATATCGTACATGAACACGAAGCATTCGAGGAAACAGCAGACGCCGATGCCGTATGCAACGGGGTAGAATGGCAGTTTGATGGTGGGGGATACCTCACCGGACGAGCGAAACTCGGCGCCGACCGTGAACAGGTTGTACGCGATGAGGATGAAAAGGCCCAGGCACAAAAGTCTCGTAAATGTGTGCATCACCTTCTTCCCGTGGGGCGAGAGTTTCTCTATGAGGAACTCCATGTACACGTGCCCGCGGTCAAGCGACACCTTGGGGATGCCAAAGCCGATCACGAGCCCCAGCGTTAACGAGACGATTTCATACGTCCCCAGGATCGGTCGTCCGGCGGCCCTGCCGAATATGTCAGCGACGGTGAGGAACATCATGAAAGTTAGGGCGCCCCCGGCAATTACATTAATGACCTTTGCCAGCACTCGCAAAGACTGAAAGACGGTTTCCATCACTCCTCCTGTCTATTGGCGGGAATACGCAACATCAGTCTCTTGAAGGGTGTCGCGTTGAAAAAAATGGTGGATAGATAAGGAATTCGTGCCATGTCCGCGTTATGGCCTGCGCTGCGGAAAGATGCGGCGCTGCACAGGAACAGGTACCAGCATACTCCTCGGAAAAGATCGTTAAAGTATACGAACGACTCTGTAGTATACAATCGATTGGTATTTTTCTGTCAAGATAATTTTCTAAAACCTAATTTCACAATTTGAAACCCAGAGAGACCAAAACAGACTCGGAATATTGTCAGGAGATTCTGTTGACAGCGGAAGAAACCTCCAGTACGATACGATTCTGGGTAAAATGCTTAGAAAAAACTGTTATTGCGCAGTCTTACTTGCCCTGACTCTTTTTCTTGTGGTTCCTGCGCGCTCGCAAGACAAGAACACAGCCCCGAGACTGCATCCGAGCCAGGCTCAGGCCAGGGAGTTGAGGGCGCTTGGTGCGCTTGTGGGAAGAGGGGAAGCATGGGGAACGGTTGAGAAGGGGTGGAAGTCCTTCCTGGAGAAGGCGAACGACGTAGATGTGGATACGGCGGTGAATTACGTGACCCAGGAGGCCTCGCTGGAGGCAGTAAAGAACGCGGAAATTGCCAAGAAGAAGCTCGATCAATTGAACGTCCTTAAGGGTGCAGTGATCGAGGAGTTGAGTATGGCCCGGGTTGTGCTGGCAGACGCTCAACAGCGTAAGAAACGCACCATGATCAACAGGAAGGAGTTCGAAGTGACTCAGAGCGAGCCCTTCAGGATCATCGTCAGGTCCAGGGAAGTGCTTTCTTTTGAGGCGGAAGTCGCCCAATACGTGAGGGAGCTGGAAGCCCACCTCAGGTCTATTGATAGTGACGTGCGTCGCGCGAACGCAGCGCTGGGAGCTATGACCCAGAGACGAGACGATGTGATGAAGGGCCTTCCAGAAACCACGGAGAAGCTGCTGGAGACCGGAAGAAGAGTGCGGGAAGGCGCCTCCCGGTAATGATCGTGTTGGCTCGTTACGTTTTCAAGTGGGACTGGAAGATGCCCCTTACAGAAGAAACACGGCTGGAAGCGGGCAGGGCGCCTCTAGCGGACCTTATGTGCGCTCCGCCCTTTTTACCGAATGCTTGAGTCCTTCGGCCTTCGACTCCACGAGGCCGCGAGCCTCGGCCGCCTGGATGAACTCCTTGAACTGGTTGAAGCCCAGGTTGGTGAAAAGGACCTTCTTCTCTATGAGTCTTGAATTGACGGTCCTGTAAGAGTGAAACAGCGGCTTGCTTCCCTTGTCCAACTCGGAGAGCACACCCACCAGCTTCGTAAGCGCCTGCTGGAGGGGACCCTCCCGCTTCAAGACATCCTGGACAGGATAGATGAGCGCCTCCGGTCCTTTACCCTCGATCGTGACGAAGCCTGCCTTTACGGCAGCGCTGACGAAATCACTCCAGCTGGAGAAACCGAGTTTTTTCTCGTTGAAGTTGCCATTTAACATCTTCATCCTGATCTTGACCGAGCCGATACCTGCGTTGGTTTTCTTCTTCAGCATCAGGTCAGCCGCTTCCGCGAGTATCAGAAACCAGTCCTCGTTTGTGAGCGACCGGATCGTGCCGGCCACTTGAGGTGCCTTATCTTCAGCGACATGGGACGGCTTATCGGACGATTCCTCATCGTTGCCGCCGGGCACGAGTTCCCTGTAGTCCACATAGCTGTCAGCAAGCGCCAGCAGGTCTTCCGAAGCGTTCTGCGTATTACAAACGATATGAACGATTTTTCCTGCCCGCCGCAGGGCGAGGACCAGGAACCTGAAATCACTGTCGCCCGTGACCAGAATAAAGGTGTCGATGTGATCCTGTATCCGCATCAACTCCAGGGTGTCGGAGACGAGCACCATGTCGGAACTGTTCTTGCGCCCCTTGGGCACGTGCACGAGGTAAAAGTATCGCTTGGTTAACGAGGGGGCAAGTTTTGCGAACGTAGGATTCGACCAGTTTCCATAGGCGCGCGCCGCGGCGATGCGACCCTTGGCTTCAGCGTTTTCGATGAGGCCTTCAAGAAAAAGCGAGTCAGAGCCAGGGTTGACATTCTCAAGATCCCAGAGGATCGCTACGTTGCCCATAGTACCTCACGACATTATACCGGTTTAGCGCTGGTCCTGCAAGGAAAGAATGATACCAAGCCGCCTTCATTCATAGACCCGTGTTTAGACACGGGTGCCCCTCTTCCGGGTACCCGCTTGCGGGTGTGCGTCGGCACGACGGTGGCTGGGTCGTAGTCTTGAATGCGACTTGGTATAAGAGGCAGGACGGAAGAGTAGAGTGCCCTCCAGAAAAGCGTTGCAGTGGCATTCTGGTTGGCTGTATAGTAGAGACTGGTTTCAATGCAGATGCTTCCCATAACGACGATTCTGATTGCCGCGGGTCTTCTTGTTCTTTCCATCGCCATTGTGAGCAGGTTCGGAAGCAAGATAATACTTTCGGGGCGCGTCCTTGCATGCTTCCTTGTGGTGGGTCTGAGCCTTTTTGTCGCGGGACTCTATTTGCACCTGAAGGAGGCACCGGTCGAGACGAAACGCATTGTGCAGCCGAGGCCGAGTCCTCCTACTGGCGACGCGTTCACGTTCAG
>Ga0113563_10000266_pt1 | contig 23292 bp, 40 predicted proteins | sample Mud3Dept3metaG_FD_80117 | JGI IMG/M metagenome (GOLD analysis project Ga0113563, IMG submission 80117) | Freshwater wetland microbial communities from Ohio, USA, analyzing the effect of biotic and abiotic controls - Mud 3 Core 4 Depth 3... | ecosystem: Environmental > Aquatic > Freshwater >... | reverse complement strand
TCAGTCTGTCGATCAACGTGGGAGATAAGAACAAAATGAGCTCGCATCCCGAGGGCGAGTCGATTGAGGAATTTCTCCTCTGTGTCAATTGCCACTCCCCAATCTGGTTGGGTCCGTATAGGCTTGCCTCCAACGGCAAGGTCGAGGAGCATAATATTGAGGCCCGAGAGGGAATCGAATACGAAGGCTCTGTCTGTGTCGAACTTGTCGATGGGACCAAAGACTTTTCCGCATCGTTGGCAAGAGAAATCATTACATACTTTGAGGACGTCGATGAATTGGGCGTATTCACGTTTGTTCATCCCTGCCATCTTTTGCAGGGCTCCTGCGTCGAAGGTGTTAACCTTGGTGGCGTTGTCGATCATTGCGTCCCAGGATGGTTGGGATGGCGGCACGTAGTGCCAATGCAACTTGTCGACTGGCGTGTCACCGAGGACTTCCATGCCCGGCTCGGTGAATAGGCAAAAGACTTCGAGGCCGGCGTCGAGAAGCGTGCGTATGGAGTGCGTCTTGCCCGATCCGGGCGGGCCGATGAGTAGGGTGTTAGTCCCTGGCATTGTCATTTGGAATCTCCTCTGACTGCATCAAAGCAGTCTCATAGAGTTGGTTGATTTCGGCTTCGGTAGAATGAAGGTCGAGGTCAAAGTCGAGTTGGCCCTCGTATTTGGTGAGAAGGTTGCGGACAAAGACGAGGCGGACGATGAGGCGGTCAAGCCGCTTTATGTTGGTCATGGGATGATCCGGGCAGATTATTAGAGATAACGGGGGCGGGATACAACTTATCCATGAGGTATAAGAAGTCCCGGCGGAGCGCAGCAATAGGGAAACGGAGAATGCGGAAGCGTTGTCCTTCGCACAGGAGCGGGGCCGCCCACATTGCGTCGTCATCACAAGCTTCGCAGTGACCTGTGACGGTGAAGTGGTATGAGGGTTGGGATGAGATGAGACGAGCCCAGATCGTGCCACATTTGCGGCAGAAATAGTGGATTGATTCGGGGTGAGACTGCATCCCATCTCCTAGGTACTCGTCCCCGAGAAAGATGGAGAAAGGAATCATGAGTCTTTCATCTCCCTTTCAATGGGATCCCACCTCATTCGATCATACCCCACATCAATATAATGCTCGGGCTGCTGGGCTGTGCACAGGGCATAGAAGTTGCACAGGCCGTAGGTCGTGCAGCCCCCATTCTCCTCGCCTTGATGCGGCCAATAGTTCTTTGCCCAGCAGTCGAGCATCCGTTCCACGTCATAATAGAGACGGGTTTTCCACCTGTCAATCATCCACTGCGGCCGGTGCGTGATGGCCTCTTGGGTGTCGCACTTCGTCTTCAAGATGCTCATGCCACGGATGATGGCACCGATGACGTTATAGCCAAGCTCCTGCGCTCCGCACACATAGCCTGTTATTTGCGACCGAAGGTCCCACTGCTGTCGCCAATACTTGCTGATGCTTCCTGTTGTCTTGTCATCGAAGATGAAGAGCGCGCCGTTGAACTCTGCAAGCTGGTCGAAGCGGCCCGCAAACAGGAGCGGCTCACCCGTAGTAGGATGCTTGTAAGGGAGTTCGAGAGCGAAGCTAAACTCAACACGAGGCCCGATGCCCTGAGAAGGCTTAATGTGATCAGTAGCCGGAGGGTATTGGACCAGGTGTTCAACATACGCGGCGATTGTGCGTTCAAGTGTCTTAGTCTCCCAGGGTTCGGGATCGTGCGGGCCGTAGGCGATGATGAGTGCTTGGAGCCCGAGAGCAATGGCTTTGTCATAGTCTCCTTCGGAGTAGTATGACTTGCGCATTGCTTCGAGCCCGGCGGCGTAGGCGGAGCCGGCAGCGAGGTGCACACTTGGCGCGCCCTTCGGCACAAGCCCGACGATGGTGTCCCAATAGAACTTTTGTGGGCAACGCGAGAAGGACTCTCGAATTGATGACGAGATCACTCGGGGAAATTCCATAACTCCCCCTTAGATTAGGTCATCAAGATTGACGGGCGTTGCCTTCTTCGAAGAAGTTTTCGTGGGCTTCTCGAACGACGAGAGGCGATCCGCGATTAGCTGTTTGACAGCTGCGGCGAATTCTTCTTGCGAAACGTGCTCATTAGCAAGAGCACGTTTGCGAAGATCGTTCAACTGATCTGCTGTTAGCATTCCTAATCTCCTAAATGGAATGTAGGGGCATTATAAAGATGTTGCGGCGACAGGTCAAGGGGGATGGTATTACTCCTAATCAATGCGTGATCCCCACATGATCCACGCAATTAGAGCTATCAGCACGAGAAGACTCAAGATCATTTCGGTTGATCCGTTGCGAGGAAGGCGTCGATGCTAGACAACAACGACATGGCATCCCGGTGTCTACGTTTGGATTTTCCGTGCGCCTCAACCCAAGATTTCGCTTCTCTCAGCAACGCCCGCGCCTCGTCGCGCTGAACCATCATCGCAGCGGCTTTACCGTGATACTCAGACTCGCGCCGTCGCGCCTCGGCCAGTTCGACATGCGCCGCCTCGTTTTGCTTCGCGGCGATTTCACCTAGCGCAGTGACTTCAGTCGCGATTTTATGCAGCTCTATGCAATCCGCCCGCGCCTCGGCCAGTTCGCGGCGCAGCCGATCGAGTTCGCATAGTGGACATGGATCCTCTTCAAATCGGGGCGGGTAGAATGAATCGCTTGTGTGGGTGCAGTTCATTTTTCCTCCATCATCTTTTTCCAGGATTCCTTTGCCCTTTGGTGCTTGAGCCAGAGGTCGTAGTCGGAGTCGAAGAACATATGCTTGACTCCGACGGCTGCGAAACAAAGCACGAGAAGTATCACTCCACCAAGCATCATGCTCATTCGAACTCCTTTAGATTCGTTGAATAGGGTTTGATGTGGATGACGAACTTGCGGTCGAGCCAGCCCTCGAGCAGAGTTTCGATTAGCTCGGCCCAGCTGCCGAATTCAGGGCGCATGGTGAGCGGGTCGACGAGTGCAGCGTCGACCTGATCTACGAGACTGCTCCGCAGGGATAGCTTTTTATTCCGCGGCCGGTCGGTTTGCTTGTGTCTTGGCATCTTCAACTCTCCTTTTCAATTCGGCTTTGAATTCGAGGACTCGTGCGAAGCTTCGCTTCTGCATTTCAACTACGTTCATGTTCGTCTCGAGGGCCAGGCCGAGGAAGTTTAACAGCACGACGAACTCTGGGTTGCCATCCTCTGCGAGAACTTCGGCAAGCTTGTTGAACATGGAGATGCAGGTGGTGCGCAATTCGTCTTGCGAAGCAATCTCAGATATGAAGGACGAGATCTCCTGTTGAGCTTGCATGTTCATGATAAGGGAGAGGATGTTGATGTCGACCATGGAAATGGTATCAGATAGTTTGATCATGTTTCTCCCCTGTGAATGGTGAGGGTGTGCTTGGCACGGGTGATGGCGACGTACAAGAGATTATCCTCCTGGATGAGGGATGCTTCGCTTATGGCAAAGCGAGAGGGAAGCTTTTCCCTGTTCAGGATGATGGTGGTTTCGGCCTCGAGACCTTTGGCCTTGTGGATGGTGGAAAGGATCGGGCCGATACGCGAGTTGCCGAACCGTTCGAGAGCATTTAGTATGTCATCAAGAGAGGATGATTCTTTGATGAGGGAGAGAACGGTGTCGCACTTGTCTGTGAGGAAGGCGAGGCGGCCGAAGAATCCACTCTCCTCTGCCGTCTTGCGCTCGGCCTCATACCACTTCAAGAGGCGCTCTTCCAGGATCTTCATGTCTCGAGTCTTGAATGACTTGACAAAGCCCTTGAGCTGCTCTGTGAAGTTGGACATGACACGGACGGGGCGGCGTTCTGCGAGGGCGCGCATTGCAAGTGCGAAGATCGGCGCATTGTTGCGGCAGACGACCAAAGTATCATCCGGGATATTTAAGATGTTGAGTTGGTCGACGTACTGCACAGTTCCCTGTCCTGCTCCTGCTCTCGCCTGGATGTGTGGAACGATGGTCTGTGCCAGATCAACGATGGCCCTGTCGCAGCGATACGTGATCGAGAGAGGCAGCTGCTTCATGGCGAAGCTGTCGCGAAGCAGAGCCATTGACGAGACGAGCGCACCGCGGAAGCCGTAGATCGCTTGGCGAGTATCACCCACTGCGATGATCCGGGCACCGCGGTTGCGGAGCCGATCCAGCATGAGGTGCTGGATGGCGTTCAGGTCTTGTGCTTCGTCGACGAAGACGGTGTCGAATGATGGAAAGGTCCAGTCATGATAGATGGGCAGGAAGAGTTGGTCATCAAAGTCGAAGGAGTCGAAGTTGGAGATGAGTTCGGAAAAGGCTACGCTTGCGGCTTGCGTAGCCTTTCCGATTTTGTCGCTTGGAATGTCGAGTTCGAAGTCGTCGGCGAGCTGGACGAAGTGCTTACGCGATGCGTCGTTGAGAACGCCGAAGGCACAGCCCTTTGCCAAGCTTATCATCCGATTGACTTGGCTGCCAAACTCTGCGTAGTCTTCCGTGTTGAGCTTCGAGCGGACGAGATTGGCCGTTTTCCAAGATTCGAGCTTGACACCGGGAAGGCGCTTCGTCACGATGGAGTGGCCCAAGGCATTGAGCGTTCGGACCTCTGCGCCCCTTACCTTGGATCGAAGGTCATCTGCGATGGCTTTGTTGAATGCGAGAAAGAGGGCAGAGCCTTCGGCACGATTCATGCACTCTAATATGGTCGATGTTTTCCCCGAACCGGCCACGGCTTCAATGATGAGGTTGCCTTCTGATGCGACCTCATCGAAGATGGCGAGTTGGTAGGGAGACCAGGTGCGCGATGTGGGTGCTTCAACTGTGAATTCGTCAAGATTCATTGCTCTTCTCCAGATTGGCGATGCGGTCGAGGTCGTCTGCGATGAGGGATAGGACGGCGATGGTAAGGCGAGTTAGCTTTCCATATGCCTCATAGTCCTCAAGGGCGAGACGAATGTTCTGTGCGTCATCCCTCAGGGATTCACGCTCTTCTTGTGTGATGTTCATAGGGGTTTCCAGAGGTAGAATCGAATGGTGAATTCCTCTTCAATGAATGTCCAGGAGTGATAGTTGTCTGTCTCGGCGTGGTCTCCGTTGATGTGGTTGAGCCACTCACGTATTGAGTCGGTATCTTTGATGAACGCTTCTTCGTCACGATATGAGAAGGAGATTTCGGGCCGACCTAAGTGCGTTGTGACGGTGCACGAGGCATCGGATGCGAGAGTGGGAAAGTCGTCCATCTTGAGGAAAAATAGGGACGCTTTCTGTACACTCAAGGCGTACTCGTTGAACTGTTCGAGCTGTTGGATAACGCGGTTACGCATGGAATGTCTCCTTATCGGCTGAGAGGTTGAGGGTTGCGCACGAGACGGTGACGGCCGGCTCGAGCTTCATGACGTATGGATTGGTGCACTCCACACAAACTGTCGTGATGTAGATGGTTGTTAGTTCGTCGATGAGGACGTTGGTGGAATCTTCAACCCCACAATTGGGGCACTTGACGGTGAATACGTGTTCCATATTAATACTCCGGAAGGGTCTTGGCGAAGGCGGAAAGCTGCGCGGCATTGTCGACGATCTCATCGATGATATGAGTCTCGCCCTCTTCGGGCGGATGCTCCATAAGATCCTCTTCCACATCTTCGACATAGGCTTCGATGACGAAGCGGATGCGCTTGGCGAGATCTTCACTGATTTCGATCTTCATACTATCTCCTATTTGTGTATCTCACGATTGAACTTGAACTCGTTTGCGACGGTGAGGGCGCAGGCTTCGCAGAGGAAGTATTGCGGCCGCACTTCGTCTGGTTTGGTGATCCACGGGTGAACGTAGTTGAGCGGGGCGCAGAGGATGCCCTCTCGCCCGCACATTAGGCACTCTGCCACTTCAAACTTGGGAAAGGAAAGTTTCATGTTTGTGACTCGGGATCGCACAGAGATTGTGCAACACTCTGCAGATCCATCTTGGTGGTTTTGAAGGCGAGCAGGTCGTCAAAGTCGACGGCGCGCTTGTGCATATCCTTGAGCGTTTCATCAATTTCGAACTGGCGGCTCGTCTTGTGCGCTTCGAACCAGGCGGCGGCGTGAGGGAACATTGCGGTGCCGTTTGTGTTCACTATGATGGCGGGTTTGTCCTCAGGGAAGAGAGGCAAGGATGGCCGAGTGCCGAGGCAGGAGGGACAAGCGTAGATGCGCTCGTGCTTTGTGCGGACTTCTTGGGGCAAGTCGGATATGTCCAGCCCAGGAAGCATTGGTATGAATACCTTGCCCATTTCTCGAAGGCCGAAGCCGATGCGACGGGATATGGTGTGGCGGATGAGCGGCCCGTATTCTTGTGAGGAGTACTCGCGGCCGCAGGAGCAGGTCGACTTGATCCAGTGAAGGACGACGAGTTCGGGAGGAGAGAGGACTTCGGACGGTTGCTGTACCGAAGGTGGCAGGAACTCGGAGAGATCCTGACCCTTTTTGGGGAGGAATTCGGATAGGTCAATGGATGGTTTCTTGCTCATGATTGCTCGAGCCTCCCAATGATTTTCAGGGTTTCGTCGGAGAGTTCAACGAGCCGCTTGTGTTGCTCGGGTGTGAGCTGGTTCTTGGGGATGGAACGGAGTGGCATGAATTCGGCCTTGATCGTCTCAAGGCGACGAATGTCTTGAAGCTTGGCGAGGTACATTTTGTGCGCTCCTAACGCGGGGGAAAATTCGTACACACGGGCATTTTCCGCCCTTTTTTCGGATATGTCAAGCACGACGGGGCGGTGCCTGGCGCTATGCTACTTCTTTAATAGCTCTTTATATTCTGGAGGTGGGGCAAGAGGGATGCCCTGCTTTGAGATGCGTGGGGCCCATTGAGATAGATCAGCCTTGGGCTGCTCTTTGGGTTGTTCTTTGGGGAGAAGATCATCTAAGGGTGGAGCCTCGACCTTAACAGGCTTGGGTGTTAGGGGATACCCAGCTTTTAGTTCTTTCTCGTCCTTAGGCAGCACGCCGTTCGCCATGAAGAAGACTTCTTCCTCTTTGGAAGAGAATTTCAAGGGCGGATTATCTGAGATAATCTGCTCTCTTGGTTGCTTCGGGAAGATCTCTCGAATCTTTTCGTTTGCTTCTTGCAGTCCTTCTTTGTTTATTTCGTCTAGGAGTGGTGGAAGAATCCATGATCCTCCCTTCTTTCCCTTGTGCTGTTCTGCCTGTGGGGTAATGGGCGGCCGGTGGGTGAAGAACTCAGGGGCCGAGCCAAACTCATTCATTTCTAAGTCTTGTTCGATTTCTTTTGATGTGAATAGCAGGGCATTATTTTGAATCGTGACAGTGTAGCTCATTAGACGAACGTGCGTATCATATGCTTCGTTCGCCTGGGGGTCTTTGTTCTTTGCGAAGTATTCATACTTGCGCAGCCAGGATGCACGGAAGTTGTTGAATGTGGCCCGTGCGTGAGTTAGATTTATGGTTGGCTTCACCTCTAAGAAGGCTGGACGATTCATCAACAACTTCTCTGCTATTTGATGATACATTCGGGGATAGCCTTCGGGGAATTTGGCACCGGGCATGGGAGACTCCTGTGAAGTGAAGCTGCATATGGTAGCAGCAACGCTGCCATAGATCAAGTAAGCCGTGGAAAGCCCTATAAGCCTGCGCTGTTCTAATAAGCCGTACATAAGCCCTTATAAGCCCTCATGGTCGGCTTTTGAACACCCTAGCCCCCTGCCTGCTTCTGTGGGGTTTTAAAAAAAAAATTATAATAGAAACCTTCGGAAGCGGGAGAGGGGCAGGGGGGGTCAAATAAGCTACTATGAGGGCTTTTGAGGGCTTTTGTATAACTTATGTAGAATCTCTCGTCGGTCTTGACTTCGTGCGCGGCCTAGCCTAAAATACGCTTGTTCCCCGCAGTTTCGGGGGACGGTTTCACCAATCAATCGGAGTATCATCATGCCTATCACTGAAAAGTCTGCATACCGCCTCAGCGTCGAACTCAAGGCCGACGACGCTACGGTCAACGTTCAGGTTATCGAGCGAGAGTCGGGGGATGTGGTCGAGTCGGAGACATTCCAGGCCCGCGACATTGCCGACAGCATCAAGACCAACGTCGCGCTGTATGGTTTGTCGAAGCTGCTTCAGGACCGCAGCAGCGACACGGACAGCGGCCCTGAGAAGCTCGATGCCATGCGCGAAGTATATGCCATGCTGCGTGGCGGACAGTGGGAGAAGGAGCGTAAGGCCGGAGCGCCTGTCGTTTCCGCAGAGGTGGAAGCGCTCGCCACGTTGAAGAAGATCACGGTCGCGCAGGCACAGGCTGCCCTTCGCAAGTACACGAAGGAACAGCGCGACAAGATCCTCAGCAACACGGCGATCGTGGCGAAGGCGAAGGAGATTCGTGCGGCGCGCGAGAACAGCGACGTCAGCCTGGACGACCTCGCCTGAACTGTCGAATTGCCTAGTGCAATCGGAGGGCGGCACACAAAGCCGCCCTCTTTTTTTGCCTTCGAAAATTAAGTGGCTTCGCTGTTGATTTTAACTAAATAACCGACACAAAAAGAAGGGCCGCCAGGATTGCTCCCGACGGCCCATTCATTACTCTAGCGCGGCGAGGATCAGCCGACCCTCGATCTTCATGAAGAACTCATCCGCGAGGACTTCGGCTTCGACTCTGCCGAGACCTTTCTCCTCCAGTTCGCTGATGACCTGTCCGATGCTTCGGAACGGTTCCTGTCCCTGAATAAGGACGCCGTCCTTCTCCACATGGACTTCCCATCCCTTGCTCCGCAACAATTCAAAGTCGATTCTCATTTCCATCTCCTGAAAGGGAGGGCGGCTCACAACCGCCCCCAAGTTACTTACACCATGTCTCCGAGGTCAACCGTGACCGACTCTCGAGCCGCCTTGATCTTCGCGGCCTCTTCGACCACCTTCGCGTTCGCGAGGATGGCCGCGCGAGTCGCCTTGTCGTAGGCTTGCAGCGCCTTCTGAATCGCTGCCACCGGCTTGCCCTTGATCTTGGCAAGTGCCTCGACTTCGGCCGAAACGGTAGGTCCGCCACCTTCCCGTTCCTTCTCCCATTCGCCGTCCTTGAGCCGTTCGAAGCCGGTCTGGATCATCTCGATCCGTTCCGCCTCACTCTTCGCGTTCACTGCGAAGTTGGCCATCTTGGTCTTGCGACCAAGCGCCATGAACTCGGCATCCAACTCTTCGGGAACGTCCCCGAAGTCGAATGAGTGAACGATCCCGGCGCTTGTCTCGATTGACAACACGTCGCCGTTGAACTCGTAAGACATCGTCTTACGCTCGACTTTGGCTTTCGCCATTTTCATCTCCTAGGTTGTGAAAGAACACGGGCGCTTGGCCCAACTCAAATGCTACTCGCAATTGATACGCATTGCAAGGGCCCGAAAACTCTAGCGATATCAATAGCTTAGAGGCGTCCATGCCTGGCCCCGGCGAGGACACCCGGCTCCCGGCCTGACCCCCCATCCCCTCCCTCCGCCTCCGAGTTTATCTCCACACCCGAAATTGGCCCGATAATCTTGAATAATCTGCTCCTTCTTCCCTTCGGGAGGAAATAAAACTTCGCCTCTATTGCGCCTTGGGCTACGCCCGTGTACCTTAGAAATAGTCAAAGGCACGGCCGCCGCGGTGAAACAATGGCAGCAGTACAGATACAGAACCTCTCACACAGGCATCAGGAGATTGCCGATTTCCTCCTTGCGAACCCGCAAATCAAGAATCTGCAAGTCCTGTGCAATAGGATGAACATATCGCGGAGCTGGCTCAGCATCGTGATGCGAAGCGACGTGTTTCAGGAGTACTGGCAAAGTCGTCGCAAGGAATATGAGAAGGATATGCATCAGAGGCTTGTCCTTCGCCAGCTTGATATCACGCTGAAAGCGCTGGACAAACTCGATAACATCCTTGCAGATGACGAGATAGACGACCGCCTTGTCTTCGACATCGCGAATAAGACGGCCCAGAATCTCGGATTTGCCCCCTCTCGCGGCCCGCGCACTTCAGTTGTGGAGGAGCGCACGCAGGAATTAACTCGCACGGTCGATGCCGGGACTCTGGCAACGGCCCGCGAGACGATTCGCCTAATCACTCGCACAGAACATGCACAACTTCCATCACCAGAATCTGAATGATCTGATTGAGGTGAATGCGTATGACGGCGTCCCGTCTTTCGTCCACGCCCACAGAGCCCGCGGCCGCAAAGGAATGGGGCTTCGATTCGAACGAAAGGTTCATGACCACTTTCATGCAGCCTATTCAGATCTGTATTTGCCCTCGATGTGGTTTTCCTATCGAAGGTTCTCATCCCCTCGTATCATCAACTACGCACAGCCGGATGCATTCCTGCTGGACTTTCGCGCGGGCGTGTGCACCATCATAGAGATCAAATACAACCATACCCCTGAGGCATATTTCCAACTCCTGGACAAGTACCTACCTCTTTTGGACAAATGGCTGCATCATAAGGAGAGTGGTTTGTGGAGATTCGCGGTGTGTGAAGTCGTCTATTGGTATGATAAGTTTGTCGACTTTCCTTGCAAAGTATCCCTGAGGGATGATGTGACGAAGGTGCGGCCCGGCGAGTTTGGAGTGCACATATGTCGGCCGTGATTGAACAGCTCTCTCCACAGGAAATCGTCCAGCTCGGGGCAGTCGATTCCATCTTCTTCTCTCGCTACTTTTTCCCAACAGAGTGTCGACAGGAATCCCCTGTCTTTCACCGAGATCTATGGAAGCTCTTCGAGCACAATAGATTCTCCAACGCCCAACTCTATCGCGGCTCGTCGAAGACGACGATCGCCCGTATGTTCACAGCGAAACGGATTGCGTATGGACTTGGCCACACGATCCTCTATGTCAGTAAATCTGAAGGTCACGCCATCCTCTCAGTGGAGTGGCTCAAACAACAGATCGAATACAATGATGAGTTCAGACAGATCTTCGATCTACGCCCTGGGGACAAATGGACCGCAGGCGACATCGAAATCTTGCACGGCACCGACAGATACCCCATCCGAGTCATGGCACTCGGATCATCCGGCTCCATCCGCGGCGTGAATGTGAAGGGGTTTAGACCCGATACTATTGTCGTGGACGACCCCTGCGATGAAGAGAACACAGCGACGCCGGAACAGAGACAGAAACTTACTGAGCTATTCTTTGGCGGTATTAAGGAGTCTCTGGTCCCCTTCTCCGAAGATCCGACAGCGTGCTTGGCTCTCCTTCAGACTCCGCTTGCAGCTGACGATCTTACAGATGTATGTTTCAAGTCATCCGAGTTTAAATCCCTTCGAGTTGGCATATTGGACTCAGATGATGAGTATACAGCGCAAAGCACTTGGCCAGCAAGATGGAGCAAGGAAGAGATTCTTAAGGAGAAGAGGAGTGCGATAGAGAGAAACCAATTGTCGATTTGGATGCGGGAGAAGATGTGCCTCCTCACTGCGCGGGAAACGAGTGAGTTTAGAGCGGAATGGCTCAAGTACTATGAGGTACTGCCGCCCAACGCCCTTTACATCGGAGCCGTCGATCCTGCACCCGTCCTGAGTGATGCGGCCCGCATGCGCGGCACGTTGACCGATATGCAGGCCGTGATGGTGTGTGCCTATTGGCGAGGGAATAAATACGTTGTCGAATATGAAACGGCGAGAGATCAGGATCCCGAGGCCGTGGCGCGTGCCATGGAACGTCTGGGGCGCAAGTATCCGATTCGACGTTGGGGTGTTGAAGGGGTGGCTTATCAACGCACTCTCAAGTGGTATTTGGAAAGAGAGATGCAGGCGGGCCGCCTTCGCCATATGCGAATCGTTGAGCTTGGAGTTAGAGGCCAAGGTATTCCGCGGGGTAAGACTGAGCGAATCGTGCAGGCGCACTCCGGCCGCGCCAGCTCAGGATGCCTCTTCGTCAAGAAGGACCAACATCAATTCATCGAAGACTTCACCAACTTCCCCAACGTGAAGTACAAGGATCTACTTGACGTCAGTGCGATGTGCGACATGACGCTCAGTCCGCGGGCCGAGCAGGGCACAGACATGCTCTATGATGAGAGCGATATTCCTAATCTCGAGTGGAAGAGGGCTGCACCATGACCATTCTCCATCTGATTCTCGTTCTAGTCGTTGTTGGCCTCCTGCTTTATGCAGTGAATACGTGGTTGCCGATGGACGGCAAGATTAAGCAGATTCTTAATGTCGTCGTTATCTTGGCCGTGATTGTCTGGCTGCTGGCGAGCTTCTTCCCCGGCTTTGCCAATGTGAGAGTGGGATGAAGATCAAGATTAGCGATAGGGCAAAAAGGGTTATCTCTGCTGTCGCTCCAACCCTTGGGGCCGCGCTAGGTGGGCCGCTGGGCGGGTTGGCAGGAAACCTTGTCTCTGCTGCTGTGGGCGGAGATGCTAATGTGGAGAAGGCTATCCTAGCTCAAGACCCTGAAACTCTTCTCGCATTGAAACGGGCCGAGCAGGAGTTCGAGTTGAAGCTCGCAGAGCTGGAGGTTGACCTGGAACGTATTTCAATGGCGGATCGAGTCAGCGCCAGGGATATGGCAAAGGTTAACATGAAGCCGCAGCTTTGGATCAGCGCGGTATTTCTTGGTGGGTATTTTGGCGTGTTGATCTTGAGGATGATTGGAGTTTTGGTCGTATCAGAAACGGACAAGGAGACAATCAACGCCTTGTTTGGTGTACTGACGACTGGAGTACCTCTCATTCTCATGTTCTGGTTTGGCAGTACGGCTGGTAGTGCGACGAAGTCGGCCCTGTTGGCGAACAGCAAGCCAGCAGATTCCCCATAGACAACTTGACTTATCGGCCCCGAACAATCAGGATAGGAAGATGCTTAGAGAATCCGCGTTAATCTTGCCGAGGAAAATGTGTGGAGCGTGTGGCTCCGATCGCATCTGGCAGGACATTCGTGGTGAACTGCATTGCATGAATTGCAGTCCGCCGCAAGAGGTAATCCGGAGGTGGAAGAATGAAGAGCGAGCAAGAGTTGCGGGCCGCCGAGCGGAAAGTATCGACGTCGAGCGCGCCATCGAAGACGAAGCGCGTGACGGAGCCGTTATTCCGAAGCATTGGTAAGGAGCGCAAGTTGCTCCCCACCCAGGCTGAGTGTGAGTACGAGTCGGAGAACGACTCAGTCGAGTCTAAGGTCGACCCCCGCACCTATGTCCATACCCTTCGTAGCTCGATGGGGAATGAGACGAACGCGACATCGAAGAATACTTCGATTGCACCCACAGTAGGGAATCTCTGACATGCCTAAGACAGACAAAGTCAAGAAGGTCATGCACGAGTTCAAAGCCGGAAGCCTCCACTCGGGAAGCAAGAAGGGGTCGAAGGTCACGAGTAGAAAGCAGGCAATTGCCATTGCTCTATCTGAACAGAGGAAGAGGGACAAGAAATGAGATTCAACAAGTGGTATATCGTTCTAGCTCTCTTCCTTTCTGGGGTAACGGGAGCGGAGGATGTTACTGTCAACTGGACGCACCCGACGGCCCGCACGAACGGCGTGGCGCTTCCGCTCAGCGAGATCAAGGAAACGCAACTCGACTGGGGCGTGTGCGCGGCAGGAAATACGTTTCCCGCAACACCAGTGGGGACTCGTGCTATTGCGGCCCCGGCTACGACGACAACGATTGTGGGGCTCGGTTACGGGACGTGGTGCTTTCGCGCCCGCACTGCCGACACTATCAACCTTGTCTCGGCTAACACCGGAACGGTTTTCAAGGTCATCCTTGCTCCGCCGAATCCGCCTGTGTTCACGACCATTAACGTCGTTGCCTATGAGATCAAGTTGCATCCGGTTGAGGGTGTGATTCTTGGGCGGCAGGTCGGCACCGTACCACTTGGAACCGCCTGTGGTTATGAGCCGGTAGTCTACACGATGGGCGGTGAGTATCACTCGGTCCCGCTCTCGAAGGTGGAACTCACGAAGTCGCCGAAGTCGGACATCATTGTTGCGAAGTGCGCGATCGGGTGAGGATGATGAAAGACCTTCGAGAAAGAATGAGATACGGCTCGAAGCTTCATACCTTCGTGCTCGACGCCGTGAAGCGTCGTAAGGACTTCTCTCTCGAAAAGATGCGAGAGCGACATAATCAGTGGCGTATTAACGACGAGGCGTTCCTTGCGTATATGCCGGAGAAGGAAGCGGATGTAAAGCGTCGCACAAAACGCGAAGCTGGAGACCCGCAGTTCACCACGATCTACGTCCCGTATGACTACGCCGTGTTGATGTCGGCGCATACGTATTGGACTAGCGTGTTTCTCTCCCGCTCTCCAATCTTTCAGTTTGCCGGCTATTCGGAAAGTCCTACATCAGCGTCGATTGCGGTTGAGTCGCTGTTGGAGTATCAGGTCAACCGCGGCCGCATTCTCCCTCCACTATACATTTGGCTGCTTGACGTAGGCAAGTACGGTCTTGGGGTCGTCGGATCATTCTGGTCCGATGAGAGAGTGGTAGTGAATCGGGAAGTTGAAGTCCCGGACACGTTTCTCGATGTTGACCTTGGAACGACGCATAGAGAGATGCGGCGCGTTGCTATTCCCGGCTACAAGGGCAATCGAGTTTATAACGTCCGTCCCTATGACTTCCTGCCCGATCCTCGTGTCACAGTTCTGAACTTTCAAGATGGGGAGTTTTGCGGCCGCCTTGTGCCTACGGGTTGGAATGAGATTGTCAAGAGAGGCTCTCAGGGAACGTATTTCAACATTGATGCAGTACGGTCCCAGAGGTATTCTCAACAGAGTCAGAGGGAATTCCCCTCGTCTGCGGTGAACCGGCCCTTTGGGCCTGGCGATACGATGTATCTCGAGACGATGGACATGGACAATGTCGAGTTGCTCGAGATGTATGTGGAACTGATCCCGAGAGACTGGGGGTTGGATGACTCAACCTTTCCCGAAAAGTGGCTCTTTGTTGTCGCAAACGATAGCGTTGTAATCCACGCTCAGCCTCTCGGATTGTTCCACAATAAGTTCCCATTCGAGGTGTTGGAACTCGAGCCGGATGGTTATGCGATGTTCAAGCGGAGTATGCTTGACATCGTTCGACCTATGAATGACGTGATGAACTGGCTCGTCAACACGCACTTCTACAACACGAGAAAGGCTCTCAACGATATGTTTGTCGTTGATCCGAGCCGCGTGGTCATGAAGGACGTGTTATCTCCTGAGCCGGGCAAGATTATTCGGCTGAGAGAGGAGATGTATGGACAGGACGTCCGCACCGCGATTACTCAGTTTCCGACTAGCAACGTGACTCAAGCTCATATGGGCGATTCGCAGATGATCGCAAATATGATCCAGCGAGTGAGCGGCGTGAACGACTCCATCATGGGCATGCTCCAGACTGGCGGGCGCAAGACGGCGACTGAAGTGCGGACGTCCTCTTCCTTCGGCATCAATCGTTTGAAGACGATGTCGGAGTACTTCTCAGCTACGGGCTTTACGGGTCTGTCGCAGCTCATGCTGATGCAGACGCAGCAGCTTATGGATCAGGCACTCAAGGTGCGTATCGCGGGCGATGCGTGGAACCATCCCGGCGCCGCGAAGATGCTCACAGTTTCGCCTAAAGATATCCAGGGCCAGTATGACTTTATCTCTGTAGACGGTACACTTCCTGTCGATCGGTTCGCACAGGTGAATATGTGGACTCAGCTTCTACAGCAGATGGCGCAGGTTCCCCAAGTGATAGGACAATATGACTTGGGGCAGATCTTTGGATGGGTGGCGCAACTTGGCGGCTTGAAGAACATCAACAACTTCAAGGTCCAGGTTATGCCGCAAGGGGCGGGGATGCCGCCGAATGTTATTCCAATTGGAGGACCTGGTGGACCCGGAAATCAAAGCAGAAATGGAGGAGGCGCGGGCAAGGCTGGAGTTGCTAATGTCCCTGCTCAAATCCCCTTCATGGGACCTAGTGGTTAAGGTGTATCAAGGGCAAGTTCAGGCAAGGCTGAATGAACTTGGAAATACGCCGATTGTAAACCTGGAGATGGTATTCGATCGAAACTACAAGTTGGGTATGGCGCATGGATTAGCCCTTGCCGCGCGACTTCCCAATGATATGTATACGGAAATTCACCGAATTTACACAGCACAGTTAGAGGAGATTAGAAGTGAATCAGCCCCTGCACAATAACGCAATTCCCGCGCACCCGGAGATTCGGGCGCAGATTGCACAGAATCAAAATCCGGTCGCGCAAGCGCCCGTTCCGGCCCCGACGCCGGAACCGAAGGAAATTCCACAAGAGCAGCAGAATGCTTTGTGGGACGCATTTGATGTTCCTCGGGAGCCGAGCCCGTCCTCGGTTCCTCCTGCCCCGCCGCCTGTGCAGGTTACACCGCCAGAGATGCCACCGAGTCCACCGGAGGTTCCGCCTTCTGTGGATGATCTGCTCTCTGGTGCGGGTTCGCCCGCTCCGCAGGTTTACGAGCCGCCAGCACCTGCTCCAGTGGAACCGCCTCCACAGCAGTTTCAGGCTCCAGCAACTCCCGCTCCAGTTGATATGGGAGCGTTGCAGAAGCAGGCAATCGACTTTCTCATGGCGAATGAGTATAAACTCAACGATGAGGATAGAACTCAGTTAATTTCGGCTCCTGACGAGGTGTTGCCGAAATTGGCCGCGCGGATGCACGTGGGCATCGCCACGCAGCTTGCACAGCAGGTTGCACAGGCGATCCCTGCAATGATCCAGCAGCATATGGAAACACACATGAAGGCGCAGAGAGCTGAACTGGAATTCTTCGGAAGATTCCCGAAGCTCAATCGTCCTGAGTGGAAACCTGTCATTGCCGAATCGTTGCAGATGGTGCGGCAGATGAATCCTCAGGCTACGAGAGAGCAGATCATCAACGAAGGGGCGGCCCTGGCCGCGTTTCGGATCAACTCGAAGTATAGTCAGAGTCACGTGCCGCAGCCTCCTCAGCAGCCGCGTGCTCCGTCACAGCCTTATGTGCCATTTGCTCCTGGTGGAGGGGTGACCCCGCCGACTAATCCGAACCAGACGGCCAATCCTTGGGCCGATCTCGCTTCGGATCCTGATTTCAATCCATGGTGAGTTAAATGGCAGCAGTAGCAGGTCTTCGTGGTACAGGTGACTGGGGTACGGACGAGCGCCCCAAGTCGTTTCGTGAGATGATTCTGTGGCGCAACCCGAACGGCACGGCGCCGATGTATGCGCTCATGGGAAAGATGGCGGACGAGCCGGTGGACGATCCGGAGTTTGCGTGGTGGGACGAGCCGAACGATCTGGTTCGTCTACAACTGAACGACGCGACGGCCATGAATAGTTCGGACACCACCGTAATCGTTGACTCGGCCGATCCGAGTGCGACGACGGATGTGGCGTGGGGCAACGCAACGCACCTGAAGCCGGGTGATCTTCTGCTTGTGGAAGACCCGACTGAACCGGCCGACCAGGTGGCGGAAATCGTTCGTGTGGCGACCGTTGTAAGTGCGACGGAATTCACGATTACTCGTGGGGCGTGCGGTACTTCGGCTGCATCGATCGCAGACGATTCGTGGTTCCTGAAGATTGGGTCACTCTATGCGGAAGGCAGCACGGCGCCGGACGCAACGACTCGCAACCCGATCAAATACTACAACTATTGCCAGATCTTCAAGTCGGCTTACGAGGCAACTCGTACTGCGACGAAGACGAAGGCACGCACGGGCGATGTGCTCGCGAATGACAAGAAGAGGAAGATCTTCGACCATTCGCGTGACATCGAGCTGGCCCTGATGTTTGGCCAGCGCTATGAAGGAACAGGTTCGAATGGTAAGCCGATGCGATCTTTCGGCGGCCTGCGCGACTTTATCCCGGTGGCGAACACCACGATCTTTGACGGCACGACGAGTCTGACAGACTACCTGACGGCCTCGACGATGGTGTTTGACTGGGATAGTCCGGCCGGGGATGAGCGCATTCTGTTCTGCGGAAATGGTTATCTGAATACGCTGAACCTGCTCGCGAAGCAGTACGGCACCATTCAGTTCCAGGGCACGATCAAGTCGTTCGGCATGGAGCTGAACAAGATGGTTATGCCGCAGGGTACGTTCTTCCTCAAGACGCACCCGCTGATGAACAGGCATTCGATCTATCGCAACAGTGCCTTTATCATCGATCCTTCGTCGATTCGGTGGCGGTACATCACCGATACGATGTTCGAGGACAACATCCAGACTCCTGGACAGGACTCGAAGAAGGGTCAGTGGTTGACGGAAGGCGGCCCCGAGTTCCGCGGAGGAAGCAAGACCATGGGGTATCATGGTAACTTCACCGGCGTGGCATAAGGCTTAGTCGGGCGAGCGGTGAGATTGGGGCGGGTTATGATGAGTAACCCGCTCCTCTTTTAGGTGGGGAGAATAGTGAACAAAGAGGAGTTTGAGGAAGAAGTTAACGAACTAGCAATGGAACGAAGGAAGCCATCCTTTCTCAGTTCTAGTAACCTTGTCACGCTTGTTATAGGAATATGTGTCAACTTTATCATCATTGCCTTCTCTTATGGGGCTTTGATGCAGAAGGTTGATACAAATACAGACGCTCTTATGCTTCTCCAACAGAGAGAGATTACGCCGGGGGCGGAACGCCGCGTCGCTGTTCTAGAGGCACAAATGATGCAACTCCGTCAAGATTCAGGGGAAAGGTGGAGAGAAGTGCGAGATAGTCTCGCAAGGTTTGAATCAAAACTTGACGCACACATGAATGGTGAGAGATGATTTCAAGAGGACTTCGCAATAACAATCCGGGCAACATCGAGCGGACTAGCGTTCGGTGGAAGGGCATGGCCGTGGAGCAGCCCGACAGCCGCTTCATCACCTTTAACGCACCAGAGTGGGGAATTAGAGCGATTGCTCGGATACTGTTGGGAGATTGGCGTGAGGGACAGAACACAATTGCCTCGCTTATTTCGGAATGGGCACCTCCCCATGAAAACGACACAGAAGCCTACATCAAAGCCGTCGCGAAAGCGTGTAAAGCGGATCCCTATCGGCCTTGCGATGTGCCCAAACTTCTCGTGCCCCTTATCGGTGCGATCATCCAGCACGAGAACGGCGACCAGCCCTACTCGCCTGCATTGATCCAACTCGGGATTGATCTTGAACGGAGCGCTTGATTTGACGTATGCGGCCGCGCCGTTTAACCTTATACTTGTCGGAATGGACTGTGGGATGAAGTAAATGGCCTCAGCCTACGATTGTGTTCAGATGCTCAAGTATCGACTCTCGCGTCACCAAGACACGTTGATCGATCAGTACATTTTCCTTGAGCTGAAAAACGCACAGGCGGCCCTCGAGCGGAACGCGTTTCTGCCAAGTTTTCTTCTTGGTTGGTTCGATTTTGAGAAAGTGGGTGTTCATGACTACTTCACCGCTAATACAGAGATCGACCAAGACTATATCCGACTTGACGATCGAACGGGTTTAGGGGTTGTGGATACGGAACAAGAAGCTTTGTGGCCAAACATGACGGCGCCGTGGTCCATTCCTCTTGTTCAGGTTGCGAATTGGAGTGCGTTCTTAGAGAAGCAGTCGTGGGAGGAAACGAATCGGGGAGATGCCGATACCTACCCTACGCATTATTGCGTCACGGGCTTTTCTGATATCAATGTGTGGCCCACGCAATCTGTAACTCGCCGCTACGTCGCGTACTATTACACACACGCTGAAACGCTAACTGCCTCGCCAACGACGGGGCAGATCACGTCCGGCTCGACTAATGTCTGGACAAAGTACGCACCTGAACTTCTCATGGCGCAGGCCGGCATCAACATCGCTCTATATCTACGCGATCCAGAGGCGATGCAACTCTTCCAGATGACTTACAATAAGGAATTTGCGAAGATGTTGAAAGCGGATCAGGCTCGAATCGACGCCGACCAGAACTACGTAATGCTGGAGGATTGACATGAGTCTGGAAACCGCAACATACATCAACGGGCTAAACTCGGCGAACCCCACGGCATCAGACCCGATCTCTGCGGGAGATGATCACCTTCGTTTGCTCAAGTCGACGATCAAGGCGACCTTCCCGAACATCACGGGCGCGGTAACGGCGACGCACACGGAGTTGAGCTTTGTTGATGGAGTGACTAGTGCGATTCAGACGCAGCTCAATGCAAAGGCCGCTTCGTCCCACACGCATGCTGAGACGGAGATTGCGGATGGTGGAATCTTTCCGCGCCTCGGTTCGACGGAAGTAATTCCAGGCTCATGGAACTTCACGACGCGGCCGACCGTGAATGGGAATGGGGTGCTAGATACTGCATCCTCCATTCCTGAAACACAGATTGCAGATGGTGCGGTTTTTCCACGCCTTGCGGCGAATGAGACGATCACAGGCAACTGGTCCTTTAGCGGGACAGTAAATGCTGGTGGAATGAATATTGCCGGTAGTGCTGTGTGGCATGCCGGAAACCTCACACCATCAAACTACTCGCTGACCTCACACCTGCACACGGGCGTCTATGCGGCCAGCGCACACACGCATACGGGCGTCTACTCGGATATTTCCCACACGCACGACACCCGCTACTACACGGAATCTGAAGTCGATGCATTGATTGCTGCTCAGGTTGGATCGAGTGGATCGTTCACGGGCTATCTGCGGTATGCGAACAACGGGCCGGATCTTGCGTCGGCGACGATATATTGGAAAAAGGTTAATGGAGTGGTAACGTTGACGATTCCTGAATTGTCAACGACCAATACTACGGGGACTCTGGTTCTTGATGGAATTCCCGCTGCGCTTCAGGCTACCTCCATCTCGGGATATATTCTGGCATATGGCTGGAATGCTGGAACACAAGAGCCCATTCTGCTCTATCCTGTCATTGGTGGAGACTACTTCAACCTCTATAGGACCAGCGGTGCCGGATTCACGACGACAGCTACAACGAAGGGATTGCGTCCTTCACACATCACCTATCAGGTACTGTGATGCCAGTAGTTTCGGTCGACAACTGTGGAGAGACGGGGCTAATCCAGGATATCTATCCTCAGGAGATGCTCCCTAATGCGTGGTCGCAAGCAAAGAACTTCGTGTTTCGTGAGGGCTTTGCGGAGAAGGTCTTAGGTCACGCGGCCGCGTATGGAACCCCTCTGATTCCACCCTACCATCTCGTGAATTTCCTGTCCGCCTATGGCAACATGTGGGTGTATGCCGGGCTAGGCAAGATCTATGCTGTTGATTCGACCTTTATCCACAGCAATATCACACGGCAGACGGGCGGTGTTGATGTCGACTATTCGGAAGATGTGCTCGATAAGTGGAATAGTGGTGTGTTGTCTGGGATTGTGGTGCTGAATAATGGAGAGGATATTCCGCAGTATTGGACTGGAAATGGGCGTGCGGCGGACCTTTCGAACTGGCCCGCAAATTACCGTTGTAAGATCTTGCGGCCTTTTCGTAATTACCTACTCGCTCTAAACATCACCAAAGACACGACCAACTATCCACACCTTGTGAAGTGGAGCCACCATGCCGAACCTGGCACTCTCCCGTCTACTTGGGATGTTACGGACACGACGAAAGACGCCGGGGAATATGACTTGGCAGACGACCAGACTGAATTGGTCGACGGACTATCATTGGGGGAGCAGTTTATCGCGTATAAACGGAGCGGTTATTACGCTATCCAATACATTGGCACGCCTTTTATCTTCCGCTTTCAGAAGATTTCTGGACTTTATGGTGGCGCCTTGGCGGTGAACTGCGTCACGGAGTTCCCCGGCGGCCACTTCGTTCTCGGTTCCGGCGACGTATACATTCACCAGGGGGGTGCACCAGAGAGTGTGATCGATGCGCGAAATCGCAAATGGCTCTTCCGCCAACTTGATTCAGATTATCGCGATCGTGCCTTTACTATGGCCTTGCCGCTCACCAACGAGATGTATGTCTGCTTCCCGCAGCAAGGCGATTCGCTCTGTACCCTAGCCTTGGTGTGGAATTGGAAGTACAACACTTGGGGCGTGAAAGAGCTTCCAGGTGTGACGCATGCTTGCACTGGAAGCGTTAACTATGAAGGAGGAAAGACTTGGTCGACAATTACGGAGAACTGGCCCGGCACGGCGCTGTCCTGGGAGCAGAATCTATCGACTAATGCTGTGACAACGGCACTGGTTGCATCTCCACAAAACACGAAGATATATGCCTTTTCAGTCGGAAATCTTGCTGACACTTCGCCGTATGAGTCTTATGTTCTGCGAGACAACATTCGCTTTGATAAGCCTGATACGGTTAAGTTGGTCAAGCAGGTTCGTCCTTTAGTCGAGGGGCCGGTTGGTTCTTCGATTGATATTTGGATTTCGACTGCGTATGACCAAATGGCCTCTCCAGAGTGGCACGGGCCGTACCCCTTCACCATTGGTGTGCATCAGAAGATTGACTGTCACGTTGTGGGCCGAATGCTTGGAGTGAAGTTCACCGCGACAGACGATTTTCCTTGGAGACTCAAACGATACGATTTGGTCGTTAATGAGATAGGGATGTACTGATGCAATACTATCCAGGTGTAGCACCTAGTGCTGTTGATCTGAACTGGCTACAGAATGAACTGAGACGTATCTCAGAGGCACTGGAGCGGGGAGGAGATAGTGTGCGGCTTATCGCCACGACAGTTGCGCCGGGAAAGCCGACGGAAGGGGAGATTCGAGTTGCGGATGGAACGAACTGGGATCCTGGTCGTGGACATGGAACGTATATCTACCGTAATGGTAAGTGGAACCTGATCGAGGCCGGGTTTAATAACGACATTCGCTCATTGGAGTTTTTCCTCGGTGAGTAGCATGCATGGGATTCTTGGGCAGGCGGCGCCGAACGGGGCCGTTTTGTCCACACTCTACACGGGGCCGAGCAATCGACACGCCACCGTGAGAATGATTGTGTGCAATCGAGGGGATATCGATATGTTTCGGATCGCTGTTTCCCCTGGAGGTGCGGCTATCGAAAGTAAACATTACCTTGCCTACGATATGGTTATCGGGGCGAACGACTCGCTTTCCTCCTCCGCTTTCACTGTAAAGCAGTCGGATGTTGTGCGGGTTCGGAGTACAAATGGCGATCTTTCTTTCACGTTGACTGGCATAGAAGAGGACGGCTAACATGGCAAACATCGTTTTCAACATCGCAAAGGGGCGAGTAGTTGAGTATTACAACCGAGTCAAAGGGAACGACCCTGCGAACGCGGCGTTGATCCTTGTGCCGATCGAGACGAGCGGCCTTGAGGCTGATGCGACTCTGGTCGATAAGGATACGCTTTCAGATGTGCTCTCGGGCACGACAAACGAGCAAACCACGATGGGGCGGAAAACTCTGACGGAT
>Ga0113563_10000265_pt1 | contig 23298 bp, 25 predicted proteins | sample Mud3Dept3metaG_FD_80117 | JGI IMG/M metagenome (GOLD analysis project Ga0113563, IMG submission 80117) | Freshwater wetland microbial communities from Ohio, USA, analyzing the effect of biotic and abiotic controls - Mud 3 Core 4 Depth 3... | ecosystem: Environmental > Aquatic > Freshwater >... | reverse complement strand
ATATCCCCGGTGAGAACCTGAATGGTGTCTACTCGGCCAACGAGTTCTTGACACGCGCCAACCTGATGAAGGCCTACCTCTTTCCTGAATACGACACGCCCGTACGCATGGGAAACCGGGTCGCGGTGATCGGCGGCGGGAACGTTGCCATGGACTCGGCCAGGGTGGCGCGTCGCCTTGGTGCTGAGCACGTATACCTTATATACCGTCGCTCACGCGCGGAGATGCCTGCACGAGCAGAAGAGGCCCATCACGCGGAAGAGGAAGGAATCGACTTCAGGCTGCTCACAAACCCGATACGGATCATCGGTGATGATAAGAACTGGGTGAAGGGTATCGAGTGTGTCAAGATGGAGCTGGGGGAGCCCGACGCGTCAGGCAGGAGGCGGCCTGTTGAGATGAAGGGCTCGGAGCATATCATCGACGTGGATGTGGTGGTGGTTGCCATCGGCCAGGGGCCGAACCCGATCCTGACCCAGGATGCCCCGGGGCTTAATCTCAGAAAGCCCGGCTATATCGAGGCTGATACCGAAACGGGTAAGACAAGCAGAAAGGGTGTCTTCGCCGGTGGTGACATCGTGACGGGTGCCGCAACGGTGATCCTCGCCATGGGTGCAGGCAAGAAGGCAGCCGCAGCCATGGACGAATATCTGAAGACGGGGAAGTGGTGAGAATACAGAGTCCAGAGTACAGGGTCCCTGGTCAGGAATACAGGGTCCCGGGTATAGGGTATAGAGGCCCGGAAAAGAGCCCAAAACCTTGAAATTCCGATTCATTATCTGGCCGCGTGGTTTCTAAATCGCGCGGCCTTTCTTGTCCCAATCTTTTTCTGGACCCTAGCCCCCGGCCCCGGGACCCTAAGGTTGGGCCCCCGGCCCCATGCCCCTTGACCCATGACCTTGACCCTGTTTTACTATGGGTCTTAATACTTAAGTTTCCATGGCTCTAGTCCGATAAGCTTAGTAAAGATGGGCCAAGAAGGGGGGAGCGGTATGAAAATACTTATCCATTTAGGCAACCACCTGATTTCGGAAGCAATCGGTCAGCTTCTCGTCCGAAATGGTTACGACAACGTGGTGGCCGGCAACAGTTCGAAGGCGGCGAATTTTAAGCCGGACATCGTGATGGTCGATATTCACACGATAGACCAGCAGTTCCTGTCCAGGTTCCCGGATGCAAAGGTCTTCCTCATTGACACGGGCCTTGAAAAGGATCGTATCATAGCCACTCTCCTCTCATACAAGATTCATGGCGTGCTTTCTCCCCGAACGGAGCTTGAACTCTTCAAGAAAGCTCTCACAGTGGTGAGCCAGGGTCAGATCTGGGTCGACAACAGCACTGTCATGGCCTTTCTCCACGATTCAGGAAGCCTGACCAAGACGGGAAGAATCGGTACTATCACGCTACGAGAAAAACAGATCATAGACTACGTGTGCCAGGGCTGCAGCAACAACGAGATCGCCGACGCCCTTTCCTTGAGCAGGCACACGGTGAAGGCCCATCTCAACAGGATTTTCAAGAAGCTGAATGTGACGGGGCGCCGCAAGCTGATTTCGCTCGCTCTCAACAATCAACTTGTTCCAGGCCGTAAGGAAGTTGCCCAAGGACAGTAACGAATCCTGTTCAAGGCCCGGTCAGCAGGCGCGTGGACTCACGGCTTAACGCTTTATTCCTACCAAAAATAGCTCGATGACTGATTGATTGTTTTCCCGACCCACGCTAAGAATATATCAACAGCAAGATAAGGCATGCTTGGTGCGCCCGATAGCAATGGACGCTATCTGCGCCCGCAGGCTGGAATGGGTGAGAATATGAGCGTGGGCGGCATACGGGATATCCTGAGTCTGAATTTCTTTGGAAGGAAAGAGACGCTCATTTTTTCAGGCAGTCTGCGTTCGGATATGAATGCCCTGGTCCGCGCTCTCGGCAGGCAGGCTGAGGAGCAGGGCGCACGCGTGCTCATCGTCAAGGCGGGCGTATTGCTTGAGTGGCTCACGGAAAAGGCAGAGGCGCGCCTTTCTGACAAAGACGAGTGGCATCCTGATAAAGCTGCCTTACTGATCATCGAGGATTTCGGCGTGCAGAAGCTCTCGCCTCCGCAGATTGACCAATTCTCCCGGATCATTTCAGCGCGCCTGGATAAGGCCTCAACGATCATCACGAGCACTTCCCTGTTGAAACAATGGCTCCTGTTGCTGGAAGGGTCGGAGAAAGGAAAAGAATTGTTTCAGGCGCTTTTGCGCCGCGCGCGTCAAGTGGTCATCGGTGGTAAGGATGAGGAGACAAGAAAAAAGCCTGCGCCGAGCAATGCGTCAGCGTAGGCTTTCCGTTGATCGTCTTCGTGAAGGGCTCTCGCTACGCGACCCCCTTCATCTTCTCCTGTAAGTTCGCGGTAAATTCTTTCTCGACGTCTTTTGCCTTACTCTTCATGATGCGGTCGCCGAACATGGCGAGTTTGCCGACCATGGAGACATCAGACTTGTACGAAACCTCCACCTGACCTCCACCCACATCCTTCAGGTCAACGATCGTCTTTTGCTTGATGTGGCCCAGCTTGGTCACATCTTCGCCCTCACCCTCCAATTCCAGGTGGGTAGGCGGCTGTATGTTTGTCAGCTTGTTCCGGAAGGCAAGCTTTACCTTGATGGGACCTACCTTCTGTTTAACAACCGCATCGTATGTGGTCTCGTCTATCTTCTCAATCTTCTCTGCGCCGGGCAGGCATGCAGCCAATGTGTCGGGCTGCAACAGCATGTCCCACAGCTTCTGAATCGGTGCCTTCACCGTAAAGCTACCCTCAATGATCATCGGTTCCTCCTTCTATTAGTAATGCTGCGCCTGCAGTAATGCTGCGCCCGCAATCGTCTACTTAATGTCCTTCTGCGCCTTTTCGATGTACCCGCCGACCAACTCATACGACTTGTTGCCGGGCTGGGTGGCCTGATCAAGGAGCAGGTCTATGAAGGAGAGGCCCTGTGCCTCGAACCATGCCTTGTGAGGCTTATCGCCCGTACCGAACATGTGGCGGGCACAATCAACCGGGTTCTTTTTCACTTTTTTGCAAACGGGACAGATCACGCTCACGGTACGCCTCCTTTATTTCTTTTTCTTCTCGGTTCCTTTTTCCTGTTTTTCCTTCCAGGCTTTCGCAATTGCCTCGGCGCGTATAGGCGCTTCCTTCATCTGCAGTCCGGTTCCATGGAAAATTGCATTGCCGAGCGCTGCCGCGTGCGGGTTAGTGAGACCCTCACCTGCCTCCTTGGCACCGTATGGACCCTCCGGCTCATACGTGTCGATTTCGATGACGTGGCAATCAGGCATCTCCGGGGCCCGGATAAGTTTGTAGTCGACCAGGTTGGGGTTCATCACCTTGCCGTCCTCGACCGGCAGATACTCATAGTAGCCGAAGCCGATTGCCATTGAAGCAGCGCCCTCGAGCTGGCCGATGAGGCCGAGTGTATTGATCGGCTGGCCGCAGTCGTGTGCGGTAACGCTTTCGTGGATCTTGATGTGGCCGGTCTCTGGGTCGATCTCCACATCGAGGCCCTGCACCATGTAGCTGTATGCGGGAGAGATCATGCCTTTCCTGCGCGGGGTGTAAAAGCCGCGCCCGATAATCCGCTGCCCTTCTTTGCCGCGCAGCGCCTCTTTGCAGAGGTCATAGTAACTCATGCCGCGCTCCGGCCGCGCCACGTTGTATACCCAGCCCTGACGTATGTCGAGGTCATAGATGATGTTGAATCCCAGTTTGGCATTGGCGAATTCGAGGAGTTGCCTCTTGGCATCCTCAGCCGCCATCTTTGTTGCGTTGCCTGCCATAAGCGTCTGTCTCGAACCCCAGGCACCGAGGTCGGCAGGAGAGTGGTCCGTATCACCCATGTGCACTTTGATGTCCTCGAGCTTCACACCGAGCGCTTCTGCGCAGATCAGGGCGAGCGTCGTCGAGGAGCCCTGGCCGATCTCCTGGGCGCCTACGTGGAGTTCCACGGTCCCGTCATAGTTGATGGTCACGACCGCGGATGAGAAAGAGTAAGGTGAGTCAAACCAGTTGAAGATACCGCCCGACATGAATCCCGCTGCAGAGATACCGATCGACCGGTTCTTGGGTAGTTTACCTTTCGACTTAACCCATTCCTGAATCTTGGTGAGACACTGGTCGAGTCCACAGCTCGCGATGGTAGCCTGGCCGGGGACTTCGTACCCTTCATAATGGCCGTTCTTTCGCCTCATCTCAATCGGATCGAGACCGAGGTCGGATGCGATCCAGTCGATCTGTTGTTCCGAGCAGAACATGGCCTGGGGAGCGCCGAAGCCACGCATCGACGTTGAGGGAAGGCTGTTTGTATAGACCCTGTAACCGTCATAGCGGTACGCCTTCCACCGGTATGGGAAGGAGTGGAAAAAGCCGGTGAGGTAGAGTGCAGTCGCTCCCATGCCTGTGTAAGCGCCGCCATTCGTGAAAACCTTTGCTTCACGGGCACAGAACGTGCCGTCTTTCTTGACGCCGGTACGCACATAGTAGTACATAGGGGTGCGCCGCTTGGAAGCGATGAAGTCTTCTTCGCGAGTAAACACGACCTTGACCGGCTTGCAGCATTTCATTGAAAGGATCGATGCGCAGAACTGCGCACCATCAAGCTCCAACTTGCCGCCGAACCCCCCGCCAACGTACGGTGCGATCACCCGGATGTTGCCTTCGCGCAGGCCCAATACGCCGGCTAGAAGCGCCTGGTGATAATACGCAGACTGCGTGGAGGTCCACACGGTCAGCTTGCCGTCAGGTGTGTAGCTCGCCACCGCTGCCCGCGTCTCCATGCACATATGGTGCTGGCCGCCCAGTTTGAACCAGTCTTCCCTGATATAATCAGCCGTCTCCATTTCGTCTTCAACGTCACCCCATGCTATCTGGCGCGTGACGTTCACGTTCCGCTCGAAGCCTTCGTGGATGACCGGAGCCTCTTTCTTGATGGCTTCCATCGGGTCATCGACAAAGGGCAGTACCTCGTAGTCGACGTTAATCAGATCAAGCGCTTTTTCCGCGATCTCTTCGCTGACTGCAGCGACTGCCGCTACAGGCTCGCCGATGTATCTGACCTTGTCGACCGTCAGGATTGCCTCGTCACACAGATCCTTGTATCGTCTCCAGATGCCCTGCCGTACGCCGAGCGTATCTTCCTTGCCTGTCGCGACTGTCAGCACGCCGGGCAGTTTCAGGGCCTCGCTGTAATCGATCTTCAGTATCTTGGCGTGAGGGTGCGGGCTCCTCAAGATCTTGCCATAGAGCATGTTGGGAAGCTTCACGTCGAACGTGTATGTCGACCGGCCTGTGACCTTGGCATAGCCATCTACATTGTGGACCCTTGTATTAAGGACAGCATATTTGTTCTCGCTCATCACTTATCCTCCCTGTATTTACCACTGGCCACTGCCGCAATCGACCTGATGATGCTGTTGTAGCCGGTGCAGCGGCAGAGATTGCCCTCCATGCCGCGCCTGATCTCCATCTCGTCTTTCGGCTTCGGCGTTTCGTTGAGGAAGGCCTTTGCCATCATCAGCATACCGGAGGTGCAGAATCCGCACTGGAAGGCACCTTCATCGAGAAAGGCTGTCTGGATGGGGTCGAGCTTCCCGTTCTTCTCCAGGCCCTCAACGGTCGTGACGTTCATGCCGTCCACCTGCATGGCCAGTATGGAACATCCTTTAACCGCCATTCCGTTAACCATGACCGTGCAGACGCCGCAGGAAACCGTCTCGCAGCCCCTCTTCGTGCCGGTGAGCCCGACATGGTCCCTGATCGCTTCCACGAGCAGTGTCTTGGGATTTATGTAAATCTCGTAGGGTACTTCATTTACTGAGAACCGCAGTAGTTTCTTTTCCATATCCGCCTTCCTCCTTAGCCCTTTGCCTGTTCAAAGGCCGCTTTCGCCATTCTTCTGGTGAGGACCTTGATCAGGTGACGCCTGTATTCTTCGGACGCGTGAATATCGCCGACCGGCTCGCATTCTTCTGCTGCTGCCTCGCCCGCCTTCTCGAAAAGGGCATCCGTTGGTTTCTTTCCGACCAGCACCGCTTCCGCCTTCTTCGCGCGCACGGGTGTCGAACCTGCGTTGCCCAGGATGATCCGCGCCGCCTTGCAGGCGTCTCCCTCCATGGTGATAGTGACCGCGACGGCCACTATACCCTGATCGCTCTCCAACAGGTTGAACTTCTGGTACATCGTGGCTGTCTTGGGGGCAGGCGTTGGTACCTGAACCTCGAGTATCATCTCACCTGGTTCCATCGCAGTCTCGAAAAGGTCTGTGTAAAACTCTTCGAGAGGCAGGGTGCGCTCACCTTTGGCGCTGCCCACTTTGACCGAGGCATCGAGCGCGATGAGCACCGGGGCCGGGTCGCCTGCCGCATCGGCGTGAGCGAGGTTACCGCCGATCGTGCCCCAGTTGCGCACCTGTATCGACGCGAGCTTGTGCTCCATGTCAACCAGGATCGGGTAATTTTTTGCAACGACGTCTGATTTCTCAATCGCGCGGTGGGTGGTGGTTGCGCCTATCTTGAGCCCATCTTTCTTCTCGTACTTGATGTAATTGAGTTCATTAAGCCGCTTGATATCCATCAAGTAGTCGGTCTGCACCAGTCCTTGCCGCATCACGATCAAGAGTGATTGTCCGCCGCAGATGATCTTGCACTCATCCTTGTGTTCCGCAAGCATCGCGAGCGCTTCCTTAACGCTACCCGGTTGCAAGTACGTAAAATCATGAATCATGAGCATCTCCTTTCCGTACAGTCTTCAAGGTTCGCCAGCCGCTTCGGGTTGTATGGAATCTCGGGAAGATCGAACTTGGTGTCAGCCCCAACCTTCCTCTCTGGCTTCTTTATTACTTGGCCCTCTTCCAGAGTGTTGCCGCGGTAGGTTGAGACATAGCAGAAGCCGGCGTGCCTTCCCCTGAATATACCACACTCGATACACATTTTACCCGAAAATGGACAAACCATTTTCACCTTTGCCATGCATACCTCCTGGTGCGCTAATTGTGTTTAGATCGAGAGAGCCTTGCACTGCTTCCCTTTGTTCCGAGGGGCCGTCTGTTGGATGCTTATCGTATGGAGCTGAACGTATCCGGGCGCGTCCTGCAAAACTTCGGGTTGCTTTCTCGGGCTGTTCGCTCTTGTAAATACCGGGCATACTCTAAGATAAAACAGTCTTGACTGTCAAGGATATTTTGGTTGTTAGAGTAGGCCGAAAATGAGCCTCAGTTCGGCCGGGTGAACTATCTGCTGGAACGATTCCTTCTCATTGTTGGATTGTCACAGCGGGGCTTTCTTTGATACGCCGCAAGAAGAGATCTTTCTTCTCGGATGGCACATAGAGGTGGTAGGTGCCCTTGGGCAACACGTATTTCCTGAGATGCAGATTGAGTTCACGAAAGGTTCTGTACGGAAGGTCCATTGACTGGGCGAGCGCGGAAGTATGAACGTCCCGTTTGACTTCCATGAAGAACTCCTGGACCATGAAGGGCTTGTACTGGTCTTTCTGATCGACGCTGAGCCCGTATTTCGGGGCATTTGAAATAATCTCCTTTACTGCGGCCATCCTCAGAATGTAGCGCTCAGTTTCCTCCGGGAGGTAGAGCTCGAAAAAATCTCGCGTGCCTTGGTTTGAAAGCACTTCCCTCATGCGGCCTTCGCCGCAATTGTAAGCGGCCATGGCCAGAAGCCAGTCCCCGAATTCCTCATGGAGCTTCTTGAGGTAGCCAAGGGCCGACCTGGTTGATCTGGCGATGCTGAAACGCTCATCAATGCTATCGTTCAGAGCGAGTCCCTCGCGTTTTCCCGTCTCCCTGATGAACTGCCACATCCCTCCTGCGTTGGCCTTGGAAACTGACCGCGGGTTCAGGTAGCTCTCGGTGACGGCCAGGTAAATGAGATCTGAGGGAAGTCCTGCCCTGCTGGTCTCCTCGAAGATAAGCGCCTGATACTTGGCGTACCGTTTGACAAGTATGGTGAGGAGTCCCCTGTCCTCCAGTATCTGAAAGAACTCCCGCTCAAACCGCTCCCGAACATCCTCGTTTGCGAGTGGTATCGATTTTCCGCACAGGGTCAACACAACGGGCATTGCGGGGATCTTGTAGAAACCGAGGTCCCTCTTCAGGTTGCCGACCTCCCTCTCCAGGTCGGCAATCCGTCTATCCGGGTCGGCAATCCGTTTATCCGGCGCCTGGTTCCTTCGCTGTGAAGCATCCGTCTCAGCGTATGCCGCAGAAGTAACGAAAAACAATACCACGAGTAGAAGCAGCGCTTGCTTTCTCACTCTTTACGCACCCTCCCGTACGATCCTGGTGAGGATCTTGACGCGGTTTGTCATGCGCTCCATCAGGTTTTTCATATCGTTCAGCAGGGAGTTGAGGTTCTCGTAGCGCTTCTTGTATATGGTTTCCAGTTCGTTTCTCCAGTTCTCCGTTATCTCGATCTCCCGCTTGTTCAACTCTAATTCAAATTTCTTCTGAAGCTCGCGCACCAACTTCGAATCAAGTTCCATGCCTGTCTCCCCCCTCGTTTTTCCTGACAAAGTACCGGTACAATATAATCGCCAGGACGGCCAGAGCGATCACCACCGGCACAATCATTCTCTCATACCCCTTTACATCTGTAACAAAGATGTAAACGACGTTTCCGAACGTATACCCCAGCATTGAGACGAGCACGGCCCAGCACGCTGCCATGAGAAAATCAGTAATCAGGAAACGGCCGACCCCCATGCTTGTGCAGCCGAGAAGAAGGAGTATGACCGAACGAAAGCCTGCCAGGAAACGCATCATGAAAAGGATCACATTCCCATACCGCCGGATGAAGCTGTCAGCAAGCGTTGTACGCAAGCGCAAATACTCGTATCTCTCGATCACCTTGCGACCAAAAAGTTTTCCCAGGAAAAAGAAGGTGCAGTCGCCGAGGAAGGTGCCGGTGCAGGCGTACATCATGACCTTCGACAGACTCAGATAACCGAATTGGCTGAACACGCCGCCAAGAAGCACGGTTGCCTCGCCCTCGAAGAAGGTGCCGACGAGGACGCCGATGTAGCCATAATCCATTATCCAGGCTTCCAAGGTGCCACCATTTTATACGTACTGCCGATGTCCGGTCAAGCCAGGGCACCAGCTCCGGCGGACCGTTTCTCGCTCAACTTGACCAGGGCTACGCCGAATTCGTAGAGCACGTAAAGGGGAACAGCGAGGAGAGACATATTGTATATGTCCGGGGTCGGCGTAATAACGCTGGCTACGACCACGATGAAGAGAGCGGCAAAGCGCCGGCCCTTAGTGAGAGTGCGTGATGTGACCATCCCGAGCCTGGCAAGCAGGAGGAGCACCAGGGGCAATTCAAAGGCACACCCGAAGGCAAACATCATGGCCGCACAGAAAAGGATCAACCGCTTTATGGAAATCATCGCCTTGACCACGCCTCCCTGGTAACTGAGGAGGAATGAGATGCCCGAAGGAAGCACGACAGTGAGACAAAAAATGCTACCCAGGTAAAAGAGCAGAATCGCGGACGCAGCATACAGATGCCCTCGAATATTCCTCTGCTCCAGAAGCGGTCGAAACTCACGCCAGGCAATCACACCGATGATCGGCACGGACACGAATATGCCCACGTATATGGCGAGTTCGACCGTGGCAAGAAAGGCTTCTGGCAGAGAAAAGTAGTACGCCTTCACCTGTACTAACTGGATAAGATGGAGCGCCAGCCTCTTCGAAAAAAAGAAGCTGAGGAGTCCCGTCGCGCCTACGGCTATCAAAGCCCTGAGGAGTATCTTCCGAAGTGCCTCGAGACAGAATGCTATCTCTGCTCGTTCCATCGCAGGTCTACCTTTGCGGTGCCGAGAGAGATGACGTATTTGATCGCCTCATCTACAGGCATCGCGAGATGCTGCAGTCCTTCCTGAGGAACGAGAATGAGGTAGCCGGATGTGGGGTTGGGCGTGGTTGGCACGAAGACCGCGCAGAACACGCTATCTCCATGTTGCACGCGACTCGTGACGAAGCCCAGGGCATAGGTGCCCTTGTGCGGAAACTCGACGAGCACTACCTCCCTGAAGGATTTCAGCTTTTCCGAGGAGAAGGCCTCCATGAAATCCTTGGTCGAAGCATAGATGCTCTTGATGAAAGGTATCCTCCTGAGCAGGGCCTCTCCCCACGAAACGAGCTTCCTGCCCGCGTAGTTGGACGTAAATACGCCTGCCGCATACGTGATGATCACAAAGAGGAGAAGGCCGAGGCCCGGTATGTACAACGATCTGCCGATGAGGCTGAAAGAGATGTTGTCGAACAACGGTGACGCGATTGTGTCCAGAAAGGAGACGACGAGGTAAACCACGTAGGCCGTGACGAGGAGGGGAATAAGGACAAGAAACCCCGTAATGAATTTACCTTTGAAGTGCTTAACCAGCGGCATCTCGGTTCCCTACTCTATTATTGAACGAAGGCAAAGTCAAATAATCGCGGGACTCGGTTTTGTCCAATATAATTCCAACCTGCAGTCAATCCGTGCCGAAAGGATTGCATTCCCTCCGCTCTCCGGCACTCCGCCTTTGACCAGTACTAAGGGCTTGTTCGCTTGGTGTGCACAACTCGCCTTTGCAAGGCTCAGACAGTGCACACCACCCTAAGCGGGACGCTCCCTTCGCCCAAGTCTGGTTACAAAGGCTCCGTGATGTTCGCTTCCGGGAACGCAATCCTTTCGGCTTCAGTCCTGTGTCGATTGCAGGTTGGAGTAATACATCACTGTAACAGGCCGTTCAGTCGAACATTGCCGCCGCAAATTCTTTTGCGCGGAAGGGTATGAGGTCATCCATCTTTTCGCCGACCCCGATGTAGCGCACAGGGATATTCAGTTCGTGGGCAATGGGCAGGAGAAAACCGCCTTTGGCAGTGCCATCGAGTTTCGTCACAACGATGCCGGTAAGAGCGAGTGTCTGATGGAATGTCCGGGCCTGGACTATCGCATTCTGGCCGTTGGTCGCGTCCACCACGAGCAGCGTCTCGTGGGGAGCAGAACTCAGTTCGCGCTGTACGACCCTCTTTATCTTTTTCATCTCTTCCATGAGATTCACTTTGGTATGGAGACGGCCGGCCGTGTCCAGGAGAAGCACGTCTGCGGCGCGCGCCTTCGCCGCCAGTGTCGCATCGTACGCCACTGCTGCGGGATCGGCCCCATCCTGATGTTTGATCACGTCCACTCCCAGTCTTTGTGCCCAGACCTCGAGCTGCTCTATGGCCGCGGCCCTGAATGTGTCGCACGCGCCGAACATAACTTTCTTCTTGTCGTCGAGAAATATTCTTGCCAGTTTGGCTATGGTGGTCGTCTTCCCAACCCCGTTCACGCCGAGCATCAGTATGACGAAAGGTGTCTCGCCGGCAACGATTAATGGCTTTTCGGAGGGCAGGAGAAGCTTTCCAATCTCCTCGATCATTACCTGCTTCAGGTCTGTCTCTGATTGTATCTGGCCCATTTTCCAGCGTTCCTTGACAGCGCGTATGAGAAGTGTGGCAGTCTCGATGCCCACATCCCCCAGGATAACCGCTTCCTCGATGGCGTCAAAAGCGGCATCGTCAAGGGGCTTGCCCTTTACGATCCAGTCTATCTGAGTCTGAAGCTGTGCTCGTGTTTTTGACAGACCATTCTTGATTTTGTCGAATATACCCATGTCGTCACGTTGTTAGTGCGAACCGAGAGCCGACGAGCGAGGCCGTGCAAGACGCCCGATGGTCAGCGCTCATCGTCAAGGACTTATGCTTCCACCACCACCACCGGCCGCGCCGTAGTTACGGTTATAATAGCCGACTCCCGAAGAGATGAACAACCCCATCTCTTCTTCGTATGCGTATATGTCTTCTTCCAGCATTGCCTGGAGCCGCGGTATGTCAGCTTCGCCCTTTCTCACCATGAGATCGATTAAGGGCAGATTGGTGGACGGGTAGGTGTAGCTGTATGCGTAAATGTACTGCTTGAGCACATCAAATCCCTCGGCTTTCTTCCCCTGCTTGAGAAGGATGAGCGCCTTGTATCCGGTCACCCTGAACCAGGAAACGCTGGTCTTCAACGTCGGCATCGTCTCGGCCTCCTGGATGTACCGCTCAGCGCTGGCCAAATCATTGAGCCAGTAGCTCGTGGTGGCAGCCCACGCGAGTGCCGCCACTTCCTTCTGCGCTTGGTAGGCACTCACGAAAGACTTCCTCGCGGGCTCATATTCCTTAACGTCCCAGTACTTGCGCCCCTCAAACATGTAGCGCGAGTATGCCGAAAAAGGGGTGGTACAGGAAGTCAAGACAGGCAGGACAAGCAGGCCAAGAATGAGAACTACGCATCCGGCGAATACGGCTTTCCGCACACTTTGCATATCCCCTCCTTGTTGATTACGCCGATACAGTTCCCGTCGCTGCAGAGAACTCTGCTGGAGAAATCTGGATCGTCGTTTTCTTCCACGGACCCTGCAGACGGAGCTTCGATTCCGCCGCCGCATTTGTAGCAGTAGGAGCCGAGGCGGAGAATGGTTTCACCACAGGCTGTGCACACAACATTCTGTACGTTCTCGCCGCACTTTTCACAGATCATAGCTCACCTGCACCTATCTGATCTTGAATATTTTTGCTACCTTCCCATTGTCAATCTCGACGTAGATCGTGTCCTTCGGGCCGGGAACGATCTTCCAGGGTGGCTTGTAAATAAGAAGTGTTTTGTTGTCCGGAGTCTTGGCCACCGTGTCGGGCTCACCCAGGGCCTGTTTGAGTTCCTCTTCGCTCGCCGAAATCAAGGTGGGCTGGGCCACCTGCTGCGCAGCCTTCTGGTACGCCGTGGAACCGGAGCAGCCAGCCGCGATAAGAAGCAGGGACAAACAAAGAAACACGAGAAACGCCTGGCACGGTTTTTGAATTTTCCACAATTTTTGTGGAGAACCTGTGGAAAAGTTGTCGTCTGAACTCTGTAAGTATCTAATTTTATTCATAGAACATCTGTTCTGCAAAACACTCTTTCGATGAAAAACCCTAATGTTTTCCACTACTAATCGAAAAGCTGAATATCTGGATTCCAGGAGAGTCACGTAGGGTAACCTACCACAGAATCCTGTAGAGTATCAATGGGTTACCAAAGTGTCTTTTCGGGCGGCTTTTTTCAGCCGTTCCATCATGGCTTTTCCAAGCCCCAGTTCCGGTAACTGCTCGGCGAAGATGATGTCAACGTCCTCGCGGTCCAGTTCGATGAGAAAGGAGAAAAAATTTGCCGCCGCCTCACGCAAATCACCGCCGGGAGAGAGTGTACGCACGCGTCTGGAAGCTGGCTTCAGGGAGGGCGTGCGAAATGCGAGGAATGACGACTCGGGAGTTGTGATCTCCTCCGGCCCTCGTATGATCTTGAGGGGCTTGTGCGGCGCGTAATGGTATGGAAGTTGCCCCGGGGAGTCGATGACGCTGTCTCCGCCCTTTTCGTGTACTTCTCCAACTACCTCGAGGAGTTCCTCCAGGCTGACAGCGCCGTGCCTGTGGAGCACCACCTGCCCGTCGCGCACTGATACGATGGTCGATTCAAGGCCAAATGTGGAGCTGCCCCCGTCGAGAATCACCGGGAGTTTTCCCGCGAACATACGGGCCACATGCGCCGCCTTTGTGGGGCTTACGTAACCGAAAGGGTTGGCGCTGGGTGCGGCCACCGGTTGCCCGAGCCTGTCGATCAGGTCGAGAGCCACGGGATGAGAAGGCATCCGGACCGCCACGGTCGCCAGGCCAGACGTCACGATGTCCGGGACAAGAGGCCGTTTTTCCAGTATGATGGTGAGGGGGCCCGGCCAAAAACGGTCCATGAGCTCTTGCGCGTGAGCCGGCACGTTTTTCGTGTATCTGTTCACCCACTCCTTTCTGCTGATGTGGATGATGAGCGGGTCGAAGTGAGGCCTTCTCTTCAGTTCAAATATGCGGGCAACAGCGAGTGCGTTCAGGGCATCTGCTCCGAGGCCGTACACGGTTTCCGTGGGAAAGGCGACAAGGCCTCCTTCCCTGAGGAGTGTCACGGCCCGCTCTACCGAGGTAGGGTCAGACCCGTCGAGAATCTCCGGCTTGATATCCATAGGTGTTAGTTTACACCTTTTGACTTCCAGAGGAAAACCAAGCCAATTACTCACAATGCGCAGAGCGAGCGCCACCCTCGAATCATAAGAAAAGCCTCTCTGGACCCTGGCCCCCGGACCCTGCTGACTGCGTGGAGAGGGCCCCGCTTTAATATGACCCGTTTCATCCTTATACTTAGGAATCGCCCTCTGACAAGGAGAAACAAGATGGCCCGTGATAAGAATACAAGTGAGAAATCTCATAACCGTCTCATACACGAGAAGAGTCCGTACCTCCTGCAGCATGCGGCGAACCCTGTCGACTGGTATCCCTGGGGCGAGGAGGCTTTCAAGAAAGCGCGGTCCGAGGAAAAACTGATCTTCCTTTCTATAGGCTATGCGACCTGCCACTGGTGTCACGTCATGGAGCGGGAGTCGTTCGAGGATCCCGAGGTGGCGGAGCTTCTGAACGAGGTGTTTGTCCCGATCAAAGTAGACAGGGAAGAGCGTCCCGATGTGGACGGCATCTACATGACGGTCTGCCAGATGCTGACGGGGAGCGGGGGCTGGCCTCTCACCGTAGTGATGACGCCAGATAAGAAACCTCTCTTTGCCGGGACATATATTCCGAAACACGGACGGTTCGGTCGTCCAGGCTTGATGGAGGTGGTTCCAGAAATAAGATCGCTCTGGCAGGCGAGGAGGGCTGAACTGCTCAGGTCAGCTGAACAGATTGCCGAGCGGCTCAAACAAATCTCCGTGAGCGAGCCGGGCGGCAGCCCCACTGAGGCCGTACTTCACACCGGGTATGAGAACCTGGCAGGCCATTTCGACACAACGCATGGCGGGTTTGGCGACGCGCCGAAGTTCCCGACTCCGCATAACTTCTTCTTTCTGCTCCGGTACGCCCGGCGTCAGCCCGAGGCGAAGGCATTGGAAATGGTGGAGAGGACGCTTCAAGCCATGCGCCTCGGCGGAATCTATGACCATGTCGGATTCGGGTTCCATCGCTATTCAACGGACAACGCGTGGCTTCTTCCCCATTTTGAGAAGATGCTTTACGACCAGGCCATGCTGGCGCTTGCTTATGCAGAGGTGTTCCAGCTAACGCGCAAACAAGAATATCAAGAGACGGCCCGTGAGATTCTCACCTATGTGCTGCGGGACATGACATCCGATGCAGGTGGCTTCTTTTCCGCAGAGGATGCGGATAGCGAGGGCGAGGAAGGTAAATTCTACGTCTGGACCGAGGAGGAGTTGGAGCAGGTTCTGGGCCGGGAAGAGGCGAGACTCATAGCCAGGATATTCAACACGCAGCCGACGGGCAACTTTCACGAGGAGGCTTCCGGAGAAAGAAAGGGACGAAACATACTTCATCTCAAGAAGCAGGTTGAAGAGTTGGCGCGCGACTTTGGCATGGACCCACGCGAGCTTTCGGAGCGTGTCGAGTCAGCGCGCAAGAAACTCTTTAACGTGCGCGAAAAGCGCATCCGGCCGTTGAGAGATGACAAAGTCCTGGCCGACTGGAACGGACTGATGATCGCAGCGTTCGCACGGGCGGCCCAGAGCTTCGACGAGCCCGCATACGGAGATGCGGCGGTAAAGGCGATGCAGTTCATTCTCGACAGCATGAGGGAAGCCGATGGGAGACTCCTTCACCGGTTCCGGGACGAAGAGGCATCAATACAGGGCAACCTGGATGATTACGCATTTGTCACCTGGGGGCTGATCGAGCTCTACGATCTCACCTTTGACGTCACATACCTGCGAGAGGCCCTGACAATGACGCGGGACCTCATCGCGCACTTCTGGGACCACGAACAGGGCGGGTTTTACTTCACGCCGGACGATGGTGAAGAACTGCTCGTGCGCAGAAAGGAGATATATGATGGGGCCATACCTTCAGGGAACTCCGTGGCCATGCTCAACCTGCTGCGGTTGAGTCGCATCACGGGAGATGCCGACCTTGAAGAGAAGGCGTCACAGATCGCCGCGGCCTTTTCCCGCAAGGTAGAGCAATTCCCCGGGGCCTTCACGCAGCTTCTGACGGCGGTCGACTTCGCACTCGGACCTACGCACGAAGTTGTCATCGTGGGCAGGTCGGAAGACGAGGACACCCGGAGGCTCGTGGGAGCGCTACGAAGGCGGTTTCTTCCCAACAAGGTGGTGGTGTTGCGTCCCACGGGTCAGGAGGCCCATGAAATCGCGCGTCTGGTCCCGCACGTCAAACCATATGCGGCGGTTGAAGGCAGGCCAACGGCGTACGTCTGTTCCAATTACGCATGCGAGCTACCCACCACGGACGCTGCGGAAATGCTGCGCATCTTGGGTGAGTGACGGCTATGTCCCCGTCCGTGATTTTGTGGTACAATGTCCATCCGCAAAATGAAATCTGCCTCGATTTACCTTTTTCTTGGAGTGCTCGGGCCACTCATTGTTGCGCTGCCTCTCTGGGGCGCAGTCAAGGTTAGTGACTGCCTGGACTGCCACGGGGACTACAAGAACTACAAGCACGGTTCAGTCTCCTGTACAGACTGTCACACGGACATAGCTGAGCTTCCGCACAAGGAGAAGCTCAAAAGGCCTGTATGCCAGAGCTGCCATAACGAGTCACACGCTGTTTTTCTGAAAAGCGTCCACGGAAAGAAGGGCATGCAGTGCAAGGATTGCCACGCGGTGCACGACGTGACCAAGGAGAGAAAGTACTGTGCCTCCTGCCATCCCGGCGTGACTCACAAGTCGCTGCCTGCCCGGGAGAAGCACCTTACCGAACTCCAGTGTACATCCTGCCACTCAATGGTGTCAGGAAGCGGGATCGATATCGCTATCACGATTCCACCAGGCATCAAGACAAAGAAGGAAAATTTTGACAGGAACAGCGACGGCCGGATCGACGCAAAGGAATGGTCTTTTGTCGAGGCGTATCTTGAGCAGAACTTTAAGGGCCACTACAGGGTGACCAAGAGGTTCACGGCGAAAACGGACGTACACGCGGTCGCGTCGAAGTCCGTCTCCTGTGACCAGTGTCACGTCGATAGAAAGGTTTTTGGCCGTGCTCAGCTTGTCAAAATAGGAACTGTCCCGTACGGCCTGGCCATTGATGCGGCGCTTTTTGTGCCTGAGATTCCTTCCATTCCCAGGTACCGCGAGACAATCCACGGAAAAAAAAGGGTACGCTGCGCAGACTGTCATGTGGGGCAGGAAAAAGTGAGTGATGCTGTCTGTACCTCCTGCCACCCGGAACTCTTCACGCTTTACAAACACACGCCGCACGGGACCAAGAACGCGGCCCTCTGCACGGACTGCCACAATCCGCATGAGATCAAAGGGTATAAACAACTTAACATCCAGGAGCGGGTAGCAAAATGCGCCCGGTGTCATAAGGATTACGTCCGCAAGCACCTCTGGTTGCCCAACACTGCCCTGCACTTTGCTTACCTGGAGTGTACAACGTGTCACAGCCCGGACTCGCAGAAAAGCATGATATTCGGGTTTGCACGCAAGACACCACGCGGGGAACTACCACTAGCTTACGACGACATGAGACATCTCGCGCCCGCAGGGACTGACGTGCGGGGCCTTATTGATAGGAACAGCGACAACATCGTTTCATCCCAGGAACTCGCTGATCTCTTCTTGAACCTGCGGCAGAAGCTGGGCAAAGACGTTCATATAGACGGTTCCATACTGGTGACAAAGGTCTACCATAATTTCACGGTGACGAGGCATCACGAAAAGGAGTGCACAGCCTGCCATTCAAAAGACGCCCCCTTCTATGACTCGATGTACATCGTTTTGCCGGGTGCTGACGGCAACGTGTATATTCCTGCGAAGGATACTGTTCTGTCTGCCTTGCCGCTGGCTACAGCAATCAACATGACACTGCTCGGCGAAGAAAAGATCCGTCCCGATGATATACGGAAGCTCTTTAAGGCGTCGGGGGAGGAGCGGCTCGCGTTCGTGAGAGAGTTGGGTCTGCGCTGGATCGACTTCGCGGGGCTGAGTCTGGCGCTTCTCCTCGTGGCGGGTGTAGCGGTGCACGCGGTCTTGAGAAAGGTAACGAAACGATGACACGGGTGAGACTCCATACCCTGCCGATTCGCGTGTGGCACTGGGTGAACGCGTTTCTGATCGTGTTCCTCGTTCTGACAGGCGTTCAGTTGAGAGCCCCTGAGCTCAGGCTCTTCGGAAACTACGCCAACGCGGTGTGGCTGCACAAGTACGCCGGTTTCGCTGCTACAGGGTCGTTCGTCTTCTGGGTCGCCTACGTTCTGTCTACTGGTGCGCTCTGGAGACATTATCTGCTCCGGCCGTCCGACGTAAAGCGGATGCCGAAGCAGGCGGCCTTTTACGGCTTCACTCTCTTTCGAGGTGCTGAGAATCCTTTCAAGCCCTCTCCTGCAAATAAATTCAATGCCATGCAGAAACTCGCCTACTTCAGCATGATGACCGTTGTGACACCGGTTGTTGTCATCACAGGTATCCTTTTCAGCGACATCCTCTATTTCCACACTTACATAGAAGCTATCGGCGGCCTCAGAGTTCTCGACGCGATCCACGTGGTGGCGGCATATTTCTTTCTCCTGTACCTCCTAGTCCATCTCTACATGGCGACCATGGGCCACACGATCTTCGACCATTTCAAGGCCATGATCGTGGGGTACGAGGAAGAGCCGGATGTCGAAAAACATCCGGATCCGCAATAAAGTTTTGACTTATACCCCAAAAATAATTGACAAGAAACTGAGCCGTACTATAAACTTGTGGTCCGGGAGTAGCGGGCGAAGATTCTTGCAGCACCATTTCGTCCGCATTGTTCGGATAAAAAAGGGGATAGTACATGCGGTCCATGGTTAGAGGAGCTGTCGCAGCTCACGCTGGAGCTGTGCGCAGGACCATTAGTTCCGGAAGTCGTCCGCACGTTGCTTTGAGCCCCACCACAAGACCCGCAGGCCTGCTTCTCGGATGGGCCCTTTCCTGTGTGCTTCTATTGATGCCAAGCGGAGTGTGTGGCGCGATCAAGGACTCAGCGTGCATTTCCTGCCACGAAGGGCCCGCTTACAGAGAAACAAAAGACGGCAGGAAGGAGGCGGTCCACTTCAAGCGGCAGGAACTGACCGGCTCTATCCACAAGGGCCTGGTGTGCGCCGATTGTCACGCAGACGCCGCTGGAACGCCGCACAAGAAGGAGCTGGAAAGAGTCAACTGCGCAAGGTGCCATAAGGAGGTATCCCTCAATTTTGAAAGAGGTGTCCACGGGCAGGCGTTGAAACGCGGAGACAAAGACGCCCCGGCATGTACCTCGTGCCACGGTACACACAGCATATTTAAGGTTGCCGACCAGCGCTCACCCGCTCACCGGGGTAACCAGGTAAGGCTCTGCGCCAGATGTCACACGGACGTGGAGCTGCAGAAGAAGCACAAACTACCATCGCCGGACATGATCAAGGCGTATCAGAACAGCGTACACGGCCGGTATGTGAAAGAGGGTAAAACGGTTCAAGCTGCCGTCTGCAGCGACTGCCACGGAGCACACCTGGTGCTGGGACCGAAAGACCCGGAATCAAAGATCAACAGGAGCAACATCGGTGGTGTCTGCGGCCGGTGCCACGTGCAGATCTTCAACGAGTACAAGGTGAGCATTCACGGTAAGGCGTTGAAAGAGGGCAAGATGGAGAGCCCCACCTGCACCGATTGCCACGGCGAGCACACGCTTACGCTGGTGAAAGATCCACAGGCGCGCGTCTCTGCGAAAAACGTTCCAACGACATGCGCAAAATGCCACGAGAACCAGGAGATCATCAAGAAGTACCGGCTGCCCTCTGACCGCTACTCCAGCTATGTCGGCAGCTTCCACGGAGTTGCCATGAAGTATGGGAACGTGACCGCAGCGAACTGCATAAGCTGCCACGAGACGCATCGCATTCTACCCGCTGCAGACCCCGAATCGAGCATCAACGATCATAACCTCTCCAGGACGTGCGGAAAGTGTCACCCTGCGATGAAGGACGTGGCCTCTCTGGGAAAGATACACGTAGAGGCAAAGAAGGAAAGCTCGCTCGGCATGTTTTACGTGCGACAATTCTATACCTGGTTCATCGGCATACTGATGGCGCTTTTCGTCGGGTACATCGTGCTCGACGTGTACGGGAGAATCAAGAGGAAGGGAAGCGGAAATGGCTGATAACACAGGCTACGTGGAGCGCTTCACGCTCTCGGAAAGAGTAACGCACATTCTCCTTTTTGCGTCCCTCATCATCCTCAGCATAACAGGCCTTACGCTCAAGTACCATGAATCCACAGTGGCTCAGTGGATCATCAGGCTTGAAGGAGGGGTGCTCTTCAGGGGGCAGATACACAGGTTTGCCGCCCTGGTGCTGATGGCCACGTTTGCGTATCACATCCTCTCTGTGCTCTTCTCGCGCAAAGAACACGAATTTTTTCACGACATGATACTGCGGAAGAAGGACTTCGGTTGTTTTGTCGGTATCTTCAAGTATAACCTGGGACTTCAGAAGGAGATGCCCGCGTTTGATCGCTTCAGTTGCATTGAAAAGTTCCAGTACTGGGCAGTGGGGATCGGAACGGTGTTGCTCAGCCTGAGCGGTCTGGTGCTCTGGGGCGAAACGATTTTCATGATGCTCTTCCCCAAATGGGTGCTCGATCTTAACCGCATCGTCCATTCCTTTGAAGCAACCGTGGGGTTTCTCGTTCTCGTTGTGTGGCACCAGTACAACGTCCACCTGAATCCGCGCGTATTTCCCATGAGCAAGGTGTGGTTGACGGGTAAGATCTCGAAAGAGGATTTGAAGCGGGATCATCCGCTGGAGTACCAAAGGCGGTTTCCCCATGAGTAATTGGGTGTTCTTTCGGAATCTGACTTGGTATCTCACAGTCCTAGTACTTGGTGCGTCGCTACTGCTAACCCTGCCACTTGTCGCACAGGCGCAGGAGCGTCGGTGCGCACTCTGTCACGCCAAGAAAGATCTCAGGGCCAAGGATGCAGCAACGGGCAAGGAACGCTCGCTCTATGTGGATGAGACCGTTTTTCACGGCTCGGCACACGGTAAACTCGCCTGCGTCGACTGTCACCTTGATACACTTGACCTTCCGCACGGCAAGAGGCTCAAGAAAGTTAACTGCGGCGCGTGCCATTACAGGGGTCGCACGTTCGGCCAGGGACCGGCCATCGAGTATCTGCTGTACCGGGATAGCGTGCATGCCAAGGAAAGACAGAAGGGCAACATGAAGGCCCCTGACTGCGCATCCTGTCACGGGACGCACGACGTGTTGAACCGCACCGACATCCATTCCCGGGGTTACAAACTGAACATCCCCGAGCAGATGTGCGGCAAGTGCCATCAGAAGGAGCTTGCCGACTGGAAAGCGAGTGTGCACGGCCCTGCTACCCACAAGGGCGATCTGAACCTGCCCGTCTGTACGAATTGTCACACCGAGCACGGCATCAGGAGGGCTGCCGACCCGGGTTCAACGGTTTACGCCACCAATATCGTCGAGATGTGCATTAAGTGTCATGGCGACTTCAGCATGATGAACCAGTACGGTAAGAAGACGGAAGAGGTGGAATCTTACTACGAGAGTTTCCACGGCGTTGCCACGAAGTTTGGCGAAAAGAATATCGCCCACTGCGCCAGTTGCCACGGGTACCATTTGATCAAGGCGAGTACAGATCCGGCATCGTCGATCAATCCGGCCAACCTGCCGGCTACATGCGGACAGCCCAAGTGTCACCCCGGGGCCACGGCCAATTTTGGCAAAGGCAAGGTGCATGTCAATCCGCATAGCAAAGAGTCAGGTATCATTTACTGGATCGCCCTCGGGTTTAAATGGCTCACGATAACCGTACTCGTTGTGCTCTTCATACACATCTTCCTCGATTTTCTGAGAAAGCTCCAGGAAAAGAAAAAGAAGGTCAGCTAGGCGTGGACGCGGACAAGACGGACAGGAAAGAGTGGCGTATACAGGCATTGGAGCGGCTCCACAAGGAGCTGGAGGATGAGCTGCGCGCAGAAACAGGGGTCCCGCTCACGCCTGAAGAATCAGAACGCATCAGGGAGAGAATCAGGGAGGAGATCGGCGAGCGGATCAAGGAAAGGTTCGAAGGCCTGAAGAGCGAACTCTATGAAGAGATCCTCAGGGAGAAGAAGAAGGACATTAAGCAGGCGGTTGCCAAGGGAGACCTCTTCTACCGTTTCGGATTAAACGTCAGGGCACAACATTTTTTGCTTGCGGCGAGCACCTTTCTGCTTATCATCACCGGCCTTCCACTCAGGTTTCATGATTCCGCCATCTGGAAGTTCATCATTTTCCTTCTTGGCGGTATACAGAACTCAACCTTCCTGCACCGGGTTGCGGCAGGGGGGCTCATGATCGTATGTGTCTGGCACCTGAGCTGGTTATTCCTGACGCGGGAAGGGAGGAGAGAGTTCTGGGAACTCCTGCCGAAACCCAAGGACCTGTTCGACGTGATTCACAATATCAAATACTTTCTCCGTCTCACCAACGAGAAGGCGCGGTTTGACCGGTACAGCTACATCGAGAAATTTGATTACTGGGCAGTCTACTGGGGCGTTGTGATAATGATAGGCTCAGGCCTCCTGCTCTGGCTCGAACAGTACTCTCTTAAGGTGCTTCCGAAATGGATCCTCGACGTTGCCAAGGAAGCGCACAGGGATGAAGCGCTCCTGGCCACGCTTGCCATCGTCGTGTGGCACATGTACAACGCCCATTTGAACCCCTCAAAATTTCCCGGCACACTGGTGATATGGAACGGGCTCATGACCAGGCATGAGATGCTGGACGAGCACCCGCTGGAATATGAGAAACGGCTTAAAACGGTGGTAGAGAAGCGTGGAGATACGTAAGTTCATCAAGAGGAAGAGACGCTTCCTGCTAATCCTGGCCGCGGTCGTGGTACTGGGCTATATCGGAGCCAACCTCCTCGCGTACACCCTGACGTACAAACCAGAGGCATGTCTTGCCTGTCACATCATGAAGCCTTACTACGACAACTGGAAAGCGTCTACCCACAACAAGGTGGGATGCATCGACTGTCACCCCTACCGGCCGGGCACGATCGTTCTGTCGTCCTTGCGCTATCTCTCGGGAGCGTACCGGTTGCCACTCACCTCAAAGGTTGAGGACAAGGAGTGCATCCTCTGTCACAAACCGGAGAATATCAAGGT
>Ga0113563_10000264_pt1 | contig 23400 bp, 24 predicted proteins | sample Mud3Dept3metaG_FD_80117 | JGI IMG/M metagenome (GOLD analysis project Ga0113563, IMG submission 80117) | Freshwater wetland microbial communities from Ohio, USA, analyzing the effect of biotic and abiotic controls - Mud 3 Core 4 Depth 3... | ecosystem: Environmental > Aquatic > Freshwater >... | reverse complement strand
GCACTCCCTCCTCCGCCGGATCACGTCGCCGTCCTTGCCCGCCCGGGAGTCGACCACCTTGTTGTCGTCGTGGCCGCACCGGGGACACCTCACGGGGCAGGGTCTCCCATCCGCACCAGCTCCATCCCGACCTCCGAGAGCATCTCGCAGGTCAGCGCGTCGCTGTACCCCTCGATGTAGACCACGCGGCGCACCCCCGCGTTGATGAGCATCTTCGCGCAGATGATGCAGGGAAGGTTGGTGCAGTAGAGGACGGCGTCGCGGATCGACACGCCGTGGAAGGCTGCCTGGATGATGGCGTTCTGCTCCGCGTGCAACCCCCGGCACAGTTCGTGCCGCTCGCCGGACGGGACCTGGAGCCGATCCCGGAGGCACCCGGCCACATCGCAGTGGGTGACCCCGGATGGGACGCCGTTGTACCCCGTGGCCAGCAGGCGCCGGTCTTTCACCAGCACCGCGCCGACCGCCCGCCGCAGGCAGGAGGAACGCCTTGCGGCGAGCTTCGCCATGTCCATGAAATAGGTGTCCCAGTCCGGACGGGTCCGGGCTCCCGTAGTCAAGGGCTCACCCCTTCGCGTACTCCCCCAGGCGCGAGGCGTAGAGAGGGAAGGAGCCGCAGAGGGAGCGGACCTCCGACTCCACCCGCTTCTGTACCGACGCGTCGGAAGGGCTGGCCAGCACGTCGGCGATCCAGTTGCCGATCCGTTCCATCTCCCGTTCCTTCATCCCGCGGGTGGTCAGCGCGGGCGTCCCGATGCGGATGCCGCTGGTGACGAAGGGGCTGCGCGTCTCGAAGGGGACGGTGTTCTTGTTGACCGTGATCCCCACCCGCTCCAGAGCCTCCTCCCCCTCTTTCCCCGTCAGCGGGGTGTCTTTCAGGTTCACGAGAAACAGGTGGTTGTCCGTCCCCCCGGACACCAGCCGATGGCCGCGGGAGAGGAGCGTCTTCGCCATCGCGGCGGCGTTCCGGAGGATCTGCGCCTGGTACTCCCGGAACGTGGGCTCCATCGCCTCCTTCAGCGCGACCGCCTTCGCAGCGATGACGTGCATCAGGGGGCCGCCCTGGACCCCGGGGAAGATGGCGGAGTTCAGCTTCTTCGCCATGTCCTCCCGGCACATGATCATCCCCGCGCGGGGGCCGCGCAGCGTCTTGTGGGTGGTGGTGGTCACGAACTCGCAGTGCGGCACGGGGGTGGGGTGCAGCCCGACGGCGACCATCCCCGCGACGTGTGCGATGTCCGCCATCACCATGCATCCCGCCTCGTCGGCGATCTGGCGGAACGCCCGGAAGTCGATGGTCCGGGGATACGCGGAGGCGCCCACCACGATCAGCTTCGGCCTGTGCTTGAGGGCCAGGTCGCGGACCTGGTCGTAGTCGATCGTCTCCGTGTCCTCCCGCACGCCGTAGGGCACCACGTTGAAGAGCTTCCCCGAGAAGTTCACGGGGCTCCCGTGGGTCAGGTGCCCCCCGTGCGAGAGGTTCATCCCGAGCATGGTGTCCCCCGGGTTCATCACGGAGAGGTAGACGGCCATGTTCGCCTGGGAGCCGGAGTGGGGCTGGACGTTTACGTGGTCGGCGCCGAAGATCTTCTTCGCCCGCTCGATGGCCAGCGATTCCGCCATGTCCACGAACTCGCAGCCGCCGTAATACCGCTTTCCGGGATAACCCTCGGCGTACTTGTTCGTCAGGACGGAGCCCGTGGCCTCCAGAACCGCCTCGCTCACAAAGTTCTCGGAGGCGATCAGCTCGAGGCGGTACGCCTGCCGCTCGGTCTCCTTGCGGATGATCTCGTGGATCTCGGGATCGATGACCTTCAGGTATGACATGCTCACGCTCCTTGTCCCTCCGGACCCGGCCCGTGCCCGGTCGAATTTTTCCTCTCGATGTCCCGGATCTTGGAAAGGCGCCCCCCGTGCCGTCCTCCCTCGAAATCTTCCGTGAGGAAGATCCGGAGCCGCCGGACGGCGTCCTCGGGGGTCATGGTGCGCGCCCCGAACACCGCGACGTTGGCATCGTTGTGCTGCCGCGCGAGCCGCGCCGACGCGTCGTCGTAAAGGACGGCCGCGCGGACGCCCGCGAACTTGTTGGCGGTCATCGCCATTCCGAGGCCCGTGCCGCAGACCAGCACGCCCGCTTCCGCCGTGCCGCCGGAGACCCGGCCAGCCACCGCCGCGGCGAAGTCGGGGTAGTCCACCGACGCCGTGGACCCCGTGCCGAGGTCCTCGGCATCGATCCCCATTTCCGCGAGCGCTTCCCGCAGGTGCCGCTTCATCTCCACGCCCGCGTGGTCGGAGGCAAGGACGATCCGGCGGGGCGGGGCCGCCAAGGGGTTATCCCTCGAACCGGCCGAACAGCAGGACGGAGTTCGTGCCCCCGAACCCGAATGAGTTCGACAGTGCATACCGGATCGGCCGGCGGCGCGCCGTATTCGGCACGTAGTCCAGGTCGCACTCGGGGTCCGGGGTGGTGTAGTTGATCGTCGGGGGGATCACCCCCTCCTGCAGCGCCAGGACGCAGAACATCGCCTCGACCGCCCCCGCCGCCCCCAGGAGGTGCCCCGTCATCGACTTGGTCGAACTGACGGCGATCCCCTTCGCGCGCTCCCCGAAGACGGCCTTGATCGCCATCGTCTCGAAGAGGTCGTTGTACGGAGTGGAGGTGCCGTGCGCGTTGACGTAATCCACCGCGCCGGCTTCCACGCGGCCGTCGGCGAGCGCGGCGGCCATCGCGCGGGCCGCCCCCTCACCCCCGGGCGCGGGCGCGGTGACGTGGTGGGCGTCCGCCGACGCCCCGTACCCGCACAGTTCGGCGTAGATCTTCGCCCCCCGCCTCCGCGCGTGTTCGAGTTCCTCGAGGATCAGGATCGCCGCACCCTCCCCCATCACGAATCCGTCCCGGTCCCTGTCGAACGGCCGGGAGGCCGCCGCGGGATCGTCGTTCCGCGTGGAGAGCGCCTTCATCGAGCAGAATCCGCCCAGCGCCATGGGGGTGATCGTGGCCTCCGTTCCCCCGCCGATCACCACGTCGCAGACGCCGGAACGGATCACGTGGAGGGCCTCCCCGATCGCGTGGCTCGACGCCGCGCACGCCGTGGTCGTGGAGATGTTGGGCCCCTTGGCCCCGTACCGCATCGCGATGTGGCCCGGGGCGAGGTTGGAGATGAGCATCGGGATGAAGAACGGGCTGATCTTCCTCGCCCCTCCCTCCAGGAGGTATGCCTTGTGGTATCGCTCCAGGGTGGAGAGGCCGCCCAGTCCGGTGCCCACGTAGACGCCGACCCGGGGCGCGAGGCCCTCGTCGATCGAGAGGTCCGAATCCGCGAGGGCCATGTGCGCGGACGCCATCGCGTAGTGGATGAACGGGTCCATCCGCTTGATCTCTTTCCGGTCGATGAACTCCTCCGGGTGGAATTCCTTCACCTCGGCCGCGATGGTGGTGGAGAACTCCTTCGCGTCGAACCGCGTGATGGGCCCCATGCCGGATACCCCGTCGAGCACCGCCTCCCAGGAGGGCCGGGCGCCCACCCCGAGGGGGGTCACCGCCCCCAGCCCCGTGACAACCACTCTGCGCATGCTGTTCCTTCCGCCCGCGCGCCTTCCCCGAGGCGCGGCGGGCTCCGCCCTATTTCTTGTGCGTGGCGATGTACTGGATGACGTCGTTGACCGTCTTGATCTTCTCGGCTTCCTCGTCGGGGATCTCGATCCCGAACTCCTCCTCCATCTTCATCACGAGCTCCACGATGTCGAGGGAGTCGGCACCCAGGTCGTCGATGAACGACGCCTCGTTGGTGACCTCGTTCACGTCCCGTTCCAGCTGCTCCGCCACGATCTCCCGTACCCTCTTGTCGATCGACATTCCGGATCCTCCCTTCCTCTTAGTATACGCTCACATGTACATCCCGCCGTTGATGCCGATCACCTGCCCCGTGATGTACGAGGAGGCGTCGGAGGCGAGAAAAAGTGCGAGTTCCGCCACTTCCGCGGGCTCCGCGAAGCGGCCGAGCGGGATCTGGGAAAGGAACCCCTTCTGGACCGCCTCGGGCAGCCCCGCGGTCATCGCCGTGCGGATGAATCCGGGCGCGATCGCGTTGACCGTGATGTTCCGCGCCGCGAGCTCTCGGGCGGTCGCCTTCGTGAACCCGATGATCCCCGCCTTCGCAGCCGCGTAGTTCGACTGCCCGGCGTTCCCCATCATCCCGACGACGGAGCTGATGTTGATCACCCTGCCGTACCGCTGCTTCATCATGTGGCGGGTGACCGTCTTGGTGAGGAGATACGTCCCCTTGAGGTTGACGCGGACGACGGCGTCGAACTCCTCCTCCGACATCCGCAGCAGGAGATTGTCCCGGGTGATCCCCGCGTTGTTGACCAGGATGTCGATTTTCCCCTGCGCCTCGAGGATGTTCTTCACCCCGACATCGACCTGCGCGGGATCGCTCACGTCGAACATCTCCACCATCCCCTTGCCGCCGGCGGCCGTCAGGGCGGCCAGGGTCTCCCGGGCGCCGGCGTCGCTCCCGACGTCGCTGACGACGACGGTCGCCCCTTCCGCGCAGAACGCCAAGGCGATCGCGCGGCCGATCCCGCGCGCCGAGCCCGTGACCAGCGCCACCTTCCCGGAAAGCCGCATCCTCCCACCCCCCATCCCGAAAGTCATACCTTCAACGGCGAGCGCCGTTCAAGGGGTATTTTCACCCGAGCAGCGCCAGCACGGCATCCAGTTCGGCCGGGGCGCAGAACGCCGCCGTCGGCGCATCCTTATCGATGCGGCGGACGAGGCCGGAGAGAACCTTCCCCGGCCCTACCTCGAGGAAAGAGGCCGCCCCCGATCCCCTCATTTCCCGGACCGACTCATCCCACCGGACGGGTTCCGTGATCTGCCGGACCAGGACCTCCGCCACCCGGTCCCCGGCGCCGTACGCCCTGGCCGTCACGTTCGCCACGACGGGGAACCGGAAGGCCCCCTGCGGGACGGCGCACAGCTCGGGGGCGAGGCGTTCCGCAGCTGGGCCCATCAGGGCGCAGTGAAACGGGGCGCTGACGGGGAGGGGCAGGGCGCGCTTCGCCCCGGCCGCCTTCGCCGCCTCGCACGCCGCCGCGACCGCCTTCGCCGCTCCCGAGATGACGATCTGGTCCCCGCCGTTGAAGTTCGCCGGCGACACCACGCCGTGGACGGAAGCCCGGCGGCACGCCGCTCCCACCCCTTCCGGGGAGAGCCCGATGATCGCCGCCATCGCCCCCTCGCCCACGGGGACGGCTTCCTGCATGTACCTCCCGCGGGAACGCAGGACCCGCACCGCGTCCCGCAAGGGGAGGACCCCCGACGCGACCAGCGCGGAATATTCCCCCAGGGAGTGTCCCGCGGCGCACGCCGGCTGGATCCCCGTTTCCGCCGAAAGGACCCGGAAGGCGGCCACGCTCACCGTGAAGATGGCGGGCTGGGTGTTCTCCGTCAGCCGCAGTTCCTCCTCCGTCCCCCGGAAGCAGAGCGCGGCGACGTCCTGCGAGAGGGCGTCGGACGCCTCCTGGAACACCTCCCGCGCCGCGGCGTACGCGTCGTGCAGTTCCCTCCCCATCCCCGGGAACTGCGACGCCTGCCCGGGAAACAGCAGCGCGACCGCCATCGCCCCCCCCTACATCCGGATCAGCGCGGAGCCCCACGTCAGGCCTGCGCCGAACGCCACCAGCAGGACGAGGTCTCCGGGGCGGATCCGCCCCTGCGCCTTCGCCTCCGCGAGAGCGATGGGGACGGAAGCCGCCGACGTGTTCCCATAGCGCTCCAGGTTCACGAACACCCGGTCCGGCGTCACCCCGAGACGTTTCCCCACGGCGCTCACGATCCGCAGGTTCGCCTGGTGGGGGATGAACAGCGCCACGTCGTCGATCGTGCACCCGTTGTGGGCGAGGGCCTTCTGGGCCACATCTACCATCTTGGTCACGGCGTGTTTGAACGTCTCGTTCCCCTGCATGCGGATGTAGATCATCCGGCGCGAGATCAGGTCCGGCGTCAGGGGGTTCACCGTTCCCCCGCCGGGACAGTGGATCAGCTCCCACAGGTTTCCGTCCGAATGGAGGTGGCAGGAGAGGACCCCATCCCCCTCGGGGCATTCGGCCAGCACCACCGCACCGCTGCCGTCCCCGAACAGGATGCACGTCGCGCGGTCCGTGTAGTCGGTGACCGAGGAGAGGATCTCGGACCCCAGCACCAGCGCCTTCCTCCCGCGTCCCGCCCGGATCAGGGCATCGGCCACGGAGAGGGCGTAGATAAATCCGGAGCACGCCGCGTTGAGGTCCAGCGCGAAGGCGTTCCGCGCCCCCAGCTTCTTCTGGATGAAACAGGCGGTGGAAGGGAGGGGCATGTCCGGGGTGCAGGTCCCGACGACGATCAGGTCGATGTCCTCCGCCCGGACCCCGGCGTCGGCGAGCGCCTTCTGCGACGCGAGAAACCCCATGTCCGAGTTCGCAGCGCCCAGCTCCGCGATGCGGCGGGACTTGATCCCCGTCCGCTCCATGATCCAGCTGTCGCTGGTCTCGACCAGTTTCTCCAGGTCCTGGTTCGTCATCTTCTTCGGGGGGGCGTACATCCCGAGCCCCACGATCTTCGACGCCACGATTCCCTCCTCCCCTCCTACAGTCTCGCCGCTTCGCCGGCGATGTGCCCGCGGGACGCGATCGAGCGGGCGATCTCCTCGTCCACCTCGAACCGCGCGAGGGACCCGGCGGCGCGGATCCCGTTCATGATCGCACGTTCCCCGGACGATCCGTGACAGATGACGATCCCTCCCCGTACCCCGAGCAGGGGGGCGCCCCCGTACTCCTCGTAGTCCAGCTTGTTCTTCACGCCCCGGATCGCCCCCCCGGCGAGCATCGCCCCCAGCCTGGCCATGGTGGATTTCCCGATTTCGTTCTTTAGGAACTGGCCGAGGGCCTGCGCCATCCCCTCCATCGTCTTGAGCGCCACGTTGCCGACGAAGCCGTCGCAGACGAAGACGTCGGCCTTCCCCGCGAAGAAGTCCCGCCCCTCCACGTTCCCGATGAACCGCAGCCCCGTGCGGCGGAAGAGTTCACCCGTGTCGCGGGTCAGGTCGGTCCCTTTCAGCTCTTCCTCGCCGATGCTGACCACGCCGATGCGGGGGCGGTGAATCCCGAGGATCTTCCGCGCGTACGCCTCCCCCATGTACCCGAACTGGAGGAGGTGGGCCGGCTTGCAGTCCACGTTGGCGCCGGCGTCGATGAGGACCACGGGGCCGTGGGGCGTGGGGATGGTTGCGGTGATCGCGGGGCGGTCGACGCCCCGGATCTTCTTCATGATGATGAGCCCCCCCGCCATCACCGCGCCGGAGTTCCCCGCGCTGACGAAGGAGGCGGCCTTTCCCTCCCGGACCAGGGAGAGCCCCACCCGGATCGAGGAGTCCCGTTTCTTCCGGAGCGCGAGGACGGGGACCTCGCTCATCTCCACGACCTCGGAGGCGTGCACGATCTCGATGTCCGCGCCCACGGGCTCCGCCCCCCGTAGCTCCGCGCGGACGCGGTCTTCCTGACCCACGAGGAGCAGGGAGAGGCCGTATTCCCGCGACGCCCGGATCGCCCCCCGGACGATCTCCCGCGGCGCGTTATCCCCCCCCATGGCATCCACGGCGATCTTCATCGGTGGAGGGATGGGATCAGGCTTCGGACTTGGCGATGACTTCCCGGCCTTTGTAGGTCCCGCACGTAGGGCACACGGCGTGGGGCCGCTTGATCGACTTGCACTGCGGGCAGATGCTCACGGCCGGCTGGGACAGCTTCTTGTGGGTTCGCCGCTTGTCCCGGCGGCACTTCGACCCGCGTCGTTTCGGGTTCGGCATGGTCTACTCCTTTTTCCCCTTCAGGTTCTTCAACACATCGAACGGGCCTTGCGACGTCCCCGCGGAGCAGGAGCACGGCTCCCGGTTCCGGTTCGCCCCGCAGGACGGGCAGATCCCGCGGCACTCCTCCGAGCAGATCACCTTGAGCGGCAGTTCGAGGGCCACCTGCTCCCAGAAGATGTCGTTGACCTCGAGCCCCCTGCCGTCATAATACCCGACGTCGAATTCTTCCTCGCGGAGTTCCGCCTGGCTCGTCCCGGCGGGCTCCCGGGCCTTCGGGACCAGGAGCGACCGGAACGCCTTGGCGAACCGGACCGCGACCGGTTCGGAACAGCGGTCGCAGGGCGCCTCCCCTTCCGCCGTGTACAACCCCTCTGCCCACAAGTCTCCGGACTCGGCCGTCAGGACGAGGTCGGCGTCGGTCAGCCGGCACGTCGAAAGGGGAGCCGGGTCCATCCCCTCCAGCATGCGGGGGATCGCGGACCTCCCCCGGGCGGCGAATACGTCCAGCCCACCCCCGGGAATTTCGGACACCCGGATGTACAAGATGCGAATTTCCTTCGAAAAGTTAAAGGAAATACTATAGGCAACCCCCCCTCCCCTGTCAATCGCCAATAACCGGATCCCCGTTGTATCATGGAAGCATGAGCAGGATGCCCGCCGTGGCCGGCCAGTTCTACCCCGGGACCGCCTCGGGGCTTTCCCGGACCCTCAAGCAGCTGACCCGGGACGTCCCGGAAAAGCTGCCCGCGATCGCCGTGGTATCCCCCCATGCCGGGTACGTCTACTCCGGGGCGGTGGCCGGGGAGCTCTTCTCCTCCGTCCGCGTCCCGACCCGCGCCGTCGTCTTCTGCCCGAACCACACGGGGGTGGGCGCGGACGCCGCCATCATGTCCCGCGGAGCCTGGCGCATGCCGTGGGGGGACGTCCCCGTCGAGGGTACGCTTGCCGACCGGATGAAGGCCGCCTGCCCCCTCCTGCGGGAGGACGGCTCCGCCCACCTCGGGGAGCACTCCCTCGAGGTGCAGCTCCCCTTCCTGCACCGGTTCCGGCCGGACGTGCGCATCGTCCCCGTCGCCCTGGGGCGCCTCTCGCTCGACGAGTGCCGGACGCTGGGGGATGCGACGGCCGAGTCCGTGGCGGGAGATCCCGAACGCCCCCTCCTGGTGGCGAGCTCCGACATGTCCCACTACGTCCCGGACGCCGTGGCGCGACGGAAGGACCGGCTGGCCATCGACCGGATCCTGGCCCTCGACCCGGAGGGGCTGTACCGGACTGTCCGGGCGGAGCGGATCTCCATGTGCGGGGTGATCCCCGCCACCGTGGTCCTCTTCGCGGCCCTGCGGCTTGGCGCGACGTCCGCCCGTCTGGTAAAATACGCGACCTCCGGCGAGGTCAGCCGGGATTTCGACCAGGTGGTCGGGTACGCCGGCCTCGCCGTCTGCTAAAAGGGAATCCATTGTCCGACATCGTTACCCGATTCGCCCCCAGCCCCACGGGGTACCTCCACATCGGCGGGGCCCGGACCGCTCTCTTCAACTGGCTCTACTCTCGAAACCAGGGCGGGAAGTTCATCCTCCGGATCGAGGACACGGACCAGGAACGGTCCACACCGCAAGCCGTGGAGGCCATCCTGGAGGGGATGCGGTGGCTCGGCATCACCTGGGACGAGGGACCGTACTACCAGATGGAACGGATGGAGCTGTACCGGAGGGAGGCGGAGCGCCTCATCGGGGAAGGGAAAGCGTACCGGTGCGTCTGCACGAAGGTGGAGCTGGACGCCCGACGCGAGGCGATGAAGGCGCACGGGGAGAAGCCGCGGTACGACGGGCGTTGCCGGGACCTTTCCCCGGGGGAGACGGCAGGGAAACCGCACGTCGTGCGGATACGGACCCCGCTGTCCGGGCAGACGGTGGTGAGGGACCTGCTCCGCGGCGATGTGGTGTTCGAGAACGCCGAACTGGACGACCTCGTGCTCGCCCGCACGGACGGATCGCCGACGTACAACTTCGTCGTGGTCGTGGACGACGCGTCGATGGGGATCACGCACGTCCTCCGCGGGGACGACCACTTGAACAACACGCCGAAGCAGATCCTCCTGTACGAGGCGCTCGGGTATCCCCTTCCGCGGTTCGGCCACTTCCCTCTGATCCATGGGATGGAGGGGGGCAAGCTCTCGAAACGGCACGACGACGTGTCCGTCACGGCGTACCGGGAGAAAGGATTCCTCCCGGAGGCGATGGTGAACTACCTCGTGCGCCTCGGATGGGGCCACGGGGACCAGGAGGTCTTCTCCGTCGCGGAGATGCAGGCGCTCTTCTCCCTGGAGCACGTGGGGAAGTCGCCGTCGAAGTTCAACCTGGACCGGCTCCTCAACCTGAACGCCCACTACATCAAGGTCTCGGACCCGGAACGGATCGCGGAACTCCTGATCCCGTTCCTTTCGAGGCGCGGGATCGCCGCGGAACCATCCCCGTGGCTCACCGCTGCCGTCCGGACGCTGCAGGAACGCGCAAAGACGCTCGAGGAAATGGCGGATTCGGCGGAATATTACTTCCGCGTGAGGCCGGCCGATCCGAAGGCGGCGGCGAAATTTCTCACCCCGGAGATCACACCGGCGCTCGTGGAGATCGCACGGGAGTTCGCCGCTCTGGAGCCGTTTACCCCTTCCGCCATGGAAGAGTGCCTGAAGGGAATGGTCGAGCGGCGGGGAGGGAACCTGAAGATCCACCAGCCGATCCGGGTCGCGCTCACCGGCGGGACCGCGTCGCCGGGGCTGTTCGAGGTGATGGAGGTCCTCGGGCGCGACGAGGTGGTGCGCCGTCTCAAGGCCGCCGCGGGGCGCATTGGCTCTTGACGGGGGGACGCGCCCTCGGTTACTTTGTCTGTTCCGTTGAGGAGTGGTGAAACGGCATCACACCTGGCTCTGGACCAGGCTTTCCAGGTTCGAATCCTGGCTCCTCAGCCAAACCGGTCCCATCGTCTAGTGGCCCAGGACACCGCCCTCTCACGGCGAAAACGCGGGTTCGAACCCCGCTGGGACCGCCAAGTAAACAAAGGGGATTTCGGATTTTCCCGGAGTCCCCTTCTCTTTTAACCTGCCATTCCCCACGTTATTCCCCACATGGATTTCCTGACCGCTCCCCACTCGTCGCGTCCTGCGCCATCCTCGCTCGCGTGGAGAGGACTTTTCGTTTAGGACGAATTTTTCCCCTCGCTCGCTGGGGGGTATATATTGAAATTGGTACCCAACCAAACACCCAAGAATTGGGGGGTATGCCATGGCATTTTCACTCAGCTGTGACGACATTTCGAGGAAGTGTGAGTTCAAAGTCTACGGCGAGACTAAGGAAGAAGTATTGTTGGATTTCGAAGAGCATATAAAAACATTCCATGGTATTTCTGGGCTTTCCATAAACGTCATTAATCAATTCTTGAAGTTCGTCCGCGAGGAAAAACCGGCGTAATAAGTTACCCCAGCCAGGAAACGCCTTCTGCTCTCGCCCAGGACGCCGTGGGGCGGCCTACAGCGCACGATCTTCCCCCCCACCCCGTACCATTCCCCTCTACCGGCGGGAGGAAACCCCCTGGCCCGCAGGGATCGCAGGGGGGAGGGAGTGCCGACCGCTCGAAGCCGGGAGAATCCTCCCGCCGATGGCCGCAGCCCGGAGCGTATTCCTTCATGGCCGAAAAATCCCGGTCCGCGTCCCTCTTCAAATCCCGGCACGCTCCTCCTCCGTGATGCCTCGTCCCTCGTCCGGAAGGAATCCCGCCTCCCGCATTTCTAGGGCGCATTCGTACAATGTTTTGTTTTCCTTACATATTTGTCGCTCCAAGCGCGGGATAGTGGGCCGATTCTGTAGATATTCCAATGGAACTGCCACGGTGCGAAATTTGGGATATAATTCCCATTTGGAGAACAGGTCAGGAACCCAACCTGCTGATATGGGGGGGGATCGCATGCTCCTATTTTTTATTTCGCTTACAGGACTGATTGTGGGTGTTATTGCCGCCGGAAAATCCACCACTGTCATCACCGAATCGGAGGCATTGATACTCACTGGAATATCGTTGATTGGCGTTGCAATTTATTTGCGACGTAGGAAGGGTATGCGGGGTTGATTGCTGCGACGACCCTTCCTGTAACATCGTGTGGGAATAACACACGAGGATCGTTTATTGGGCATGATCTCCCAGTTCTCCGTCCCGTACCATGTTGAGCTTGCACCGCAAACACTCGCCGCTCCGGTGATCGACTACCGCCGCCCTGGCCCCGCACTTAGAACACGTCGGCCAGGAGTCCTGCGTCACCTCGATCCGGGCGTACCACCCGCGGTGGCTACCGAAGCCGACTGATCTTCTTCTTCCGCCCCTTGGTCCGCATGGAAAGCCCTTCCTCACGGTATAGCCGCCAGACCAGCTTATGATTGACCTTCCATCCTTCCCGGCGAAGCAAAACGTGCAATCGTCGGTATCCGTATCGAATTCGAACCGCCGCGAGGTCCCGCAAACGCATCCGCAGTTCGTTCCACGTCCTCTTCCGGCTCCGGTAATACGCCGTAGGCCTCGGGATCTGAATCAGCCGGCACGCACGCCTCATGGTGAGCTTGTACGCGGTCCGAAGATCCTGAACCAGGGACCGCTTGCGTGCCGGCCTTACACCTTTTTTTGCAACACCTCCTGGAGAATGTGCTTGTCCAGTGCCAGGTCCGCTACCAGCTTCTTCAGCTTGCGGTTCTCCTCCCCGAGCTGCCGCAACCGCCGTAGCTCCGCCACCCCCATGCCTTCGTACTTACGCTTCCAACGGTAAAACGATTGCTCGGACACCCCCATCTTCCGGCACACCTCCGTAACCGGGGTGCCTCCTTCCGCCTGGCGCAAGGCGAAGGCGATCTGCTCCTCCGTGAACCGCTTCTTCATCTCGACCTCCTCAGGGTTCGGGACGGGAAAAGTTAGCCGGAAGTATAACCCTGGAAGTGTCTAAGAAATGGGGAGAAGGTCAATATTGTTCGTAGAACACTAAGCCGAACAGCGTTCTCCTCTCGTGATTACGGTACTTCGAACCCATGTAGCAGTATTCACACCCACCCGTGGGATTTCGATATTGTGACCTCCTCTTTCAATATCGTACCTTCTCGGGTCGACTCTACCTGCCCCGCGGGAGTACCGCTCCTCGCCCCATGGAAATCCCTTTCTGAACCGGATCGTTGGTAAAAGTCTCCTGCTATCCCTGTTTGGTGCAATTGTTGCTAATAAAATTACACCCACCAATATTCATCCATGGAAGACCAAGGGGTGCATCCGATGCGGCGACTGGCATTTTGGCATGTTCTGCTCCTTTCCTTTGTCGCGACAGGACTTCTTGCCTCCGGTTGCGGTGGCAGCGGTGGTGGATCCGTCGAGGGGGGTACACCTAGCGTTCCCCCTGCGAACGTTCCCCCTGCAGGCCCCGTCACGATTCTGACCTGGGAACCCCCTGCCAAATTTGCGGACAATACACCTATAGATCCGTATCGGGATATCGACCATTACGAGGTGTACGCCCGTGAAGATACGAATTTCACCAATTCCGATCTTCCGGTGATGGTCATCCCCGCCTTGACCAGCATCGATTCCACCCACGCGCAGTCAACCGGGGACATTAAAAACGGGAGGAAACCGCTTTCGGAGTTCACCCTGGAATATTTGAATCCGCACGTCTCCAAGGCAACCCCGCAATATGTGTCCCTGAAGGTGGTGGGAGTCGACGGGCAGAAGTCCGCTTTCACGCACCCGATCGCCTGGGACAGGATGTAAGGTGAGGACGGTCATAATGAAGAAATCCCTTGTGGTCCTCCTTGCTTGTCTCGCATCGGCTCTGGCGCTGCCCAGTCTGTCGAAGGCGGAAACCCGGACCATCAACTGGGGTGCCGTAACGACCTACGCTGATGGCACTCCGATAGAGTCAAACCGGTCCGTCACATACAACTTCTATTGGACTTCGGACGCGGGGTTGAGCGCTGGTTCACTCCGCCCCCTGTTAACGTCCGTGGGCCAAACCACCGGCACCTTCGACCCGGATCTTGTCGGGATGTCTCGCGGCACGACGGTCCATATAACGGGAGAGACGGTAGTGAGTACGGGGGAGAAGTCGCCGCTTTCACCTGCGTACCCGTGGGCCGTTCCTCTCTTGAACGAACTGCCCCTCTTGAGCGAACTGTTCATCGGGTGCCCGTCATCGCTGAACGAAGGCGAGAGCGGGGTATGCACCGCGACAGCGTCATGGAGCGACGGGTCGATGACCACGGTATCGCCTGCGTGGAGCGAGGGATCCGCGTATGCCTCGATTGGCGTGGACGGCGTACTGACCACGACGGCGGTGTCGGGAGATCAGTCGGTGATGGTGACGGCGGACTACACGTCCGCGGGGGTAACGCGGACGGCATCCGCTACGGTGATGATCGCGGACCTTTCAGTCATTACGATCATGGAACCGAAAAACGTCAAGCTGGCTGGCCCACTGGCGGAATCCCCCTCGAAACCATTCCGCCTCTCGTGGGATCCCGTGGCGAGCTACACCAACGGGACGCCGATCCCCGGGGGCACCATTATCGATTACTCGGCATATTGGACAACCGATTCCACCCTTTCGGAGAGCAGTCTGAAGCCGCTAGCTTCCTCGACCCTCTCCACTTCCGTGGACTTCGATCCGACTGCGGAAGGGATGAACCGCAACCAGCGCGTGTACTTCACAATCCGGGCGAAGGACCCCGGAGGGAAGATATCCAGCCTTTCCGCTTCCGTGCCGTGGAGGGTTTCCAACTCCGGGCCGTCTGCCCCAATGAAAGTCAGGATCAAAAAGTAAGGGTTAAAGATATACTGCCTCTGGCCGAACACCGGGGGCGAACGTAATCCCTTACGGTTCGGCACTCCTAAGGACCCGCCGACTCCTTCCATGTCTTCCTCGAGGAAGGGATCCACTTCCCGCTGCCGGGCCTCGGATTTCGCCGCCACCTTGCACCGTAGGCACTCGCCGCTCGGGTGGTCCACGACGGACACCTTCAAGCCGCACCGGGAGCACGCTGGCCCTCCCGTGGAATCGGCGGCCGGGATGTTGGAAGGATCCCGATATTGTAGGGGGGGAATTCCATTTCCTTCGTGCCGCAGATTTACCGCTGCCGCGCGAGTCAATTCTCCTACGCCGCTTTCTCCTCCCTGATGATCTTCATTATTTTTCCCTGGAAGTCTATTGGAATATAACCCATGCTTCTAGGAAGCGGCTCGGTAGTTATCACCCCGACAGTATTCCTTCTTCCATTCCCCTCTGAACGAACTTCTCCAACTCCTCAATGAATCGTTGCGCCGAACCGAACTGGTCTTCAGAGTATCGTTGCGCCGAACCGTTCCGGTCTTCAGATCCGTTCCAGTCAGCGAACCGATGCCGAATCGGGGACTGACTGCCATGCCTCAATACTTCATACCCGGCGATGGTCTCGTCATACCATTGTTTCCTGCCCTTCGACCTTGATTCCTCCAGAGCATATTGGATTACAGACCGGCCCGCAGCCAGGAACGCGCTCATGTAATATCGGAACGCTTCAAGGTCGTTTACCGACTCTTCCATCCTCGTCAAGAAGAACTTGGCCTCACCAATTTTGTATCGCTCGTTCATATCCCTCTCCCTGCCCCTCCTTTGGAAATTACGCCTTGAGATATATTAAAACCGGTAGCCGATGTTGGCGGTCCCGGTGATTCCATCAACCTTCATATCCAGACCATCGAAGGAAGGCTCTAACCATAAATATTTTCCTTCCAGTCCGAGAAAGATTTCCTTCGTGATGTTGAAATTAGCGCCCAAGCCGAGGAAGAACCCGAATGCCGTGTCACTTTCAGAAGCCGATGCGCCACCAAACCCCGATAAAATTGCGGACACTTCCAACTCGGTGAAATACGCTCCGATTCCGGCCATGGCGTACGGTTCGAATTTCCCCATGGGAAGCAAGCCCCTCACTCCGAGTGTGACGGGAATGATCGTCATGTCGACATCGGCGCTAAAAGTTCCGCTTATGTCAGTGAATGACATCGATTTGTTGGGTTTTGTGTATCCAACACCCAGTTCGAGCGCGATATTCTTGTGGAAGTAGTGACCTAAGGCAAGTTCTCCGTTGAAAGCGCTATCCATATCCAAATCCCCACCGCCATCCTTTATTTCAGTCGTCTGCGGTATGTAGATGCCGAATTTTAAGGCGACGTATTCATATAGTGATTTTTCAGGGGCTTTAGGTGCTACTGTAATATGTGAAATATCCTAGCCCGGTTGAGTTGATTCATTTGGTGCTTTCCACCAATCCGGTGCGGCCCACGCATTTGTTGTAATAGAATACAAAACGATTATATTGATTAACATTCTAAGAATTTTGCAAATCATATAATCCCTCCTATAATCTTATTATTACGATTTTTCCCCCCTTCAGAAATGCCTCTTGTTCCCAACACCGGAATTTGTACGCCACGTCTCCTTATGCTGGCTTATTGGTGTATCGGCAAAAGGCATATTAAATATTTAATATATTTATGTCCTCCCATTCCTCTCCCCCATAGTGTCCCCCACTCGTTTGATGGAAAATTGGGAAAGTGTGGAGGGAAGCCCCGTCAGGGACAGCAGAGTACGCACGGGACTTCGCCCCCCCTGTCCCGGTGAGAAGGAAGCGCAACGTTCCGAGACAACATAACGGGTCAGCATGCCCCACCCGCACTGGAGAGGCGACTTCTCCAAGGGCGTCGTGGTGAACGATTACTGGCTGAAGCCCCCACCATAGAACCAGAACGGCCCTCCTCCCGACGATCCTCTCGTGACCAACCTGCCTGTAGTTGTGCCCGTTACATGCTGAAAACACCACTTCTCGGCAAACATTTTCCCAACCAAGTACTTCCTATTCATCGAATGTAATTACTGACGGTATTATTTCTTTTGATATCAGCAGAATACGGCCAAGCCAAACAACGGCGCTAAATTTGCTTATATATTTCAGGCGGTGCATTTCTGGGCGTTGGTGCAGGCCATGAAAACAATAATTGGTGTTCTCCTTATCGGCCTTTTGATAAGCGTTTCTACTGGGGCTTATCAACCATCATTTACATATTTATCAGGCTTTGACTCAACTACACTCGTAAACGTGGTAGATGACGCAATCAATTACTGCGGGAAATCCGTTGAAAGCCTCATTGCCTTTTATCAGGACTTTACAGAATCAAGCAAGATCGTGTACTTTTTCAAATCCTACCTGCCGCCGGACCAGAATCCTGGCACGATAGCACTGCTGGGTTGTGGATTGGTGGGATTGTGGGGGTACGGCAGGGTGCGGAGGTCCAGAAGGAAATAACCAACTCAAGGAGGGTTGAAGATGAGCGGCTATATCGTCTATCGTCTAGATTACGTGAACAAGAAGAAGGTGCCCATAGGGAAGCTGGTTGAGCGTCGGTAGGAAAAGTGCGGAAGACATGAAGATAAAATATTGTGCCGGGCGCATCAACTCTACGCATATTCGCCAATTGACAAATTGTTCATAACCGTCAGTCCCGAATAATGGCAGGCCTGTTTGGCTACAGCAGGCGGCGGATGAAGAAGTAGTACACGACAGATAGCGTGACGAGAGGGCGGGTTACCCCGCCCTGATCGTTTCGGCCACCCCTCCGTGTATGCAGAGCGTAGAGCCGCCGTTCGACTTATAATCCCGAAGATGACTGGATCTCCGTGCCCGACCGTTTGCCGCCATTCGGGGAAGACGTGCTGGCGTGTTCTTGGCTGACCAAGACTTATGTCTTGGCATACGTCTCCCCGCGTGACGGTAAATGGTACCTCTCCTTCGGCAGCACGCGGTCCCTGAACATCACCCACTGGTGCCCCTGCCGGAGCTGCCGCAGCGGAGCGTGGTGGTCTGACGGCCCCTGTACTTCTTTAGTACCTCTCGGCAACTATTTTCTCAGTTAGACACTTCTCTTCCCCTGGAAGTGACTACTCGCAGACGGTTCGTATTTCGTATCGAGCGTTTACGCTAACACCATTCAACGGTACGAATAATGCATTTAATTACAGCGGAATTATTGTTTGGTTGCAGGAAGGGGGAAGTCATGAAGAGGTTATTTGTACCAGGAATTATTTTCTTAAGCATATATGTGTTTCCCATCCCAGCATGGTCTCTCGCGATTAACGACGTGGGAAGTATTGATCAATTAATTTATCAAGCTAACCTCTGTAATAGCGGCGATGCAACTGAACTCGCATGGATAAGAAACGCACTCGGTGATCAGACTTTGACAATGAATAAGTTCGACGTAACTGAACATGATTGGGAAAATATTAGTGGTATGCCAAGTGTTTTTGCGCTTAGTTTAGATGATTCGCCGGCATATTTCTTTGTTAAGACGGGGGCTAATACAGGAAATACGAATGACCTCTTCCTGTTCCGCAACATATCCTATTTAAATTATGGTGTGATTGATCTTATAGCGATGGGGTTCACCGGTAGAGCTGTTACAAATATAGGGAAGATCAGTCACGTCGGTGTTGTTCCCGAACCCTCCACGTTGCTCCTGCTGGGAGTTGGACTGGTTGGGCTGGTCGGGTACGGGAGGAAGCGGTTTAAAAAATAGTCGCCTTCACGGGCAGCGCAATGGTGGTGTAAACATGAATGTCTACACTGTCTATCGTGCAGAGTACCGGACCAATAAGACTGTACGAATCGGGAAGGTAGTGGATCAACGGAGGGCAGAGCGGAATAACAACGCTGCAGATATGTTGCGAGTGGCTCAAAAATTATACGCAGCGTCGTCGATTGATTCACACATATTCATCATTAGGGAAAGTTCCCGCCTAAGGTTTTTATTAGAGTGATATTGCTAGGAGTGATTACAGTCCCCCTGATCGTCTGTCTTATTCAGCCGGTATCAACAGTCGATGCTGCCAATCTCGGTTTTGTGGACATATACGAAGGGGGTCGGATCGGTAAAGCCTTTACCAACACCGAGACCGTGACGCGTATCCCTTCATTACGCGTCTGCGATACGAAACATCCAGGCAAGTCACCTTCGAATAATCCCGCCCGAACCGGGTCCCAGGCCGCGCCTGCGAAACCAGCGTCCGGTGAAACCATGAGGTTCACGCGCTTGTCCGTCAAGGATCCGGGGGCCAACAACATCGAGGCCATCAGTTTTCTCATCCCTGCAGGGTGGAAAACCGAGGGCGGTATCCAGTGGTTATCCGACCACCTCGTTCTGGCCAATCTGCTCATGAAGATAACCGATCCCAAGACGGGCGCTGCCATCGAGTTCCTTCCGGGCCAATATTACGGTTGGAGTTATCATCCAGCGATGGCGAAACCGCAGGGAGGGGTTTACATGGGCGTCATCCAGTGGCCCCCGATACAGGACCCAGCGGAGTTCATCCAAACCATGTACGGACCCGGCCCTCTAAATCGTTTGCAGGGCGCCCGAGTACTCAAGACGGAGGATTTCCCGAAGGTCGCCGCCGAGTTGTCGAAGTTTCATGGCAGCCAGGCGAGGTACACCCGCGTACGATACGAATACCAGGACGGCAGCGAGATGTGGGAGGAGGACGTCTACGTCACCCTCGTCCATTCGCCGTCGCAGACGGGAGCATTCTGGTCCGGGATTGCGTATTCGTTCCGCGCTCATCGGGGGCAACTCGATCGATTAACACCCGTCATGAACACCACGATCAATACACAGCGTCGGAGCCCGGAATGGTTCGGTTATTACATGTACGTCAGGAAACTGTTTGTGGATCGGAATATCCAGGGCGTTCACAATGCAGGCATCCTCAGCGAAGCAATCAGTCGCAATAGCGCGGAGATTCAGAAGATGTTCGAAGACTCTTACCGACAGGCGAACCAATCGCAGGACCGCATCAGCCGGAGCTACAGCGATTATATCCGCGGCGTGGAGACTTACCGGAACCCTTATGAGGACCGGCCGATCCAGCTCCCCTCCGGTTACGACGGCGTATGGGTAAACCGCTCCGGGGAATATCTATTATCGAACCACTCTGGATTCAATCCGAACGAGGGCTCAACCACCGAGTGGCGGCGCATGGAAAGGAGTCCGTAGCCGGTCTTTAGTCAGTCCCCCATGATCGGTCCGCATATAGCCTTGATGATGAACAAAATTAAGGGTCGACCTATCCCGTCCGCCCCTCGCGGCTATTCACTCATAACAATACTCATAACACCGACGGAATAATCATAATCGATGATTCCCGGTTAGCGTAAAGCGTTATTTTAAGTTATTAATTAATACTTTCGCGAGGGTGCTTCTTTTGGGGGATGCGCGAGGCAATTTTCTTCATCATGTGGTATGTCCAACCCTTCCCTTAAATATGATGAAGACATGAACTGGCTCCCCCTGACCGACCGCCTGCACCGACGGAGTTCACGGTTGGTGCGATCCGGCATCCCGAGCTAACGCCTTCTCGATAAGCGCACGCGGAGTGTAACGGTTTATCAGGACTGCCCGCGTATTCCCGCACTGGCAGTGCCATAGAACCGCCTTGCACAAGTGAGTCCCGATCGGATCGACTGATTCCAGGTTGTCTACCCGTCCGCATATGTGGCAGGGGATTGACTTGGAACCACTGCGGCCTGCAGCGATAGCGGAGAATACCATCGCCGCGCCGACGAGACCGAGACCGAGCACCAGCCGGTCGCGCACCGTGCGTTCTCCCTATTCCTGAAGTCCGAAGATGTACCGCCCGGGCAGTTCGCGCCGCTTGCAGATCGACAGCCTCCCCATCATCCTGTTCCTCATCGGTACCATCTCACGGATTCGAATTACCGCGTTCGCGAGCAGGGTATCTTCGGGGTGTTCACGATCTGTCAATAGCCAGGAGTAAACCATCGTCTAATGGTCGCCGTGGAACTGCGCCGTTCACTCGTTGGCGGTCGGATTGGTACCTTGCGGGGAGTACCAAACAAACGGTTTCTTCTTTGCATCCGTCGCGGTACCCCATAGTATAGGCATCGACATGGGAATCGCCTTTTCCGCCTGTGGCATCTTCTTGAAGAGGATAATGCTCGCGGATGGATTCTCCCATTCTTTGCCGAATACGGAAATAAACCCCCTCACCGTATCCCCGCCAGTATTCCGCCTCTCGTTTATCCATGGTCTCCCCCTTGTCCCAAGCGAAAAACAGGGCTGTACGTCTATATCGGTATATGCGGGTTGAATCTTCAGCGGGCAGCCTGAAATGAACGTGGCCGGCATCCCCAAGTTACGAAATCTAAATCATCAGATTCCACACCGAACTGCCGTATAATCCCGTTTGGCATGAAGGGAGGGAAATATGCAAACGCGTAAATATTTTGTCTTCATGATCGCCGTTCTCCTCGGCGCGTTGACCTTGAACGGTTGCGATCTGGGCTCGCTTGCGCTGGACGAGACGAACCTCGAGAAATTGGCGATCTATTACTACCGCCCCGGTCAAAAGAAACCCCTCTCAAGCGAGAAGGTTTACAGATATTTTTCGGAAAAAACCAAAGCGCAAATTTCCAGGGACGAATGGGTGAAGATGCGCAGCGGTATTGACAATAATTACGCCACCACAGTTACGTTGCTGGGGGACAAGGAAGCGTCCGGTAACAAGTATGCGATAGTCTCCGTAACTCACCAACTTCCAGAAAAGGATGGGAAGACATACAAAAGAACAATTGCTACCACATGGATTCTCGAATCCGGCAAATGGCGGCGGTTATGGCTGCCGAAGACAAAGGAGGAGCTAACCAAAGCCTTACAGGCAGACGACAAGGCAGCGATGCAAGTGAAAGCCGAGAAATGGCTCTCGATCGACCCGTTCTCGGTGGAAGCATACGCAGCACTCGGGACCGCCATTGACCGCGCTGCCGGTCACCCCTTCAAGCGGGGCGACCGGTCATTGAGTGACATCGTCCAGGCCATGCTGGCCATTGATCCGGAAGATACTTCGGTCCTATATTGCGCGGCGATTTGGTCGGACTCGCCGGCGAACGCGAAACACTTCTTGAAGAAGATGGAAGGAACAAAATCCTATTCCACGGCTGCCTTCAGTATTGCGGTGAAGATAAACGACCCGAAAACACGGCTTCAGTTTTTGGAAGGAATGGAGATCCCGGGGGAACTGGTCCTCCTTAAGATGGAAGCACTGTCAAAGCTGGGAAGATTGGACGAATTCCGGAAAATCGCAGCGGACGAAGGAGAGTTTGACAAGCTCAAACTCGTTCTCGATGGCCAGGACGCAGGTGCCGCAGCCGTCTGGGCCGGGAAGTTAGGCACGATGTTCCACAAAGCAAAGGATGACGATACCGCACGAAAGTGGCTCGAATACGGCAATACGCGCGTTCCGAACAGGCCGACGGATAAAGCTCGTGCAAGGCGTTTGGATCGCCCGAGCAAGTAAAGATGCAGGGATATAAATTTGCACAAAATGGAACGATAGGGCGGGGCAACTCGCCCTTTTCATTCGCGGGATGGTCTACGGACTCGCCTACCCTCTGACGCCTCCTTTGTTATACGCCGCCGCTTCGGCACATCACCCACTGGATGCCCCTGCCGGAGCTGCCGCAGGGGAGCGCGGGGGTCTAACGGTCCTCCTGCCCTTTCTTAGCGCCTCTCGGCAAACATTTTCCTAATAAACCCCAATCATTCCATCGGCAAGGATTCCCAACAGTTTTATCCCGTGTCAAATAGAGCATTTAAGACCACCACATCCAATGGTGTAAATATTGCAATATGTTTCGATCACAAATATTTGAAATGGTGCTGGTGAAGATGAGTTATTTTAATTTCATCAGAGACCGAGTTAATTTAAGAAAATCGCTTTTATTTGTAATTATCCCTATTATTATGGTTACTATTTCAAGTTTTTCGCTATTTGCGACCATCACAGAATTTTATACGGGAGTCATCACTGGGTTTATGAACTTGGTAAAACTTATCAAATGGCTTTTACTGCTTCAGTTTCAAATAAGGTAGTCAATGGATTTTCGGAGATTACATTTATTGACAACGTTATTTATCCGGCGGTTCGTTTATTCGCCGACCAGGCCTCAGGCGTTGATGTGAAAAAGAGACCTGGAAGAGAGTTGGATGGCAAATATAACCTCGAAGATCCACCTTGCCCCCATCCCCGTACCTTCCACGGTGTTGCTACTGGGGAGTGGGTTGGTGGGTCTGGTCGGGTACGGCAGGAGGCGGAGGATCCTGAAATTGATATCCAACTCAAGGAGGCTTGGAGATGAGCACCTACTATACCGTTTATCGTGTCGATTATGAGAACAAGAAGAGGGTGCCTATCGGGAAACTGGTTGAGCGTCGGAAAGAAGAGCGTAGAAATAATGCAGAGGAAATATTGTGTCGGGCGCATCAACTCTACGCATATTCGCCAATCGATAAATTGTTCATAACCGTCAATCGAGAATAAGGGCGGTTCTTGTTGGATACGGCAGGAGGCGGCCGAAGAAGTAGCCGCCCTATAGATAGCAAGACGAGAGGGCGGGGCAACAATCCGCGCCGTCATCAATTTTGG
>Ga0113563_10000263_pt1 | contig 23425 bp, 21 predicted proteins | sample Mud3Dept3metaG_FD_80117 | JGI IMG/M metagenome (GOLD analysis project Ga0113563, IMG submission 80117) | Freshwater wetland microbial communities from Ohio, USA, analyzing the effect of biotic and abiotic controls - Mud 3 Core 4 Depth 3... | ecosystem: Environmental > Aquatic > Freshwater >... | reverse complement strand
CCCGCACCGCCTCGGCGGTGACCTCGGGACCGATGCCGTCGCCCCCGAGCACGGCGATTTGTGCCTTCATCCGGTGCGCCGCTCGTAGGCGTCGATGGCGCCGGCATGGCTCAGCAGGTACCCGAGTTCGTCGAGGCCGTTCATGAGGCAGTAGCGGGAGAACGCGTCGACCAGGAAATGGACCGCGCGGCCGTCGGGCAGGCGCAGCACCGAGCCCGGCAGATCGATCTCCACCTCCGCGCCCGGGTGGGCGACCAGCCAGCCGTGCGTCGCCTCGTCCACGACCACCGGCAGGAGCCCGTTCTTGAGACTGTTGCTGCGGAAGATGTCAGCGATCTCGGTGCTGATCACGGCCCGGAAGCCGTAGTCGAGCAGCGCCCAGGGAGCGTGCTCGCGCGACGAGCCGCAGCCGATGTTGCGGCCGGCCACGAGGACCTCGCAGCCGCGGGCCTCGGGCCGGTTCAGCACGAAACCGGCCTTCGGCCGGCCGTCGGCCTCGTAGCGCCAGTCGGCGAACAGGGCCGCGCCGAGGCCTTCGCGGGTCGTGGTGGTGAGGAAGCGAGCGGGGATGATCTGGTCGGTGTCGATGTTGCTCGACGGCAGGACCACCGTGCACGAGCGGATGACGTTGATCGGCTCCATGTCGCCCTCAGTTCAGGAACTCGCGCGGGTCGCTGACGCGCCCGCGCACCGCGGTCGCTGCGGCGGTGGCCGGGGAGGCGAGCAGGGTGCGGGCGCCGATGCCCTGGCGGCCCTCGAAATTTCGGTTGCTGGTGCTGACGCAGTACTGCCCCTGGGGCACCAGGTCGCCGTTCATGCCGAGGCACATCGAGCAACCCGACTCGCGCCATTCTGCGCCGGCATCGGTGAACACCTTGGCGTAGCCGCGCTCCTCGGCCTCGCGTTTGATCTGCTGCGAACCGGGCACCACCAGCATGCGCACACCCGGCGCCACGCGGCGGCCGGCGAGCACCCGGGCCGCGGCTTCAAGGTCGGACAGGCGAGCGTTGGTGCAGCTGCCGACGAACACCACCTGCACCGGCTTGTCCTGCAGCGCTTCACCCGGCTCGAGGCCCATGTATTCCAGCGAGCGGGCGAACGCGGCATCGCCCGGAAATTCCGGGACGCGGCCTGTGACCGGCACCACCATGCCCGGGTGCGTGCCGTAGCTAATCATCGGCTCGACGGCCGCGGCGTCGAGCTGGACGGCCAGGTCGAAGCGCGCGCCGTCGTCGGTGGGCAGCGTGCGCCAGTCGGCGACGGCGCGTTCCCAGGCGTCGCCCTGCGGTGCACGCGGTCGGCCCTGCAGGTAGGCGAAGGTGGTCTCGTCGGGTGCCACCATGCCGGCCCGCGCGCCGGCCTCGATGGACATGTTGCAGACGGTCATGCGCTCGTCCATGGAGAGCGCCTCGATCGCTGTCCCACGGTACTCGATCACGTAGCCGGTGCCGCCGTTCACGCCGATGCGGCCGATGATCGCGAGCACCAGGTCCTTCGCCGACACGCCGGGTGCGAGCCGGTCCGTGACTTCAATGGCCAGCGTCTTCGGTTTGCGCTGCAGCAGGCACTGCGTCGCCAGCACGTAACCGACCTCCGTCGTGCCGATGCCGAAAGCGAGGGCGCCGAACGCGCCGTGGGTGCTGGTGTGGCTGTCGCCGCAGACGATCGTCTTGCCGGGCTGCGTCGCGCCGAGTTCCGGCCCGATGACGTGCACGATGCCGCGGCGGGAGTCCTGGAGCCCGATCAGGTCGAGGCCGAAGTCGGCGCAGTTCCGCTCGAGCTGGCGGATCTGCTTTGCCGCCGACTCGAGCCCGATCGGCTTGCCGCCGAAGATCTGCGCTGTGTCGGTGGGCGTCGAGTGATCCATGGTGACCAGCGTACGATCCGGCCGCCGCACCTTCAGCCCGCGGCTGCGCAGCACCGAGAACGCCTGCGGCGACGTCACCTCGTGGGTGAGGTGCAGGTCGACGTAGAGCACGGCCGGCGTGTCCGGGGTTTCGAGCACCACGACGTGGCGCTCCCAGACTTTCTCCAACAGAGTCTTCGCGGTCATTCGCGCTCCGGGGTCCTGCGGTCGATTCAGATGGCCGAGGCGGCTTCTTCCGCCTCCGGAGTGCGTTGCTCGGCGCGCGCCACCGTCGCCCGCATGGACTCGATCTGGTTCACGACCTCAAGAAAGGCGCGCACTCCGGATTCCACGATGTCTGTGGTCACGCTGGAGCCTCGATAGGATCGGCCGTTGAACTCGACCGTGACCACGGCCTCGCCCTGCGCGTCCTCGCCCATGGTCACGCTGCGGACCTCGAACTTGCGCAGCGTGACCGGCACGCCGGTGGCGGCCTCGATCGCCTTGAACGCGGCGTCCACCGGTCCATCGCCCGTGGCGTCCTGGACCAGCATGCAGCCGTCGCCGTGGCGCAACCCCACCCGCGCCGTGGCGGTCGCACTCGTGTCGCTGACGGCGTGCAGGCTCTCGAGGTGCCAGGGGCCGCTCGCGCCGAACTCGGCCTTCAGCACCAGCGCCTCGATGTCGCCGTCGAACATTTCCTTCTTCTTGTCGGCGAGCGACTTGAAGTCCTCGAACACACGCGCGAGCTCGGCGTCGGAGAGCTCGAAGCCGAGCTCCTTGATGCGCTCGCGCAGCGCCGCTCGCCCGCTGTGCTTGCCGAGCACGAGGTGGGTGCGGGACAGGCCCACGTCCTCGGGCCGCATGATCTCGTAGGTGGAGTGGTGCTTGAGCATGCCGTGCTGGTGGATGCCCGACTCGTGAGCGAAGGCGTTCTCGCCGACCACGGCCTTGTTACGCGGGATCGGCATGCCCGTGATGCTCGACAGCAGGCGGCTGGTGGGGAACAGGCGCTTCGTGTCCACGCCCGTGTGCAGGCCGAACAGCGACTCGCGGGTCTTGAACGCCATCACGATCTCCTCGAGCGAGCAGTTACCCGCGCGCTCGCCGATGCCGTTGATGGTGCACTCGACCTGCCGGGCGCCGGCGCGAACGGCGGCGAGGCTGTTGGCGACCGCCATGCCGAGGTCGTCGTGGCAGTGGACGCTGAAGGTGACGCGGTCGGCGCCCCGCACGTTCTTCTTGAGGTAACCGAACACCTCGTGGAATTCCTCAGGGACCGTGTAGCCCACGGTGTCGGGGACGTTGATCGTCGTCGCGCCGGCCTCAATCACTGCCTCGACCACCTCGCGCAGGAAGTCGAGTTCGGTGCGCGAGGCGTCCTCGGGCGAAAACTCGATGTCGGCGCACAGGCTGCGCGCGTAGCGCACGCCTTCGACCGCGGTGTGAATGATCTGTTCCTTGGCCATGCCGAGCTTGTGCTCGCGGTGGATGGCGCTGGTGGCCAGGAACACGTGCAGCCGCGGCCGCTCGGCCTCGCGCACGGCGCTCCAGGCCTTGTCGATGTCCTCGCGGTTGCAGCGCGCGAGGCCGGCGATCACAGGGCCGCGCACCTCGCGGGCGATCTCACGCACGGCTTCCCAGTCGCCGCGCGAGGCGGCGGGGAAGCCCGCCTCGATGATGTCCACGCCCAGCTCGGCCAGCGCACGGGCAACCCGCAGTTTTTCGGGCTGGGTCATGCTGCAGCCGGGCGACTGCTCGCCGTCGCGCAGCGTCGTGTCGAAGATCAGGACGCGGTTCGTGTCGGGCGTGGACATCGGTGTCACCTCGTCGGGCTCAGCGGCCTTCGTTCAACCAGGGCATGCGGGCGCGGAGTCCCGTGCCCACCTTCTCGATCGGGTGCGCGAGGTCCTTCTTCATCAGCGCGTCGTACTTCTTGCGTCCGGTCTTGTTCTCGCGGATCCACTGGCGCGCGAACGTGCCGTCCTGCACTTCCTTGAGGATCTTCTTCATCTCCTTCTTGGTCGCGGCGTTCACGATCCGCGGGCCGCGGGTCAGGTCGCCGTACTTGGCAGTCTCGGAAATGTAGCGGTGCATCTTGGCGATGCCGCCCTCGTGCAGCAGGTCCACGATCAGCTTCAGCTCGTGCAGGCACTCGTAGTAGGCGACCTCGGGCTGGTAGCCGGCCTCCACCAGCGTCTCGAAGCCCTTCAGCACCAGCTCGCTGGCGCCGCCGCAGAGCACGGCCTGCTCGCCGAACAGGTCGGTCTCGGTCTCCTCGGCGAAGGTCGTCTCGATGACCCCGGCGCGCGTGCCGCCGATGCCGTCGGCGTAGGCGAGGGCGCGCGCCTGCGCCTTGCCGGTTGCGTCCTGCGCGACCGCGATCAGGCACGGCACGCCGCGACCCTGCTCGTACTGCCGGCGCACGAGGTCGCCCGGGCCCTTCGGCGCGATCAGGACGACGTCGAGGTCCTTCCGGGGCTTGATCTGCCCGAAGTGGATGTTGAAGCCGTGCGCGAACAGGATCGCGGCGCCGACCGGCAGCGTCTTCTCGATTTCCTTGTAGAGGCCCGGCTGGGCGAGGTCGGGCGCGAGCAGCGCCACCAGAGTCGCGCCCTCGACGGCCTTGACGGGCTCGGCGACAGCGAAGCCGTCCTTCTTTGCCTTTTTCCAGCCCTCGCCGCCGCGGCGGTTGCCCACGACGACTTCAAAGCCCGAGTCCCGCAGGTTCAGCGCGTGTGCGCGACCCTGGCTGCCATAGCCGAGCACCGCGATCCGGGCGCCCTTCAGGGCCTTCTTGTCCACGTCTTTCTTCGTGTAGGCACGCATTGGTAGGAAACTCCTCGAGTCGGTCAACGATGATGGGTCTTGGAAAAGCGAAGAACCCCGCCCGGCGCGAGTCCGGTGCGGGGTTCCTGGTGTCCGTCTGCGCCTTTGCGCCTTCAGCCCGGGGCCCCGCACCTCCCGGGGGGAAGCAGCGCGAGCAGGTCGAGCAGCAGGCCCGCCCGGAAGGCGGCGGTGGAAACACTGGGGGCCGTCGGGGCTTCGAACGCCATCGTGAGCCTGCTTGATAAGGTCGGCATGACCGGACGATAGCAACATAGCGCCAAACCCATTGTCAACCGCACTGCAAAAAGAACTTCGGCTAAGCTGTCGGCACCATGTTCGAAGATCGTGATGTCGCGGCTGCACGGCCGCTGTGGCTGATCGCCGAGGGCGACCTCGAGTCCTGGCTCGGTTCGCGAAACCCGGTGGAAAGAGCGTGGCTCGCCTCGCTCAACTTTCGCGCCGAGCGCCACCAGGTCGCGTGTCTTGCCGATGCAGGCGGCGCACTGTGTGCCGCCGTGCTCGGGTTGGGCCCGCTCGGTTCGCTCCAGGATCTCGAGCCGTGGCATGTCGCCGGCGCGGTGGACCGCCTGCCTGCCGGGGCCTGGCGCATCGAAACGCCGCTGCGGATGCCTGCGGCGACGGCCGCGGCGCTCGGTTGGGCCCACGGCAGCTACCGCTTCGAGCGCTATCGCAGCAAGCCGCGCCCGGCGGCCGCTGCGAGGCTGGTGCCTCCGCAGCTCGCGGACATGGCGCATGTGCGGCACATGGCGGCGGCGCTCGCGATGGCGCGCGATCTGATCAACCTGCCGGCCGCCGACCTGAGCCCGGAGCGGCTGGCGGAGGACGCGCTCGCGATGGCGGTCCGCCTTGGCGCGCGCGGTCACGTCATCATGGGCGACGCCTTGCGCGAGGGCTTCCCGGCCGTCCACGCGGTAGGCCAGGCCTCGGCATCGGCGCCGCGGCTGCTCGACTTCACCTGGGGCGATGCCGGCGCGCCCAAGGTGACACTCGTCGGCAAGGGCGTCTGCTTCGACTCAGGTGGCCTCGACCTCAAACCGGCGGCGGGCATGCTGCTGATGAAGAAGGACATGGGCGGCGCCGCCTGCGCGCTCGCATTGGCCCGCGTGATCATGGAAAGCAGGCTGCCGGTGCGCCTGCGCGTGCTGGTGCCGGCCGTCGAGAACGCCATCTCCGGGAATGCCTATCGACCGGGCGACGTCCTGCGCACCCGCAAGGGCATCACGGTCGAGGTCGGCAACACCGACGCCGAGGGACGCCTGGTGCTGGCGGATGCGCTGGCGGCGGCCGACGCCGAGCGGCCGGATCTACTCGTCGATTTCGCCACGCTGACCGGGGCCGCCCGCGTCGCGCTCGGCGCCGAGCTTCCCGCACTATTCGGTACCCGCGAGGAGACCGTCGATGCGGTGCGGCGCCATGGCGGCCGGCTGGGCGATCCCCTCTGGCCCATGCCCTTGTGGAGCGGCTACGACGACGAGCTCTCCAGCAAAATCGCGGACGTGAACAACGTCTCCGGCTCGACTTTCGCCGGCGCCATCATCGGCGGGCTGTTCCTGCGACGCTTCGTCACGGCGACCCCCGACTGGCTGCACCTCGACCTGTACGGCTGGAACCCGAAGGAACGACCCGGTCGGCCCGTGGGGGCCGAGCCCCAGGCCGTGCGCGCGCTGCACGCACTGCTCGTCGAACGCTACGGCTGACCGATCCCGAACGACCCCTGCACGCCCGCAATCCGCATGGACCTGCGCTTTGAGCGTCGCACCTGGACGCTGGTCTACCTGTGCCTCGGCGTGATCGAGGGCGGCACGGCCGCCGTCATGGTCCGTTCGCTGTTCGGCAGCGCGGTCGGGGGCATGGCGGTGGATCTCGTGGTGGCCGTGGTGAGCGCGGCCCCCGCGTGGGCCAATGTCGTGAGCCTGGCCTACGCGCGACGGGCGCAGGGTCGCCCGAAGGTGCAGTTCCTGCGACCGTTGCTGGCGGCGATGGCCGTGTGCGTCGCGGCGCTCGGCCTGCTGCCCGTCGGCGGGGCGGGGCTGCTGGCCTTTCTGCTGCTCTACGGGACCGCGCGCCTGCTCTGGGCGGGCGTGGACACGGTCCGCTCGGTGATCTGGAGCGTGAACTACCCGCGCCACCTGCGGGCGCGGGTCACCGGACGAATCATGGTGAACGGCTCGATCGCGCTCGCCGGCTCGGGTCTGCTGCTCGGCTGGCTGCTCGAGCACGAAGACCCGTGGTATCGGGCGGCGATCCTGGCGGCCAGTGGCGCGGGCGTGGCCGGCAGCGTCGCCTTCGGCCGGTTCCGCGTCCGCCAGGAGCAGCGGCTGCTGACCGACGAACGCGCGAGGCTGCGCGAGGGTGCGCGCTTCGACCTGGCCGGCATCCGGCAGTTGCTGGCCCGCGACGCGACCTTCCGCCGCTACATGCTCGCCATGTCGGTGTTCGGCGCGGGCCACCTGATGCTGACGCCGTTGCTGGTCGTCTGCATCGACGACGTCCTGCACGCTTCGGAGATGGTGCAGGTCGCCATCACTGCCGCGCTGCCGATCCTGGTCATGCCGGTCGCGATCCAGCCGTGGGCGCGGTTCCTCGACCGGCACCACGTCATCGTCTACCGCTCGGTGCACGCCTGGATCGCAGTGGCGGGCGCGGTGCTGCTCGCGATCGCGATCCTCGCCGGCCAACCGGTGCTGCTCTGGCCCGGGGCCCTGCTCATGGGAGTCTCGCTGGCCGCGGGCAGTCTCGGCTGGTCGCTCGGCCACAACGACTTCGCTCCGCGCGGGGAGGAAACCCGCTACATGGCGCTGCACGTCACGCTGACCGGGCTGCGCGGGCTGGTGGCGCCGCCGCTCGCGATACTGGCCTACTACGGGCTGCAGCGCGTGCGGTCCGGGTTGGAGGCGTGGGTCATGCTGCTGCCGGTCGCACTGATCGCGCTCGGAGCCTGGCAGTTCACCGCGATGCGCAGGACGGTCGTGAGCCCGCCGCCGAGGTCGTGACCGCAGCGGCGTGGCGGGCTGGCCCGGATCCGGACACCGAAATCCGGCACAATGGGGCGTTTGCCGGAGGTGACCCGCATGCCCAAGCCCAAGGTGGATCCGCGCCCGCATTCCCGCGTCGTGTTCGACGGGGTCAAGCAGACGCCGAGCCGCGCGATGCTGCGCGCCACGGGGTTCGACGACCGCGACTTCCGCCGCTCGCAGATCGGCATCGCTTCGACCTGGAGCACGCTCACGCCCTGCAACATGCACGTGGACCGCCTGGCAGACGCTGCCGTCCGGGGCGTGGAGGGCGCGGGCGGCAAGGCCACGGTGTTCGGAACCATCACGGTCTCGGACGGCATCTCGATGGGCACGCCGGGAATGCGTTACTCGCTCGTGTCGAGAGAAGTGATCGCCGACTCCATCGAGACCGTCGTCGGGGCGCAGGGCTTCGACGGTCTCGTCGCGATCGGCGGCTGCGACAAGAACATGCCCGGTTGCATGATGGCCATCGCGCGGCTCGATCGTCCGGCCGTGTTCGTCTATGGCGGGACGATCCGCCCGGGCGCCGAGCGCCGCGACATCGTCTCGGTGTTCGAGGCTGTCGGCGCCCACGCGCGCGGCGCGATCTCCGAGCGGGGACTGCGCGAGGTGGAACGCACCGCCATTCCCGGGCCTGGCAGCTGCGGCGGCATGTACACCGCAAATACCATGGCCTCGGCGATCGAGGCGCTCGGCATGAGTCTCCCCAACAGCTCGGCGCAGGAGGCCGTGTCGCGCACCAAGCGGCTGGACGCCGAGCGCGCCGGCCGGGCGGTGCTGCAGCTGGTCCGGCGCGGCATCAAGCCGTCCGACATCCTGTGCCGTGAATCCTTCGAAAACGCGATCGTGACGACCATCGCGCTCGCCGGCTCCACCAATGCCGTGCTGCACCTGCTCGCCATGGCGCACGCCGCCGACGTGCCCCTCGCGCTGGACGACTTCACCCGCATCGGCGCCCGGGTGCCCGTGCTGGCGGATCTGCGTCCGAGCGGGCGCTACTCGATGTCGGAGCTGATCCGCATCGGCGGCATCCAGCCGCTGATGAAGTCGCTGCTCGGCGCGGGCCTGCTGCACGGCGGTTGCCTTACGGTCACCGGCCGGACGCTGGCACAGAACCTGCAGCGCGTGAAGCCGTACCCGGCGGCTCAGCAGATCGTTCGGCCGCTCGCGGACCCGATCAAGGCGGAGAGCCACCTGGTCGTGCTCTACGGCAATCTCGCGCCGGAGGGCGCGGTGGCCAAGATCAGCGGCAAGGAAGGCCTCGAGTTCGAGGGGCGAGCCCGGATCTTCGACGGCGAGGAGGCGACGCTGCAGGCGATTCTCGACGGCACGGTCGTGGCGGGGGATGTGCTCGTGGTGCGCTACGAGGGGCCACGCGGCGGGCCCGGCATGCGCGAGATGCTGAGCCCGACCGCCGCGATCATGGGCAAGGGGCTCGGCGACCGGGTCGCACTCGTCACGGACGGGCGATTTTCGGGTGGCAGCCACGGATTCGTGGTGGGACACGTCGCTCCCGAGGCGGCGGTCGGAGGCCCGCTGGCGCTGGTCCGCGACGGCGACCGCATCAGCATCGATGCGCGCGCCCGCACGATTACATTACATGTAGACGACGCGGAACTGGCGGATCGCCGCACCGGCTGGTCCCCGCCCGCGCCCTACGCAACGCGCGGGGTGCTTGCGAAATACGCGGCCCTCGTCAGCAGTGCATCCCTGGGCGCAGTCACGGATCGTCGCTTGGCGGATGGCGATTGAGGCGCGTTCGTTCTCGTCGGCGGACCGCACGGCTATTGTCTTGCAGAGCCCACGTCGGTAAAGTCGCGGCCCGGCTCAGGGGAAGGGTTGCGAGTCGCGGGCGGCTCTTGCTAGTGTCGGTCAAGGTGCTGCACTTGCCAGTGGTCCAGCGGCCCTGAACAACGAATCGACCCCACGGCAGTGGAGGGGATGTGGCGTACTCGTACTCGATCGACGATCCGTCCAAGAACAGCAAGCGGATGGCGGCATTTGCGCTGGTCGTCATCATCCACGTGCTGTTCGTGTGGGTTCTGGCCTCAGGACTGGGCAAGAAGGTGGTCGAGGTCGTGCTGGGACCTGTCGAGACCCGGCTGATCGAGGAACTCCCCGAGGACGAGAACGAACCGCCGCCGCCGCCCCCGGAATTCGATACGCCGCCCCCGTACGTACCGCCGCCGGAGATTTCGATCGACATCCCTGTCGACTCCGGCCCGAGCACCGCGATCAGCAATGTGACGAGCGAGCGCCCGGTGGCCGCGCCGCCGCCACCGCCCGTCGCCGCGCCGAAGCCCGCCGAGCGGCCGGTCGTGCGGACGCCGCCGTCCACGCAGGGACGCGGTGCACGCATCACCCAGCCCGAGTATCCGCCGGCCTCGCGGCGCGCGGGAGAGGAGGGCACCGTCACGCTCAAGGTCTTCGTCACCGACGGCGGACGTGCCGGACAGGTCGAGGTCGCCAAGAGCAGCGGATTCCCGAAACTCGACGAGGCCGCGGTCAAGGAAGTGCAACGCAACTGGCGCTTCGTTCCCGGCAAGGAAGACGGTAAGGCCGTCTCCATGTGGCACACCTTCGCGGTCACGTTCCGGCTGACCGATTGAGATTGCGACCGCAGCGCCGGCACTGAATCCTAAAGATCGACCCAGATACGCAACCGTTTCGTGAGAGGAATACAACCCCATGGCCACTGATAGCGTCGTTGTCGAAAACCCGTACGGACTCCAGGCCCTGTGGGCTCAGGGTGACTTCATCGCCAAGGGCGTCCTGGTCCTCCTGGCGATCATGTCCGCCTACTCCTGGTTCATCATTTTCACGAAGTGGTGGGAGCAGCGCCGCCTCCTGAAGCAGGCGGTCGAGGCCGAGAAGAATTTCTGGGCGGCCGACAACATCAAGAACGGCGTCACCAAGCTCACGGGCAAGGGCAACATCTTCAAGGCGATCGCGTCCGAGGCGATCGACGCGGCCGGCCACCACGACACCCGCATGACCCAGCAGGTCCCGCTGCACGAATGGATCGACAACGTCATCGCGCGCGGTGTGGCCCGCATCAGCAGCGCCCTGCAGACGCAGTTGCCGTTCCTCGCGACGACGGGCTCGACCGCGCCGTTCATCGGCCTGTTCGGCACGGTGTGGGGCATCTACCACGCGCTCGTCGCGATCGGCGTCGCCGGCCAGGCCAGCATCGACAAGGTGGCCGGTCCGGTGGGTGAGGCGCTGATCATGACCGCCATCGGCCTCGCGGTCGCGGTGCCGGCAGTGCTCGGCTACAACTACCTTCTCGGCCGCAACAAGCTCATCATGGAGCGCGTGAAGCTGTTCGCCAACGACCTCGAGCAGGTCATCGTCAGCGGCTCGCGCGTCGAGGGCTCGAGCCCGTCGGTCATCTCGGGCGGCAAGAAGTAACCGCGGAGCCGCTCGGGAGGCAATCAGGATGAGCATGTCCATCAGCACGGCCGGCGATGACGAGGACAAGGCGATCTCTGAGATCAACGTCACGCCGCTCGTCGACGTGATGCTGGTGCTGCTGATCATCTTCCTGATCACGATTCCCGTGATCACTCAGTCGGTGAAAGTCGATCTGCCGCAGGCCGCCAACATCCCGACCCAGACCAAGCCCGAGAACATCAACATCGCAGTCGATGCCGAGGGCAACATCTTCTGGAACACGGCGCTGCTGCCCTCGCAGGATGCTCTGCTCGAGCGCATCAAGCAGATCGCGGTACTCGACCCGCAGCCTGAGGTGCACGTTCGCGGTGACAGGAATACCGCCTACGAACACATCGGCCGCGTCATCGTGACCTGCCAGCGCGGTGGCATCCAGAAGGTCGGGTTCATCACCGAGCCCGATCGCGCGCTGGCCCGCTGACCGTCGCCAACCGGCATCGAGGAGAGACTCGCATGGGAATGAGTATCGGCGGCGGCGAAGACGAGCCGATGATGGACATCAACATGACGCCGCTGATCGACGTCATGCTCGTGCTCCTCATCATGTTCATCATCACCATTCCGGTGATGACGCACGCGGTCAAGCTCGACATGCCGCGGGCCACCAATGCTCCATCGACAGCCCAGCCGGTCGTCATCAACCTCGAGATCGATTTCGACGGTACGGTGCTGTGGAACGGCACGCCGGTGGAGATCGAAGCGCTGGAAGGGTACTTCCGGCGTGAGGCGTCGATCGATCCGCAGCCCGAGCTGCACATCCGGCCGAGCAAGCGCGCGAAATACGACGTCGTGGCCCGCGTGCTCGCGTCGGCGCAACGCAACGGCATGCGCAAGATCGGGTTCGTCGGCAACGAACAGTTCATGTAACGCCGGGCCGGATCACACATCCGGCAACCAGACCAGGCTGCCGGGGCGTCTGCCCCGGCGGCTTTTTACACGTTAAAGGGGCCGGGCGGTCCCGCTTCGAGGCAGATTGACCATGAAGGCGACCTGGGTACTGACTGCAGCATTGGCGTTCGCCGGGGCGGCCGGAATGACGGCTGGACTGCTCGCGCCCTCCGTGGCCGAGGCCCAGCAGAAGATCGGTCCCAAGGTGGGCGTCCCGCTCAAGGCTGCGCAGGAAGCCGTCCAGAAGAAGAACTGGAACGGCGCACTCGCGAAGATCAAGGAGGCCCAGGCGGTCCAGCCGCGAACGGCCTTTGAGGACTACAAGATCAACGAGCTGCTGTGGTACGTGTACCTGCAGCAAGGGCGCAATGCCGATGCCGCCCGCCTGCTGGAGCAGCAGATCGCTTCCGGGCAGATGCCGGCGGGCGAGCGTGTCCAGCGCACCAAGACCGTGGCCCAGCTCTACTTCCGGGCAGGCAACTACTCGAAGGCGGCTCAGTCTGCAAACCAATACCTGAAGTCGGCGCCGAACGACCAGGAGGCGCAACTGCTGGTTGCGCAGTCGCACTTCCAGCAGAAAGACTACAAGTCGGCGGTGGCAGCGGCCAACCGGCTCATCAAGCCCGGGCAGAGGCCGAGCGAGGAACTGCTGCAGCTCCTGCTGCGGTCAAACTACGAGCTCAAGGACGCCGCCGGCACCTCGGCTGCCCTGGAGCAACTGCTCACCTACTACCCGAGCCCGGACACCTGGGACAGGCTGCTCGACGGTTACATCGCGCAGACGAACCACGATCACGAGCTGCTGGCTCTCTACCGGCTCTCGGAGGACGTCGGCTCGCTGACCAAGTCGCGCCAATACCTCGACATGTCGCAGGCGCTTTTCGTCGGCGGTTTCGCGATCGAGGCCGAGCGCATCATGGACAAGGGACTCGCGGCCGGACTCTTCAGCGGCGAGGAACTGACACGCGCCACGCGGACTCGGGATACCGCCAAGCGCAAGGCCGACGAGGACCGAAAGGCGCTCGCCGGCGCAAGCAAGTCGCTGGCCGCGGCGAAGACAGGTGACGCCGCGTACAAGGTCGGTCAGCTGTACTTCAGTGCCGGAAAATACGCCGAGGCTGCCGATGCGATGCGCAAGGCGCTCACGCTGCCGGGCCTCAACGACGTGGACGACGCGAACATGGAGATGGGCATTGCGCTGGTCCGTCTCGGCAAGAAGGCCGAAGCCGCCAAGGCGTTCGATGCCGTGAAGGATCCGAAGTACGCCGAAGTCGCCCGCCTCTGGAAGTTGCACATCCGCTGAATTTCGGACCGCCCGGGCGCTGCGCCCAAACGAAGAGGCCGCCGTGGCTTGCGCCCGGCGGCCTCATTCGTTGCGCAGCCTGGCCGCGGAAGCGACCCGTGGTCAGCCCGCCGGCGCCCCGGTCGTCTCGACGTGGAGCTTCCACAGGCGAGCGACTTCGGCGAGCTTCGCATCCTTGACGGCGTCGAAGGCGGCGAGTGCCTCGGCCGACTTCCCGGCGCGCGAATGTGCGATGCCCGCCAGCATGTGGGCGTCGTCCACGTCCGCGACGCCGCCCTTGGCGAGACCCTTCTGGATTGCATCTGCGGCCTTGCCGTACTCGCCGACACTGAAGAACAGCTTGCCCATCGCGACCATCTCGTTGCCCGACTTGGCGGCGGCAAGGGCCTGGTCGGCGCCGGGCAGTTCCTTGCGGTCCGCGTCCGCACCGGATTTTGCCCGCGCAAGGTCGGCCTGGGCGCGCGCGAGCGGCTCGCCCTGGAACACGCCGGCCGCGACGCCTTGCTCGAGCAGTTGCTTGGCCTCCGACGGGAATCCGCCCGTCATGAGGGTGGAGGCCGCCTCGGAATACTCCTCTGGCCGGTTCATGGTCTTCGTGTCGGCGATCAGCCGGTAGAGGGCGCGCAGGTCGCGATCGGCCTTCGTCTCGTACAGCTGGTTGTTCAGCAGGTCTTCCCAGTACTTGGTGGCTGGGTAGTGACGGACGAGCGCCTCGAGGCTGCGCACAGTGCCCGGCCGGTCCTTGAGTTCGTAGTTGCTGCGCAGCCCGATCAGGAGCAGCTGCTCGTCCGGCTTGGCCTGGCCGGTCGTGATCTGGTCCACGGTGGCGCGAGCGCCCGCGAAATCATCCTGCAGGAACTTGCTCTGCGCGACGAGCGCGCCAATATCGGCGCTCCCGGGCGCCGCGACGAGGTACTTGTTGCCGTACTCCACGGCCTTCGCGTAGTCCTGGATCTGGTAATTGATCTGCGCCAGCGCTTTGTTGCGCTGGGGCACGTCGGCCTCGGCCACGAAGCCAGAGGCCACCGCGCGCGCGAGCGCCTCCTCGGCACCCTTGTAGTCCTTGGTCTGCAGGCGGGCGTACCAGCCGAGTTCGTCCACCATGAACGCCTCGTAAGGCGTCTTCGGCTCGATCGCCTGGGCCTCGGTGAGGCTGGCGATGGCAGCCTCCCAGTTCTTTGCACCGATCGCTTCCTGCGCAGCCTTGAGCGGCTTGAGCATCTTGGCGCCGATCTTCTGCGGCGCCGCCTGGGCGATCGCTGTCGCCGGCGTCAGCAGCCCCGTCGCAACACTCGTGACGCCTGCAGCCGCCAGGGCGGCCGCCAGAACCAGGTTTGCCTTCTTCATGTTCATCCTCACGCGCCGGGTTGAGGGCGCTCGACCCATTATTCTATCGCGGCTCGAGCCGCACCGGACCCGATTGGATCGACTGGGCGGCCCTTGTATCCTCGGCCCGCGGAGGCGCGGGCGATCATGGTGGCGAGCCGGCTCATAGAAATCGTCGAGGTCGGTCCGCGCGACGGGCTGCAGGGCGAACCCGGCGTGCTGCCGACCGCAACCAAGATCGAGTTCATCGAGCGGGCGATCGCGACCGGCGTGCGGCGCGTGGAGGTGGCGAGCTTCGTGGACCCGAAGCGCGTGCCGCAGATGGCCGATGCGGAAGCCGTGCTAGCGGGCCTGCCGCGGCGGCCGGGGGTTCGCTACATCGGGCTCGTGCTGAACCGCCGCGGATTCGAGCGCGCAGCCAGGGCGGGCTGCGACGAGATCGGCATGGCGGTGGTCGCGAGCGACACGTTCAACCGGCGCAACCAGGGCGTCACGACCGACGAATCCATCGCGGCGTGGCGGGACATGGCCGCCGCCGCCAGGCACGAGGGCATCCTTTCCCAGGTCACCGTGTCTGCCGCCTTTGGCTGCCCGTTCGAGGGCGAGGTGCCGCTCCAGCGCGTCGTCGACATCGCGCGCCGCGTGGCCGAGGCCGAGCCATTCGAGATCGCGCTCGCCGATACCATCGGCGCAGGCGTGCCGGCCCAGGTGATCGAACTCATCGGCCGCGTCCGCGAAGCGGTGCCGGGCGTCGCGCTGCGCTGCCACTTCCACAACACGCGAAATACCGGGCTCGCGAATGCCTTCGCCGCGGTGCAATCCGGCGTCACGACGCTGGACGCAAGCCTGGGCGGTATCGGCGGCTGTCCGTTCGCCCCCGCGGCGACGGGCAACATACCGACCGAGGACCTGCTCTACATGCTGCAGCGCTCGGGCTACGAGACCGGGGTATCGCTCGCAGTGGCGATCTCGACCGCACGGTGGCTGCAGGAGCAACTCGGGCGTCCGGTGCCCGGCATGCTCGTCAAGGCCGGCGACTTCACGTCGCCCCCGGCACGGGTGTCTTGAGGCGTGGTGACCAGATCCTTTCCGGTCCTGCAGCGCGCACCAGGGGGCGTCCGTGATTCGCCGGCGAAGCTGATAGAGTGGCGCCCTATCGCAATCCGGAGATCCCGACGGTGACCTACGCCGCCATTACCGGCTGGGGCAAGTGCATGCCGCCGGCCGTGCTGACCAACGCCGACCTCGCCACGTTCCTGGACACCAACGACGAGTGGATCGCCAGTCGCACGGGCATCCGCGAGCGGCGGGTTTCGCACGTGCCGCTCGAGGAGCTCGGCTACGTCGCGGCGATGCGGGCGCTGGCGTGCGCGGGCCTCGATCCGGCGGATGTCGAGCTGATCGTGTTCGGCACCTGCAGCTTCGACGACCAGGTGCCGAACCAGGCCTCCGGACTTCAGGTGCGGCTCGGTGCCAAGAAGGCGGCCGCCATGGACGTCAACACCGCCTGCACGAGCTTCCTCTACGCACTCAGTACCGCCAATGCCCTGATCCGCACCGGCGTGGTACGCAACGCGGTGGTGCTGGGCGGCGAACTGATCAGTGCGTTCATGGACTGGAGCAACCGCGGCGTCTCGGTGCTGTTCGGCGACGGCTGTGCGGCGGTCGTGCTGCAGGCCTCCGACCGCGAGGAAGGCCTGCTGGGCGAGCGCCTCGGTTGCGACAGCGACGCCCGCGGCACGCTGGTCGTGGAGGGCATGGGGACGCGCTATGCCAACTTCACGCGCGTCTTCGGCAGGACTGACTGGATCTTCGAGGGCCAGGAAATCTTCAAGCGGGCGGTGATCGGCATGTCGGGCGCCTGCGCCGACGTACTCGCGGCCCGCCACATGGGTCCCGACGACATCGACCTCGTCGTGCCCCACCAGGCCAACCTGCGCATCATCGAGGCGGTGGCCAAGCGGGCCGGGGTCCCGATGGAGCGGGTATTCGTCAACGTGCACCGCTACGGCAACATGTCCGCGGGAACCGTGCCGGTGGCGCTGGTCGAGGCGATCGAGGAGGGGCGGGTAAAGCCGGGCGGCCGGATCCTGCTGCCGGCCTTCGGCGCAGGGCTCACGTTCTGTGCGCACTTCGTCCGCTGGGGGGAGCGTGTCACGCCCAGGGGAACGACGGACGTCGATCTGCCGCCCTGCCACAAGACGGCGCTCGAGATGGTGAAAGAGCAGATCCACAAGCGCGAGACGACGAGCGTTTCGCACTGACCGCGCTGGATAAGGATCAGACCGGTCCGCCGGAACTGGCACGCCGCCGCCGTTCTTCCCCGACGAGCCCGGGCCGAGCCGCCCATCGATGACCGTGACACCCGAGCGCAAGGCGCTGCTGCAGATCCACTTCTGCGTGCTGCTGTGGGGATTCACTGCGATCCTCGGCAAGCTGATCAGCCTGCCCGCGCTCGAGCTCGTGTGGTGGCGAATGCTGATCGTCGTGGTCGTGCTGCTCGCCTGGCCACCGTTGTGGCGGGAGCTGCGCGCCATCCCGCCGCGCACGCTGGCCGCGTTCGCAGGCATCGGCGTCGTCGTGGCGCTGCACTGGCTCACCTTCTACGGCGCGATCAAGCTTGCGAATGCATCGGTGGCCGCCACTACCATGGCCGTGGCACCGCTGTTCCTGGCCGTGATCGAGCCGTGGATCGCGCGCCGCCCGTTCGACGCCCGCGAACTCGTGGTCGGATTGGTCGCGCTGCCGGGCGTGGTGCTGGTGGTCGGCGGCACGCCCGCCGGCATGCAGCTCGGCCTCGCGGTCGGCGTCGTGTCTGCGTTCCTGGTGGCCATCTTCGGGGCGCTGAACAAGCGCTACGTCGAACGCGCCAGCCCGCTGCTCGTGACCGGCGTGGAACTCGCGACCGGCACGGCGTTCCTCACGGTCGTGGCGCTCGCCTGGCAAGGTCAGGGGCCGTGGCTCACGATCCCGGGAGCCCGCGACGCCTGGCTGCTTGCGACGTTGTCGCTCGGCTGCACGCTGCTGCCGTTCGCGCTGGCGCTGCGGGCACTGCGCCATACCAGCGCGTTCATGGCGCAGCTGGCGGTGAGCCTCGAGCCGGTCTACGCGATCCTTCTGGCCATCGTGCTGCTCGGGGAGCAGCGGGAACTCACGACGTGGTTCTACCTCGGCGTCGCCGTGATCCTGGGCGCGGTGTTCGCGCACACCTGGATGAAGCTGCGCAGCACCTCGGTCTGAAGCCTCAGCGCATCGCAACGGCCGTTCGTGTCGACGCGGTCCTCCGACGGGCGCGTTGCACCCGCCAGGCCAGCAGCCCGGCGAGCAGGACCGCGTAGACGGCTGGTTCGCGCCAGTCCGCCTTCACCTGCCACCAGAAATGCGTGACGCCCAGGATCGCGGCGGGATAGACGAGTCGATGCAGCCGATGCCAGCGCGGGCCGAGCCGACGCATCCACCCGGAGGTGGAGGTGATGGCCAGCGGCACGAGCAATGCGAACGCCGTGAATCCCACCGTGATGTATGGCCGCTTGACGAGGTCGTCGCCGATGGCTTCGAGATCGAACCACTGGTCGAGCACCAGCCAGGTGAGGAAGTGCACGCACAGGTAGGTGAACGCGAACAGGCCGAGCATGCGCCGCAGGCCCATGATCCAGGGCTTCCGCAGCGTGGTCGCCAGCGGCGTGACGCACAACGTCGCGATCAGCAGGCGCAGGCCCCATTCGCCGAGTCGGTCCATCAGCTCGTCGATGGGGTTGGCTCCCAGACCGGTGCCGGCGAGACCGAAGGCGCGTGCGAGGAGCCATGCGAGCGGCAACGCGCAGGCCACGAACAGCAACGGCCGGGCGAGGCGGCGCGCCCGGCCCGGACGGGCCACGACATGGTTCAGAATTGCTTCCTCAGGTCCATTCCCGAATACAGCGAGGCGACCTGCTCGGCATAACCGTTGAACGGCAGCGTGGGCACGCGGGGCGCGAATACGCCGCTGCCGATGCGACGCTCCCGGGCCTGGCTCCAGCGGGGGTGATCCACGGCGGGATTCACGTTCGCGAAGAAACCATATTCCTGCGGCGCGGAGATGTTCCAGGACGTCGGTGGCTGCCTTTCGGTGAACCGGATCTCGACGATGGACTTGATGCTCTTGAACCCGTATTTCCAGGGTACGACGAGCCTGAGCGGGGCCCCGTTCTGGTTGGGCAGCACCTCGCCGTAAAGGCCCACGGCAAGGATCGTCAGTGGATGCATGGCCTCGTCCACCCGCAGTCCCTCGACGTACGGCCATCGCAACACGGGAATTCGCTGGCCCGGCATCTCCTCCGGCCGCAGCAGCGTCTTGAACGCCACGTACTTGGCGCGCGAGGTGGGTCGGAAGCGCTTCAGGACCTCCGCGAGCGGGAGACCGACCCAGGGCACCACCATGGACCATGCCTCGACACAGCGCAGCCTATAGATGCGTTCCTCGAGCGCATGGGGCTTGAGGATGTCCTCGAGAGTGAAGTCGCCGGTGACCTCGGCCTCGCCGCCGATCCGGACGCTCCACGGCTGCGGCCGGAAACGGCCCGCGAGCCTCGCCGGGTCGGCCTTGTCGGTGCCGAACTCGTAGAAATTGTTGTAGGTCGTGATGTCCTCTCTGGAATTGGGAGGATCGGCAACGCTCAAGCGGGCGTTCTTCGAGTGCTTCAGCCGCGCTGCCTCTCCCGCGGCTGTCGGTCCGATGGTCACGGCGGCGGTCGCGGCGATCCCGGTCATGATCTCCCGGCGATTGAAATAGCGCTCGGGGGGGGTAATCTGCGAGGGCGGTATTGAGGTAGGTTTTGGCGTCTTCATGGTGATCTGTTCGCCACGAGCGAAGAATCGGTGTCTGTGGAGCGGACCGGTTCGGAGCGGGATATGTGACAACCGTGGCTGCCACGGATCCACGGATCCACGGACCCGAGGCCGAGTGCCTAGGGCAGCAACTCGAGAACGGCCGGGAGCACGAGGCCCGACGGTCCGCGCAGCACCACGTGGGCTCGCGGGCTCAGGTCCGTGGAGTCCGGATTGATCTCGATTACGGTCGCACCGTGGCGGAGCGCGGCCTCTCCGAGACTGGCGGCCGGATAGACCAGCGACGAGGTCCCGATCGAGAGGAACACGTCGCAATTCTCCGCCGCGGCATCTGCAAGCAGCAGCGCGCCGCGGGGGATCATTTCGCCAAACCACACGACGTCCGGCCGCAGCAGCCCGCCGCAGCCGAGGCAGCGCGGCAGCCCGCCGCCAGCATCGCGGGATCGCTCCGCGACGACCTGCTCGACGGTGCAGCGGTCGCGCAGGATGTTGCCGTGGTACTCGATCACGCCGGTGCTGCCGGCCCGCTGGTGCAGTCCGTCCACGTTCTGGGTCACGAGCGTCAGGCGGGGAACGCGCCGGGCAAGCGTGGCTAGTGCGTGGTGCCCCGCGTTGGGCTCGGCCTTGCGGACGAGGTCACGTCGCCACTCGTACCACTGCCAGACGAGATCGGGGTCGCGCTCGAAACCTTCGGGAGTGGCGAGGTCGAGCGGGTCGAAGCGTGCCCAGATTCCTTCCTGTGCGTCGCGGAAGGTGGGAATGCCGCTCTCCGCGGATATCCCGGCACCGGTCAGGACGCAGACGTGTCGCGCCCGGGAGATCGCCGCCGCGGCGCGCCCGATCAGCTCGCGGGAAACGGCAGGGGAGTGGTCGTCCACCATCCCCTGCCCCTGGATCCGGAACCCGGCCGGCCTCAGGCCGCCTTGCTCGCGCCGGCCAGCTGCCGCAGCACGTACTGCAGGATGCCGCCGTGCTGGTAGTACTCGCGCTCCTTGGGCGTGTCGATGCGCACGCGCGCCTCGAACCGGGTCGGCGCCCCCGAAGCGGGCGTTGCGACCACGGTGACCATCTTCGCGGCACCGCCGTTGAGCCCGATGATCTCGAAGCTCTCCTTGCCGGTGAGACCGAGGGTCTGCGCGCTCTCGCCGTCCTTGAACTGCAGGGGCAGCACACCCATGCCGATCAGGTTGGAGCGGTGGATGCGCTCGAAGCTCTCGGCGATCACGGCCCGCACGCCGAGCAGCATCGTCCCCTTGGCCGCCCAGTCGCGCGAGGAGCCGGTGCCGTACTCCTTGCCGGCCAGCACCACCAGCGGCGTGCCCTCGGCCTTGTACTTCATGGCGACGTCGTAGATCGACATCTGCTCGCCGGTCGGCACGTGCACGGCCACGCCACCCTCGGTGCCGGGGCACATCAGGTTGCGCAGCCGGATGTTGGCGAACGTGCCACGCATCATGACTTCGTGGTTGCCGCGGCGCGAGCCGTACGAGTTGAAATCAGCGGGCAGCACCCCTTGCGCCATCAGGTACTTCGCCGCCGGGCTCGCCTTCGAGATGTTGCCGGCCGGCGAGATGTGGTCGGTGGTGACCGAGTCGCCGAGTATCGCGAGCGCGCGTGCGCCGCGGATGTCGGCGACCGCGCCCGGGGTCATGGTCATGCCCTCGAAGTAGGGCGGGTTGCGCACGTAGGTGGAGGCGGGCTCCCACCGGTACACCTCGCCCTGCGGCACCTGGATGGCGTTCCAGTTCTCGTCACCGGCGAACACGCTCGCATAGCCCTGGCGGAACATTCCGGAGGTCACGCAGGCCGCCACCGCCTGCTGCACGTCCTGCGCCGAGGGCCAGATGTCCTTGAGGAAGACAGGCTTGCCGTCCGACCCTGTACCGAGCGGCTCCGCGTTCAGGTCAATGTCCATCGTGCCCGCGAGCGCATAGGCCACCACCAGCGGCGGCGAGGCGAGGAAGTTCATCTTCACCTCGGGGTGCACACGGCCCTCGAAGTTGCGGTTGCCCGAGAGCACCGACGTGGCGATCACGTCGCCGGCCTTCACGGCCTCGGAGATCTCCGGGCGCAGGGGCCCCGAGTTGCCGATGCAGGTGGTGCAGCCGTAGCCCACGAGGTAGAAGCCGACGCCCTCGAGCTCGCCGAGCAGGTTCGCCGCCTTGAGGTAGTCGGTCACGACGCGCGACCCGGGCGCGAGGCTGGTCTTAACCCAGGGCTTCGACACGAGGCCGCGCCGGCGGGCGTTGCGTGCGACGAGACCGGCGGCGACCAGCACCGCCGGGTTGGACGTATTCGTGCAGCTGGTGATCGCCGCGATCAGCACCGCCCCGTCCGCAACTTCGAAGGACTTGCCGCCCGCGGTGGCGAGAGCCTCGCCGGTCGCGCCCGGGTTCTTCTGCGCACGCTCGTCCGACATCTTTGCGTGGTGCCTGCGATAGGTCTCCTTGGAGATGCGCAGCGGCACGCGGTCCTGCGGACGCTTGGGGCCCGCCAGGCTCGGCTCGACGCTGGCGAGGTCGAGCTCGAGGACGTCGGTGTAGTCGGCCTCGCGCATGCCGTTGGTTCGCCACAGGCCCTGGGCCCGGGCGTAGGCCTCCACGAGCGCGATCTGCTCGGCGCTGCGACCGGTGAGCTCGAGGTAGCGGATCGTCTCCTCGTCGATCGGAAAGATGCCGCAGGTGCTGCCGAACTCCGGCGCCATGTTGGCGATGGTCGCGCGATCGGCGAGCGGCAGGCCGGCGAGGCCGTCGCCGAAGAACTCCACGAACTTGTCCACCACGCCCTTTTTTCGCAGCATTTCGGTGATGGTGAGCACGAGATCCGTGGCCGTCGTGCCCGCCGGGAGGGTGCCCTTGAGGCGGAAGCCGATGACCTGCGGGATCAGCATGGTGACCGGCTGGCCGAGCATCGCGGCTTCGGCCTCGATGCCGCCGACGCCCCAGCCGAGCACGCCGAGCCCGTTCACCATCGTGGTGTGCGAATCGGTGCCCACCAGCGTGTCGGGGTAGGCGCGCCGCGAGCCGTTCTTGCCCTCGGCGAACACGACGCGCGCGAGGTGCTCGATGTTCACCTGGTGGACGATGCCGGTGTTGGGCGGCACGACCTTGAAATTGCTGAACGCCGTCTGGCCCCAGCGCAGGAACGAGTAGCGCTCGCCGTTGCGGGCGAACTCGATGGTGTTGTTCTTTCGCAGGGCGTCCGGGCCGCCGTACTCGTCCACCTGCACCGAGTGGTCGATGACGAGTTCCGCAGGGGCGAGCGGGTTGATCTCATGCGGGTTGCCGCCGAGGCGCGTCATGGCCTCGCGCATGGCGGCGAGGTCGACGATCGCGGGCACTCCCGTGAAGTCCTGCATGATGACGCGGGCCGGCGTAAACGCGATCTCGTGACTCGGGGTCGCCTTGGCGTCCCACTTGAGCAGCGCCTCGATGTCGTCGCGTGTCACGCTGACGCCGTCTTCGGTGCGCAGCAGGTTCTCGAGCAGGATCTTGAGAGAGAAGGGCAGCCGACCGAGGTCGTGGCCCTGGAGGGCGGGCAGGCTGAAAATCTCGTAGGACTGGCCGCCCACCGTCAGCGACTGGCGGGTCTTGAAACTGTCGCGCATGGAACCTCCGGGAGCCATATTGGCCCGACGTAGCCGCGGAATTATAGCGTCTCAGAGTCGGTCTGCGTCGGCGGTCGAGCGGACCCGGGCGATCACGCCGCCGCCTAGACAGGTCTCGCCGTCGTAGAACACAGCCGACTGGCCCGGCGTGACGGCCCGCTGGGGCTGCACGGTCGCGACGCGGCAGACCCCGTCGGCCACTGCGCTCACGGTGCAAGCCTGGTCGCGCTGGCGATGGCGAGTCCTCACCGTGCAGGAGAACCCGTCCTCCGGCGGATCTCCGCCGATCCAGTGGACCGGCTCGGTCT
>Ga0113563_10000261_pt1 | contig 23514 bp, 23 predicted proteins | sample Mud3Dept3metaG_FD_80117 | JGI IMG/M metagenome (GOLD analysis project Ga0113563, IMG submission 80117) | Freshwater wetland microbial communities from Ohio, USA, analyzing the effect of biotic and abiotic controls - Mud 3 Core 4 Depth 3... | ecosystem: Environmental > Aquatic > Freshwater >... | reverse complement strand
GATCCACCACACCCGGAGCCAGGCGCTCGATCGGCCGGTATTCCGTTGTGAGGATCGGCCCGCCATCATCCTGGGGTTCCCCGAGCGCGTTCACAACCCTGCCGACAAGCGCTTCCCCCACGGGGACGCTCATGATGCGGTTCGTGCGCTTCACCGTGTCCCCCTCTCCCACCAGGGTGTACTCCCCAAAGAGCACTGTGCCCACGTTGTCCTCTTCCAGGTTGAGCGCAATCCCCTTCACCCCATGGGGGAAATCCAGCAGCTCGCCGGCCATGACCTTGTCCAGGCCGTGAACGCGCGCAATGCCATCCCCCACCGATATGACGGTCCCGACCTCACTGACAACTACACTGGAATCGTAGTCCTTGATCTGCTCCCGCAGGATCTTGGTGATCTCGTCGGCATTGATCTGCATGTCAGGTCCCTCTTCCCTGAATCCGGGCGGAGGCAACGGCTATGCCGCCCGCACCCGGGGTACGTCTCTCATTCACTCGCCAGGCGCCGCCGCATCTCATCGAGCTGTGTGCGGACCGAGCCGTCGTACACCGTGCTGCCAATCTGCACGACGATGCCGGCCAGAAGCTCGGGATTCGTGCCAACCGTCAGCGTGACCCGGTTTCCGGTCACTTTCACGAGGCTCGCGCGCAGCCTTGACAGATCCGCCTCGGTCAGGGGGCCTGCGACGGTGACCTGCGCCGCCGCAATCCCCTTACGCTCGTTCACCGTCTTCGTATAGAAGTCGCAGATTTCGGCAAAATAACGGATCCGGTGGTGCCGCAGCAGAAGCTGAAGGAAATTGCGCATCGTCGCGCAGACCGGATAGCGGGCCATCAGCCCGGCGAGCACTTTTTCCTTGGCCTCCAGCTGGACTGCCGGACTGTCGAACGTCTCGAGCAACGCGGGAACACTCCGGAAAATCTCCCGGTACGTGTCAAGATCCCGCTGTATGGCGGCCTCGTCGCCTTTCTCAGTTACAACATCCGCGAGGGCCCGCGCATACCGGCCAAAGATGGATGCAGGTATCACTTATCGCCTCCCAGACCGGCGACGAAGCGTGCGAACAGCCGGCTCCGATCGTCCTCCGTCATCTCCTGCCGGATCTTCTGTTCGGCCAGCTGCACCGCGAGCTCCGCCGCATGCGACCTCAGTTCGAGTTGCGCGGCCCTTGTCATTCCCTCAATCTCGCGCCGTGCACGCTCGACGACCTTCTGCGCATCCCGCTCCGCCTCTGCGACCAGGCGTTGCTGTTCCGCCTGCGCCTCCTGCTCCGCAGCAGCCTTGATCCCGGCGAGCTCGTCATCCAGCGAACTCATGCGGGCCTCAATCTCCGCGAGCTTAGCCTCGGCCTCCTTGCGCGCCTGCTGCGCTTCCGCCAATTGATCGCGAATCGCCTGCGAACGCGAGGCAAAAAAGCTCGACAGCGGCTTGCGCGCAACCCAGATCAATACGGCGATCACAAGGATCAGGTTGAGGAGGCGCCCGAGAGGCAGAAACACCCCCCAGCGGTCGCCCTCGGCTTCAGCGGCCCAGGCTGCTCCCGGCGCTGCGAGACAGGCGATAGCCCCGGACAGCGCAACCGTCAGGATTCGGCGGATTCGAATGGTCATCATGGTTCTCGCTGGAAAAACTTCAGCGCAATCGTGCACATGGCCGGGTCAACCTGGAAGCCGGGAATAATCAGGCGAACCTGTGAAGAATGGCGGCGGAGATCAGCCGGGCGATCTCCTGAGTCTCGAGGTCCAGTCGGCTTCGCGCATCGGATACCTGGTTCCGGATGGTTTCGCGAGTCTCTTCGAGCAGCTGCTCCGCGTTCTTCCTGGCTTGATCCAGAGTTCTGCCCCGTTCGGCCAGAGCTCCTGCGCGAGCCTTCTCCACGATCCGGTACCCTTCCATTCGGGCAGTCTTGATCGTCGCTTGATACTGGTCAAACAAGTGCAACTGATGCGCCAAATCCTTCTGCGTCTTTGAGATAAGCCCTGTCGTCCTCTGTTCCCTCTCCCTTTGAACCCCGGTCACAGGCCGGAAGAGGAGATAATTCAGCGCTACTGCCGTGAGAATGAAGACGATGATCGCCGGAATGATGGACCAATCTAGACTGATCATATGGGCTGCACGCGCATGAAATGCCTATCTTCCATCAGTCTTGAGGCTCGTTACGATGCCTTGCGAGCCGCGTGGAAAACGCAGAAAATATCACAGGGTTTCAAGATCGTCAAGGGGGTTTCGCCGATCGCCTTGGGAATGATATATTCCAAGGATGCTCAGGCATTTAGCTTCGCTTTTTCTGGCCGGGACTGTCATGGAGATCCTGTGGTTGCTCAGCTATTCATTGGGTCCGCTGCGCGCGCACAGCGGATCCTTCGTGGCACTGATGCTGACGCTTTTTGGGATATGCCTCTGGGCCTATCTGTACTGCCCCGTCAACAGCCCGAGGAAACTCGCGCTCGTGCTTGGATTCGCCCTGGTCTTCCGCCTGAGCCTGCTCCCCGCACCTCCGGACCAGAGCGAGGACGTCTATCGGTACCTCTGGGATGGCCGGCTTTCCGCCCTGGGGATGAGCCCCTACCGGTACGCGCCGGATGCCAAAGAACTGGAATCCTACCGCGACCGGCGGATCTACCCGATGTTGAATTCCAAGCCATACATCACGGCCTACCCGCCCCTCTCGCAGGGCATCTTCCACCTTTGCTACAGGCTGTTCGGCGCCGATGTCCTCCCCATGAAGGCGGTCTTCAGCCTGCTCGAGTTCTCGGCGCTGCTCGTGGCGTGGAGGCTGCTGCATGCATTCGGCGCCGGCAGGCAGGCTCTGCTGCTCATGGCCTGGAATCCCTTCTTCATCTTTGAGTTTTCTCATTCCGGACACTCCGACAGCAGCATGATTTTTCTCATCCTGCTATCCCTGCTCCTGATGCATCGGTCCAGGAGGATCTGGGCGGCGGTCTGCTACGCGGGTGCGATTCTCGCAAAACTGCACCCGGCGCTCTGGTTCCCCCTGTACTTGCGCCGCCTGGGGTGGAAAGCAAATGCGGCCGCTCTCTCGATCCTGGCTTTGTGCGTGCCGCTGTTTTTCACTTCCGAAACCTGGCTTCCCTACCTGAAATCGCTGCGCCTGTATTACAAGCTGTTCGAATTCAACGCCGGAATTCACTATTTCCTGCGCTTCGCAGGCAACACTCTTTTCGGGCAGTCGTGGGACAAGCTCACAGGACCTTACCTGGGAGCCGCGCTTTTGCTGATCACAGGCCTGATTGTCTGGCGGTTTCCGGTCCGGGACAGCCGCAGCCTGCTGCACGCCGGCTTCTGGATCATGACGGCGGATCTCTGCCTGGCGACGACTGTGCATCCCTGGTACATTTCCTGGGCGGCGCTGGCCCTCCCCTTTTTCCCCTACGCTTTCATGATGTATTGGACGGGGGCTTCCTTCCTTTCCTATCTCGCTTACGGATTTCAGCCCGTCCGCGAGCCCGCGTGGGTTCTGCTGGTGGAGTATCTGCCGATGTATGCGCTGATGGGCTGGGAGATCTATCGAGGCTCACCCTGTTTGCTGCCCCGCTTCACCGCAGATCAGACGCACCCGCCCTTGTGAATCAGGTTGAGGAACTCCATGCGGGTCTCGTGGTGCGTGCGGAAGGTGCCGAGCATCGAACTGGTGAGTGCGCGGCTGTTCTGCTTTTCGACTCCGCGCATCAGCATGCACATGTGCTGGGCCTCGATCACGACGCCAACCCCCAGCGGCGTGATCTTCTGGTTGATGGTCTCCGCAATCTGCGTCGTCAGCCGCTCCTGTACTTGCAGGCGGCGGCTGAACATCTCCACAAGGCGGACCATCTTGCTGATGCCGATGACCTTCTTGTACGGCAGGTAGGCAACGTGGACCTTGCCGAAGAACGGCAGGAGGTGGTGTTCACAAAGACTGAAAAAATCTATGTCGGATACGATCACCATTTCATCGTACTTGACGTCAAACAGGGCGTTGTTGAGTACTTCTTCCACGTCCTGCCGGTATCCGCCTGTGAGAAATCGATAGGCCTTATCTACACGTTCCGGCGTGCCCCGCAGGCCATCACGCTCCGGATCCTCCCCGATTTTGACCAGAAGCTCTCGCACCAGTTCTTTCATGGATCACTCACCTTGCTGCCAGGCCGCCTGTGAAATGGCGGCTTGCCGACGGGGAGAAACACTCCGCCCGGAGTCCCGACGGACAGATCCATATGTTAGACTTCGGGCGAGGGGGAAGTCAAAACCAAATGCCCCCTTCCGGTCGAGCGGATCCGGAGGGGATCACATCATGTCATCACTCCAGCGGGACTCTGCAGGGGCTGCGTGCCGAAGGCGACTCGCTGACCCCGATTTCGCGGGGGCACCACCCTGCTTGTAAGCAAGCAGCATGGCTATTTACATGCCGCCGGGAAACGCATAGACTTACTCGTCATGGTCAAAGGGAAAGCAGGCCTCAGACGGGTGGGCAGTGCGTTCCTCGGAGCGGCGCGCACCATGTGGACCCACGAAGTGCCCCGCGACGCTGCGGCAATTTCCTATTTCGGCCTGTTCGCGCTGTTCCCCGGCATCCTGGTCTTATTCGCCATCGTCGACAACATCCTGGGAAGGTCCAAGCTTCGTGAACCGGTTGTGAAAAGCATCGTGTTGCTTTTTCCCGGCTCGGAATCCTTCCTGAAGGACAACCTTATGGAACTCACGGATCCGTCGCCTGCGATGTTCCTGGCCTGCTTCATTGTGGCGATCTGGGGATCCACCTGGGTGTTTACTTTTTTCGAAAACGCTCTGAACCGGGCTTGGGATGTTCCCCGGCGCAGGACATTCTGGGAAAGCCGGATCCGGAGCATTGCGCTTCTGTTGCTGGGCGGCACCATGCTGCTGACTTCCGCGGGTATTACCCTGGTTGTGGATGCGCAGAAAAGGCTGCTTGCCAAGGCCATGCCGGTGCATGCCGGGGACGAGCTTATCAATGCGATGTGGCGCTACATTATCTCGGGGGCGGGGATCCTCATCGCTATTACGGTTTTCTTCTGTATCTACAAGCTGATGCCCGATCACAAAGTCCGTTGGGGTGAGGCCCTGGCGGGAGCCCTGGTGGCCACGGTGTTGTGGGAGGCCGACTGGCGCATTTTCTACAAGCTCGTGCCGGCCTTCGACCCTCAGAAGGTATACGGCATTATGGGGGTCGTTGTCGCACTCCTTACCTGGGTATACGCGTCGAGTCTGATCGCTCTGTACGGAGCGAGCTTCTCCGCCAGACTGCACGGACCCGAGGAACGCCGAGCGGTCCGTTCCCCCGGCACTCTGGCAGCCGTACCCAAGTCATCTGCAGATAAAGTGCGTCTCTTCCGGCAGCTTGGCCACTGATCCAGCGTGAAGCTCAAATCCTTTGATTTCCCATTCCCGGAACATCTCATCGCCCAGCACCCCCTGCCGGAGCGCGACCGCTCACGCATGATGGTCGTCAACAGGAACAGCGGCGCCGTCGAGCACCGTGAATTCCGGGACCTTCCCCATATACTCGGACCCGACTGCTTCCTGGTCGTGAACAATACACGGGTGTTTCCTGCGCGACTCTGGGCCCAGCGGCCCGGGAGAAGCGAGCGGATCGAGATTCTTCTGATGCGGGAAGAAGCTCCGGGCACATGGCTTGCGCTGGTTCGGCCCGGCCGAAAGGCGCCGCCCGGTCAGCAGCTCATCATAGAAGAGCTGCATGCACGGGTCCGCGATGCCAGGGAGGATGGGAGCAGACGGATTGATTTTGCCCCGGGAAAAGACCTGTGGGCAAGCCTGGACAGAATGGGCGAGCCGCCTCTCCCCCCCTATATCCGGAGAAACCCGGGGCAGAACCTCAAGGAAGACCGGGAGCGCTATCAGACTGTGTTCGCAAGGCGATCCGGATCGATCGCCGCCCCGACGGCCGGACTGCATTTTACCGAGGAGGTAGTCCGACGCCTGGCAGGACGAAGCATCCCGATCGTCGAGATCCTCCTGCACGTGGGATACGGCACTTTTCAGCCGGTGCGGGCCAAAGAGGTCGAAGCACACCACATGGAGCCCGAGTATTTTGAAGTGAGCGACGCCGCAGCCACGGCAATTCGCCAGTGCATTTCCGCCGGCAAGAAGCTCGTGGCGGTCGGCACCACCACCACGCGGGTACTGGAGCACCTGGCGCGCCGCGAGGATTTCCTCGAACGCGGTTCCGCAGGCTATTGCGATCTCTTCATTTACCCGGGTTTTCGGTTCAAGGCGCTCGGGGGATTGCTCACCAACTTCCACCTGCCCCGATCCACCCTCTTCATGCTGGTTTGCGCCTTCGCCGGGCGGGAGCTCATGCTCGACTGCTATGGGCAGGCAGTCGCTGAAAACTATCGGTTTTTCAGCTATGGCGACTGCATGCTCATTCTGTAAGACAAATATAGGGTCAAGATGCGAAATATCTTCCGCGCTGCGGCGTAATAGCAATTGATGAGGCGAATTGGTGAATCCCAGATGAGATGCGGTGTTGCGCGGAATTGGTTGTTCCGGCTTCTGGATCGGGAGCTTTCCCGGGAGGAAGAAGTTGAACTGGAAGACCATCTCGCTTCCTGCCCTTCCTGTATGAGAGAGTGGAGGATTCTCACGCTGCCGCAGAGGATTGCCAGATCGATCCCGGTCCTGGAGCCGCCCCCTTGCTTCTATTCCCGGCTCAGAGCGCGCCTGGAGATGCAGAAGCAGAGCATAACGATCTGGCAGATCATCATCGGCCTATCGAGGCAGATCGTTCCGGCACTGGCTACGGTCACGCTGTTAATCATTTCACTGTTCGCATATCTGGAATTTCGCGGTCCGAGTCCCGACCTGTACCAGGCATACGACAGCATTTTCATGTCCGGGGATCGCGCCAGCCGGATGGTGATTGCGGACGATGTCACAGAAGAAAGCGTGCTCCATGCACTGGCGGAAAAGCCTCTACTCCCGAGTGGCAACACCGCGAAAAAGTAACAGGTACGAGGGACACCGGCTATGAGATCGAAGACAAGCGCGGCTCTGCTGCTGGTTTCCCTCTTCCTGTTGGGAGGTGTTGCGGGGGCTGCCCTGCAGTATGTATATAGAAATCACATGGTTTCGGCTGCCATGCCGCGCCCGAGGCTGGCAAATTCACATGACATCGTCGACGAAATGGCCCGGAGTCTGGAGCTGGACAATGGTCAGAAGGAGCAACTCCGGGAAATCATTCAGCAGAGCCGGGATCGCTACCGCACCCTGTCCCGGCAGTTCCAACCGCAATACGAGCAGATCCGCGGCGAGACGAACGGGGCGATTCGCGCAATCCTGCGTCCGGGCCAGCGACAGCAGTTTGATGACACACTCGAGAAGATGGATCGCCGACATCAGGACCACACCCACCAGGCGGCGCCGCCGCCGTCCAAGTAACCTGCCCCGCAGGGCATTGCGGATCGCGGGGAAGAGTCGTTTTCGAACTGCAGTGACCTCATGGAAAGGCATCGGGCTCTTCGATGTCTTCGCGATTGGCTCCCTGCTTCATCCCTGCCGGGTCACTCGATTCCCGGCGCCGCGCGCGCGACCGTGAGGACGGATACCCGCAGGGCGCCGCCCGCGAGAAGTGCTTCCGAAGCGCTGGCGACCGTCGAACCGGTCGTCATGACGTCGTCCACCAGGAGCACGCGCATGCCCTGGATGCGGGCGGGGCACACGCAGCGAAACGCGTGGCGGAGGTTGTGTGCACGCTCGACGTCGCTCAATCCGATCTGCGGCGCCGTGTTGCGCACGCGGGCGAGGGCGCGTTCCCGACAGGGGATTCCTACCAATCGTGCCAGGGAGCGGCTCAGCAGCGCCGCCTGGTTGTAACCGCGCGCCCGCCTGCGCTTCGGATGCAGCGGAACCGGAACAATCAGGTCCATCCCCAGCCCCGGCCAGTACTCGACCAGAGTGGATGCCAGAAGCGGAGCCAGCAACCCTGCCAGGTCGCGCCGCCCGCCGAACTTCAAAGCCTGAATGACGCAGCTCAACTCCATACTGTAAGCGCCGAACGCCCGCGCCCCGGAGAACGGCGGCAGATGCAGTGTGCATTTGCCGCACAGGTGCGCGCTCTCCAGGTTCGTGGCCGGAAAAGGGAGACCGCAGGAGGGGCAGGAGGGGCCGACGATGCGCAGCGCCAGGGTCTTCTGCCAGCACAGGTCGCAAATGCCGCGATCCTGAAGACGTGAGACGGGCGTTGCGCAGAGAAAGCACGAATCCGGATAGAGGAGGTTGAGCACGCCATCGAGGGTGCGAAGGAGGATCGAAGGGGGAAGGTCCCGCCCAGTGGCAAATGGGATTCGTGATGGAACCATGGAAAAATGGATATCCCGCTGTGCGGTGTGTGAAGCTTGAGCCCCAGAGAAGGCGATGTCCGGGAGCGCGGAATATCCCCCTCTTCGGATGCTCCCGGGATCAATCCTTCAAGAGGCCCTTTTCCTGCAGGTCCTGGCAACGGACGCAGTACGGCGCCCAGGGGACCGCATCCAGCCTCTTGGGCTGGATGGATTCCCCGCAGTGAACACAGATCCCGTACGAGTCGTCTTCAATGCGTTCCAGGGCTTCGTTCACCAACAGCAATACCGCGCGATCCCCCGAGCTCTTGCCGAACATGAATTCCCGTGTATAGGACTCTACCGCCATGTCGGCGATATCCTGGGTGGCCGACTCCTTTTCCCTGCCATACCCTTCGGTGCGCGCCACCATGTCGGTAAGGGAGAATCTCTTCCGGACCAGCTTTTCCTTGTACTGCTCCCGCTTTTCTGAATCCATCAATCATTTTCTCCCGCCCGCCGCCTTATGGTACGGGATGTTCCTCAGGATGCACAGCGCCCGATACGCCTGCTCCAGCAACAAGACCCGAGCCATCTCGTGCGTCCACGTCATCTTCCCCAGCGACAGGCGCAGATGGGCGCCGTTCAAAAGCGCATCATCCATGCCCTCCGGGCCGCCGATGATGAAGGCGACCCGGCGCGTCCCGCGAATCTGCTCCGTCTCGAGCCAGCGTGCAAAATCCAGGGAGCTGAACTGCTCGCCTCGCTCATCGAGGACGATCTTTTTACAGCCCGGCGCGAGAACCTTCACGATTTCCGCCGCTTCCGCAGCCACGAGGGAGGCGCCCATGAGTCCTCGCCTCCTGGACATGTCCGGCACCTCGACGGTCTCGACGGGCGCCAGATGCCTCAATCTCCCCAGATACTCCGAGATCAAGGTCTTTATCGGCTCTTTCTGTGTTTTGCCTACCCAGCAAAATATCATGCGCATGGGATTGCCCTGCAGGCGTCACGTCACGGCGGAGCGCCCTATCCAGTCGGAAACGGGCAGCCGATGCGATGCGCGCCCCTCCTGACACGATTCCGGGGCATGCTTCAGTTCCTGCGCTTTCGTGTCCGCCGCACTGGTGCGGTTCCCGTCCCGGCGGGCTCGAGCAGCCCGGCCACATCGATCGCTCTGGCATCCCTCCACAGGCGCTCCAGATCGTAATACTCCCGCGCTTTGCGCGAAAAAACGTGCACAACCATATCCAGGTAGTCGAGCAAAACCCACTCGGCATTGGCGTAGCCTTCCACGTGAGCGGGACGGCAGCCGGCGGCCGCAAGTTTTGCCTCCACCTCATCGGCGATCGCCTGAATCTGGCGCGCCGAGTCACCGGAGCACAGGAGGAAATAATCCGCAAAGGTGGCAACGCCGGAAATATCGAGTGCCACAATATCCTGAGCCTTCTTGTCGTCGACTGCGCGCGCGGCGATTTTCAGGGCTTCTTTCATCAGTCACCATAGAGATGGAGTTTCGAGATGTAATCCACGACGGCGGCCGGCACCAGGGAATCGATGGGTTGCTTCGAGCCCACCCGCCTGCGAATCTGCGATGCCGCAATATCGGGGGCGCCGACATCGGCAAGATATATGCGGCGCGAAGGCGCAGCGTTGTCCTCCAGGACGCCGCGCCGCAGCTCCGGGGCGTCTGTTCCCCGGCAATCCACGACTGAGGGAAGGACCGCCGGCGGCAGGGTTGATGTTATGTCCGATGGGGCCACGCCGGGGCGCGTGACGAATATGAAATTGTAGGATGACAACAGCCGGGAGCTCTCATGCCATCCCGCCACTTCCGCGAACGAATCCCCGCCGGCAATAAAAAACAGATCCTCCCCGCCCAGCCCATGCGCCCTGGCAAGCTTGGCCAGAGTATCTATGGAATAGGGGCTCGCGGGGGGATCCATCTCCGCCATGGAAGGGACAAAATACGGGATGGCGGCGGTGGCGAGGCTCACCATGGCGTAACGGTGCACGAAGGAGATCAGGTCCCCCGCAGGCTTGTGCGGTGGTGCGGCGGCGACCACAAAAAGAACCTTGGAAAGGCCGAAGATGTCCCGGCAGCGATGCGCGACCTGCAGATGCCCCTGATGCAAGGGGTTAAAGCTCCCCCCCAGAACGCCGATCCTGCCTGCCGTCAAATCGGATCCCCCTCCCGCCTACTCTCCCGGATCGCCCCATCAGACGACGCTCCGGGTTCCTTTTCCAGCATCTTCGCCAACAATCGGACCAGTTCAGGGATCCCCTGGCCGGTAACGGAAGAAACCGCCAGAAACGGGATCCTGCGCCGGGCGCACATGGAGCGAAGCCGCGAAAGCTTGCGCACATCCGCGACCACATCCACCTTTGAAGCTACCACCAATTGCTTTCTCAATGCCAGTGATTCGTTGAAAAGCGTCAGTTCACGGAGGATCGTCCTGTAATCGGCAACCGGATCGCGATCCGATTGGCTGACATCGATGAGGTGCACTAGCACGGTAGTCCGTTCCACATGCTTCAGGAAATGGTCTCCCAATCCGTGTCCCTCGTGTGCGCCCTCGATGAGGCCCGGAATATCGGCAACGACGAAAGTCCGGAAGTCGTCGAGTGCAACCACACCCAGGTGCGGCACGAGCGTCGTGAAAGGGTAATCCGCGATTTTCGGTCTGGCAGAGCTGATGCGGGAGATGAGGGTGGATTTCCCGACGTTGGGGAACCCTACCAGGCCGACATCGGCGATGAGTTTCAGGCTGAGCGAGAGTTCCACCGTTTCACCCGGATGCCCGGGCTCCGCCCGCCGCGGAGCCTGATGCGTGGCGGTCGCAAACTGGGCGTTCCCCCTGCCTCCCCTGCCTCCGGCCGCCATCTTCAACCGCTCTCCCGGAGTGGAAAAATCATGGAGCATCGCATGCTCGGGCTCCCCGAATACCTGGGTTCCCGGCGGCACGAGGATGGCAATGTCGTCGCCGTCCCTGCCGTGGCGCCGCGATCCTTCCCCATGCCTGCCTCGGCCAGCCCGGAAAAGCCTCCTATACTGGAAATGGAGCAGCGTATTGACCCGATCGGAGCACTCGAGATAGACATCGCCCCCCTTGCCTCCATCCCCGCCGCTGGGCCCGCCGCGCGGCACGAATTTCTCCCTGCGGAATGCGACGCAGCCATTGCCACCGTCCCCGCCACAGACGGTAATCCTGGCCCGGTCTATGAACACCCCTGCCCCTGACGCGCGTGTGGTCACCCCTCAACTCCGGACAAATAAAAAGGACCCCGTTCGGGGTCCTGCTTTCCTGCTCTGTTCTGGAAGCATGGCACTGCCGGTCAGGATACCGCGTCGATGTGAACGAATCGCCCCAGGCGGCCGCGGTCCTGAAACTTCACTACCCCCGCAACTTTCGCGTAGAGAGTGTCATCGCGCCCGATGCCCACATTGAGGCCGGGCTTGAGTTTGGAACCCCGCTGACGCACGATGATCGTGCCCCCGTTCACCAGCTGTCCGGCAAATCGCTTCACTCCCAGCCGCTGGGACTGGCTGTCCCGACCGTTTCTGGAACTTCCCACGCCCTTCTTGTGTGCCATAATCCCCTCTGCTGCTACCCTGTTTCCCCCGCAACGCGAATTTGATCGATATGCACATCGGAATATGCCTGTCGATGCCCTCTCATGCGGCGATACTGTTTCTTGGCCCTGTACTTAAAAACAAGAACCTTCTTGCCCAGACCTTCCGCTGCCACCGTGCCGGTGACCCTCGCACCCTCGACCTGGGGCCGGCCAACGTAGGTCTGCTCGTCGGTGCTCACGAGCAAAACATCAGGGAACTCGACCGTCGAGCCGGCTTCCGCTTCCAGTTTCTCCAGCCGTACAACGTCGCCTTCAGCTACCCGATACTGCTTTCCACCACTGCGAATGATGGCATACACAGTCGCAACCTCCACGGCAAAACTTGCATTATACTTTGAAAGCAGCCCAAAAGCCAACACAAACAGGTGCGCCGGGCAATTCAGGCCGGAGTGAACCCCGGGGACCGGCTCAGGGGGAACTCGAGCTGAAACTCGGCGCCCTGATTGGTCTGGCTCTTCACGCGGATTTGCCCCTGGTGCGCCTCTATCACCCATTTCACAAGGGCCAGGCCGAGTCCCGCCCCGCCGCTGTCCCGGTGTCGGGCAGGGTCAGTACGAAACATGGGGTCAAAGATGTGCGGCTGGTCCTGTTCGGAGATGCCGATACCCTCGTCGCGGATGGACACATGCACCCTGGTCTCATCTCTGACCATCGATACCTGGATCCTTCCACCGTCCCTGCTGTATTTGATCGCATTGTCCAGCAGATTGAGAATGGCCCGGCGTATCCAGAGGTCATCCGCCTCCACGATCGCGTCCGGAAGCTCCTCAACTTCGATCCGGATGTTGCGCTCCATCGCCAGCAGCTGCATCTGCTCTGAGAGGTCCGCCACCAGGGTGCGTATGTTGACCGGCTTCTTTTCCAGGATCTGGGATCCGGCCTCGACTTCCGACAAGGTCAGGATATCGTTGACGATGCGCGTGAGGCGCCCGAGTTCCTCCAGATTGCTGATCAGGACGGACCGGATCTCTTCGGACATTTTCGAGGACCGGAGGGCGACCTCGGTCTCCCCCTGCAGGATCGCCAGCGGCGTGCGCAGCTCGTGCGCGACATTGGCGTTGAACGTGCGCATCTGCTCAAAGGAGCGGCTCAGCCGCGCCACCATGGCGTTGAAGGATTGTACAAGCCGCTGGATTTCCTGTTCTCTGCGGACGTTGACGATCTGGGTGTTCAGCTTTTGGGAAGTGATCTGCTCGGCGATGTTCGCCACCTCGCCGAACGGCCTGAGCGCGCGAGCGGCAAGGAACCACCCGACGCCGACCGAGATGATCAAAACCAGCGGCACCGAGTAGGCCCAGATCAACCAGTACTCCCGCTTCATGTCATTCAGCTCGTCCAGCGAGCGGCCGAGATGGAGCACCACTTTCTGCCCGCTGGGAAAAGATATCGTGCTGCTGATGAAGCGGAACCGCCTGCCCTCGGAGGAGGCGGCGTCGGTGAAGCCGGATGGACGGTGCAGGATCTCGTTCAGGTCCTGCGCGTCGAGCATGCGCTGGACGTAGTACCCGTAGTACTCCTCGCGCAAGATGCGCCCTTCCAGATCGGTCAGCACAAAAAACGGACGGATGGCATCCAGAGCCATCACATCAGCCGGGGTCGCACTCGGTTCCCAGTCGAACCCCTCCGGCGTGGAGCGGAGGTTTTCCGAAAAGAAATCGGCCTGTTGCTCCAGCCGACGATCGAAGTTCCGATCCGCGCGATAGGTGAATGTCTGATAGCGGATGTACCCGAAAACGACGAAAAAAATCGAAATGAAGAGCCCGTTGGTCAAACCGAGCTTGAAACGGAGAGTCCGTACATTCACGACGGAGTGCTCCGCAACGCATACCCGACTCCCCGCACGGTCTGAATCAGCTGCTGGTCGTAGCCCCGGTCCACCTTGTTGCGCAGGTAGTTGATGTATACGTCTACCACATTGGTAAAATTGTCGAAACTCGAATCCCAGACGTTTTCAACAATCATGTTCCGGGTCACGATCTCGTCCTTGTTGCGGAGCAGGTATTCGAGAAGGGCAAATTCCTTGTTGGAGAGATCGATGCTCTTGCCGGCGCGGGACACCTTGCGCTTGAGCGGATCCAGAACCAGGTCTGCAACCCGCAATTCCGCGGTCCCGAGAGTGATGCCGCGCCGCAGCTGCACCTGGATGCGCGCGAGCAGTTCGGAGAACGAAAAGGGCTTGACGAGATAGTCGTCGCATCCCAGGTTCAGACCCTGCACACGATCCTCCACCGCGGTCTTGGCTGTCACCGCGATGATCGGGAGCGTCGGCTTGCGCTTGCGGAGCAGCGGGATCAGCTCCCATCCCGTTATCTTGGGAAGCATGAGATCCAGCAGGACCAGGTCGTATTCACAGGCACGGAACTTGTCGAAGCCCTCCTCGCCGTCGGCGGCGATGTCCACTTCAAATCCGGATTGCTCGAGCCCCTTCTTCACGAAGTTGGCGACCTTGCTTTCGTCTTCAATTACAAGGATTTTCATAGATAAACCTCAACATTGCGGCCTGTTGCCCCGAGCAACAGGCGCTTCATTTTACTCGCAGACAGGGGAAAAAAGTAATAGTTTTCAGCGAAGACGCTTCCGGAACCGGAAATCGACTCCGTAGGCCCCGAATTCATCCTGCGTCGCGACGATCGTCAGATTCTTGGTGACGTCATATTCGATGATAACGATCTGCTCTGTGGTCGTCGAGAGGTTCCGCGAATATGTGACCGTGAGGTTCTGGGGCAACCGCTCGCTGATGGTCACCCTGGCCGTCGGATCGTTCTCGGTGCCTGCCAGGAAGGGATCGACGCGGAAGCTCTGGAGTCCAAAGATGCGCTCCACCCGTTTGCCGATCACGCCCGTCAGGCTCTCCGACAGGATGCTGGCGGCGCTCTCGCCCATCATTTCGGCCTGGCGCCGCTGGCTTTCGCTTCCGGCTGTGCTGAGATCGCCCGACATGCCGGTGGTGAGCAGCGACACGATGTCCACGGTCGAAAGCGGCGGATCGGAGGTCAGGTTCAATCTCAGGTGAGCCAGATCTCCCCCCGCGTCGAGGCGCAGCCGGTAGCTCCGGACATCCGCTTCGGCGCGAACGTCGAGAACCGGATTGATGCGGTTCTTGTCGACGAAATCCGCGGAGCCTTGAATGATGTCGAACCGCGTGCCTCGGAAGAAGAGGGTTCCTTCGTTGGCGAGCACACGGCCCGTGAGGGAAGGGTAGGCAGGAGATCCCGAAAGTTCGAGGCTCATGCCTCCCTGCACCCTGGCCAACTCGTTATCGATGTAGAGGCCATTTGCGGAGCGAATGGAGAGGTTCAGGCGCAAGCCGGCCAGCAGCGGGTTGGCGACCTGGGGCATGGAAGCGCCGGTGTCCCGCCCCAGGATCTGTTCCAGCAGGCTGAAATCGCGCAGGTATTCCGCGCGCTGAACCGTCACGTCGCCTGCGAGCACCTGGGAGTCCCTGTTCCCGCGCAGGCTCAGCTGAGCGTCGACGGTGGACACGAAATTCTTGGGGTAATGCAGTCGGACTCTCTGGAGATTCGCCTGAAGATTGAGCGCGCGCAATTCCCCGTTCTGGTGTTCGAGCGTGCCCGTGAGTTGAACGGCCCCGGAAGACATCGATCCCGCCACCTCCTCCAGCTTGATCGAATTCCGGTTGAAAACCAGGTTTCCGCGCAGGGAAGAAACCGGGTACGGCAGGTCCTGGTATGCCACCCGCGTGTCCTCCAGCGATGCTTTCCCGAACACTTCGGGCCCGCTGAGCGAGCCGCTGGCCCTGACGTCGAGCGAGGCACGTCCGGATACCCCGATCTTGGGCGACAGCCGGTCGAGGAACCCGAGGTTCAGAATACCGGCAAGGCGCAAATCGAGGCTCGCCCCTGCACCGTAGGGAATCGCGCCGTCGAGCGTGAGGTTGCTCCCTTCTCCGGTCAGACGCGCCTCTTCGACGATCACACGCCCTTCCCGGGCCGCAAATCGAATCAGCCCTTCGTTGCGGAACTCGTAGTCCTGCACCTTGAAGCGGGCGCCGTCCATTTCGCCGCGAAGCGTCAGCCGGGAAGTGTCGGCGAAGGGCCCTTCAATGACGAGGGTCCCGTGCAACGCCGTGGTCAGGTCGTTGAATATGGCCGGAGCAATGTCCGCGATGATCCTTTTTACGTTCCAGTCACGATATACCAGTGTGACACGGCCCGGGAAGCCGGTTTCGGTCGAGAGGCGGGCTTCGCCGCGAAACCCGCCGAGGTCGGACTGTACATCGAATGTGGCGGACAGGGACTGGTCCTCCCACTCCACTGATGCTTTTCCCCTGCCCAGATCCCATTCCGCGTAGCGCAGGCCTTCGAGGTCCACGCCGGCCTTGATATCGGGCCGTTCCAGGGTTCCGCGGACTGTCCCGGCGGCCGTGAGCCGCCCGTCGACCGCGAGCCCGCCCGCCCTGATCCGGGCCAGATCCTGGAGCTGCAATTCTTTCAGCCCCGCCGAGAGATCCATTTCGTGCGTGTCGAGGTTGACCCTTCCCTGCACGTTCACCGCGGCGGATCCGCGCTGGATCAGGCCGCTCTGGATGTGAAGCTCCCGGCCCCCAACCCGCACGGCAGCTCGCACCAGGTCGACTTTTTCCTCGTTGTAGCTTCCGTTTTCGACCTGGAATTGTCCTTCCCCCTGGAAGGCGCCATGCTGGAATTCGATCCGCCCCTGCCCGCTGAGGAGGCCCGCCACCTGCGCTTTCAGGTCCACGCCGAAATCACTCAGGGACGCCAGGGAGATCTGCCGGATGGTTCCCGCGAATTGAAAACCGGCCGGAAGGGAGTCCTGCGGCATGGTGAAATCAAGCTCGCCTTCCGCAGACTGGGTTCCCTGGCGGAGCCGCAGCGCACGCAACTGCAGCCGTTTCCCTCTCCAGGCTGCCAGCGCGCTCAGGCTGTCCACGCGGATATTCTTCCAGCGGCCTTCCGCCACGTTGACCTGTCCGTCATAGGCCATCGCATTTTCAGGCCGAAGGCGCATTTCGCCGTCCAGGTGAATCCGGCCCGAAATCCCCAGGATCCCGGGATTCTCTTGAATGAGTCTGTCGAGCGAACTGGAAAGGGTCCGGGCGAACTCCAGGACCTCCACCGGTTGGCTGGTATCCAGCTGAATCCGCGCGCGCTCCGCATCCAGTCCCTGCGCGCCGATTTTCGTTCCGGGGGAAGAGAGGCTGGCCGTATTCAGTATCCAGGCGCGTTGCCGGTAGGCGAACGCTGCCGTCCCTTCCAGGGGTGTCCCCACCCCCGGACCGGCGGCTCCCGCCGTCAAACCGTGCAGAAAGACGGTTCCATCGGCTTGGAGGTCCTGCAGGCCCCGGCGCCACTCCAGAGTGGCTTCGGCATCCACGCTGTTCTCGAGCTGCATTGCATCCAGCCCCAGCACCCCGGATCCGTCGCGCACGATGATATTCTCGCCCGAGATTTCGAGGTGGTGAGGTCTGCTGCGGGCGCCGGAGAGTTCCAGCACTCCTTGCACACGGAAACTGCCCGGCCCCATTCTGCCGCGAACCTCGCGAAGCTGCAGTGCCCCCTCCTTGACCTCGAACAACCCGCGCAAGTCCTGCGCGGATGCCTGCCGGTATCCCGCAGCCTCCGCAACGAAACTCCCCTCTGCGTGAAATCCCCGGCGATCCCAGAGGATATCGCTGGTTACGTCCACGTCGCCGCGCGCCTCCCTGAGGTGGGGAGTGATCAGGGTAAGATCGTCGCTGGAGAACCTCCCCGTTGCGTGCAACCGCAGCGCCGGCGCGCTCCAGTCGGAGAGAGACCCGCTGCCGGTGAAACGGCTCTTGCCTTCCCGGAGGTCGAATGACTCGATATCGAGGCCGCCGGGCGACATGCGAAGCGCCGCATCCAGATCATAGAGGAATTTGCGGTCGGCCCACTCGAGAGGGCTGCTCCGGTAGGAAAGGCGTATGGCATAGCTCTGCGGAGCGGGCCGATACTCGATGCCGCATTGGAGGTCGATCACCTGCAGGTCAAGCGGGATGCGGCGGTTGTTCAGGTGCACCCAGCCGTCCCGGACGACGGCCTTTCGGGCTGCGACAGCCAGGGATTTCTGAATGACGGGCCCGAGGCTCCAGGTCCCTCCGCCAGGTTCCTGCAGGATTTCCATCCTCAGCCGCTCCATATCCAGTTCCGCCAGCTCGATCCTGGGACTCCACAATGCAGCCAGGCGGAAGGATCCGGATATCTCGGCGATGCGCAACTCGAAGCGGTTGCCGGTTTCCTTTCTCGATTTCAGTTCAAAATCGGACAAGGAGAACCGGCCACGGAGAATGTCGATCGAGAAACGGGACATTCCGGCCCGCAATCCGGTCGATTGCTCGATTTGCGCGACAATCGATGACCGGACACGCTCCCGGAACTTATCCGAGCGCAGGTAGGATACGCTCACAGCCGCGATCAACACCAAGACGAGCACACCCGCCAGGAGCAAGATCGTATGACGCCTCATGGGTGCTTGCCCTCCTGAAGATGCCCGGAGCCGGGGAAAAACTCGATGCGGGCCCGGGTCCGGATATTCGCGATCCACGCTTCGTAATCGGCCGTAACCTTCTGCTCCGTCAGGATCGCGCTGATTTGAGGTGATACCTCCCCAAGGGGAGGAAGGGGGGATCCCTTTTTCTGCAGGAGCGGCACCAGTTTTTCCCGGTAATAAGCTTCGACTTCCAGTTCCGAGGGCGCCGCGAAGGGGCGGAAACGCAAGTCGATGAATCGTTCCGTCAGCATGCGCAGCCGCACCTCGGCGACGAGTTCTGCCTCCTGCAGACCAAGCTGGCGCAGAAGAGCTGCCAGGCCGCCAATCTCCGCATACGCCTCTCTAAATTCGTCCAGCTTTGCCAGCACTTCGGCCTGCATCCGGCTTTGATCGCCCCCTTCGAGGGGAAAGTACTCCAGTTCCTGACGCACCAGTTCCAGGTCGATCAAACGATTTAGCTCAACCTGTCGCGAACCGCGCGTGTCGCTCCTGCCGAGGGAGAGAACGGCATTGAGCGGGCGGGCGATCCTCAAGTCTCCCTCCGTGACAATCCTGCCGTTTACCGCTGCCAGCAGCCGGTCGATTTCCCCGGCGGACTGTGCAGCCGCGGCCGAACAGGTCAGGAGAATCGCCGCAATCCACCAAAGTCTCCTCATAGCATTCCCTCAGAAAGACGGACCGATCGTCACGAAAAAATGCCCTGTCTTGTACCCCAGATCCTTGAGGTGCTGCGGCAGGTTCAGGTTGACACCGTAGTCCAGGCGGATCGGACCCAGGGGTGTCCGGATCCTCAGGCCACCGCCCACGGTATGGCTCACGTCAGCAAGCCGGACGGAGCCCAGATCCACGAACACATTGCCTACGTCATAGAAACCCGAGACCTCCAGCCTGCTCACCAGCGGCAAGCGCAATTCCAGGTTGCCGATCAGAAGCGCGTTCCCCCCGACCGGGTCGTTGCTCGGACCCAGCGGACCGGCGCGATCGGTCTCGAATCCCCGCAATGTCGAGGCGCCTCCGGCGAAGAATCTCTCGCTGATGGGGATATTCCGGTCCCCTGCAAAGGGATAGATCCATCCGAAACGCAGGAAAGAGGCCAGGCGCAAAGGCCCGCGGAGCGTCCGGTAGTAGCTGTTCTGCGTGTACAAGGACATGTAGTGGCCGCTGGGCAGAAGCTCTCTCGGAAGCTTCGAGGTGAGACTCAGATCGGTGGAGGTGAAAAAGCCCCGCACGGGATCCAGGTAGTTGTCGCGCGTGTCGTTGATATAGATGGCAGAAACCGCGGAAAGATTTCGCGGAGTGTCTTCCCGAATGAGCTCCGCCACGTTGTTGGACACCAGCACGTTGGTGAATCGATAGCGCAACAGCCCCCAAGTGTGGTCATTGAAGGGATGGCTGTATTGGTAGGCAAGGTCGACACGACGGACGTCGAAGCCGACCTCCGACCTCTTGGTGCCGGAGAATGTCAAGTAGGAGTCGACCGGAAGGAAGCGGAACTGAGGCGGCTGAAAGCTCAGGGAACCCGCCTGTTGAACGGCGCTGCCCCGCAGGCGAAGATCTACGCGCTGCCCCAGTCCCAGGATGTTCAGGTCGCTCAACTCGAGAATGCCGCGCAGCTTTTCCCGCTCCTGGTAGCCGAAGCCATAGCGCACCGTGATCGGCTTGGCCTCCCGCAAGTGAACGATGACATTCTGATAAGGGACGGCCTTTTCGGGATTCTGAGCTGCCACCCGCACCACATCGAAGACGCCGGTGCCGTACAGTGCCCTCTGCGAATCCAGCATTTTCCCCAGGCTCAGCGGGTCCTCGGATTTCAGCTGGATGCGTTTTTTGATCACCGAGTCCCGCGTCCGGTCTTTGCCGAGGACCACGACCCTGTCGACACGGGATTGGACTCCCTCCTCGACCTGAAAAACCAGCCGGTACACATGGCTGCCGTCGATCTTCTCGGCACGGTAGGTCACGGCAGCATGCATATACCCTTCATCGCTGCAAGCCGACAGTATGGCTTGGCGATCGTATTCCGCAAGCAGCGGAGAGTATGGCGCCCCCTCCTTGAGCCGCAACCTGGCTGTGAGCTTCTCTACACTCAAATGCAACTCCCGGGGGGCGATCTCCACTGCCCCGGCGCGAGCCTGCAGGCCCTCCTCGCATTCGAACGTGATGCGCAGCTTCTCGCCGTTCTCCAGCGGTTCCACCAGGGGTATTACCAGAGCGTCCAGATAGCCGGCGCCGAAGTACAGGCTCTGCAGAGACTCCACATCGGAATCGAGCTTGGAAACGCTGTAAGGGGATTTCTGGAGAAATCGGACCGGCTGGATTTGAATGGATTTCAGAAGATAGTCATCTGTGAAGGCCTGGTTGCCGTGAAAACGCACTTCGCTCACGGTTACTTTCCTGCCGCGTTCGATGATGTAGCGCACCAGCCGCAGGCCGGTTTCATCCCGGCTTTCCTGAATCGACACCGAAGACTCCGGATAGCCGCGCTCCTCCAGATACTCCCTCAGATTGGCAGATCCTTCCTCAAGAAGTTCCGACCGCAGTCCCTCTCCTGACAGCACGGGGAGCAGCCGGCGCAGCTGGTCCTTCGGGATCTTAAATCCGTCGACCTCGACACGCACTCTGCCGAAATTGGCGACCGAGAGCTCGAGGGTGACAGAGTTGTCCTCCGGCCGGTAGGACTCCGCCAGTTGAGGCTCGGCATCCAGAAAACCGCGGCCAACCAGGTATTCCCTCACGTCCTCCAGGCGCTTCCGAAAGCGGTCGCGCTTGTATTTCTGCCCCTCGCGAAAACCGAGACGCTCGCGGATGATGGTGGCTTCATTCGAGGGAATCCCGCCGATCACCAGCGAACGGATCGTGGCAAGCTCACCCGCCTCTACTTCAAAATAGGCGTCGATCTGCGCACGCGCCTCGTCGGCCTCCGTGCGCACCTTTACCGCTGCCTGATAGAACCCCAGATCCCGCATGTAGGATACTACCGCCTGGCTGGCCTCTTCGAGCTTCTGCGGCGAGTAGTGTTCCCCTACCGGCAGGGCAATCGCCTCTGAGGGGTAGCGCCCCCCGAGATCGACACTCCCCTTCAGGAAAAAGCGGTTGAAAAACAGGTTGAGACGCAGCTGGAATATGAGCCGCACCCCGTCCTCTTCAGGCTCCGCAGAAACGGCGATCTCCGAGAAACTCCCCGTGTCATAGAGCGCCTGGATCGAACTCTTTAATGCGCTCCGCGTCAACGGCATTCCCGGTTGCAGGTCGATCGTGCGGTCATAGCGCGAGCGCTCCAGCGGCTGGTCCGACTCATATCGGATGCTGCGGATCACCTTTCCAAACAGCGCGGCATCCTGGGGCCGCCCCGACACTGCTGCCGGGACCGCGACCACGGCCGCGACCAGAAGGAGCAACAGGCGGGTTTGACCGCCAGGGAATTTCACCATGACGCGTAACAGGCCTCAGATGTTGAATCGGAAAAGGACGACATCTCCTTCCTGGACGGGGTAATCTTTTCCTTCGAGCCGGAGGAGGCCTTTGTTCCGCGCTGCCGGGAACGATCCCAGCCGGATCAGCTCCTCGTAGGCTATCACCTCCGCCTTGATGAATCCCCGCTCGAAATCGCTGTGAATTACACCGGCGGCCTGCTGCGCCGTGGTGTTGCGCGGTATCGTCCAGGCATGGACCTCCGCATCTCCCCCCGTGAAAAACGAAAACAGCCCCAGCAGTTCATAAGACTGATGTATGATCCGGGAAAGCCCGCTCGCAGAGAGGCCGAGGTCTTCCAGGAAGGGCGCCGCCTCTTCCTCGTCAAGACACGCGATCTCGGCTTCGATTTTCCCACACACCGCTGTGATCCCAACCCCCTGCTGCGCAGCCTGCCGCTGCAGTCCAAACTCTTCCACCACGCGCGGGATCCTGGACACATCCCGGTCACCCAGATTCAGCACCAGCAGCAGGGGCTTGGCGGAAAGAAATGTAAATCCGCGCACCCGCTTGCGCTCTTCCTCCGTCAGCGGGAGCTCGCGCAACGGCCGTTCCTCCTCGAGCGCGGATTTGAAGCGCCCCAGCACCGCATCCTCCAGCTCAAGTTCCGGGGTCTTCGCCTTCTTGAGATCCTTCGACAGCCGGTCCAGGCGCTTTTCAATCACAGCCAGGTCGGCAAAAATCATCTCCAGCTCGAACAGGCCGACGTCGCGGAGCGGATTGACGCTTCCTTCCGGATGCAATATGCTCTCGTCCTCGAACGCCCGCACGACATGCAGCAGCGCGTCGGCATTCTTCAGGCTGTGCAGATAGGTGCTCATGTCGCGCGGATCCTCATTCCTGCTCTCCCGGCGCGCCAGGCCGGGCAAATCGACATATTCGACCGTGGCATGCACGACCTTTTTGGGACGGAAGATCTCCGCCAGCCGCGCCAGCCGCGGATCCGGCACCTGCGCCACTCCGATGTGAGCCTCCCCTTTCGCCCCGCCCCACGAGGATGTATCCACATGTCCGCCAGTCAGCAGGTTGAAAATCGTGCTCTTTCCTACCTGTGGAAGTCCGACGATGCCTACCTTCACTCGAAACCCTCCCGATCTGTCAGGAAACCAATGGTATCACGAATGAGATTTCTTCCCACGAGGGCGATTCAGAGATTGTCTGCCCGGCATTCAAAGCCGCACGCGCCAGCTGGCGGTTTGGTTTGCCGGCAGGGTAAGGCCGCCCGTGCTCCGACGATCGATGCGCCACCCTGACCCGCCTTTCCTTCGCGACAGCCACAGCATTGTCCCCTCCCGGTTTCCGACCCCCGGCTTCCCGAGGCGCTCGCATTTCCAGGGCGGGCCTGATTCTCGAGGAGTTCTTCCTCCGCTCAAAATCGATTCAGGCCTCCGCATGCGCTAGCATTTCCATTAAACATATCGTAAATATAGATTTATCTCAAACTTCCATGAGCCGGGAAGGGCACTGCGGCGAGCGGAAGGCGCCTCATGGCGAAAACCGAACAGGCGGCGTGCGCAGAAAAGCGAATTCACACGTAAATAATTCCAATAATTGCTTGACATCGGTTCCGCGCGGACTTATTCTCCGCGTGGTGGTCCAAAGTGGCCGAAAGTGGTAAGAGAGGGTC
>Ga0113563_10000260_pt1 | contig 23581 bp, 15 predicted proteins | sample Mud3Dept3metaG_FD_80117 | JGI IMG/M metagenome (GOLD analysis project Ga0113563, IMG submission 80117) | Freshwater wetland microbial communities from Ohio, USA, analyzing the effect of biotic and abiotic controls - Mud 3 Core 4 Depth 3... | ecosystem: Environmental > Aquatic > Freshwater >... | reverse complement strand
TAAAGAATCCGGTGGTTTGGTTCTCTCCGCTCAGGGAGAGCAGCAACTTGCCGACACCCTGGACTATATCCTGACCGGCAAAATCCTGGTCGAACAGCCGGCAACTCCTTCCACCCCCCGCACCCGTCCGTTATCATCCGGAAGTAGAAGCCCGAATGGGTGCTTGGTGCTGGGGGTTGGGTGCTGGGGGTTGGGGGTTGGGGATCTGAACCTATCGAGTGGCGCGTTTGGCGGGACGGGTGGCGTAGTATTCAGTCAACTTCACGATCATCATAGATAAACGAACGGATCATCTGTATTTGCCTTCGATTGAATTCCTGGGCGGAGCTCACCACCCCGGCAGAGGCAAGCAGAGGAACGCTTCCCGGAGCGCAGAGGCCTGACAATAATTTTCGCGGCTCGCTGGGGTGCGTCCTGCCTTCTCCCCACCCCCCAACACCCAACCCCCAACACCCAACCCCCAACACCCAGCCCCCATCACCCAGCATTTGATCCGGCACCGCGTTGCATGCATAATAGGACGGGAATCATAGGAGTGGGAGAGATCAGAAATGCCGCTATTTGAATATGTCTGCATGAAGTGCGGTCATCGGTTCGAAGCGCTGGTGCTTGGTTCGCAACGTCCCGTCTGTCCTAACTGCCAAAGTGGTGAATTGGAGCAGGAGATTTCGGCTTTTGCGATGGGGCACGAAGGCCGGCAGGGAAGCTGTACCGCGAGTGCCCGGCCAGCCGCCGGCTGCGCGAGTGGTGGCGGAGGCGGGTGACGCTGGTAGTCAGGCCGGGTGCCTGATCCATCAATGACGCGAAGGCGAGCGCGTGGGATAGTATCCCTGCCTCGAGCGGATCCTGAGTTCCGGTCTGCCGGGAACGCGCACGGAGATGCGGCGGAATGATCCGTCCGCCTTCGCATCCGGCGAATAGTAGGTGAGCAGATACTGCGACTGCAGCTCCACGGCGATTCGGCCGTAGATAGCCTCCAGATCCTGCAGTTTTTCCGCCAGAAATGCATACCCTCCGGTCTGTGCTGCGAGTTCTTCCATCCCCTGCTGCCCGCGCAAGCTGACCTTGTTCAGGCGAATCGAAGGTCCTCCCGGATTGATCGAATAAAACAGGCAATCCGCCTGCTGTACCTCCCGCAGGGCGTCGCCCAGCTGGTGCTCGCTGATGTTATCCTCACCGTCCGACAGCACGATCTGCACACGGCGGGTGTCCGGATCGGCGGTGCCGGCGAGCAGGCGTGCGGCGGCGATCAAGGAATCATAGAACGCCGTGGAAGCGCCGGAAGGCTTCAGTCGCGCCAGGCCCGCCAGGGAATCGGCGAGCGAAGGGGTCGGCCGCAATACAACCTCGGGTTTCGTGGCAATGCAGAGAATCGCCACCGTATCCGACGGCCGGAATATAGCTTTCAGGAACGCGGTGGCCGCCTGTTGTTCGAAGTCGAAGCGCGCGAAAACACTGCCGCTGACATCGAAGAGGAGCACGACATCGAGCCTCGTTTGTCCCGGCTCGCCCATGTGAGCGATCTGCACCGGCGTGCCGTCTTCCTGGATGACAAAATCCTCCACGCGCATGCCTTTCACAGGCTGGCCTGCAGAATCAGTCACAGATACCGGAACTTGAACCAGATTGGAACTGACGCGAATGGGTGGATGGAGCTGGCCGGGAAGCTGGTGCGCCGGATCGCGATCTGCCGGAGCGGCGGGTATGAGAAGGAGGGCAAATGCGAGAGCGCAGAATAGGAATCGATAACCCATGATATCCGTGTCAGATCCGGCTGCGTCCCCGGCCCCGAAGAGTATTCGGCAACAGGCCCGCGCGGAGGAGCGGGCCTGTTGCGTGCGCCCGGATTCAGATGCGTCGTGGCGTGCTACTTGATGGTCTGGCCGATGCCCCTGTTGATGAGTATCTTGACCTCGACGCGCCGGTTCTGTTTACGGCCTGCAACTGTGGAGTTGTCGGCGACGGGCTTTTTGGCGCCGAATCCGAAGGGCGTCACCAGCCGCCTCAAGGGAACGTCCTGATCTTCCGTCAGATAGCGAATGACCGCGTCCGCCCGACGCTGGCTCAACCGCTCGTTGGCGGCAGGATCTCCCTCGGAGGAGGCATAGCCGGTCACCTCGATCATGTAGCCCTTCTCGGCCTTGGCCGCTGCTGCTGCCTCGTCAAGCTGCGCCTTCGCTTCCGTGGACAGCGCTGCGCTGTCCATCTGGAAGAGGATGACTGCCGTGGTCTTTACTTCGTAATCATCCAGCGAGGAGATACGCGCGTTGGCGGCGTCGGCTGTGGACTTGGCTGCTTCGATTCCTTCCCGCGATGCGTCCGCGGCAGCCTGCTTCGCGGCATCCCCCGTGTCCTGTGCGGCTTTTGCCGCGCTGCGGGCAGCTTTGGCGATCGAGGATACTTCCTCCACCTGGCCGGACAATCGCTGCGCGTTCTGTTCCGACTGCACCAGCTTGGTTTCCACATCCGTCAGCCGATTCTCGATCGGATCCACCCGGGTTTCCACCGAGTTGGCGAAGCGAAGATCCGAGTCCTTCAGCTTGATCTCGTCCGCGACCAGCTGGCCCGCGGCGTTCCTTCTGCCTTCGACCTCGATGATCAGGCCCCGCACCAGCTGAGTGGTCGCATAGTTGCGGCCGGAACGGAACGGATTGCTCTTTCGTTCCTTCACTTGGGTGGCGTCGGTAAGTTCCACGACGATCACCGAACCTGCCGCATTGCGCACCGAAAGCGTGTCGGCTTCACGCTTGACGACGATTCCTTCGATCTTCATCTTCTCGCCGGACCCGGCAGTCTGCGCGCCCTGCAATGCCAGGGAATTCGGCGCTCCGGTCCACAGCACGGAGGCAAGGACGAATGATAATGCGCCTGCCCCGAGGTGCCGGCGGATGGCAGTCTGTTTCATTGTGATTCCTCCAGATTCAAAGGGAATTCCGACCGTTACATCTCCACATATATAAACATTCAGTTTTGCACAAATCCGCCAAGATGTCGATAGCGACGCGACCGAATTTTCGGGGGTTGTGGATTCAATTCCAACCGCACGGAAACGCGGACTGACGGGAATCGCGTGACGCCGCAGGGAGATTGCCGGATAATGAAGTGGATTATTCACTGGGGAGTTGACTCATGGAAATAGATACAATGACTCTGAAGGCCCTGACAAAGCGCGTGGAAGATCTGGAACGGCAGAACCAACGGTTCAGACGGACCATCGTGCTGGTGCTGCTCCTCTGCAGTTCCGTATTCCTGATGGCACAAAAGAAGGTCGCGCCCGTAAAAGCAGTCAAGGCGTTGGAGGCGGGGAAGTTCCTGCTCAAGGATGGCCGGGGAGTCACAAGAGCCGAACTGGGGCTTTTCGCCGATCGGCCTGCTCTGGTCATCTACGGTTCGAAACAGGATCCCTTGCTGTCACTGGGCGCGGAACCGGAGGGCGCGGGGCTCAGCCTCTACGATGACGAAATGGATAAGGCCGCTACATTCAGCACGGCTTCAAACGGTCCTGTTGTCAGTTTGTTCCAGGGGGGCAGGAAGAGGCTCAACCTGAGCGTGACCGCGCAGGGCCCCGCAGTAGGATTGCTGGGAAAAAACAGTGAGGCAAAAGCTGCGTTCGGGCTGACAGCGGAGGACGACTCTTTCCTCCAGCTGTTCGGCGCCGGCGAACGGGGCGGGACGCAACTTCTGGCTGCGCCGGACCGCAATGTGCTGCGCTTTTTCGATGCTGCCGACCGGGTGCGAGCGGTGCTGGGAACTGTAAACAAGGCCAGCGAACCCGGATTGGTGCTGAATGACGGGGCCGGCGTCTCCCGGGTGATTCTGATGCTGACCCAGGAGGGGCCGGGACTCGAGTTTTTCGACCAGGACAAAGTGAGAACCTGGATTGCCCGCCAGCAATGAGCGGAGGAGCGCGATGAACGACCCTGAAGAGATGCGCGCAATGGTTCTGGTCTCCGCGGGGAAGCGGCTGCAGCGCGTTGCCATGCCGGTTCCCGTTCCGGGACCCACCCAGATCCTGATTGAGGTGCACGCCTGCGGTGTGTGCCGCACCGACCTGCATGTCGTGGACGGAGAACTGCCACATCCGAAGCTCCCCTTAATTCCGGGACACGAGGTGGTGGGGAAGGTTCACCGTCTCGGGGAAAAGGCGGTAGGATTCAAGCTCGGCGATCGCGTAGGAGTGCCGTGGCTGGGTTCCACCGACCGCAGCTGCCGGTATTGTCTCGAGGGCCGGGAGAACCTGTGCGACGGAGCGGTTTTCACGGGATATACGACCGACGGCGGCTATGCCGAGTATTGCCTCGCGGATTGCCGTTATTGCTACGCTCTGCCGGGTGCCTTCGGAGACCTCGAGGCCGCGCCGCTGCTGTGTGCCGGGCTCGTCGGATACAGGTCCTATCGCATGGCGGGCAGGAACGCCGAGCGCCTCGGATTTTACGGGTTTGGTGCCGCAGCCCATTTGCTGGCGCAGGTAGCGGTGCATGAAGGCCGGAAGGTGTATGCATTCACCCGGCGCGGCGATTCCGACGCGCAGCGCTTTGCGCTCAGTCTGGGAGCTGTCTGGGCCGGCCCCTCGGATGAAATGCCACCGGAGAAGCTGGATGCAGCCATTCTCTTTGCTCCCGTGGGGGAGTTGGTGCCGGCGGCGCTGCGCGCCGTCGTTAAGGGCGGAACCGTCGTCTGCGGCGGGATACACATGAGCGACATTCCGTCATTCCCATACCAGATCCTGTGGGAAGAACGCTCGGTTCGTTCTGTGGCCAACCTCACGCGGCAGGACGGCAGGGAATTCCTGGAGATCGCTGCAAAAGTGCCGGTCAGGGCCGAAATCACTGTCTTCACTCTCGAGCAGGCCAACGAGGCCTTGGAGGGTGTGAGGACGGGAAGGCTGAATGGAGCGGCAGTCCTCGAAATCCATGCCTGACCCTGGAATTGATAGGGATTCCGTCAGTCGCGGGGAGGATCGCGGGCCCGGCGTTCCGTCACGGCATGCAGGGCCGTGACCGTCGGGGAGCGGGTGGTTTTCCGGCGGACCAAAGCAACCCACTCCCTGACGGTCGTGGCTCTGAACGGCCTTGCGGCGTCCGGCGGGATCTCTGCAAACTTGCCGGCGCCGGATGCCTGGATCGCCGCATGCAAAAACTCGCTTGAGCTGTGGCCTTCGATCCCGTAAGCTGGCTTCTCGCTGTCGGAGCAGGCGGCAGGCCCGGTGCGCGGCCCGATTGCAATGCCCCGGTCCCAACCGGCCGCTTACGATCATTGGCAAATTTCATCCAAATGGAATGGAGGTTTTCTCATGAATCTGGCACGCTTTCCGCGCCGGCGCTATACCGAAGGGGCGACGCCCCTGGAGCACGCTCCGAGATTTTCCGCAGCTGTCGGGGGGCCGAATATTTTCATCAAAAGAGATGATCTGCTCGGCCTTTCCGCAGGCGGCAACAAGACCAGAAAACTCGAGTTCCTGGTCGCGGATGCCCTGGCCCAGGGAGCCGACACCCTCATCACTTGCGGCGCCGTGCAATCCAACCACTGCCGATTGACGCTGGCTGCGGCGGTGAAAGAAGGAATGAAGTGCAGGCTGGTTCTGGAGGAACGGGTTCCGAAGAGTTACAAGCCGGACGCGAGCGGAAACAACTTCCTCTTCGGGCTGCTGGGTGTCGAAGTGATCAAGGTTGTGCCCGGCGGTTCCGACATGATGAAGGAGATGCAGACCGTGGCAGGCGAAGTTGCTGCGGCGGGGCGCAAAGCATACATAATCCCGGGGGGAGGCTCCAACCCCATCGGCGCCACCGGCTACGTTTCGTGTGCCGAGGAGATCCTGGCCCAGGCTTTTGAAAAGGGCATCCGTATCGACCGTGTCGTCTGCGCGAGCGGCTCCGCTGGGACCCACGCGGGTCTGGTAACGGGCTTCTATGGCAACAACAGCAATATTCCCGTGGTGGGGATTGACGTGAGCCGCCCCAAAGAGCTGCAGGAAAAGATCGTATATGAACTGGTGCAAATGACTGCCGCGCATGTCGGCATTGCATCGGGGATTCCCCGAGAGGCGGTGGTCTGCTTTGGCGATTACGTCGGGCGCGGCTATTCCATCCCTACTCCCGGGATGGTGGAAGCAGTCAAGATGCTGGCGCGGAGCGAGGCCATCCTGCTGGACCCGGTGTACACCGGCAAAGCCATGGCCGGACTGATCGACCTCGCCCGCAAGGGCTTCTTCCAAAAGAGCGAAAACATCCTGTTTGTCCATACAGGCGGATCGCCTGCCCTGTACGCGTATCAGCAGGATTTGGCGGATTGATTCCAGATTTGAACCACTTCCAGATGCGGCAGGTAGTCCGCGCAATCGCGAGTCCGGACCAGATTCACGACTGCCATCCTGGCGCGTCCCGTGATACAACCTTGCGGCATGAACAGTCCGACTCAGCCTCGACAACAGGAACAGACTCTTATTCGCGCGCTGGGGCGTTGGGATCTGACCGCCATCGGCATCAACCAGGTCATCGGCGGTGCGATCTTCCTCATGCCCTCGCAGGTTGCCGCGCAGATCGGCGCCTGGAGTGTCCCGGCATTTCTGCTTGCGGGGGCAGCGTCGCTGCTGGTCGCTCTCTGCTTTGCCGAAGTCGGCAGCCGCTTCGAAGGCACCGGCGGGCCGTATCTCTTCACGCGCGCGGCCTTCGGCCGGTTTGTCGGCTTTGAAGTCGGCTTCATGCAGTGGTTTACGCGGGTGGCCAGCCATTCCTCCATCGTGAACGGCATTGCCCTGGCGCTGGGATTCTACTGGCCGGCTGCCTCTCTTGGCGCGGGACGCGCAACCGTTATCATCGGGCTTACGCTTTTCCTGACGGTGGTGAATGTGATCGGCATCCGCCAGAGCGCCTGGGTAGTGAACATTCTGACCATTGGCAAGCTAGTGCCGCTGGGGATCTTCATTCTCGTCGGGTTTTTCTACGCGCAGTCGGCGAACATGGGCTCCTTCGGGTTGATTACCTGGGAGCAGGGCGCGACGGCCGCATTGCTGCTGATCTTTGTTTACGGCGGTTATGATGTTGTGCCCGTGCCCGCCGGCGAAGCGAGCGACCCGCGCCGTCATATTCCCTTTGCACTGATCATGACGATTGCCACGGTGACGGTGGTCATGACGCTGACGCAATGGGTTGCCGCCGGGACATTGCCGAATCTGGCTGCTTCCAGGACTCCGCTGGCCGACGCGTCCTTAGTGTTCATGGGGAGCGCGGGTGCGCTTCTGATCGGAGTCGGATCCGTCATCTCCATGACCGGCAACAATGCCGGACAGATTCTTACCGGCTCGCGCATGCTGTTTGCCCTGGCGGAGAACCGGCAACTGCCGGTCTGGTTCGGGCGCGTTCATTCGCGATTTCGGACTCCCGCCAACGCCATTCTTTTCTCCTCGACCGTGGCCCTGGTACTGGCTCTGACCGGTTCGTTCGTCAAGCTGGCCGTCGTAAGTGCCGTGGCGCGCCTGGTCACCTACACGGGAGCGAGCGCCTCAACACTCATCCTTCGGAACCCGCGCTTCGAAAACGCGGTGAAGCGACCTACTTTTGTCATCCCCTTCGGGCCCGTTGTTCCCGTTCTCGCTATCCTGGTCTCCATCGCAATTCTCTTCGGCGCCACACGGGAGCAGATACTGGGGGGGAGCCTGGCGCTGGCAGCGGGCGCAGCGCTGTTTTCCCTCAATCATTGGACCCGACGGGTTTAGCCGGATCCCCACAAAACGCTTATAGCGCCGCAGCTTTGCGTCAGAATCACCTGTCATCCGGTCATCGGATCGGCGCTACAGCAACGCGATCCGGATGCCGATATGCATAAGACCCCTCCCCTGCGTGCAACTGTACGCACATGCAGGATCCATCCCTCCGGGAAATCCATGCTCGCGGCAGGGACGAGGAGTTTTTCATCCGGGTACATTCCGGTCGGAGGGAATCGAACATGAAGTCGGATAGGAACCGGCATCCGCCGCCGCAACTTATTCGCGCCTCTATTGTTATCAGCATGATCGTGCTGCTGCACCCGGATCTCCGCCAGGCGACAAGCGCGATGCAGGAACCGGCCAGTGAGCGCCGGCAGATTGACCGGTTGTTGAGGAACTACGAGCTATTGAAGCTGGATCTTCCGACCGTAGCCAGGCAGGTGCGGGAGAGCGGCGCCTTTCTTCTCGCCACCGCGGATCACACATTTGATGTCGCCCTGGAGCCGTACGACCTGCGCACCTCGGATTACCGTGCGGAAGAGGAATTGCCGGGCGGGATGACCCGCTCCCTGCCGTCCCGGCAGGTCCACACCTACCGCGGCACCGCGGCCCGACTCGGGGAATCGGAAGCGCGCTTCTCAGTGCGGGATGGAGCTGTAGAAGGTGTGATTTTGACGCCCGCGGAGTGGTATTACGTCGAACCTCTTCGCAACTTCATCCCGTCGGCCGATCCTTCCGAGGTTGTCTATTATCGCCGGTCCGACGTGCGCATGGAAGCGCTCGGCACCTGCGGCACCACACTGGCGCATCGCATCGGAGAAGCGCATCGGCTGGTCGAACCTCAGGCTCTCCCCGGGACTTCCGGCATCAGTACCGCGGACATCGCAACGGAAGCCGACTATGAGTACGTGCAGGCCTCCGGCGGCAGCGCGCAGGCAAATGACTCGATCCTGGACGTCCTCAATCAGGTCGACGGGATTTACCGGACCGAGTTGTCGTTATCCCTGCGAGTCGTCTATCAGCACACCTGGACTACAGCCGACGATCCCTACACATCCGCTTCCGCCTCCGCCATGCTCGGCGAATTCCGTAACTACTGGAACGGGAATTTCTACAGCGTGCCCTTCGATCTTGCGCACATGTGGACGGGCAAAGACATGGAGGGAAGTACCGTCGGCATTGCCTATCTTTCCGTGATCTGCGCCGCGCGATCCTACAGTTACGGCATATCGCAGAGGTTTACGTCCGCCCCTGGAAAATACATTTTGTCGGCGCATGAAATCGGCCATAATTTTGGCGCATCGCACCCGGATCAGGCCATCCCTCCGGAGACCGAATGCGCCCACACCATCATGAGCAGTTCGGTTGGAACAGGGTTTACCTTCTGCCCCTTCTCCCGCTCGGAGATTGCATCGCACGTCGCCTCCAATCCGACCTGTTATTCCTCGGGACTGGCCGCACCGTCGAACCTGACTGCCGCGGCCGCTTCCGCCTCCCGGATCAATCTGTCGTGGCAGGACAACAGTCCGGATGAAGTCGAGTTTGCCGTCGAAAGGAAGGAAGGAGCTTACGGCGCCTGGGCGCGGGTGGCGGGCATAGCGCCGAACACGACGTCCTTTGCGGATACTGGACTGGCCGGCAGTGTCACGTATTACTACCGTGTCCGTGCAAACGGGGCGGAGGGCAGCTCCGCCTATTCCAATGAAGCCTCAGCAACCACCTTTGCCGGCCTGGTCACCATTACAGGGATGCTTCCAATAAGCGGGCGTGTCGGAACTCCGGTCACAATCACGGGGACGAATTTTCAAGGGGCGACGGCGGTGAGATTCCATACGACCTATGCATCCAGTTTCACCGTCGTGACAGGGTCCCAGATCGCCGCGAACGTGCCTGCAGGCGCGACCACCGGCTATATCACCGTGTCCGCTCCGGCGGGGACGGCGACCAGCCCCGCTGTGTTTACGGTAACCGGAAGCCGTTGCGATCTTTCTGCAGACGGATCCCTGAACATCCTCGACATTCAGCTGCTGATCAACACCATACTGGGGCTTCCGGGGAGCCTCGGCAGTGCCGACATCAACGGCGACGGAGGCACCAATGTCCTGGACCTCCAGGTCCTGATCAACGTCGTTCTGGGTCTCACCGGCTGCCCGGGGTAGGCGCCCGGCTATTTGACCTTTATAAGGTTGAGGTTGTTCTCGAATCTGCCGCCCCGTCCACCCCTCTCTCCTCGCGCCCCGCCGGAAAAGTCCAGGACGGCGAGAACTTCGGCGGAATTCTGCATGCTGAGAGGTCCAGTGAAGACCGCGCCGGGTGCCACCAGCCGGACCTGGTACTCATCCCTTGCCAGCCCGCGGATCTCGAACTTGCCATCCGTCGTGGTCAGGTTGAAGGACTTCACGGTCCGGGAGGTGGTCGACTGGAAGAGGAGGCTGAACCTCTCGACCGGAGAGCCCCTAGTATCGCTGATAGTACCCTGCAGAGTAAGCCCCGGGTCGAGAACGAGGGTTTGCGGGCTGCCGGATGGCTGGAGTCGGGTTACAAGTTCGAGATAGTCACGCTGGCTGACGGTCACTCGATACACAGTGTCACGAAGGCCTGAGATCTGAAACCTGCCCTCGTCATCCGTGTTCGTGACCTGGGGAGACCGGGAGCGCTGCCTATCTTCAGTTGCAAAAACCAGTAAGGCCTGCAGAACCGGCTGACCCTTCTGATTCACCACGTTGCCCTTGATCTGCATGCCGGGATCCAGGCGGAAATCAAGCCTGGTTTCCATGTTGGCATAAATTGCGACGGCTCCCTGATTGTCACTTGTGTCAAGGAAGCCGTCCGCCGAGCATCTCACCGCGTAGTACTGCCCGTCGGCGAGCGGCGCGAAGCGGTACCTGCCTTGCTGATCCGTCCGGGTCTCGGAAATGGCTCGATTCCGGGAGTCGAAGAGGGAAATCACGGCTGCGGCTACAGGTTTTCCCGATACATCGCTGACGGTTCCCGCCAGGGATCCTGATCCTCGCCCCGGGAGCATCCGGATCGTGATTTCGCTCTCAGAGGGGACGGCGACATTCGTAGCGGCTGCAGGTTCAAAACCCGGATGGTGTGCATCGACCTGGTACTGCCCTTCCCGGGGAATGTCGCTCAGCGAGAAGTTGCCCTTCGCGTCAGTGTTTGTTGTATAGAATCCCGGAGGCCCGCCCCCCGAACGCCTGAGGCGGACGAGCGCATCGCTGATTCCGAGATCCTGGGGGCCGACGACACGGCCGCGCAAGGTCAGCGCGGGGGTGAGCAGAATCTCCAGTCCATACGAGGGGCGAGTAATGACCAGGGAATCGTCCTGCCACGATCTGAAGCCATCGGCTTCGGCACTCACGGCGTAGCGGTATGCCGGGGGAGCCTCCGCTTCGAACATCCCGTCCTTTCCGGTGGTCTTTTCCACAACAAGGGAAGGCGAACCGTGCGCGTAAATTCTGATCCGAGCTGCCTCTACGGGTTCTCGGGTCGCCTCGTTGCGGACTACTCCCTTGAGGGCAATAGCTGATGCCGAAGCGCCCGGGGATGCGGGTGCCGCCGAAGCAGGTGGAGGGGCAGGTGCAGCAGCAGGCGCACCAGTCCCGGCAGCACCAGGTGCGCCGTTCATCGGTCTTCCACGGTTGGAAGACAGGTCTGGTGATTCGGAGGGAAGCGTACCCGGGGCGACCGCGCGCCTGACGTCAGGCCGGAAGAAGCCAACCCAGACCAGGACAAGCAGCACAATGGCTGCCAGGATTGCCGCTGCCAGCCTCGATCCCCTGTTCTGTGCCATAGCCGCCACCGTCATACTGCTGCCGGGTGGAATAGAACCCGCCCATGCATCCAATACGTCGCAAACCTTTCGGGGTTTCAGAATCCCTGGCTCCGGGAGGTCACGAATGCCTGCAGCGTCATCTCGGAGTGGAGTCCGGAAGCCCGCCGTCCACGGGGATGGTCGCGCCCGTCGAGGGGGTCTGGCGTGTGACCAAGAAGAGGACGGCATTGGCCACGTGCCTGGCGGTAATACGAGCTTTCAGAAGGTTTCGATTGCGATAATGTTCTTCCAGCCCTTCCGCAGTGAGACCCCGGGATCGCATCCGCTCCGGGCCGACTTCCGCCCAGAGCCCGGACTTGCGCAACCCGCTGGAAAAAACAGCATCGGGCGAGACCATGTTGACGCGCACGCCGAATGCGCAGAACTCCAGGCTTGCGATGCGTGCCAGTTGGTGGGCCGCCGTCTTCGTGGCGCTGTAAGCGCCGAAGCTTGCTCCGGGCGAGAAGACGTTCTTGGTCGAGATCAGGACAATGTCGCCGCCGGTCCCCTGGCTGCGGAAGTGGCGCCCGGCGGCCCGGAGCGTCAGCAGGGTCCCTTCGGTATTTACCTGCTCCAGCCTGCGGAAGGATTCGAGGTTCATCTCCTCGATCGATGAGACCAGCGCCAGTCCCGCGTTGACGACCACGATGTCGATTCCGCCCCAGGTCCTGATGATTTCGCGGAATCCACGGTCCACCGAGTCGGGATCCGTCACATCGAGCGGCACTCCGATCATGCGCTGCCCGTGGCCGGGACTGAGTTCGCCGACAAGGGAAGAAAGTGCGTCGCCAGGAAGATCGCTGGCAGCCACGTGACAGCCCTGTTCGAGGAGCGCCTGGCAGATGCCGCTGCCGATTGCGCCGGCTGCCCCTGTGATCAGGGCCACCTGTCCGTGCAATGGGGGTTCCTGCTGCGCTTTGAGCTTGGCATGCTGGAGGATGCGGTATTCCATGTGGAACAGGTCGCTCTCACTCGCCCACTCGTAGGTCCCCATCGCGGCGATCTGCGTTTTTACAGCGAGAGTGTGTGCCGTAATATCATGCACTACCGCCGCCGCATGGGCATTTCTGCCGCAGCATATCGCTCCTATTCCGGGAACGAGTATCACACGGGGCAGGGAATCGAGAGGCGCTACCCCCTCCGGCATGCGGTCTCTGAAGCGGTCGATATAAGAACAGTATTGGGAGGAGTACGCTTCGATCCCGGCCGCGAACTGGGCTCGAAGCTTCGCTGGATCACTGTAGTCAGGATGATCGATCCACAGCGGCAGCGTTTTGGTCCGGATCAGGTGATCTCCCGTCAGGGGAGGCGTCAGGGCGAGTCCCTTGCCCCGGTCGCAATCGACGAAGTCGAGCGCTTCCCGGGTGATCAGGGGCCGAAGGATCACACGCTGGTATGGCCGGTCGGGATCGTCGGCCGGCAGGGCGAGCAGTCCTCTCAGCGCAGGCGCGATTTCGATGAAGCGGCTTTCTGCCGCCGCAAGCGGTGTTGGCAGGGGCACGACGAGCCGGCGGCGCGCTCGACGGGCGATATATTCCTCTGCACGGTTGATGAGTGACACGGTGCCTTCGTAAGACTCCCTGGCCGTGTCTCCCCAGCTTAAAAGGCCGTGGTGCATCCACACCATGGCCCTGGCATCCGGATTCGCTTCGAATGCGTCCGCGGAAGCGGCCGCAAGCTCAAAACCGGCTGCAATGTACTTCAGGATGATTACCTCGGGTCCGAGAGCGTCGGCCACCAGCTCCTCCCCGCCGGTCTGGTTCGTGAGTGTAAGGATTGCATCGGCGTGGGTGTGGTCGATGAATTTCTTCGGAATGAAGGCGTGGGCAAGCGTTTCCATCGAAGGGGCGGCCGCCCTGGAATTGCAGAGGTGAGTGCGAAACTCGTTCAGCATCTCGTCGTCGGACAAATGCGGCAGCGTACGCAGCTTCTGCAGGTAGCGCAGGTCGAGGGCGGAGTAATCCTCGGGTGCCATCGATGCCATGTTGTATCCCGAAGCCTTGACGCAGATGACCGGCACAGTCTCACCGAGTATGTTGGTGCGCTCGGACTTGACCGAGCAGTTGCCGCCCCCGTGGAGGACGAGCCGATTGTCGGCACCGATCAGTGCTCCAAGGTAGGTGCGCAGGGCAAGGTCCTCACCCCACTTCGTACCGTAACGCTGAATGTACTCGGCGGCCTTCTGGTCCGACCAGTTGCTTTCCATACCCTGCCAACGGTTTTCAGATTTGTGTTCGTGTTCCGGTCTCCGACCTGAGCGTCTGATACAGATCGAAGGCATGCTCAGGCTTCATCATTTCGTGCACTACCTTCCGGACGGCTTGGATCATGGCTGCAGGAGCCTCGGACTGGAAGATGTTGCGCCCCATGTCGACTCCCGCCGCTCCCTTGCTGACGGCGTTGTAAGCCATCCTGAGGGCTTCGAGTTCCGGCAGTTTTTTGCCGCCCGCCATGACAATAGGCACCGGGCAGGAAGCAGTGACCGTCTCGAAGTCATCCGCACAGTAATAGGTTTTCACAATATGCGCGCCCAGCTCCGCGCAGATCCGGCACGCCAGCCGGAGATACCGGGCATCCCGGGTCATCTCCTTGCCCACTGCGGTAACGCCGAGCACCGCAATTCCATGACGGTTTCCGAGATCCACCATACGGGTCAGGTTGTGGACGGTCCTGGTCTCAAACTCCCCGCCGATGTAAACCTGCACCGCGACTGCGGAGACGTTGAGCCGCAAGGCGTCTTCCATGTCGACGGCGAGCTCTTCGTTCGAGAGCTCTTTGAGGATGCTGGGCCCGCCGGTCCCCCTGAGAACCACGCCGTTCGCATAGGAGGCGGGGATACTCGTCCGCAAAATGCCCCGCGTGAGCATCAGGGCGTCGGTGTAAGACAGAAGCGGCACGATGCCGACGTCGACGCGTTCCAGCCCCGTTGTTGGTCCCTGAAAATAACCATGGTCGATCGCAAGCATGACGGTCCGGCCTGAAGCCGGGTTGAAGATGTGTGCGAGGCGGTTCTGCATGCCCCAATCGAGCGAGTGCGATCCTTTGAGGAAGAATGCCTCGCGGCGTGCCGGAATGTCGAGATAAAAGTCTTTGTTGGCGGCGGTGCCGTCCAGATCAGCCATTGTTTGGTTTCCTTTCCATTGCCTTCAAAGATCCGACTGGGAGCGCGAGCGACCCGCCCGCAAGTCATGTGCTTTTCCCGCTGCCTCCTTACGTGCGGGCAGGACGCCCGCCCTCCATGGCCGGGCGCTTCCTCGGTCCCTGTCACACTATGAGGCGGTCCGCAACAGGCGCACACCGGGTGCCGATTCAGCGCTGGAGGAATTGATCGCGCTCGGTCTCCAGCATGCTGATGTGCTCTTCCTCCTCGGCCGCCAGTTCCCGGTATATTTCCTTCTGCGCGCCCGCTTCCAGCGCCTCGGCGCGATTCTTGAAGTGGTCCCGCGTGCGCCGTTCCATGTCAATCGCCTGGGCATAGATGGCGGGCACGTGCTTCTCCTCATCCGCAAAGTCGATTCCCCGGAAGATCCACTGGGAGAGGATTTCTTCCGCGCGGTGCGGAAGCTCGCGGAGCTGGGGATCGAGGTGCACGTGGTATTTTTCCTCGAGCTCGGCCAGGTGGTCTTCCTCCATGTGATAGAGCTCTTCCAGGATCGCGCGCAGGTCTTCGCTGGAGGTTCTCTGCATGGCGAGGCGGTAAAACTGATACATGTCGAGCTCGTATTGCACCGCCTCGTTCACGATCGCCACCTGGTCCAGACCGGCGCCCTTGTAGCCTTCGATGCGTTCGTTTTCGCCGCCGCACAGGAAGCAGCGGCCGTAGGGAACGACGAAGCCCTTCGACAGTTTTCCGCAGGATTTGCATTTCCAGGTGTTCTTGACCTCGGCACAGCAGACGCTGTCGTCTTCGATGATCCCGCGACACTTGGGGCAGGTGGAAGCCATGGCGGACCCTCCGTGTTTCTGGTTGTGGTTTGATTCCTCAATCTATGCCGGCGCACTCTGCGCCGCGCCGGGCTTCAATCCCATGTATTGGAGCATGCCGCGCGCCGCGCGCCGGCCTGCGCCCATCGCGAGGATCACGGTGGCCGCGCCAGTGACGATGTCGCCGCCGGCGAAGAGGCCGGGCACGGAGCTCATGCCGGTCGCCTCGTCCACCTCAATGTAGCCCCAGCGGTTGACCTTCAGCCCAGGAGTGCTCTGTGCGATGATCGGGTTCGCAGTGGTGCCGAGCGCGCAGACCACCATGTCGACATCAAGGACGTATTCGCTCCCCTTCCTGGGCACCGGGCGGCGTCGGCCCGACTCGTCCGGCTCGCCCAGCTCCATCTCTATCACCTCCATTCCCGTCACCCAGCCCGATTCGTTGCCCAGGATGCGAACGGGATTGGTGAGCCATTTGCAGATGACTCCTTCCTGGATGGCGTGGTGGAGTTCTTCGGCCCGGGCCGGGGACTCCTGGACGCTGCGCCGGTACACCAGATAGACCTTTTCCGCACCCATCCGGATGGACACGCGCAGGGCATCCATGGCGGTGTTTCCCGCGCCGATCACGGCTACGCGCTTTCCCATGCCCACAGGGGTGTCATACAGCGGTTGCCTGAATCCCTGCATGAGGTTGATTCTGGTCAAGAGCTCGTTGGCAGAGACGACGCCGTTGTAGGACTCGCCGGGAATGCCCATGAATTTGGGACTGCCGGCGCCCGTTCCCACGAATACGGCGTCGTAGCCCATCTCGTTGAGGAGATGCGGGATGGTGAACAGCTTCCCGATGATGCGGTCCAGTTCGAACCGCACCCCCTGCCGGGCGAGAGCCTCGATCTCGACGTCGATGATGTCGTTCGGGAGCCGGAATTCCGGGATGCCGTATTTGAGCACGCCACCCGCGACGTGCAGGGCCTCGTACACCGTTACCTCGACCCCGGCCTTGACCAGATCACCGGCGCAGGCGAGACCGGCGGGACCGGACCCGACAATAGCTGCCTTCTTGCCTGTCGGCGCCGCCGCCGGCATCTTTTCCCAGCAACGCCCCACGGCGAAATCAGCCACGAACCGTTCCAGCCGTCCGATCGCTACCGGCTCGGCTTTGCTCCCCACGACGCAGGTCGCTTCGCACTGGACTTCCTGAGGGCAAACGCGGCCGCAGACGGCCGGCAAGGCATTGGCATCCTTGAGGATTTCGTAGGACCGGCGCAGGTCCTTGCGCGCAAGCGCGGAGATGAAACCCGGAATGTCGATGGAAACGGGGCAACCGGGGACGCACCTGGGCTTTTTGCAGACCAGGCAGCGGTCGGCCTCCACCAGGGCCATCTCCAGCGTGTATCCGATCGCCACCTCATCAAAGTTGGTAACGCGCCGGTCGGCCGGCTGCTCGGGCATTACAGTGCGCTTCGGCGCGATCGTGCGGATGCTCTTGACCACCCGCGCTGCACCCGGTGCGGGAGGGGCGTCAGGCTGCGGCGCGGCGGGCAGGTCCTGAGGCAGCGTCCGTTTGCGCGCGATAACAACTGCCGGGTTGGATCCGCCTTTACCCAGGCTTGCCAGCCTCTCCCTTTCCTCCTCATAGCGCCGCAGACACCCCTGCTCTTCGCATTCAAAGCGCTTCTGGCGGAGCATCAGTTCGTCGAAGTTCACGGCGTGGCCGTCGAAGTCCGGCCCGTCGACGCACGCGAACATCACTTTTCCTCCCACGGTCACGCGGCACGACCCGCACATGCCGGTGCCGTCGACCATGATCGAATTCAGGCTCACCATCGTGCGGATGCCAAACGGACGCGAGAGCGCGGCGCATGCTTTCATCATGGGCAGCGGGCCGATCGCGATGATCTCATCGATGTCATTGTGCTCTTTGAGGACCTGGTCGAGCACGACCGTCACAAATCCGCGAGTTCCGAATGACCCGTCGTCGGTCGCAACGCGGAACTCGTCAGAGTAACGCTCGAACCGGTCGTTCCAGAACATGAGGTCCTTGCTGCGAAAACCGATGATGGAGATCGTATGGGAACCGAGTTCCTTGAGGCGCCGCAACTGGGGAAAAACCGGCGCCACTCCGAGGCCGCCTCCCACGAGCACGGCTTTGTTCCGCTTCTCGAGACGGGAAGCAACGCCGAGCGGCCCGATGAAATCCAGGACCGAGCCGCCCTCAGGCAGCGCCATCATCTGAAAGGTGGTCTTGCCGACTGCCTGGACCACAATCGTCACAGTGCCGCTCTCACGGTCGTAATCCGCAACCGTGAGCGGGATGCGCTCGCCGGTTTCGTCGATCCGTACCATGATGAAGTGGCCGGGCTCGCAGGCGCGCGCCACGTCAGGCGCCAGCACATCCCACAAAAACGTGACCGGGCCGAGCTGCCGTCGTTTCACAATCCTGTACATAGCGGGTGCTCCAACTTCCTCCCCGTCAAAAATCAGGCCGCGAAAGTATAGCAAATCCGCGGACGATTCGCGCATCCTGAACGGAAATTTCTGCGATTCAGACGGTGGGGTATGATACGGGCCGCACCCCACCAGGGGTGCGGCAGGAAAGCCCAGGGCGCAAGCCCTGGGGGAGGCGGCATCCTCCCACTCAAGTACCACCAACACACCGACCCTGAAGGGCTTGCGCAAAACAGCCCGGGCCGTGAGCCCTCTGGTCATGCATGCACAGCATACCATCCCGGAGGGGCGGAAGCAGCGTGCACCGCCATACGGGGTCGTTTTTTGAGTCCCTGATCTGGCGCCCTTGCAAAGAGCCTGCGAAGCCACCTGCACCCATCGTCAGGTGTGTTGTGAAGCCAGCATCGAGGCTGGCTACTGTCGGAATCGCACGGGAAATTTGTTGCACCGGCGCCGGAAGTTTTTTCCCGGCGAAAAACCATTGATCGGGGGAAACAGACGCGTTAGGCTCGGGGAGCGTATTTTGCGATATCCGCATCTCAGGAGAGGACCCATATGATAGGTCGCCGATTCGTATTTTTGAATGTAATGCTGCTGTTTTTGTCATGCCTCGGGACTGCGCCCCTTGCGGCCCAAGAACTCAGTATCGCCAGGCAGGTCACCGAGCGCATCCTTCCCAACGGGCTCAAAGTCCTGATTGTCAACCGGCCGGAAATCCCAACTGTGCGCTGCACCCTGGCGTTTCGCGTGGGCGCGGTTAATGAGCGCTTGGGCATCACCGGGGTCTCCCACATGCACGAGCACATGATGTTCAAGGGTACCAGGACGATGGGGATCAAGCCGGGCACCCTCGAACTGGACAATCAGCTGAACAGACAGATCGACGACCTGGAAGCCCAGATCGTGAAGGAAGAGTCCAAGGTCAAAGGACGTGATGAGAACAAGATCATCGCGCTCAAGAAGCAGGTTTCCGAGTTGATCGATCGGGAACGCAATGAGACCATCGTGAGCGAGGAGATCTGGACCGCCTACCAGGAAGCCGGCGGTACGGGCCTGAACGCCTCCACCGGCAGTGAAATGACACAGTACTATGTGACTCTGCCGAAGAACAAACTCGAGCTCTTCATGGCGCTCGAAGCCGACCGCCTGGTCAACCCGGTTTTCCGTGAGTTCTACTCGGAGCGTGATGTGCTGGTGGAAGAACGCCGCATGAGCGAGAACGGCGAGGGGTTTTTCTTCAACGAGCAGCTCAACGCCACCTTCTATGCTGCCAGCCCTTACTCCTGGTCGGTGGTAGGCTGGATGTCCGACCTCAGTCGCATCACCAAACAGGAGATGGTTGAGTACCGGAACCAGTACTATCGCCCTGACAACGCCGTACTCTGCCTGGCAGGCGGTGTGGATGTGGAGCCGACCATGGCGCTGATCACCAAATACTTCGGTCCAATCAAAAATCCGCCGGGCGCGGCGCCGCGCGTGCGCACAGAGGAGCCTTCGCCCGAATATTACCGCAAGGTCAACGGCCCGGACTTCAAGGTGCCTTACATTGAAAAGCGTGTGCTCGGACGCGCGGCCACCAATCCGTATGTTACGGTCCTGTTCCACATCCCGCCGGTCTGGCACGACGATATCTCGCCGCTTTACATGCTGGCCCAGGTGATGAGCTCGCGCACGGGCAAGATGTATGCGGAAATGGTGCTCAAGAATGATCACGCGACCTCGGTGAGCGCGAGCGCCAGCGAATCCGAGTACGACGGCCGGTTTTCCTTCCGGGCCGGCGCCAAGGAGGTCGGGAACAACCCGGTAATTCCCCTGGATCAGCTGGAAAAGGAACTGTGGACCTACATCGAGGACGCAAAAGTCGCCCCGTGCGACCCGCAGTTGCTTCAGCGGGTGAAAAACCAGGAGGAGACTTCATTTTTGCGCAGTCTGGCCGGCACAGGGATTGCCGGGCAGCTGGTGCGCATGGAAATCGCATACCGGTGGCAGCATCTCGACGAGCAGTACAGGCAGCGCATGGCAGTGACACCTGCGGACCTGATGCGGGTTGCCAAGAAGTACTTTACCCGGGACAACAGTGTGACCGGCGTTATGGAGCGGGAAAAGTAGCGGCGCCGCCGCACTTTCCGGAAAGGATATTACAATGTTCAAGCAAACCTTTACTATATCGCTGATACTGGCCCTGCTCGCGTTTGCAGTGGCCGCCGGGGCGGTCACTGAGGCACGCCAGAATGCCCAAACTCCGGCGAAAGCTGCACAAGCCCCGGCAAAGGCCGCCCAAGTACCGCAAGGGCCGCGTCCGGAACAGTTCAAATACCCGCCCCTCAACTTCAGGATACCGAAAGCCTCGGAGTTCCGCACAATCCTTTCGAACGGCCTCGTCGTGTACATTGCCGAGGATCACGAGATCCCCTGGTTCAACGGGACGCTGATGGTCAAGACAGGGCCGTTTCTGGAACCGATGGAAAAGCTGGGGCTGGATTCGTTCACCTCTTCGATCATGCGATCCGGCGGCAGCACGACCATGACGGGCGAACAGATCGATGAACGGATGGATTTCCTCGGCGCCAGTCTGGGCCGGGGCGGCGGGGGAGGAGGACGAGGCGGCCGGGGCGGTGGCGGAGGAGGCGGCGGCGACGCAAAGAGCCTCTCCATCCATATGCGCTACCTCGACGAAGGCCTCAGGATCTGGATGGACTTGATCAACAATCCGGCCTTTCCAGAAGATAAACTGCGGCGCGAACAGGAGGCGGCAATCCCCGGGATCCGCAACCGCAACCGCCAGATCAGCAGCGTCGCCAGCCAGGTATACGACGAACTGATTTACGGAAAGGGCACCCCCATCACCGCCGAAACGACCGAGACGGGCATCAAGAGTATCACACGCGCTGACCTGGCGGGCTGGCACAAGAAATACTGGGGCGCCAACAATGCGATCCTCGTGGTTTCGGGCGATTTCAAGCGGGCGGAGATGCTCCAGAAGCTCGAAGCCACCTTCGGGAAATGGCGCACGGCGGAAAAGGCCGTTGTGCCGGTCCCGAAGGTCCAGCAGGTGGCGAAAGCCGGAGTTTACATGGTGCGGCCGGAAGGGGCCAGTCCCAACCAGGGCATCATCCGCCTGGGACACCTCGGGCTGAAGACCGATGATCCCGACTATCCTGCGGTCGACCTGATGAACTGGATTCTGGGAGGCGGGTCCTTCTCCTCGCGCATCACCAGGGTCGTGCGCACCGATAACGGGCTGGCCTATTCCACGGGATCCAGCTTCGGCGGCGGAGGCGGCCGGGGTGGCGGCGGCGGTGGAGCCGGCATTCTGTTTCCCGGAACCTTCACGGCGTCGTGCCAGACCAAAAACTCCACTGTCGTTTTTGCCACGCAGCTCATGCTGGACCTGATCGAAGGGATGCGAAGCGGCGACGTCAGTGAAGCCGATCTCAAGCTGGCCAGGAACGCCCGCGTCAACGCATTTCCGTCGCAGCCGATCTTCAGCGACATTGGCTCGATTGCGCAGAGCTTTGCGAGCCTCGAGTTCAGCGGCCGCCCGATGGACTACTATGAGACCTACCTGGCCAAATACGAAAAGGTGACACTCGCAGACATCAAGAGGGTCGCCCAGAAGTATCTCAGGCCGAGTGATATGGTGATCCTGGTGGTCGGAAATATCGAGGAGTGCAGGGCGGGCGCCGATAACCTGCTTCCCAACCAGGCAACCATAGACGCCATGGCAGCCAAATTCGGCGGTCGTGCCATCGACGGCCTGGCCAAAAAGTACGGGGACGGCACAGTGCACGTCGTGCCTTTGAAATAGGAACCTCCGAACCGGCGTGCCAGGCCGTACCGGACCCCAAAAACGCCACAGATTCCACAGATTTCACAAAAAAGCTCAACTTTGGGGTTTGTGGCAGTTTTTTAAAATCACAGGAGGAACGATGCGAGATCGATCGGTTGTATTGCCGGCAGGCGCCCTTTTGCTTCTTTTGCCCGTAATGATGGCGGGACCTTTGACCGGGGACGGGATTCCCGCCGGCATGTGGAGTCCGGTCGCGACCTTCTCGATCCTCGGCTTTGACCCTGCGACGGGTGAGGTGGGCGGCGCCGTGCAATCGCGCGTGTTCTCCGTGGGGAACGGAGTGCTCTGGGCCGAGGCCGGCGTCGGAGCGGCTGCGACCCAGGCGATCGTCGACGTGAGCTATGGGCCGCAGGCGCTGCAGCTGCTGAAAGCGAAACATCCTCCCGACAAGATTATCGAGTTGATCCTGGGGGCGGACACCGACCCCGATCCTGCCAGATGGTCGAAGCAGGGGAGGCAGTTCGCGGTGATAAACGCCGCCGGTGAGTATGCCGCGCACACAGGGCCCAAGGCGACGCCGTGGGCCGGGCATAAAGGGGGAAGGCACTGCACGGCCCAGGGCAATATTCTGGCCGGCGAGGATGTCGTCAACGGCATGGTGCAGGCCTTCGAGAATACGGCCGGACACCTGTCGCTGCGGCTGCTGGCGGCATTGGAGGCCGGGCAGAAGGCGGGGGGCGACAAGCGGGGCATGCAGTCGGCCGCCATGCTGATCGTAAAGAAAGACGGAGGGGTGTGGCTTCACAACGACGTCGTTCTGCGACTTCAGGTCGACGACAATCCCGAACCGATCCAGGAATTGCGCAGGCTGGTGGAAAAGGCTGTGAAGCAGGTCCGGCGGGGAAAACAAGCGGCGGGTGAAGGAGTGTCGGTCCGCTGAATCCGTGAGAAAGTCATAGCCTGTCGCAAACCTGCACAATCAACGACTAAGGTAATTGTTCAGCCAGCCCGAAGAAAACGGCCACGAATTCCACGAATTATCATGAAAGCCGCATCGTATGGCTCGCATCAAGGGAGATAATTCTTCCTGAGAATTCGTGAAATTCGTGGCTCTATTTGCAGACCCTTAGCTGTTCCGAGCCGGCTAAACGATTACTTGGCCCAAAGCAGACTTTCTGGGCCGGCGAGCAAGGCATCCGCAGGTCCTAAAGTCCCTTTTCGAAGCAGTGCGCATCTGACATCAATGTACAGCAGAAGGTTCCTTTCGCAATTGTCCCTCGATCCATCGTCTTACCATTGCCCGACACTCAGGTTCGCCTGCTGATTTCGCTACCAATTTGAGCGTTTGAACCGGTTGCGCCGGCAATCGAATCGCGCCACGGACATGCCGCCGCGCGCGACATGAGATTGTCGAACTGGTCCCGCTCCCGCCGATGCATCAACAGCAGCGCGAGCACCTGGATGGTCTTGCCCAGTCCCATGTCGTCGGCGAGGCAGGCGCCGAGGCCGAGCTGCGACAGCAGATGCAGCCAGCGGACGCCGGTCTGCTGATAGGGGCGCAGCACGCCGTTCAGGTCCCGTCCCGGTTCGATCCGGTCCGATGCTTCCGGGGAGCGCAGCTCGCGCAGGGTTTCCCTTAGGGAATAAATCACACGATAATGATGGGCATCTCGCGTCGCGCGGTAGCCCGCGGCCGCAAGGGCGGCAGTCGCTGCCTGCAAGCCGGCGTTGTATGCAATGTTCATCCGCCAATCGGCGGTCACATTTTCAGCCGCGCTGTCGGCCAGGTCGCGCTCGACGACCTGCAACAGATCGTGAATCTCGTTTCTGCTGGTCCGGTGTTTCGTCAGCCAGCCATTTCGCGCCCATTCCGACAAGCTCATCGTCCGCT